>Ga0164297_10000035_pt1 | contig 168429 bp, 141 predicted proteins | sample GEODES058metaG_FD_113539 | JGI IMG/M metagenome (GOLD analysis project Ga0164297, IMG submission 113539) | Dystrophic lake water microbial communities from Trout Bog Lake, Wisconsin, USA - GEODES058 metaG | ecosystem: Environmental > Aquatic > Freshwater > Lake | place: USA: Trout Bog Lake...
CCCATTTTCAACGGTTGTTGGACTACAGCTAAGACCCAGATCGTGTCCAAAAGTTTCATTGTAACTGCTGCAGCCTTGGCCACACCACTCCCTCGTCCCAACCGGGGCCGCTACACCCCAAATTGCTTGGAATTGAACCGATCGGCTTGAGGGTTGGGCTCATCCCCGTGCGCGCACGGCAGATCCTTTTCAATGCGCACGGTGAGCACCCCGGAGTCGGTGGCGATGGCGTGGCTCCAAGACTCGTCCGAGGAGGCCAAAAAAGCCTGCGTCATTGCCGTGGGCAATCGAATTTCCAACTGCGCGCCCCCCCACTCCACCTGAATTGGCGACTCTGAACCATCCGTTAAGAGGACGTAGTCAAAGCGTTGCCCACGCGGCAACTCCAGCGCGTCGCTGACCCGACCTTGCTCCTTTAGCCGCAGCGCTTCGCTCACGGACAAGCGAAACCGCATCGCATTGTGGGACAACCTGAGTTTCATGGGGTCAACCTCGGATCCGTTCGGGATGGGAATAAATCACTTGTCGCCCAGAACGCGCAAATCCCACCACGGTTACGCCCAAGGCGTGCGCGGTGCGAATCGCAAACGCGGTAGGCGCCGACACGGCCACCACCACCGAGATGCCCACCATCGCCGCTTTTTGAATCAATTCAAAACTGGCTCTGGAACTTAACAGGACAAAGCCATCATTGGCATCAAACGCGTGCGTCACCAAATGGCCAATCAGTTTATCCAACGCATTGTGTCGACCCACATCCTCATAAGCCGTTTCTATGACCCCAGTGCGCTTAACCCACGCGGCGGCGTGCACGCTGCCCGTTTGAGCGTTGATCGGTTGAAACGTGGAAAAATTTTGTAAAGCGGATTGAATGGCCATGGGATCGATCGCTTGAGTGGCTGCGTTAGACGGCGGACGACGGATGGCGTCGTCGAGTGTGGCTGAGCCACACAAGCCGCAGCCGGTGCGGCCCGACATATGGCGTTGTCGGGTCAAAATTTCCGAAAACCGTTCGGGCGCAACGTTCAGATTCACGCTGATGCTGTCCGCTTGTTGAACAACGTTCACCGCACGAATCTCAGACAGATCGGTCACCAACCCTTCCGTTAACGTAAACCCAATGGCCAACTCTTCGAGCGCCACGGGCGTCGCCAGCATCACCACATGCGAAATCCCTTGATAGGAAATGGCAATGGGAACTTCATTCGCAAGCTGATCATCGACCTGCGAGCACACCCCATTCTCCCACCGGCGCACGGGAACGGTGTTCACCGATGAGCTGAGCGCGTCGTTGTGCACCGGCGAGGACGAAGGAACGGATTGGGGATCTTTCATAGCCGTCTATTTTACCCCGATTGCCACAACCCCAATAAACAAATAAATAGCTGAATTAATTAAGATTTAACCGGATATGACTCCAGCAGGACGCGCCTGATGTTGGGGTTTTAAGCGCCCAAGATCTCCTCCATCCGGCTAGCGCATCAAACGAATGACGTCCCTGTCGCTCGAAAACCGCCAGAACCCGTTAATCCACCCCATTAGGCCAGTTTACGTCCACTGCATTGACCCGCAACACGGTGCAGAAAGTGCTGGGTCATTACATTCGTTAGTATTAAAGATGTTGCAGAGAAAAACCCCGTTATCCTGCGATCGGACATCGGACTGATCTTCACCTCAAAAGAGACTGTACACGTGGCGCAAAGCGGCGCGCTGCGTCAAGAATTCATAACACCACACTGTCCGCCGCAGAATGGCAGGGGCGAACGAGTACTTATAATCCTTTAGGAGCATTGTCTGCACCGTCGTCGGCTCGGAAACCGCCGTCATGCCAGTCGGGCTATCCGCGCCTGAATTCAGCTCTGCAACACCCGAAGGCCTCACCACGCCTTTGGCAGTGAAACCCCCGCGGTGGTGTATACTTTAGCGGTCTAACCGGCGCACAAAGCGCTGGGTCATTACCACTGATCGATCAAACTCGAAGCATTGCTGAGAATTTATGAATCGGAAGAGACAACGGGGATTTATTGGCTAATTCAGCACTCATAACAATATTTTATAAGATGCTGTAGTTTGCAAGGCGTGATGGTTTTATCGTCATAAAGGAAAAATCAATGAACATCAAATTTACTTTCATAGCGATCTTACTTGCATTTTCAACTGGAATTGCGTGTTCACAAACCGTTGACTTTAAAGAGCCCAAAGACGGCTCAACCGTAAAAAGCCCCTTTAAAGTGGTCTTTGTATCAACTGGAGTAGAGGTCGCTCCAGCTGGCGAGATCAAAGAGAACTCTGGCCATCATCACTTGATCATTAATGGGGACAGCATTCCAGAAGGACAACCCATACCGTTTGATGATACTCACAAGCACTTTGGCAAAGGTCAGACGGAAACCGAAATTTCATTACCACCCGGCAAATACAAACTAACAATGCAGTTTGCCAATGGCGCTCATTTATCTTACGGACCCAAGCTCTCAAAAACCATCCACATTACGGTGGAGTAATACCTCTCCACCACGCAAGGTTTTGCAATCAGTGACCTATTTTTATCGTTACTAGGGCAATACCCCCCACACTTGGGGGTAGGTAGAATTTCCACCTAAGCGGAGTTCTACAGGACCCGTTCACGATTTACCGACAATCAGACCCCAGTGATCCTGGGGCATTCTGAAGCCGGTGGTGGTCATCGTCACCGGGCAACGCCAATAGGCTTTCGCGCTCAGCAACGAACAGGATCGAACAGCGGGGCATGCGGTTCCCGTCTTCTTGAAAACGTAGGCTTATGACTAGCCCGCCAAGGCAACCTACGCGGCACGTGAAATCAAGGCATTGCAAATACCGCCACCCCCGAGCGCCAACGGATGTGGAACCCGAGATTTTTCACCAAAGTGTGGTGGCTAGGGCGGGAGTTGAACCCGCGACCCCGGGGTTATGAATCCCGTGCTCTAACCAACTGAGCTACCTAGCCGCTTGATTTCTATGATGTTTCGAATCCAACCGCCGCCGATTCTGAGACCAATGCCCATGGCGACCGTCGGTATACCGAACCGCCTATTTTAGACTGATCTTGATGTTTATGAAAGGGTTTAACCGACCCAATCGGGCTTAATAACCCGTTATTTGCCCCACGTTTCCCGCCCCAAGCGCCAATTGGAACCGCCCGATCGGGCCGACCAGCCCGTGCGCCTGGTCACCCCTTAGCGCTGGATCCCGTCACGGGGGTTGGAAGCGGTGTTTTTGGCGCCGTCGTTGGTGCGCGGAGCCACTGCGGTTTGCGGCGCTGGGGCGGTCGATGCGATGGCCCCCGGCGCGAGCAGCGCTTCGTATTGTCCGGTTGAGTTGATGTCGGGATGAATCCGCCGCGTCATGTAATACAGTTCAATCGCCTCCCCATCGCTGACCACCACTTTAAACGGTGGCTGGCCCACGACGCGCGCACTATCGCCATCGGCCATCGCGTTTTGGTTGATGAGCACTTTGCCAGTGGCGTCCGTCACTTTTAAATCCACGCGACCGTGCACTTTAAAAAAGAAGCGATACTTGGGATCATCGGGGACATTCGAGTTGATGTTGAACGTTGTGAATCGATTGCCATTATTCGCATCGGCAAGCGACGTCGCCGCAGTCGGTGCAGCATTGGTTGACGTGGTGGGCGCTTTGGTTGGGGACGAGGAAGCGGGCGTGTAAACACCGTCTGAAGGCGCCGAGTCCGACTCCGATGACGTGGCCAATCGATTGGCCGCGGAAGCCTGCGGGTCAGCAGGCGTAGCCGCCTGAGTCTCGGGCGGCGATGCGGTCTTTGACTCGAGTTTTACCGCCGATTCCGAGGGGTCAGGTGCGTTCGTCCATAAATACACGGCCAGCGCCAACGCCCCCACCACGGCGCCCACCACAGCTCCCAAAAACAGCGGTCGCAGACGCCGACTGAGCGGCACCGACGGTTCGCGATGATCCGGATCCTCAGCGATGGCTGAGGGATTGACCGGACTTGAGTGCGCGACGCCGTGGACGGGTGGCGTCGGCGTCCCCGATGAATCGCCGATCGTCGACGTGGGATCCGGTGAAGCCGTTGCCCTCTCCACATGGTTTGTGGGGTGCCTGGTGATCAATCCATGCCAGGGGGAGCCTGGCAGGTCCAACTCAACGCCCATCAATTCGGCGTAGCGTTGTGTGGCTTGCTTGGCAAAAAAGGGCGTGTAGAACGCTTGATAATTATCCGATTCAATGCCGAGGATTTGGTTTTCAGACAGCAGACAAATCTGAGCCACGTCTTCCACCAAACGGCCTTGCCGTAAGCGTGCTTGGCGCAACGCTTCGGCAAATGGCGATACTGTTTCTGGTGTTTTCACCTAAGCGCCTCGGCAATATTATTAGGGCGATTAGACTATATGATACTCAGCAAATATGACCGCTGGGGCACGATTGCCCCAGATGGCCCAAAAAAAGACGAAAATTCTTACCTAATAGGCCTCCAGCCAGGCAATTTGGCTGTTCTGGATGCTCAAACTGTCCCCCATGAGCACCACATGTTTCTGATCCAGCACGTAGCCCACCACATCGGACCCACCCAGAATTAACCGGCTCGCGGAGAACGTCATGCGTCCGGTTGGGGGGTCTAAGACGTAATAACCCGTAATGCCGCCGCTGATGGAGCCTTGTCCGATGAGCAGCTGCGCCAAGTTGGTGATCGGCGACGTGGCCACGGGGTTCATGGTTCCGCCGAGGTAATAGGTGGTCAAAAAGGACGTGATGGGATTTTGCAGCGTCAATATGGTCTGGGCTCGCAAAATGCCGTAGTTGTTGGTCACGCTTTGTGGCTCCACCACAAAGCCGCCACCCGCGCCATCCGAATACAGGACAAAGCGATGACTGACGGTTCCAATCGTCAGACCCAGCGTCCCGCGACCAGTGGTGGTCATCGTCACCGGCTGACCCGTGGTGAGGTTGTACGAGTCATATGCCCCTTCCGAGGCCACGTCGCTTTGGACGGTAACCACACCGGGTGAGGTCTGCAGCAACTGCAGCAAACCCACCGTCGCGACTGGAGCACTTTGCGCGTAGCGCATGCCCCAAAGACTCATGACACTGGGCATCTTAAATACCGTCGCGTCTAACAGGCCCGCGCCTGTCTGACGAGTCAGTTGACCCGACACCCGTGGCGTCGAGGTTGACGTGTCGTTGCTCACCAACCAGACGTGATTCGCATCGACGACATAATAGGACAAGGGGAAATTTTGACTGCCCAGAGACAACGTGACCGTGCCCCGTCCATACTTAGTGTCCGGCGCCGCAAAGGTGCCATTGACCACCGAAGGCGAAAATCCACTGCCGGCCGTGGAGTCGAACTGCCCCGCACTGATGACGCCACCCGCATTCAAGCTCAAGCGACCGGCGTACGCCAATCGATTGAGTTGCCCATCGTCTCCGACCAACCCAAACACCCAATCGCCCGCTAAGGCATTGAGATTGAAACTGGTGGTGTCTTGTTGTGTGAACGGCCCAGCCATGAGTTGGCCTGTGCCATCGTTTTGCTGCATGTGTCCGGAGGCCAAGGTTTGGCCGACCGCGTAGTTAAAGGACTCATTCGCAAAGGTTGAGCCCATCGGCAACACGCCAAAGTTTTGAGTGTAGGTTTGACATAAATTTTGCGTGTTAACGGCCTGGCTCGCCAGCGCTGCCGCTGACGATTTCAAATCAAACTGACCCGTCACATTGCCGGCGGAATCCACACTAAACGTGCCCGCGCGAACCGCGGTTTTCTCACCCACAAACCCATTGAGCTGATAAACGTACTGACCATTCAACAAGCACGACGCTTGGTTGTTGATTTGCAAACTCAAATTCGCGGTGGCCACAAGCCCATCGGTATCGGTCACTTGCACGGTAAAGCTGGAACTGCCGATCGTGGACGGTTTGCCCACAATCGCTGTGGTGGAACTGCCCGTGTTGGAAATAGACAGCCCATCCGGCAACTTGCCAGCACTGATCGTCCAGACGTACGGTGCGGCACCGCCCACCACGTTGATGTAGGACACGTAGTTGGTGTTTTGATTGCCCGGGAACAACACCGGCTGTGGAATGGTGGGGGTGCCATTCGTCGTCAGCGTCACCGCGGTCGATTGTGTCGTGTCGGCAATCGACGTTGCGGTGATGGTTGCAAATTCTGCGCCGATGACTGAATTCGGCGCTTGATAGGTGACCGAGGTCGTGGTGGCGTTCAATAAGGATCCGGGGCCCGTTAAGGTCCAGGTCACGCCCTTGTTTTGAGCGTCGTTCACAATCGTCGCGGTCACGACCATTTGACTGCCAGCCAAGACGACCGTGGAGCCGGTGTCGGTTGACAAGGCAATCGCTAACGTGGTCCCGCCCGTCACCACACCCACGTTGGGCGTGGAGGAGCTTTTATGACATCCTGACAACGACGCTGCCGTTAGGCTTAAGCAGACCAGCATCCAATACCAGGCGCGCGCTACTGTCACAACTCTCATCCTAGTTCCCCTGATATTCCTGACCGTCTTGAATTAAACCATTACACATTAAAGCGAAAGTGCATGACGTCACCCTCGCGAACGATATACTCTTTGCCTTCCAAACGCAGTTTACCTGCATCTTTGGCGCCTGACTCGCCTTTTAAGCTGACGTAATCATCAAAAGCGATGACTTCGGCCCGAATAAATCCGCGTTCGAAGTCCGTATGGATAACGCCCGCCGCTTGCGGCGCGGTCGCCCCCTTTTTAACCGTCCACGCCCGCGCCTCTTTGGGCCCGACCGTAAAATAGGTCTGCAAACCCAATAACGCGTAACCGGCACGGATCACCCGATTCAGACCGGGTTCACTGAGTCCAAGTTCCTTTAAAAAGTCGGCTTGTTCCGCGTCGCTTAATTGCGACAGTTCGGCCTCAATGGCCGCGCACACCACCGCAACCTGGGCCCCCTCGGACGCCGCGCGCTCCATGACCGACTTCAATAAAGGGTTCGATTCCGGTGTCAACCCTTGTTCATCCACGTTGGCGATGTACAACACGGGTTTCATGGTTAACAGATGCAACTCTCGTAAAAGCGCTCGATCCGTCTCGTCCAGCGCCGCCACGCGCGCGCCACGACCTTCATTGAGCCCAGCTTTCACCACGCTGAGCACCTCTTTTAATTTCATCGCCGTCTTATCTTGAGCGCGCGCGGCTTTTTCAGCCTTAATGAGGCCGCGATCGATCGAATCCATGTCCGCCAACGCCAATTCCGTATTGATGATTTCAATGTCGGAGAGCGGATCCACTTTGCCCGCCACGTGAATAATGTCATCGTTCTGAAAACAACGCACCACGTGAGCAATGGCGTCCACTTCGCGGATATTCGCTAAAAATTTGTTGCCTAAGCCCTCCCCCTCCGACGCGCCCTTCACGATGCCCGCAATGTCCACAAACTCCACGGTCGCAGGCAAAATTCGCTCGGATTTGGCAATCTCCGCCAACGCCTGCAGGCGCGGGTCGGGCACGGGCACCACGCCCACGTTGGGATCAATGGTGCAAAACGGGTAATTCTCGGCGGCGATTTGCGCCCGCGTTAACGCGTTAAATAACGTTGATTTACCGACGTTCGGCAATCCCACAATGCCACACTTAATGCCCACTCCAATTCCCCTATTTGATTAACGACGATTCAACTGCCCCATCACCGCATTCACATCGCCCTTAATACTGTCTTCGAGCGTTTTCACGGCCAACCCAACCGAATCCTCAAGCGCGGCCACTTGATCGTTGAAGGGCTGCCCCAACACATAAGCCAACACCTGATCTTTGCTGCCCGGATGATCAATGCCAACCCGTAAGCGCCAATAGTGCTCCCCCATCACCCGGGTGAGGTCTCGCAAACCGTTGTGGCCGCCGTGGCCACCGCCAAATTTGAGTCGCAATTGCCCATTGGGCAAATCCAGTTCATCGTGGATCACCAAGACCGACTCTGAGGGGATTTGATAAAAATGGGTAAACGCTGCAACCGACTCACCGCTCTTATTCATGAACGTACTGGGCTTCAACACCCAAATTTGATTCGCCCCAAGCGTTAGCCGAGCGACGGATCCTAAAAACTTTGCCTGGGTCGACGCGCTCGTCTGATGTTGGCGCAACCACTCGTCCACCACCCAGAACCCGGCGTTGTGGCGCGTGCGCGCGTATTGCGAACCCGGGTTACCGAGCCCCACGACTAATTTCAAAGGCAGCGCGGTCATCAGGCGAGAAGGACGCCACTCGAGTTAGCCTCGAGTGGCGTTGACCTCATTACTTTTTAGCGTCTTTTTTCGGCGCTTCAGCAGGCTTCGCGCCGGCCGCTGGCTTCGCGCCAGAAGCGGCAGCAGGCGCTGCCGCCGGGGCGGCCTCCGCTTCTTCCGCACGCTGCGCGTGAACCGCCACCACGGCCGCATCGCGACCCGATTTGAGTTCGACCGAAAACACACCATTCGGCAAGGCCAAGTCTGAGATGTGCAGCGACTGGTTCAGGCTTAATTCCGAAACATCCACCGCGATGAACTCAGGCAAGTCTTTAGGCAAGCATTCAATGAGAATCTCGTTGCGCAAGTGGCTCATCATGCCGCCTTGAGTTTTGACACCAGGGGCCACCGCCTCACCGGTAAAGTGCAACGGCACCGTCATGCGAATGAGTTCGTCCGCTGCCACGCGTTGGAAGTCAATGTGCACCACTTGGTTTTTCCAAGGGTGACGTTGAACGTCACGCAAAATTGCGGAATGGGTCTTGCCCGCCACTTCAATGTGAACGATCGACGAGTAAAACTTTTCGTTTTCCATCACCAACGACACTTTGGTGTGATCCAACGACACTGCCAATGGATCGGCCTTGCCGCCATAGAGAATCGCAGGAACTCGACCGGCGTGACGCAGGCGGCGGCTCGCACCCTTCCCCTGGTCCTGACGGACTTCCGCGACTAATTCAAAATTCATGCTCATTTTCAATACTCCTTAAAAAACTCATCAAAACGCCGCGACCAGTCGTTTTAACAAGTGTGAAGCGATACCCCATGTACCGCCCTAGCCAATTCGCCCGCGCCATACCGATTAAGTTGATTAATCGATATAAAGCGAACTCACTGATTCTTCATGTCGAATTCGACGCATCGTCTCGGCCAACAACGCCGCGACACTGAGCGCCCGAATTCGTTTACAAGCCCGCGCCTGCTCCGACAACGGAATCGTATCCGTCACCACCAATTCATCCAAGGCGGAATTCTCAATCCGCTCCAATGCTTTTCCGGACAACACCGGATGCGTAATGTAGGCCAACACGCGCTTGGCGCCGCGGTCTTTTAACGCTTGCGCGGCTTGGCACAAGGTGCCGGCGGTGTCCACCAAGTCATCGACCATCACGCAGGTTTTACCGGCGACATCACCGATGATGTTCATCACTTGCGACTCGTTTGGACGTGGGCGACGCTTATCAATAATCGCCAAATCGGCGTCGTCTAAGCGTCTGGCAATCGCGCGCGCGCGCACCACTCCGCCGACGTCGGGCGACACCACAATCATCGACTCGCCGTCATTCTTGTGTTTCCAAATATCGGCAATAATCACCGGTGACGCGTACACGTTATCGACCGGGATATCAAAAAATCCTTGAATCTGATCGGCGTGCAAATCGACCGTTAACACGCGCGAGATGCCCGCACCGACCAACATGTTCGCCACCAATTTCGCCGTAATCGCCACGCGCGTCGCGCGTGGTCGACGGTCTTGACGCGCGTAACCAAAATAGGGCACGACCGCCGTGATGCGGCCCGCGCTGGCGCGTTTGGCGGCATCGGCCATGACCAACAATTCCATCAAATGATTGTTCGTACCGGGAGGACAGGTCGGTTGCACAATAAAAACGTCGCGACCGCGAACGTTTTCCATTAACTCAACCGTCACTTCACCGTCTGAAAAACTGCCCACGTGAGCGCGACCCAACGGCAAACGCAAGTGTCGAGCAATCGCATCCGCGAGTTCAGGGTTGGCATTGCCAGTGAAGACTGCCATTTGCGTTTCAGACACGTGGTTCTCCTTTCCAAGAATCGTGGTCAGTGATGGCTGGGGTGGAAGGATTCGAACCTTCGCATGGCGGAATCAAAATCCGCTGCCGTACCACTTGGCTACACCCCATCCGAACTTCACACTAAACCGCTGACCCTCGGTGACCGTGTCACTGCTTGCACCACCCAACCAGACCATTCTGGTGGCAACGCTTGAATTGCTTGCCGCGCTTTCGCAGGATCACCAAAAGCCGCAAACACCGCTGATCCAGATCCCGTCATTCGGGCAGGCGCGAACCGTTCTAAGTGTTGCAGCGCCTCACCGATCACCGGTTCCACCGCGATCGCCACCGGTTGCAAATCGTTGCATCCGATCAGCCCATCGTTGGCGTTCCAGTCCAGCAAGCCGCCTATTGTAATCTTTCGAGAATTTCTTTTCAATTCAGGTGCCTGGAACACGCGTTGCGTGGCCACCGAGACCCCCGGATAAATGACTGAAAACCACCGGCTCGGGGTGGAAATGGGCTCAATAATCTCCCCAATGCCGCTCACCAGGGCGTTGACGCCGTGGACGAAAAACGGCACGTCGGCGCCCAACTGAAGGCCTATTTCCGCCAACCGCAGCGTCGAAAAACCCAGTCCCCACAAGTGGTTAAGCGCGATCAAGGTGCTGGCGGCGTCGGAGCTGCCCCCACCCATTCCGGCGCCCTGAGGGATGTTTTTGACCACGCGGATGTCGGCTCCCAGGCGCAGATCGCCCGCGGCCTGTCTAAGACAATCCGCCGCCCGGATGACCAAATCGTCCGACTCCAACACCCCGTGCGCGCCCAGCGGACGCGCCAAAATGCCGTCCCGACGCGGGCGGATGGTCAATTCATCCGCCAAATCGATCAACTGAAACACGCTCTGCAGCTCGTGATACCCATCCGCCCGCCGCCCTAAAACGTGTAAAAACAAATTCAGTTTCGCTGGCGCTTGAATGGTTAAACCGTCGCCACTCGTGGCCGTCTCGGAATTCAGGGGGGCCGTCATTGCCATTGATCCACGACCACGCGCACGCGCACGTCGCCCTGAGTAAATTCCACTTTCTTAACCTCACTGCCGCGCGCGTGCGCCGGGGCAATGGCGACGGCCCAACCCGCTTGCAGGAACCCATCGCCCTGCACCTCACTGGGCTGCGCCGGATCGGCTTCGCCGCGCATCCAAAACGACAACGATTCCAACGGCAATGGCGCCAATAACTGATTCAGCAAAAACTGCTTTAAGTGGGGATCATCCCAACCATAGGTTTGCCGCGCTTGGGTTGATTCCACTTCTACGCCGAACGCGTCCAGTCGAATGTTGAGCCGACCCAACCCCAACGGGCCTTGCACGACCAGCCTCGATTGATGGGGGTATTGATCCCACTGCACATCGGCGCTGAGGCCTTGGGTGGCGGTTTTGATCGCAACCCGCCCAGTGAGTTGCCACTGGGCTTGCTGGGGCGCTTTGGGCGAAAGCGAATGGCAGCCCACCAAGGCCAACATCAGACTCGCCATCAGCCATCGCGACGTGGGTTTTAACCAAACGCGCGTCCTCTTAGATTCCGTTACCCACCCCATCATTCCGATCAACGCTCCTGCTCTTGATGGAGTTCGCGGCGCAGCCGTTGATCCGATGGCGCCTCAACCAGCCCCTGTTGCCACACCCGCTGCGCGTCGTCAACGTTGCCGAGCGCAATCAACACCTTCCCCAAATGCCAGGCGTTTTCGGGATCATGGATGCGCGCGTTAGCACGCTCTAGATAGTCACGGGCTTCGTTCAATTGCCCCATTTGAAAATACCACCAACCCATTGAGTCCAAAATGGCGCCGCTGTCCGGTCGTTGGGCTTCTGCCACTTTCAACAATTTAAACGCTTCCGGTAGACGTTCGTGGTGATCGGCTAAGGTGAATCCCAGCGCGTTGGCCACATCCGGATCATTGGGTCGCTGCTTGCGAAGCTTTTCTAAAAGACGAATCGCTTGATCGGTCTCGCCGGCGTGGTCCAGAACATTGGAATACGCCAACTGCAACGTCCAATTATCTGGAAAGATCGCCAACGTGCGCAACGCCAACGCCCGCGCGTCGCTCAGTTGATTGTGATTGACCAGCATTTCCACTCGCGCGGGCGTCAAATCCAGCGCGTCCTCTGGAGTGCTTTCCAAATAGCGATCCATCAACCGAGCCGCCAACACGTCCTGATGAGCGTCCAACAACACCGTGTAAGCCCCAAGACGAGCCGACACCGTCAACGGGCCCGTAATTTTAAAATAATACCCCAACGCATCGATTGGCCGATCCGTTGCCTTGGCAATCTCCGCCAACCCATAATACCCACGCGCGGATTCGTTGCGACGAATCAGCTCCTGATAATTCGCCGTTGCCGCTTGCCATTGGCTCAGCGCCTGATGCTCTTGCCCCAATAATTGAAGCACATCGTTGCCAATGGATGCCGACTTAATCAAGGGCTCCAGTTCGGCAATCGCTTCTTCGTGACGGCGGCACTGTGACAACACAAAACTCTTAAGCAGATGCTCCCGTTCGGCCGGTTTAGCCGCCGAGCCAATCAACGATTGAACATGACTGAGTGCGCCATTACAGTCGCCCATCGCCGTCAACGCCCTGATTTCCAACCACAACGCCTCACGACGCCGCGCCGTATCCACATCCGCGTGCGACAACACCGACTTGAGCGCCTCAAGCGCCAATGGCGAATTGCCCGCGTTGATCGCCAGCATGGCCAGTTCGTTCTGAGCGGCGGGCACTTCCGGGTGTGATTGAACCAGCTCGCGCATGACCCAGACGCTGCCCGCTTGGTTTTTGAGCGTTGAAAAACTCTCCCGAAGTCGCACAAAGCCCGTGTCCAGATTCTCATAGCGGTGTTCCAATATCCCCGCCCACAGCAGCTTCGCTTCCGCGCGTCGATCCAATTCAAGCGTCGCAATGGCCTCCAAGCGTTCGGCCAATTCCAGCTGTGGCTGCTTCGTTCGCCAGCGTTTCGCGAATTGCTCTAAATTGGAATACTGCCCGGACGCCAAGGCCAAGCTGCCGGCTTTTTGCGCGCGCTGTTCGTCCCAGGGGGCATCGGCTAGGCGTTTAAACGCCAATGGATACGCGCCGCGCTTGATCAACACATGGACTTCGAGCGTTAATGGATCGATGGGTTCCGACGCCTCCTCGGCGTTTTCGAGACTCTCGGACGCGGACACCGCCGGGCCATCGGGAGGAGTGGGGGAAGATTGCACAAACCCAGTCGAATTCCAAAGCCAAAACGCCACGAGACTCACCGCCAGGCGCACCAAACGCGTCGGATACCGAGCTAAATTCGATTGCATACCACTTCCTTAGAAGACCACCCGCATGCGGTCGTCGTCGATTTTAGCCAAAAACTCAAGTTTGGCCTCCAAACCCGTACACTATAGCCCAAGCTCATCCTGTTTATAATTGCGTCACGTTGCGCCGTGGCTTGCGATGGTCCATGAATTGTTGAGGTTTTAGCCAAATGGGGTTGGTCGTACTGGGTTTAAATCACAAAACCGCGCCGGTTGAACTGCGCGAACGGGTGGTTTTTGCCCAAAATGAGCTCGCGTCGATTCTGCAAGACCTCAACTCGTCGTTGACCCAAGAATCGTTGATTGTCTCCACCTGCAACCGAACCGAACTCTACGCCGTTACGGACGACCCCGCCCAAGTGCGTCGCTGGTTGGTGGATCGGCACGCCATCGGCGAAACCGATGCCCACACGCTGTACGAGTTATGCGACCACCACGCCATGGAACACGCCTTTGCGGTGGCCTCCGGCTTAGACTCCCTGATCTTGGGCGAACCCCAAATTCTCGGACAACTCAAAGACGCCTACCGCGTGGCTCAAGAGGCCGACACCCTCGGCCCGATCCTCAACCGACTCTTTCAAAACACCTTCTTCGTGGCCAAGCGCGTGCGCACCGAAACCCACATCGGCGCACAGTCGGTGTCGGTTGCCGCCGCCGCAGTGAGCTTAACCAAACAGATTTTCACCAACCTCACCCACCACACGGCGCTGTTGGTGGGCGCCGGCGAGACGATTGAATTGACCGCCAGACACCTGCACGCGCATGGTCTTAAAAAAATGCTCATCGTCAATCGCAGCTTAGAGCGCGCTGAAAAGCTGGCGCTTGAATTCAATGCCGCCGCGCTGCCTTTGGCCAATCTCAATAGCCATCTTCAGGAAGCCGACATTTTAGTCAGCGCGACCGCAAGCCCAGTCCCTTTAATCCGCAAGGACGCGGTCGGCGCCGCGTTGAAAGCCCGTCGCCACAAACCCATATTGATGATCGATTTGGCCGTACCACGCAACGTTGAACCCAGCGTGGCCGAGTTCGAGGACGTCTACTTATACGCCGTCGATGACCTCAAAGCCGTGATTTCCGAAAATCTGAAAGCCCGCGAGGAAGCCGCCACGCAAGCGCGCGCGGTCATTCGAGAGGAAGTGGATCGAATCCGCTCGGAATCGCGCGTGCAAATCGCGGTTCCCACCATTCGAGAATTACGCGCTCAGGCCGAAGCCCACAAGACGCACACGCTCACCGAAGCCAAACGGCAGTTACACAACGGCCGGTCGGCCGACGAGGTGATGGCGTATTTGGCAGACACCCTCACACACCGCATCATTCACCCACCTTCGCACGCGTTGCGCAAAGCACTGGAGCGGGGTGACGATTCCTTGATTGAGGCCGCGCGAACATTATTTGAATTGGATGACGAAGTCGAATGAAAGAAAACTTACTGAGACGTTTGGAGCGATCGGTCGATCGCTTTGAAGAAATTGGGCGTTTGCTGTCGCAACCGGAGATCGACGGTGGCAGCACCCAATTTCGCGACCTATCCATGGAATACTCGCGCCTCGAACCGCTCACGACTGAATTTCTCGCTTATCGTGATTTGCAAAAATCCTTAAAAGAAACAGAAGCCTTAGCACAGGAATCCGATCCGGACTTGCGCGCCATGGCTCGCGAAGAACTGCAGGGGTTGACCGAACAAATCGCGAACAGCGAATCGCGCTTGGAGCGCTTGTTAATTCCGCCAGACCCCGATGACAACCGCAACATCTTTTTGGAAATTCGCGCCGGCGCCGGTGGCGATGAAGCCGCTATTTTTGCAGGCGATTTGTTTCGAATGTACAGCCGTTACGCCGACAGTCAACGGTGGCAAACCGAAGTGTTATCTGAAAACCGTGGCGAACACGGCGGGTATCGAGAAATCATCTGCCGGTTGGTGGGCAATCAGGTGTACTCGCACTTAAAATTTGAATCCGGGACCCATCGCGTACAGCGCGTTCCCGCCACCGAAGCCCAGGGACGGGTGCACACCTCGACCTGCACGGTGGCGATCCTGCCGGAACAAGACGAAGTCTCGGACGTCAGTATTCAAGAATCGGATTTGAGAATTGACACCTATCGCTCCTCCGGCGCCGGCGGCCAACACGTGAACAAGACCGACTCCGCTGTGCGCATCACGCACTTGCCAACGGGCATCGTTGTGGAATGTCAGGATGAGCGCTCCCAACACAAAAACCGATCGCGCGCAATGTCGCTGTTGAGGGCGCGACTGCTCAACGCCGAGCGCGAACGACAAGCTCAAAGCCAAGCGCAGAGCCGCAAACTGCAAGTGGGCACCGGCGACCGCTCGGAACGCATTCGGACCTACAATTTTCCACAAGGTCGCATCACCGATCACCGCATTGAATTGACCCTATACCGGCTCAGTGATTTGATCGAAGGGCAACTGGATTTGTTAATTGACCCCTTAAAGCGTGAATACGAAGCAGAAGAACTGGCGCAGTTGGAATAACCGAAGGGATCCACCGCCATGCTCCACGCCGAAACCGTCTTACAGTCCGCCACCACGTTACTCCGCCAAAGCAGCGACTCGGCGCGATTGGACGCCGAACTTCTGTTGAGTCATGTGCTGCAGTGCCCGCGAAGCGCTTTTTACCGCAACGATCCAATCGCCGAACACGCGCTCGGGCCGTTTTACGCCTTGCTGGAGCGCCGGGCCCAAGGCGAGCCCATCGCCTATTTAATCGGCCATCAAGAATTCTACGAGGACCGCTTTCGTGTGAACCCCGCGGTACTGATCCCAAGGCCGGAAACCGAAACCCTCATTCAACAGGTCGTGAACACGCCATCTCACCCCACCAACGCCTTCCTGGATTTGGGCTGTGGCAGCGGTTGCGTGGGTTTGAGTTTAGCCAAGTTGTATCCACACGCGCAGGTGGATTTGGTCGACCTCTCGCCAGAGGCCTTAGACGTGGCCAAACTCAATGCGAAGGAACTGAAATTGAGCAACGTTCGCTTTTTTGAAAGCGCTTGGTTTAACGACTTGCCAACCCCCTCGCGATACGATTGGATCGTATCCAACCCCCCTTATCTGATGGACAACGACCCACGCGCGGAACAAGCCGTTTTGGCCTATGAACCCACGCTGGCCTTGGTGTCAGGCGCGGATGGATTGAACGCGATTCGGGACATCATTCAAAACGCCTCGGCGCATTTGAATCGACCCGGTCAGCTGTGGCTTGAACACGGCGTCGATCAGGCGTCATCCGTGCGGCAACTCCTTCTGAGTCAAGGATTTAGTGAGGTTGCCAGCGTCCGAGACTTGGCCGGCATTGAACGAATTTCAGGCGGCGTTTTGCGGTAAAATGAATCATCCCCTTTTACTGAGAAAACAACGTGATTCAATTTGAAACGACCCTCGGGCGCTTTTGTGTTCAATTAGACGAAAAATCCGCCCCCAAAACCTGTAAAAACTTTTTGGCGTACGTGAAAGCCGGCCATTATGATGGGCTGATCTTCCATCGCATCATTCCGGGATTTATGGTGCAAGGTGGCGGCATGGACGCAGGGCTGGATTCACGCAAAACCAAAAAGCCCATTAAAAGCGAAGCCGACAACGGCTTATCGAATAAACGCGGCTCCATCGCCATGGCCAGAACCTCAGATCCGCACAGCGCCACGAGTCAGTTCTACATCAACCTCGTGGACAATGTATTTTTAGACGCCGCGCACAGCCCGCCGGGCTACACCGTATTTGGGGAAGTAACAGAAGGCATGGATGTGATTGACGCGATGGCGAAAGTGGAAACCACCACTCGCCGTGGCTATCAAGACGTTCCCGCCGAACCCATTGAGATTATAAGCGTTACCGTGGTGGAATAACCTCATCAACGCTGGGAGCGGTTGTGGTCAGAGTTCTCAAATGGCTGCTCTGTCTTACGATCGCTCTCGCCGCGTTGCCGTTGGCCGTCATCTTGGCGTTGCGGTTTGTGGATCCCCCAACCAGCGCGTTTATGATCGAAAGTGTCTGCGCGGCTCGGGCCCGTCACGACACGCAGTATCAGGTTCATTATCATTTTGTGCCCTATCGACAAATCAGCCCCTATTTAAAACTCGCCGTCATCGCCTCGGAAGACCAACATTTTCCAATCCACCATGGCTTTGACTTTGAGCAGATCAACAAAGCCTGGCAAGAGCATGAGCGCGGTGGCCGCCAACGCGGCGCCAGCACCATTTCACAACAGACGGCAAAAAATTTGTTTTTGTGGGGCGGCGCGAACTTCATCCGCAAAGGCATCGAAGCGTATCTGACCGTCGGGTTAGAACTGCTTCTGCCCAAATCACGCATTTTGGAAATTTATCTCAACATCGCGGAATTCGCGCCTGGGGTGTACGGCGTGGGCGCGGCCGCGCCGCTGCTGTTTCACACCAGCCCAAGCGCATTGACGCGCGAACAGGCGGCGTTGCTCACGGTGGTTCTGCCGAGCCCCAAACACCTCCACGCCAACCAGCCCAGCGCGTATGCAATCGAGCGCCAAGCGTGGGTCATCGATCAGATGGCTAAAATCGGCGGCTTAGCGGTATTGGGACAATTCTAAAGCGCTGCCTGGATTAAGAACGCATCGAGGGGCGTTCGAACCGCAGACGCCTAAGCGCTCCATCGGGGCGTCCCCACATCAGTGGCGCTGTTTTGAACCCAACAGCACATCCGTGGCCAACAGGGTTTTCGCATCCACCGCATCGTACGACCACAGGCGATTACAAAACTCGCATCGAATGTCGATGACCCCTTGCTCGACTAAAATCGACTCCACTTCTTCTTGACCCAAACTTCGCACAATGCCATCCACGCGTTCGCGTGAGCATCCACACTGGAAAAACACTGGTTTTGACTCAAATAAACGCACATCGCGCTCATGGAACAAGCGATGCAGCAAGGTCTCGCAATCGGTGTTGAGCCACTCCGCGCCGGTCACGGTATTGGCTAAAATTTCGCATTCTTCAAAAAAATCCGCGCTCTCAGCCGCGCCCACAGCGCTGGCCTCGGCAGCACCGCTGCCGGGCAGTTTTTGCACCATAAACCCCGTGACCACTTCGCCGTCGCAGCGCAGCCACAACTTCGTTGGCAACTGCTCGGACCGCTCAAAATAGTCTTGTAAGGAATGGGCCAAGGAGCCCTCGCCCATCGCCACGATACCCTGATAGCGGTGATCGCTGTTGGCCTGATCGATCGTGACAAACAACGACCCTTCGCCACTCAACGCCTTCAGAGAGGTGGCGTCCACGGGCAGCGGGGTTTGGTAGCGCGCCACGCCCCGAAAGGACAAGCGATCGGTGAGTTGCACGACCAACAACGTCAATGGGCCGGGCCCCTGAAGCTGCAGCGTCATCAGGCCATTGAGCTTAATCGAATTGCCCAGCAACACGCTCGCCGCCAACGCCTCGCCCAACACCGTGCGCACCACCAATGGATAGTCGTGGTGGGCGCAATTGGCTAGGAAACTCGCTTTGAGCCGAACCCAAGCCCCCCGCACGGGGTAGCCTTCAAAGACGAATGAGCGAACCTGATCGAACTCGTCGCTCATTGGCCGCTGAGTTTTTGCTTCAACAGATCGTTGAGCATCTCTGGGTTGGCTTTCCCGCCCGTCGCTTTCATTACCTGACCCACGAAAAAGCCAAATAATTTATCTTTGCCCGATCGGAAGTCTGCCAACTGCTTGGGGTTCGCGGTCATCACCGCATCAATGGCCGCTTCGATCGCTGAGGAGTCGGTGACTTGACGCAGGCCCTGCTCGTCAATAATCACGTCCGCCGACTTTTGGGTGCTCCACATGGATTCGAACACCGTTTTCGCCAGTTTGCCGGAAATCGTTTGGTCTTGAATGCGATTGATCAAGCCAGCCAACGCCTGCGCATTCACCGGGGCTTGCGCCAGCTCCAAGCCATCGCGATTGAGGAAGCCTAAGAAATCGCCCATGACCCAGTTGGCGGCGAGCTTGGCGCCCGCACGACCCACACCGTCCACCACCTGCTCGTAAAAACTGGCCAGTTCACGACTCGCGGTCAACACCAAGGCGTCGTACGCACTGAGTTCAAATTCTTGCTGAAAACGCGCGGCTTTGGCATCAGGCAGTTCAGGCAAACTCGCCCGAACGTCTTCAATCCAACTGGGGTCAATGGCCACCGGCAACAAATCTGGGTCGGGGAAGTAACGATAATCGTTGGCGTCTTCTTTCGAGCGCATCGAACGAGTTTCGTCTTTTTGAGCGTCGTACAGGCGGGTCTCTTGCACGATCGTGCCACCACCCTCAATCACCTCAATCTGACGCAAGGCTTCATAATTGATGGCCTTTTCAACATACCGAAACGAGTTCACGTTCTTAATTTCGCAGCGCGTGCCAAACGCACTCTGCCCAACCTTTCGAACGCTCACGTTGGCATCGCAGCGGAATGACCCTTCCTGCATGTTGCCGTCGCAAATTTCCAAATAGCGCACGAGAGTATGGACTTTTTTGAGATACGCCACGGCTTCCGCCGCCGATCGCATGTCGGGCTCCGACACGATCTCCAACAGCGGCGTGCCCGCGCGATTCAGATCGATGCCACTTTGGCCTTTAAAACCCTCATGCAAGGATTTGCCCGCGTCTTCTTCCAAATGGGCGCGGGTAATGCCGATGGTCTTTTGACTGCCATCCTCAAAGGTCACCACCAACTGACCCTTGGCCACGATCGGTAACTCATACTGACTGATCTGATAACCCTTGGGCAGGTCGGGGTAAAAATAGTTTTTGCGCGCGAACACCGATCGATCGGTAATCGATGCGCCCACCGCCAGTCCAAATTTAATTGCAAAGCCGACCGCTTGTCGGTTCAACACCGGCAACACGCCCGGAAACCCCAAATCAACCAAACACGCCTGCGTGTTCGGTTCCGCGCCGTAAGCGGTCGCGGCGGAGGAGAAAATTTTACTGTGGGTAGCAAGCTGGGCGTGGATTTCCAAACCCACCACCATCTCCCAACCGTTTGGTAACACCGAACTCATAGTCAACCCTTAGGAAAACGCTGCAGGCACTTGCAGATGGAAATTCGTTTCACGTTGATACACGTGAGCGGCCGACAACAAGGCGCTTTCTGAAAAATGCGACCCAATCAATTGCACGCCAGCCGGCAACCCGTTGGCAAAACCACACGGAATCGATAACGCCGGCAATCCGGCCAAGTTCGCGCCAATGGTGTAGATGTCATTCAGGTACATCGTCACTGGATCTTCATGCTTGGTGCCAATTTTAAACGCCGTGGTCGGCGCCGTGGGGCTTAACAACATGTCCACCGATTCAAAGGCCTTGGCAAAATCATTGGCGATTAATCGTCGAACGCGTTGCGCCTTGAGATAATACGCGTCGTAGTAGCCCGCCGAGAGCACATACGTTCCCGTCAGAATACGACGTTTGACCTCGGCACCAAAGCCTTCGGCGCGCGAGCGTTTATACAGGTCCACCAAATCCTTGGGATCTTTACAACGGTGTCCAAAGCGGACGCCATCAAAACGAGACAAATTCGACGAGCACTCGGCTGGCGCCACCACGTAATAGGTGGGAACCGACAGCGGCAAACTCGGACAACTGACGTCCACCAGTGTGGCGCCCTGAGCCTTCATCACGTCCATTGCCTCATGCACCAAGGCGCCGATCGCCGGATCCAATCCCTCTGCAAAGAACTCTTTTAGGATGCCCACGCGAACGCCTTTGAGGCTCGCCTGGGATAGGGATTCCACATAGTTCGGGACCGGTTGTGCGACGGAGGTGGAGTCGTTGGGATCAAACCCCGACATGGCCTCCAGCAGATAGGCGCAATCCAGGGCCGACGGCGCCAATACGCCGGCCTGATCCAGGCTCGAGGCGAAGGCAATCATGCCGTAGCGCGAGACTCGTCCATAGGTCGGCTTAATCCCACTGACGCCGACAAACGCGGCGGGCTGACGAATCGATCCCCCCGTATCGGTGGCGGTGGCCGCGGGCACCAGTCGCGCCGCAACCGCGGCAGCGGAGCCGCCCGAGGAGCCGCCGGGAACCCGAGCGATGTCCCAGGGGTTCGCGACCGGGCCGTAATAGCTGGTTTCATTGGAGGAGCCCATCGCGAACTCGTCCATATTGGTCTTGCCGGTCAACACCGTTCCGGCGGCCGACAACTTGGCGACCACCGTGGCGTCGTACGGGGCCACGAAGTTGGCCAACATCTTAGAGGAACACGTCGTCAAAATGCCGTCGGTACAAAAGATGTCTTTCTGAGCAATGGGAACGCCCAAAAGCGGCAAGGACTCGCCTGCCGCGCGGCGCTCGTCCGCGCGCTTGGCGTCCGCCAGCGCGCGATCCCGCGTCACGGTGACGTAGGCATTGAGGGATGGCTGGTGGGTTTGGATGCGGTTGAGCACGTGTTCCGTGAGCTCAACAGAGGAAAATTCCTTATTTGCCAGACCCTTGGAGAGCTCCGCGATGCTTTTCGTGTGCAGGCTCATTCGATGACCCTCGGCACACAATACAGGCCAGCGACCACCTCAGGCGCGATCGCTTGGAGCTTCTCGCGCACATTGACTTCCGTCACCCGATCGTCGCGTAAGCGCTGAACTTCGCCGGCCAAGGGGTGCGCCATCGGCGCCAAGTCCGCCACCGGGGCGCTTTCAAGCTGGTTTACGAACGCCAAAATCTTACCCAGACTGCTCACCATCGCAGTCAAATCCTGCTCGCCCATCTCGACGCGGGCCAGATGGGCAATTTTGGTGACATCTTTCGCGGTCAGACTCATCGGTTTGCACTCTCCATCTAATCCGCTCATGATACCGCAAAGCGGTGGATTGTCGCGCCCACAATTGCTAAAATTCTCCGATTAAACGAGCCGAACCCACCCTCGGGCGGAATCAGCTCACTCGATCAACCCTAACCAAAAAGTTGGCACATCATGTTGAAGAGCCTACGCGGCTATTTTTCGAACGATCTATCGATCGACCTGGGCACGGCAAACACCCTCATTTACGTGCGTGGCGAAGGAATTGTTCTCAACGAACCGTCTGTGGTGGCGGTCCGCGACGAACCGGGCCGTGGAGGCAAAACCATTGTTGCGGTGGGTGCAGAGGCCAAAAGCATGTTGGGCCGCACCCCTGGCCACATCACGGCCGTGCGCCCCATGAAAGACGGCGTCATCGCCGACTTCACGTACACCGAAAAAATGTTGCAATACTTCATCAACAAAGTTCACGGCAATCGATTTTTACGACCGAGCCCGCGGGTGCTCATTTGCGTGCCAGTGGGTTCAACGCAAGTGGAACGCCGCGCCATTAAAGAATCCGCTGAAGGCGCGGGCGCGCGCAGCGTGTATTTGGTGGACGAACCCATGGCCGCAGCGGTCGGCGCCGGCTTGCCCGTTCATGAACCGCGTGGCTCAATGCTTTTAGACATTGGTGGCGGCACTTCCGAAGTGGCGGTGATTTCTTTAAACGGCATAGTCTACGCCGCCAGCGCGCGCATCGGTGGCGATCGCTTTGAAGATGCGATCATCAATTACGTGCGCCGCAACTACGGCATTTTGATCGGTGAAGCAACTGCCGAGCGCATTAAAATTGAAATTGGTTCGGCGTATCCGGCGTCCCAAGTACGGGAAATGTCGGTCAAAGGACGCAACCTGTCCGAAGGCATTCCGCGTTCCTTCACCTTGAACTCGAATGAAATTTTAGAGGCCTTACAAGAACCCTTGCAAGGCATCGTCTCGGCGGTCAAACAAGCGCTCGAGCAAACCCCTCCGGAATTGGGGTCGGACGTCGCAGAACGCGGCATCGTCCTGACCGGTGGTGGCGCGCTCTTGAAGAACATTGATCGCTTGTTGATGGAGGAAACGGGATTGCCGGTGTTGATTGCCGACGATCCTCTCACCTGCGTGGCGCGCGGTGGCGGTAAGATTCTGGAACTGTCCGAAGCGCACCCTGGTGCCTTCGGATTACAGTGATCGGTCGTTTTGGAAACCGGTTCCAGACAGTATATTCGCGTTACCACGAGCAGGTTTTCAGCGCTCGGTCTTCGAGCGCTGATATTTGCCGCACTTTCTGCAGCGCTCATTGTTGCGGATTATAGCGGCGTCGGCCTCAGCAGCGTTCGCAATGTTCTGAAATACGCGGCGTCGCCGCTGCAATGGATCGTACAAATTCCCAGCGCCGCGATTGATTTGATCAACACTCAAATCGCGACTCGCGAAACGCTCATTCGTGAAAATCAATCCTTAAAATCAAACTTAACCGAACGCGAAACTGCGCTGTTGCGTTTTAAGTCCGTGCAAGATGAAAACGATCGATTGCGCGAATTGTTGTCGATTAAAAAAGATGAACGCAGCGCGGAAGTGGGCGCCATGATCCTCAGCGTCAAACAAGACCATCTGCGGCAACGCGTCCTCATCGATCAAGGCAGCGACGCCGGCATTGGCCGCGACCAACCGGTCATTGACCGCGGCGGCGTGTATGGCCAAACCGTCTCGGTGGGCCCCACCACCAGTGAAGTGATTTTATTATCCGACTCGGGGCACGCCATTCCGGTCATCATTGAGCGAACCGGTTTACGCTCCATTGCGGTCGGCACTGGCGATCCGCACGAACTGCTCTTGCCGTATTTGCCCCGCAACACCGATGTCGAAAAGAACGACCGCATTCTGACCTCAGGTTTAGGCGGCATCTTTAAAGCCGGTTTGCCCGTGGGCATTGTCAAAGACGTCAAACGCGACCCCTCGCAACCATTGGCGCGCATTCTGGTGGAACCGGCCGCGGCGTTGGATCGCAGTCACGAAGTGTTGGTTTTAGAAGCGGCACCGATTCCACGCGAACCCGCGCCGGCCAACGCCCCATCGGCAACGAATGCGCCGGCACAACCGACCAAGGTCGCCAAGCCATGATGACCAACCGCGCACAACAAAATCTTCGTTTGTTTGGCCTGGCCATTGTCGCGGCGCTGTTCAGCGGCACCCCGATCCCATATTGGATGGATTTGATTCGACCCGAATTGCTGCTCCTGATTGTGCTTTGGCTCACTCTGCACAATGAAAAACACAACGTGCTGACCATCGCGTGGATCGCCGGTCTGACGATGGATGCGTTTCACGGGTCAATTTTAGGTGAAAACGCGTTGGGGTATGTGGCCATCGCGTATTTAATGCGCCGCTATTATCAGCGAATTCGAGCCTTTCCCACCTTGCACCAAACGCTGGTAATCTTTGTGTTTCTGGTCATTGAGGAATTCATCGTCTTTTGGATTGACGGACTCACCGGTCGACCCTTGACGATCTGGACGCGTTGGCTGGAAACCGTCTCCACCGCCGCGTTGTGGCCGTGGGCCTGTCGCTATATTCCGATTTGGATTAAACGACCGATGCTATGAAAACCACCGTTGTCGTTAAAAATCATTTCCGCGAGCAACAGGTATTTTTATCGCGCATCGTCATTGCGGCCATTGTCGCCAGCAGTTTGTTTTTAATCGTCGCCGGTCGATTGTTTTATTTGCAAGTCGTTAAAAATTCCTATTACACCGACCTGGCTCAAGACAATCGCATCCGCCTCGACCCCCTGCCGCCCGATCGTGGCCTCATTTATGATCGACAGGGCTCGGTGTTGGCGGAAAACACCCCCGCCTACACGCTCGAACTCACGCCCGAACAAGTCACCAATGTTCCGGACACGCTCGAACGCCTAGCGGAAGTCGGCTTAATCGATAAAGAACAAATTCCGTCGCTGGTGCGCGTGATTAAATCGGGCCATAAATTTGAAGCGGTGCCACTGCGACTGTCGCTGAACGACACGGACATCGCGACGTTTTCCGTGCGGCAACACGAGTTCCCGGGCGTGGAAATTCAAACTCGTCTGGCGCGGTGGTACCCGTTTGGGCAATCCTCCGTTCACGCTCTGGGCTATGTGGGCATCATTTCAGACGAGGATTTAAAGCACATCGATCGCGATGAATACAGCGGCTCCGCTTTAATTGGCAAAAGTGGCATTGAAGCCTCGTACGAGACCGAACTTCACGGCGAATCCGGCTATCGACAGGTGCTGGTGAATGCCCAAGGTCGACACGTGGACCATTTGGGTGGCGAAACGATTCAGCTGGACACCAAACCGCCTCGAGCGGGCAACGATATTTACCTAGGCCTAGACATGCGCCTGCAGCAAATTGCCGAAAAGATGCTGGAAGGCAAACGCGGCGCGGTCGCGGCCATTGATCCGACCACCGGCAACGTCTTGGCGCTGGTGTCGGTGCCCAACTTTGATCCCAATAAATTCACGCGTGGCATCTCGCGCAGCGAATACGCGCAATTACGCGACGATCCCGATCGCCCCTTATTCAACCGCGCGCTCAAAGGCACCTATCCACCCGGCTCGACGGTAAAGCCCTTTATGGCGTTGGCGGGACTAGAGTACAACCTCATCGACCCCCAAGCCACGCGCAACTGCCACGGCACGTTCACACTGCCCGGCGCCGCGCACATCTTTCACGACTGGAAAAAAGAAGGCCACGGCTCAGTCGATATGAAGCGAGCCATCGCCACCTCGTGCGACGTCTATTTTTACGGCCTCGCCGAAGTGTTGGGCATCGATCGGATTCACGAATCCTTAGCCCACTTGGGATTCGGCAACGTCACCGGCATCGATGTGTCGGGGGAACGCGCGGCCTTGCTGCCCTCCCCGGAATGGAAGCAACAAACCTACAAACAAGCCTGGTACCCCGGTGAGACGATCAGCGTGGGGATTGGGCAGGGGTATATGCTGGTCACCCCGCTGCAATTGGCTCACGCCGCCGGCATCGTTGCCATGAAAGGCAAAAATTTTCAGCCGCGCCTCGTGACGGCGATTCGCGACGCCACCACGCGTCAAGTGAGGCAGTTGCCCGCCGTTGAATTGCCCGCCGTTGTGCTCAACGACCCTCACAACTGGGACGTGGTGATTGACGGCATGGAACAGGTCATGCAACCGGGCGGCACGGGCGCCGCCGCCGCGCGTGGCGCACCGTATCGCATCGCTGGAAAAAGCGGCACCGCGCAAGTATTCACCTTAGGCGAAGGCCAAAAATACAATGCCGCCCGAATCTCCGAGCGTTTGCGCGACCACGCTTGGTTTATTGCGTTTGCGCCAGTGGACAACCCCAAAATCGCGATTGCGGTCCTGGTTGAAAACGGGGGTCACGGCGGTTTAGCGTCCGCGCCCATTGTGCGTCGCTTATTCGACGCCTATTTGTTGGGCAAATACGATGACTCGAGCAACACCCTCGTCGACCCCACCACTGAGCCGCTGGAGCGTTAATTCATGCTGTTTCAGGAAGATCATTTAAACCCCACTCGCAAAACTCTTTCGCTTTCGATGCTGATCCTCAAGCGGCTGCATCTGGATGGTGTGTTGGTGGCGTTATTGTTGACGGTCATTGTGTTCGGGTTGTTTGTGCTCTACAGCGCCACGGGCGAGAACGTCGGTCAATGGTTCGGGCAAATTAAAAGCATTATTTTGGCGTTCCTCGCGTTCATAATATTGGCGCAAATTCCACCCCGTTGGATTCGGTTGGTGACGCCGTTTATTTACGCCACCGGCATCATCTTGCTGGTGGTCGTCGCGGTGCACGGCAGCGTAGGCAAAGGCGCTCAGCGTTGGCTCGACCTGAAAGTGTTTCGATTTCAACCGTCCGAAATTATGAAACTCGCCGTCCCCATGATGTGTGCCTGGTACGTCCACGAACGACCTTTGCCGCCTTCATTTAAAGACGTCTTAGTCATGCTGCTCATTGTGCTCGTGCCGGCGGCCTTGATCGCCAAACAACCGGACTTGGGAACCGCCTTATTGGTGGGCTCCGCCGGCCTGTTGGTCGTGGTCCTGGCCGGCTTATCGGTGTGGTACATGGTGGGCGGTGGCGTCCTATTCGCTGCCATCGTCCCGCTGGCGTGGCACTTCATGCGCGACTATCAAAAGCAACGCGTCTTGACGTTCCTCGATCCCACGCAAGACCCGCTGGGTGCGGGTTATCACAGCATCCAGTCGCAGATTGCCATAGGCTCTGGCGGCTTGTTTGGCAAAGGGTGGACGCACGGCAGCCAAGCGCAATTGGAGTTTTTGCCCGAACGCAGCACCGACTTTATCTTTGCCGTCATCGGGGAAGAATTGGGGTGGATCGTGATGGCGGTGTTGTTGATTATGTATTTTGCAATCATCGCCCGCGCTTTGTTTCTGGCCAACAGCTCCCAAAACACCTACGCCAGACTCGTCTGTGGCAGCATCGCTTTAACGTTTTTCGTATACGCCTTTGTCAACACCGGCATGGTCAGCGGCATCTTACCCGTGGTCGGCGTGCCCTTGCCGTTGGTCAGCTACGGGGGCACGGCGATGGTGACCTTGCTGGCCAGTTTTGGGATACTCATGTCTCTGAGCATGCATCGAAAATTAGTGGGGGAATGAACATGCGAATCGGTTGTCTTTTAGCACTCCTCGCAGTGGTGACGTGCGCCCACGCAGAACCGTTGGACGTGCAATCTCCTGCCGTGGTGCAGTTTATTAATGAAACGGCGATCAAAACTCATTTGGATCGTCAGTCGATACAAGAGATCTTAAAACACGCAGACCTCAAACAAAGTGTAGTGGACGCCATGGATCGGCCCGCCGAAAAGACCAAGGCGTGGTTTGAGTATCGAGCGATCTTCATGACGGAAAAACGGGTGCGCGACGGCGTGGCCTTCATCAAGGAACACCAAGCAAAACTCGATGAGGTATCGGCGCGCACGGGCGTGCCGCGCGAAATCATTACGGCCATCGTCGGGATCGAAACCGGCTACGGACAAAACATGGGGCGCTATCGGGTTTTAGACACCTTAGCCACGTTGACGTTCAACTATCCGGCTCGAGCCAGCTATTTCAGAGGCGAGTTGCAGGAATTTTTACTGCTGTGTAAAGAGAACAACATCGACCCTACCCAGGTCCTCGGCTCCTACGCCGGCGCGATGGGCGCACCGCAATTCATGCCGCACAGTTATCGACAAATGGCCCGCGACGGAGATGGGGACGGCAAAGTCGATTTGTGGGGGGATTGGCCGGACGTCATCGAATCGGTGGCGCATTATTTTTCTGCCAACGGCTGGCGTTCTCAGGAACCCATTGTAGTCAACGCCCAATTAAGCAATCCCGATGTCGTGGATCTGCCCGCCAATCAATTGGAGACGCCATTCACGTTAAGCGCCTTACGCCAAAAAGGTGTGCAGTTTGACAGCAGCGTCAGCGACACCAACCCGGGCTACTTTTTAGCCTTGAATCAGGGCGATCATTTAAGTTACGCGGTGGGGCTACACAATTTTTACGTCATCACGCGCTATAACCACAGCCCATTTTATGCGCTGGTGGTCAGCGAATTGGCCCAAGCGCTTGCCGACGGCGGGGACGGCCATAAAATTTAAATGAGCCGCGTAAATCCATCGACGTCGTTACAACGGCCCCGCGCGGTGGCCGGGCGCGCCTGGCAACGTTGGGGGCTTGTGCTGTGCGTGGCGTTGTTAAACGCCTGCGCCCACCACCCCACTCGCGCACCGGCAAGCTCGACTGCGGTGGAAGTGCCCACGCCGGCTGCAACGCCCACGCCCAACTCCCCCCCGTCCCTGGTCATCAAGCCCACCCTCCCCGACGCCACCAGCAGACCCACGGACGCGCAATTGATGGCCATGCCCGATCCGGTGGTCCGTTACGAACCCAAAGCCCGCCTGGGCAATCCGCCATCCTACGTCGCGTTGGGCCAACGCTACGAAGTGCTGAGTTCCTCGAAAGGCTACGTCGAACGAGGCGTCGCGTCTTGGTATGGACCCAATTTTCATGGGGCCTTGGCGTCGGTCGGAGAGCCCTACAACATGTACGCGCTCACCGGAGCCCATCGCGTGTTGCCGCTGCCCTGCTACGCGCGGGTCACCAATTTAAAGAATGGCCGCTCGGTCGTCGTCAGACTCAATGACCGCGGCCCCTTCAAAGACAACCGGATTGTTGACCTCTCGTATGCCGCGGCCCTCAAACTGGATATGCTGCGCGAGGGCACCGCCTTTGTGGAGTTGCGGGTTCTGGAACCCTCCGACGGCGCCAGCATTCCCGCCGCCGCCGTCAACGCCGCGAGCACCCAAACCCTCAATTGGTACGCTCAAGTCGGCGCCTTTGGCGAAAAAGCCAATGCCCTGCGCGTCAAACAAAACCTCGACCAGGCCCACCTCAGCGGGACGGCCATCGTGGAGGAACGCAGTGGCGACCGAAGTCTTTGGAAGGTTCGCGTGGGCCCGGTGGACTCGGTGGGCGCCTACGACCAACTGGTTCAGCAACTGCATTCGGTGGGCATCAACACCATAACCCTCGTCGATGGTCAACGCCTCGGCAATCGCTCACCCCATTAGCGCCACTGCGGACCCGTCGGATGGCCTAAATTCCGAGGGAAATTGGCATCCAGAACCGTTAAACTAGCGTTCTGGATTAACACGCCCAAGCGCTCGACACGGCCATTGGCGCAGGCGCTGACAAAGGGTTAAACATTCATGAAGGGACGAGCTTTGATTCCATTCCACCACCCAGGCGCAACGCGTTCATCGCGCGTCTTTCACATCCTTCAAGGCCTCGTGGGCCTCGTGGCACTGACCTGTGCCCTCGGTGCCAGCCACGCCGCCACGCCGATTCCACCACCCCCCAGCGTTCCGGTGAAGGCGTACATACTGTTGGAGCCCATGAGTGGCCGCATTTTAGCGGCGAGCCATGAAGCCGATCGCTTAGAGCCGGCCAGCTTGACCAAGTTGATGTCCGCGTACGTCATTTTCGATGCGATGCGCCAGGGCAAACTCAAATTGGAGGATGAGATTTTAATCTCAGAACACGCCTGGCGTGCGGAGGGCTCGCGAACCTTTGTGGAAGTGAATACGCGCGTTAAAGTGGAAACGCTCATACAAGGAATGATTATTCAATCGGGCAATGACGCCACCATCGCGCTGGCCGAAGCCGTTGCGGGCTCCGAGCCGACGTTTGTGACCCTCATGAACGAGTACTCCAAACGCTTGGGATTAACCGATTCGCATTGGATGAATTCCACGGGTCTTCCAGACCCACAGCACTACACCACCGCGCACGATCTGGCGCTCATCAGTGCGGCGATTATTCGAGATTTCCCGGACCATTACAAATACTATTCGCAACGGGAGTTTACCTACAATCACATCACGCAACAAAACCGCAACGGGTTATTGGAAAAAGACTCGACCGTTGACGGCATCAAAACGGGCCACACCGATGCGGCGGGCTTTTGCCTGGCGGCCTCGGCCAAACGCAACGGCTTGCGTTTGGTGTCGGTCGTCTTAGGGGCTAAAAACTTCAAAGACCGAGAAAATGCCAGCGCCGCCTTATTGGGATATGGGTTTAGTTTTTACGAAGGCCAGACGCTGTACGGTCTGAATCAGATCGTGGGCACCATCAGCGCGTACAAGACTCGCGAATCCATCCCGTTGGTGGTTCATCGACCGTTGGTGGTGTTGCGGGCGCGCGGCGAAAAGCCCACGGTGATTCCACAACTGTTTGTGCACAAAGATTTGATCGCGCCATTGTCGGCGAATCAATCGGTCGGACACTTGCGGGTTTTGGAGAATAACCAAGTCATCGCGGACGAATTGGTGTATCCGGAACACTCCATTGAGCGCGGCAACATCTTTATCGCTTCTTGGGACGGTTTCAAATTATGGTTTCATTAATGAACACCCCGGACACCATCGCGTTTTTATCGGGGCAATTTTTACCGCTATCGGAAGCGCGCATTTCCCCATTGGACCGCGGCTTCTTATTCGGCGACGCGGTCTATGAAGTCATCCCCGTTTACAACGGCAACCCGTTTTTGTATCACGAGCATTTCGCTCGATTGGATCGAAGTCTGCGCGAGATGAGCATTCCCAACCCGCACACGGCTGGCGAGTGGTCACACATTGTTCGCACCCTCATTCAAAAAAATGGCGGTGGCGATTTATCGCTGTACTTACAAGTGAGTCGTGGGGTCGAAGCCGTTCGCAACCACGCCATGCCCGCCCAATGCCATCCCACGGTCTTCTTAATGGCCCAAGCGCTTCCCAAGATCGATCCGTCTCTGTTCAGCGACGGCGCCAAAGCGGTGACCACAGAGGATTTGCGCTGGCATCGATGTGACATTAAAAGCACTAACCTCCTGGCCAATGCGATGGCCAAAACCGTCGCGGTACAACACGGTGCGTTAGAAGCGCTGCTGATTCGGGACAACCATTTAAGCGAAGGCTCATCAAGCTCCACGTTGATTGTTAAAAACAACCGCGTCATTGCGCCCGAATACACACGGGAATTACTGCCCGGAACGACTCGAAATTTATTGGTGGATTTGGCTCAGGAAGCGCAGATTTCGGTTCAATTCAAACCCATCTCGGTTGCCGAACTCATGGCGGCCGATGAAATCTTCATCGGCTTTGCGACGCGTGGCGTCGTTCCCATCACACGCCTCAATGATCAGCCCATCGGCACCGGCAAACCGGGCCCCGTTTTTAAGGCCTTGCGCCAGCGTTTTGATGAAAAACGACTCACGCCAGTTGATTACTAATATGACCAAGCAAAAAGGATTGCAATTTCCCGACCATCATCCGATCAAAGCGGTCGGTCGAAATCAACCACACTTCAAAGACACAATGCTGCTGTGTGTCCGCGCGGAGTTGGGTGACGACGTCGAATTGGACATCACCGAAAAGCTCAGCCGCGACGGCTCGTTCATATCCCTCACCGTGACGGTTTGGGTTGATTCGCGTGAGCGCTTAGACAACGTGTATCAACGGCTGCACGCCACTGGGCTGTTGTTGTTTGCGTTATAACGATTCCGCGTCTTTTTTAAGCCGACTCCACCAATCACTCAAATGATGCGACAACCGAGCCGCGACGTCCGCGACGCTGGTGACGACATCGAGGGTTTTCATGTCAATGACCTCAAGCCCTTGATACCCACAGGGGTTGATGCGATGGAACGGCTCTAAATCCATATTCACATTGAGCGCCAAGCCGTGGTAGCTGGCGTGGTGGCGGATTCGCAACCCGATGCTGGCAATTTTACGAGTCTGAACGTAAACCCCCGGCGCTTCGCGGCTGCCGGTGGCCGTGAGTTTGAAATCGCCTAAGGTCGCGATGATGGCGTTTTCAATTCCCACCACCAACGCTCGGACGCCCAGCCCCAGCCGCTTGATGTCCCACAACGGGTACACCACCAATTGCCCAGGTCCGTGATACGTCACTTGTCCGCCGCGATCAATGGCAACGACTGGGATGTGGCCTGGGTTTAGCAAGTGATGCGCTTTGCCGTTTAATCCTTGGGTAAACACCGGCGGATGTTGCAACAACCACAATTCATCATCGGTATTGGAATCGCGCTCATCGGTAAATCGCTGCATCGCTCGCCAGGTGGGCTCGTACTCCACCACTCCGAGATCGTGGATTTTAAGGTTCATCCCAAACCCGCGTTATTGCCCAACAGCGCCTGCTCGGCGCGATAGCTGGAGCGCACCATGGGACCGGCGACGCACTCTTTAAACCCCAAAGACAGCGCCAACTGGCGCCACTGCAAAAACTCCTCCGGGGTCACAAACCGTTGAACGCTCAAATGATGACGGGTCGGCTGCAAGTATTGACCCATAGTGACCAAATCCACGTCATGGGCCCGCAAATCCCGCAGACACGCTTCAATTTCGTCCTCGCGCTCGCCCAAACCCAACATTAAGCTGGATTTTGTTAGGGCGTTTGGTCGATAGCGCTTGGCCTCCTTAAGCACCGTGAGGGTCTGTTGGTATCCAGCGCGCGGATCGCGCACGGGATGCGTCAAACGCTCGACCGTTTCGATGTTTTGAGCAAACACATCCACGCCACTATCCATCACCGTATGCACTGCGCTCACCAGGCCAGCGAAATCTGGCGTGAGCGCTTCGACCGCCGTTTGCGGACGGACCGCTTTGATCGCCCGAATGCAATCGGCGTAATGCATCGCTCCCCCATCCGGCAAATCGTCGCGATTCACGGAGGTTAGAACGACGTAATTCAAATTCATGAGCTCAACGCTGCGCGCGACTTTACGCGGCTCATCCAAATCCAGCCAACCACGCGGATTGCCAGTATCCACCGAGCAAAACCGACACGCGCGCGTGCACACCGCGCCCATCAGCATCAACGTCGCAGTGCCCGCATTCCAACACTCACCAATATTGGGACACTTCGCCTCTTCGCACACGGTCGCTAAGCGATGCTCGTGCACAATCGTTTTCACCGTTTCAAACCCAGTACCCGAGGGCATTTGCGCGCGCAACCACGCAGGCTTACCCCCTCGAATCGCTTCATTCTGGTGATCGGCTTTCACGCCATCTCGAATGGCGGTAAACCCGTGTTCGGTGACGTACTTGTGGCCACTTTGAACACTGCGAACCGGGATTCCCTTAAACTCGCTCATCACTGCACTCCTTGCTGAAGCGCCATTTTACCCAAACCCATCGCCGGCCACATCGGCAATTGCGCGGGGGCGTGTTTGGGCTCTACAGATCGGGCGAATAGCCCTTTTGCAGAGTACGCTGAACCCACCGCTCGCACCCCTCCAATCGGCTTGGGGTGCCGACGTCGGTCCAATACCCCCCAAAATGCTGCCCCCACAGCCGCCCCTGACCCAGCCAACGCTCAAAAAAGGGCCGCAGTGGCTGGGCGTGCACCGTTTGCCCTAAAAAGGCCTCAGGGCGCAGGGTGGCCACACCGCTGAAGGTCAAACGCCGTTCGCCGCTGCGTCGGCACTCGATGCCATCCAAACCAAAATCGCCTTTGGGATGATGCTCGGGATTGTCCACCAACCAAAGGTTCGCGTAGATCCCCGGCGGCGGCGGTGGCGGGGGCAACAGTGCGGCAAAAATATCCGCGCTGATCAAGCCAAAGGGCTGCCCTTCAAAATAATCCAACGCGTTGATGATGGCGCCGGCGGTTTCCAGAGGGGTTGGGCCTTCGTAAAAATAAGTGATCTTCAGATTAAAGGCTCGACCATCGCCCAAGGCGGCGATGATTTGCTCATGCAGCCACGACAGGTTAATCGCCACCTCGGTGACGCCCGCTTTGGCCAAACGTCGCAAGTGCCAAACGATCAACGGCACGCCACCGATCGGAATCAGAGGTTTAGGAGTGGTGAGGGTGAGCGGCTGTAACCGCTCGCCCTTCCCCGCGGCCAGCAGCAACACTTTACGAGGCACCACCGGCGTTATCATGGATTCAATTGCCGCCAGGCGGGCTGCACACGCCGCTGCCACCACTGCCAAAATTCCGCAAGTGCGGTCAGCTCGCTTAGGGTTTCTTCAACATAAGCCATGACCATGGGCAGATCGTTTAAATATTGAGGTTTGTGGTCGCGATAATACAATCGGGCGAATATGCCCAGCACTTTCAGATGGCGTTGCAGACCCATCCACTCAAAATCCAACAGCCACTGCTCCAGCGACACGCCACCGGTCAGATTGCGCGCCTGCCACTGCGCATAAAAATCAGTGACCCATTGCCGAACCCACGTCTTTGGCCAACGGACGTAGCAATCCTTCAATACGCTCACCCAATCGTAGGTCATCGGCCCGCGTACGGCGTCCTGAAAATCGATCACACCCAAGGAACGATCCGCCAGAACCATCAAGTTGCGCGAATGATAATCGCGGTGCACCAGGGTGGTCGGCTGCGCGGCCACTTGGTTCACGATCTGAGCGAACGCGGTGGCAATGACGTGCCGATCGTCGTCATTGAGCGTTAATTTTAGATGATGGGTTAAAAACCACTCTGGCAACAGATTCATTTCTCGCAACAACAGTGCCTCATCGTAGGCGGGCAATCGTTCGGCGAAGCCGACGCCTTGAGACTGCAGTTTAAACAGCTCATCAAAGGCGCGCTGGTACCACGCCGTCACTTCCGCGTGTTCAGCGGCATTTTGCAAGCTCGTCAACAACCACGTCGACCCCAAATCCTCGAGCACCACAAAACCACGTTGTTCACAATGATGATGCACAATTGGGGCGCGAACCCCCATGGCAACGAGCGCGTTGGCGATTTCGATAAACGGGCCAATCGCTTCACGATCCGGTGGCGCATCCATGACCACCACGCTGGGCTGATGGTCACGGTGGTAGCGAAAATACCGCCGAAAGCTTGCGTCCGCGCTGGCCGCCGTGAGCGTTCCGCCAACGAGGCCCAGGTGCTCGGTGAGCCAGTCGAGGAGGTGTTTTTGTCGCAAGTCCACGGTTGTCATATCGGTTTCCTTTGCGCTCAATTATACTGTGCGAATGCGTTTGATTACCCCTCTTTGGCGTTCCCACCCCCAAGCCACCCCAGCCTGTCCCGGCCGAGGATTGGCGTGGTGGCGCGCCCTGAGCGCTGGGGCACTGCTGTGCTGGGCGATGAACGCCCACGCGGCCCCGTGCGACGAACCGAAATCGGTCACCACCGCGCCCACGCCGACCAGCGCTGCCGACGCCAAGCTGCAAATTGAAGCAAGCGCCAGTGAAAGCACCTTAAACGGCACCACTCACCTCACGGGACCCGTGGACATCCGCTTTGGTCAACAACACGTCACGGCCGCCCAGGCGGACTATTTTGATCCGACTCAAGAAGTCAACGTCCAAGGTTCCGTAACCTATCAAAGCCCGCAGGTGTCGATCGCGGGCTTGTCGGGAAATTGGAATCCAGATGGCACCGGCAAGTTCTTAAGCACGCACTTTGAAATTCCGGCGCGCAACGCCAGCGGCAGCGCGCAGTCCATTGAATTACTGAGCCCTAAAAAGACGGAACTCAAGCACGTCACGTATTCAACGTGTCCAATCAATCAACCGACTTGGATGTTAAAGGCCAATACAATCGTATTAGACCAAAACACCCAAACCGCGACCGCCACTCAAACCACCATTGACGTCGAAGGCGTTCCAGTCATTTATTTGCCGATCATGCAGTTTCCTATTGGCGACCAACGTCGTTCGGGTTTTTTATTTCCGATCCTTGGTCAATCGGGCAGCACCGGCATTCAATTTCAGGCGCCTTATTATTTTAATCTGGCGCCAAACTACGATTTAACCGTATCCCCAGGATATTCGATTAAACGCGGTTTCACACTCAATGACGAATTTCGGTACAAGACCGCCCGCAGCACTGGCGAATTGAAAATGGATTTACTGCCGAACGATCAGGTCGCTGGCGCGGCGCGCGGGTATATTCGTTTTGAGGACTCCACTGATTTTAGCGATCATTTGCGTTTAACCCTCAACACGCCGTACGTCAGTGATTCGCATTATTTTCAAGATTTTGGCACCGGAACCGAATTCACCAGCGTGACGTATTTGGATAAAGATGTGGCGCTGGAGTACGCCGATGACACTTGGCACATTCGTGGCCTGATCGATCAATTCCAAACCATCGACTTGTCCGTTAGCCCCGCCGATCGACCGGCAACGCGACTGCCGTCGGTCACGTTTTCCGGGCAAACCAGCACCGCCGCGGGCCTGAGCTTTCGCCTGGACGGCGAGGCCGATGAATTTCGCAAACTCGTCGGCGTCGATGGCGCACGCCTGCGCCTCGATCCCAACGTCACTTATTCGTTTACCGCGCTGGGCGTCACGCTGAATGAAACCGCCGGTGTATCGGTTTTAGGGTATCAACTGCAAAACAACACCACCCCGTCCAGCAACAGCCCCGTCGTGACCGCTCCCTTCGAGCGCTTACAGGGTTCCCTGCTGCTCGAGCGCACCGATGGCCCAATGATCACGCAACTGGAACCGCAAGTGCTGTACAGCTACACGCCTTTTCGCGACCAACACCTGCTGCCGGTGTTTGACACCGCATTGGCCGACTTAAACTCAGTTGAACTATTTCGCGGACAGCGTTATCAAGGCCTGGATCGCATTGAGGACCAAAATCAAATTGCGGTGGGCGTCACTGGCCGTGAAATCAATGGCGACGATGGCCGTCAATTCTTGAGCGCAACGCTCGGTCAGATAATGTACCTCACGCCGCCCAAGGTGGCGTTGCCGGGCGAAGTGCTGCCAAACGCACACAGCTCCGACATCGTCGGCCAATTAGAACTCAACGCCACCAACCACATTAATTTGAGCTTAGGCGAGCTGTGGGATCCGCACGCGCATCAGGCCGCCCTCAATGAGGCTCGCCTGAGCTACCGCCCCGAGGGCGACAAAGTGCTTGATTTGAGTTACCGCTATCGACGTGATTTATTGGAACAGGTTGAAATGGGCGTGGTCTGGCCCGTCAGTACGCGCTGGGGTGTATTTGCGCGGGATATTTACTCATTAAAGGAACACACCCAAATTGATACATTTGCGGGTTTTCAGTACCAAGCCTGCTGTTTTAAGGTAGAGTTACTAACCCGACACTACGTCTCGAGTTTTGATGGTTCACGCAACACCTCGATTGTTTTTCAAGTGGAACTCAGTGGATTATCAAATGTCTCAGATCGCGTCGGCACCTTCTTGGAACAAGCTATTCGGGGCTACAGTCCCTCTAATTCAACGATGATGAGTCACTAAGTAAATGAAAATTAAGTCTTTTTTAATTATCGGGGCTGTGGGCTCGCTGATCTTAGGTGTCAACCTCGCCGGTGCACAAACCCGCGAAATCGGGGGAAATGGCGCCCTTTTGGATCGCATCGCGGTCATTGTCAACGACGGCGTGGTTCTGGAAAGCGACATTGAACGCGACACCAAAGCCGTTACTCAACGACTGCACGACCAAAACACCGCGTTGCCGGCCCCGTCGGTGTTGCGTCAACAAATCACCGAGCGCTTGGTTTTGCAGGAAGTTCAGATGCAACGCGCTCAAAAGTTGGGACTCAAGGTCACGGACGAGGCGCTCAACGCCGCCCTCAAAGACATCGCCGACCAAAACCACATTCCGTTTAATGACCTGCCCAAAGCACTCGCCAAAGAACACATCGTTTACGCCGAATACCGCGAGCAAATGCGTCGCGAAATGACGCTTCAGATTTTACGCCAACGCGATGTGTTGTCCCGTATCTACGTGAGTCCACGTGAGTTGGATCAATACTTAGCACGACAAACCGTCGATAAGAGCGCCGACGTGTCGTACAACCTCTCCCACATTCTTTTATCCTTGCCCGCCGCCGCGTCGCCCGGTCAATTGGAAGCGGTGGAGAAAAAAGCCAACGACATCGCTGATCGCGCGCAACACGGTGAGGATTTTGGGCAACTGGCCGTGACGTATTCGCAAGCGCAAACGGCGCTGGAGCGCGGCCTGATCGGTTGGCGCAAAGGCAATGAACTTCCCGAGTTCATGAGTGACGCCGTGGTCAAGCTCAAAGCGGGTGAAGTGTCAAAGCCCATTCGCACCCCCAGCGGTTTTCACATTATTAAACTCAATGAACGCAAGGATGAGGCTGAAAAGATCATCATCCCTCAAGTTCATTCTCGACACATTCTCATCAAGACCAATGAACTTCAAGACGACGAAACCGTGCGCAGTCGACTGGCGTCGATTCGCGAACGAATTTCAAGCGGCAAAGAAGACTTTGGCTCCGTCGCCAAAGCGGTATCCGAGGATGCCGGCTCCGCGGTTGAAGGCGGCGATTTAGGCTGGACGGGTCCTGGCTCGTTCGTGCCGGAATTTGAAGACGCCTTAGCCAAGCTTAAAGACAATGAAATCTCTGAACCCATTCACACTCAATATGGGTGGCACATCATTCAGCGCTTGGGAGAGCGCGTGAAAGACATGAGCGACGAAGACCGTCGCCATAAAGCGTTTGATAAAATTCGCGCCAGTCGCGCCGACGAAGAAACGGAACTCTGGCTCCGTCATTTGCGCGACGAGGCCTTCATCGATTACCGCAATTAATTGAGGGTGGAGTGAGCCGTCCGGTCATTCTCATCACCAGCGGCGAGCCCGCAGGCATTGGTCCAGACATTTGCCTGAAGCTCGCCGAACTTGATTTTGATGCCAGACTGTTGATTTTGGGCGATCTGGAGTGTTTGCGCGAACGCGCCAAACTGCTCAACCTCACCGTCGATTTTGTGAACACCACCCTCGACGCCGTACCGGATCATCAAAAGAATAGATTGGCGGTGTGGCACTTTCCGCTGGCCGTGCCGGCAATCCCGGGCCAACTGGACGTCAATAACGCCAAAGCGGTGCTGGACATGATCAATGCCGCTTGCGATGCCTGCCAGGACCATCGAGCCGCCGCGGTGGTGACGGCGCCCGTTCAAAAGAGCACGCTTCACCAACACGACGCGCAGTTTTTAGGACACACCGAGTATTTAGCCAAACGCCTTCGGTGTGAACACGTGGTGATGTTGTTGGTAGCCGATCACTTGAGAGTGGCGCTGGCCAGCACGCACCTGCCCCTCAAAGATGTTCCCGCAAGCATCACCCGCGAGAACTTAGTAAAGACGTTGACGGTGTTAAACCAAGACCTGATCCGCCGTTTCGGAATTGCCCAACCGCGCATAGCCGTCTTGGGATTAAACCCGCACGCGGGCGAGAGTGGCCATTTAGGCAGGGAAGAGATCGACACCATTGCGCCCGCCATCGCGGATGCGAACCAACTGGGCATCGCCGCGTTTGGCCCCGTACCGGCCGATACCGCGTTTACGCCGGCTGCCTTAGCACAGTGCGATGCCGTCTTAGCGATGTACCACGACCAGGGCCTGCCGGTGTTAAAAGCGCTGGGGTTTGATCGCGGCGTCAACATCACCTGTGGATTATCCATTCTGCGCACCTCCGTCGATCACGGAACCGCTCTGCCCTTAGCGGGCACCCACCGCGCGGACCCCAACAGCCTGGTGGCCGCACTCGAACTGGCAATTCAATGTCATACCAAGCATTAGCGCAAGCGGTGAAGCACACGCCCCGCAAGCGATTTGGGCAGCATTTTTTACATGACCCGCGTGTGATTGATAACATTGTCGAGGCCATCAATCCCAGCCCCGGCGACACCCTCATCGAAATTGGTCCTGGTCTTGGGGCACTGACGTTGCCCTTATTAGACCGAGGCTGCAAAGTGGTGGCCATCGACATTGATCGCGACGTTTTGGCGTACTTGCGATCGTTGAACATCGATTCGGCAACCTTGGAATTAATTGAATCGGACGCGTTAAAATTTGATTTTAAAGCGTTGTCCGAACGCTTACAGCAGAAACTTCGAGTGATCGGCAACTTGCCTTACAACATTTCGACGCCGCTGTTATTTCATTTATTCCAATCGTCGGACTGCCTGTCGGACATGCACTTCATGCTGCAAAAAGAAGTCATAGACCGAATGGTGGCGGCGCCCGCCAACAAAACCTACGGCCGATTAAGCGTCATGGTGCAAGCCAAGGCCAACGCCGAATCCTTGTTTGACATTGGCCCAGGCGCGTTTAAGCCGCCACCCAAAGTGACCTCGAGCATCGTACGCATTCTGCCCAACACCGTCGCCCACGCGGTCCTGAATCAACCGTTGCTGGCGACGATCGTCAGTGGCGCCTTCAGTCAGCGCCGCAAAACCAGTCGCAACGCACTCAAACCGTGGCTCAGCGAAGACGATTGGCAAGCACTCCAGCTAGACCCCAATCGTCGACCGGAAACGCTGTCGGTGGCCGAATTCATCGCGATCGCCAACTACGTCCACACGCACACGGGCGCGTCCGCCTCCAATGGCTAGCGCCAACACCGCTATAATGACGCCTCTCACCGGCTGAAGTGACCACACCATGAGTGACCCGATTGAAATAGCCGTCATCACCCGATACCTCGAAGATCAATCCGAGCCCGAGCGCAATCGCTATGTTTACGCCTATGCGATCACGATTTCCAACCACGGCAGTCAGCGCGTGCAACTGCTCAACCGGCATTGGGTCATCACCGACAGCAACGCCAAGGTTCAAGAAGTGCACGGCGAAGGCGTGGTGGGCCAGCAACCGATATTAAATCCGGGCGAACACTTCGAATATCAAAGTGGCTGCGTGCTCGACACGCCGTTGGGTTTTATGCAAGGCAGCTATGAATTCATCGACGAAGAGCAGGTGCGTTTTAAAGCACCCATTGCTCCCTTCAAGTTGGCCGTCCCTGGAGTATTGAATTAATGGCAATTTGGGCGGTTGGTGACGTTCAAGGCAGCGCCCAAGAACTCGATGACTTGTTGTTGACGCTGGATTTTTCGCCCTCTCGCGATGAACTGTGGCTGGTGGGGGATTTGGTCAATCGCGGCGACGATTCTTTGAGGGTACTCAAACGCGTTGAGGCCTTAGGAAGCAGCGCCCGCGTGGTATTGGGCAATCACGACCTGCACACCCTGGCGGTGGGCTTTGGCGTGGCCAGCCTCAAAGCCTCGGACACCGTTCAGGATATTTTAAACGACTCCCGACGGGAACACTGGTTACGCTGGCTCATCGATCAGTCGCTCGTGATTGAAAATGAGCAGTGGATCATGGTGCACGCCGGCATTCCACCAGAATGGGACCTGCCGAGAATCCGAACGGAAAACCAATTCATCCTGGATCGCTTACGAGCCGATCCCGTTGAATTTTTCAGACAGATGTATGGCGATGAACCCAAACGGTGGTCCGACGCGCTGAGCGCGGACGAGCGCTGCCGATATGGGGTTAATGCGTTCACCCGAATGCGTTACGTTCATCACAATGGCGATATTTTAAGCACGCCCAAAGGGCCGCCGACGGACGCGCCAGCGGATCGCGTGCCCTGGTTTAACGCCAAACGACAGACCTTGGGCAAAAAAGTCGTGTTCGGGCATTGGTCTGCGCTGGGGTACTACCGCAACGAACAGGTGCTGTGCTTGGATACCGGTTGCGCCTGGGGCAAATTTCTAACCGCACAACGGTTGGATCAAGACGAGCCGCCGCGACAGGTTCCCTGTCGCAGCGCCGGCAAATCGTTCAGTTAGCCCAAGCGCCGGCGCGGTTGGCGCCACACCCACGCGATCTCAATGCTGCGCTTTAGGCGCATCCGGCACAAACACACTGAGCTTGATGTGGTAACTGTAACTGAGCACGTCGTGCGGCATGCAGGAAATTTGTTTTTCGAGCACTTTTACGCTAAACAACGGAAATAACGTTGTGGAAAGCTGCTCGAACAACTCGCAATCGCCATCATCAAAATTAAGGTGCGGATTACGCTCAAACGTCACCGTCTGCCAATGCCCCATGACGGGATTGGCGGCGCTCGAATTCGGTTCCAGTGCCGCGAATTTAATGTTCGCCCCGCCAATGCGCGAGGGATAGCCGGAACCCAGATCGCAAACCCCAAAAACCGACGGTTTTGGCGCGGCGCCCAGTTGCTGCAAAATCGTGTGCAATTTCGCCTCGATGCCCGAACACGAATAAAAAGTGGTGGTGCCCACATAATTAAACTGCACTTGCTGAGCGTGCCACGCACCAGGCTCGCTCGCACCCGCAATCGCCGCGCCCTCCGCGGCGTGCGCGGCGCTAAACCCAGACCCAAGCCACCACACGGCCAGCGCCGTGGCGACGCCCTTTAAAATGGGATGCCTAGATTGATGCGGCATCGTTGTCAGCGTTATCAGAGACATAGCCACCTCTCGAGGACTGAAACCGTAAACCACCGATCCCGCGATGACCCGAGTCATCGACTCCAATCGCAACCGGGAACCGCGACGACGGACGCAGTCCTCACACTGCCCGGATGCTTCTTTCGAACGTGGATGGAGAACAAAGTTCCCATCCGATCAACGGCGAACGAGCTTTACAAACCGATACGCGTAGGCATGGCGCTCATCCGCCGCACGCGCCTCACTCCACTGTTCCTGCCACTGGGCTCGATCGAACGGCGGAAAAAAAACATTGCCCTCGACATTGGCCTGCACTTCCGTCAGGTACAAGACCGAGGCCAGCGGCAGACACGTTTCAAAAATTTGGGCCCCACCAATGACCATCACGCGCTCGTGATCGCGCAATTGCGCAAACGCCGCCTCCAGCGATGGAAACACGCTCACCCCGTCGGCCTGCCAATCGGCCTGGCGACTGATCACCACGTTCAACCGCCCAGGCAAGGGCTTACCAATGCTGTCGAAGGTTTTGCGACCCATGAGCACCGGCTGACCCAAGGTGGTGCGTTTGAAAAACCGAAGATCTTCCGGCAAATGCCAAGGCAACTGATTATCGCGTCCAATGACCAGATTCTGGGCCAACGCCACTATCATTTCGATCGACGAACTCATGTCACTTTCCAATCTTCGAACGCTGGCTTCAGTGTAGCCCAATTCGCGCCTGCGCCGAGCCTCCTGGTGGGACGATTTTGCCCACGGGGACTGCGCGGGGCGTACAATCGTCTCACTATGTCGGAACCGTATTTGCTCATCGATAGCGGCAACACGCGCCTCAAATGGCGTCATCACTCCTCGGCGGGCGAGGTCTCGGACGGGCAATCGACGTCGGTGGAAAGCGCCCTAGAGGCGTTTGAATCGCTCCCCACCCAGACCCGAGTGTGGGTCGCCCACGTCGGCAGTCCGGCCGTCTTAGACACCCTCACGCGCTTTTGCCAAGTCCACTTTGAACACCCCATTCGGATCGCGCAGTCGGCAGCGCGCTTGGGCGATTTAATCAACGGGTACGCCGAACCCGCCCGTTTGGGCGTCGACCGATGGCTCAATCTGGTGTGCGCCCGACAAACCGCGCTCGCGCCGTATTTAATCGTGAGCGCCGGCACCGCGTTCACCCTCGACGCCCTGCTCGGCTCGGGCGTGCATTTGGGTGGCTGGATCCTACCCGGCTTGCGATCGTTGAGCGCCACTCAATCGATCGATGCCTTAACCCCCATTTATGGGCGCGTGATTCATCACGCCTACGCCCACCTTCAATCGCAATCCGCGGATCCGGTTAAGATTCTCCTCACCGGAGGCGATGCCCCGCATTGGCAAGCGCATTGGATTGAACCGCCACCCGCCGCGCCCACCGTCATCGCCGATTCGGTCCTGCGCGGCCTCGACGCGCTGGCCCAACACGCGCGTCAATGACGAGCGAATCCGCGATCGGTGATGGGGGACGGTGCGCACTCCACCCCCCGAGGGCCCGCGCCTCTACCGTAAACGGCTGATCAATATTGATTTGCCACACCATCCGAGCGCGCTCGGATCGATACAGGTTCATGGCAATCGTGAACCGACAGGCGTCCCGAGTCGTTTTAAAGACGTATTCCAACACCCCGTCTTCTCGCAGGGCGCGCGACCGCCAACGCAGCCGGGTGTGTTGATAGGGAACCGATGCGGTGCGGATTGCGTCCATCACCACCCGATTCGGGGCTTATTGCGAAACCGTTACACCCCCAAACGATCGGCCCATTGGTAGGCCTTAATGGCGAGCGGCAAAAACCACGCTTTTTTTCGATAATAAAACCGCGATTGCGCGCCCAAATTCCACATCACGGGGGGATCTGCGGCGTTGGCCATGACCTGGCCGATGCGGTGACCATAATAAATCGCCAACGGCACGCCCTGCCCGCAATACCCCAAGGCGTAGTAATAATCCTCGAGGTTGCCAACCAAGGGATGCTCTCTGAACGTAAACCCGACGTGACCCAACCACACGTGATCAATCGCGACCTTCTGAAGCGATGGAAACACCTCCAACATCTGCCGGCGAAGCGGTTGCAGCGCCGCACTCGGACTGGTTTCAATCGCCGCCGAGCGGCCTCCAAACAGCAGCCGTCGCCCATCGGGACTGAGCCTGGCGTAGGTAATCACGCGCCGGACATCGGAGAAATTACGATGATGTTTGATTAATTCGCGGGCGCGACGCTCGTCGAGTTCCGCCGTCGCCAACTGATAACTTCCCACGGGAAACAGCCAGCGATGCACCGGCCCTAAGGCTGCGGTGGTGGTGCCATTGGTGGCGATCAACACGCGCTTGGCCCGCACCCGCACGGCGCCTTGCGGCGTGATTAAACCGACCTCAAACCATCCGCCCGCCACTCGAGTCACGCTCTCGACACGATGGCGCTCGTAAATAAGCGCGCCGTGCGAGCGCGCCTTATTCAGCAGCCGTACGTGCAACAACCGTGGCTGCACGCTGGCTTCATTGCAATACACCACCCCACCCCGGTACAGCGGCGACTGTATTTCCTCCGCCACCTCTGTGGCGCGGATGATTTTTATGGGTTGCTCGTAGCGATCGGAAAATTCCTGAGCGCTGCGAATCTGCGCACGCGCGTGGGCATTGGTGTGCGCGCCCACAAACGTGCCGTTTTTTTGCCAACCGATGGCCTCACTGGCGTAGTGTGTTTCCAAGTAGTCGTTGGCCGCGAGCGCCTCTTTGATGAGCGCGTCGGCGATCGCGTGGCCGTACCATTGCGTCAGTTGCTGCAGCGATGGCTTCAAACTGAATCCAACCTGACCCCCATTTCGACTGGAGCATCCCGGGCCGATCTCACCCCACAGCGCGCCTTGGTCAACCACCGCAACGGGCTGTTGGGCTTGAGCCAACTCGATCGCCGCACTCAAGCCGGTATACCCGGCGCCAATAATGAGATTTTCAACGAAGGAAGAACTTAGGGATTGCGCCTCATCCCCCACCGTGGAGGGAACAGTCGCGTCGGGTGAGGACTCCTGCCAATAGGCACGACCAAAGCCCGTCATCGCTGCCGCGTCCAGTGCACTCCAAAGGCGCGCTCTGGGGCGTGGTCGGTCACCGACGCCAGTCCGATGGAGCCCACCATCACCGACGTGGGATCGGAATGCGCCTGCACCCAGGATGGCCACTGTTCTAGAGCGTTCACGATGAGGACTGGCCCAGCCATCGGTTTTTGAACCGCCGGACTTTCCGCGCTCACCTCGGCGAGCAAGGTGGGTTGAAAAAAGTAACCGGGCAATCCCATTGGCCTAAACTGCCGAGCGCCCATCACCAATCGACCCATGCGCTTTAAAATCGCTCGCGGCACTTGATCCTCTGTTTTTTTGATCACCGCCTTATCGACCACAGGGCCGACATCGGTATCGCTTAAGGTGGGATCGCCAAACACCAGCTCCGCCAGTCGCCAATGCAGAGCCTCAATCCAGGCCGGCAATTGCGCCGCCTCCACGAACACCACGTGCGCCCCCGCTGGGTACTGCCCCGCAAATTGGCAGCGCCGCCGCACCACCCAGTCGACGGCCTCTTCCAGCGCGACGTCGGAGCCCACCCGCACCCATTCTTGAGTCAGACCGCCCGTCGCGCCTTGATGGTGAACCACCGCGTTGCGGGGCGCCTCGAGCCCGCGCTGTCGCAGGTGGAACTCGGGGTGCTCAAGACTCAACGCCTGAAGGTCTTGTGCTTGTGCCGACCACACGGCAATTCGGTGGGGATCGAAACCGGCCAACAGCTGCGCCAAACGCACCGCCACTCGAGCCAACGCGGGCGTGGGGCATAAAATCAAAGCGCCGTAGCCGGCCAACCACGGCTCGAGGTTCGACAGGAATGTTTGCAAGGCACTGGCGGCGTCTAGGCGCAACAGCGTTATGGAACGCGCGTTCCTCACCCCCTCCGCGCGAGAGGGGTCGGCCACAGCACTTAAACATTCAACAAGGATGGAGCGCGCGTCTTGAAGCGTTAGCCCAGCGTCGTGGGCAAGCAGATGACAAATCTCAGACTCCTGCTCGTTCCACCGCTGAACAAACAGCGCCGTTGCAATCGACGCGGCCGGCGCCAAACGTCGCCACCGGGCAACCAGTCCTAAGCCCCGCTCCAGAGTCGAGGGTTGCCACCGCGCGTACACCCGCAAATGAGTGGGATCGATCACATCCAGTGGCGCCACATCCAATGGCGAGGGGATCGATTGCCCGTCCCACCAATCCGTGATGATCTCTAAATCGGAGGCGCTGGCTGAACCGCTGGTCCCCACCGCCACGATCAAAACTCCATGCTGTCAATCAAGCGCGTCGAGCCCAACCGCGCCGCTGCGAGCAACACCGCGGGTTGGCCGAGACCTGCCTCGTCCAGGCTCAGTCGGTCGCGCGTCACAATGTAATCCACGGCCCAGCCCCGCGCCGTTAATTGTTGTTCGGCGGATTGGCAGGCGTGCATCCCGTGCGCAGGGGAGCGATGAATTTCCGCAATCACTTCTTTCAACAACCGAGGCAACTCGCTCGCCCGACGACGGTCATTGACCGACAAAAAGGTGTTGCGAGAGGACATCGCTAAGCCATCGGGCTCGCGCACCGTATCGCCACCGACGATGCTGATGGGCATCATGAGTTCTTTGACCATGGCCTCAATCACCCGCCATTGTTGATAGTCTTTTTTACCAAACACCGCCACGGAGGGTTGAACCAAATGAAATAACTTGCTCACCACGGTGCACACACCGCGAAAAAACCCAGGTCTAAATGCGCCCTCCAGCACCATGCACAAATTGGCCGGCGGCTCCACAAACACCGTTTGCGGCCCGGGATACATCTCCCGCTGACTGGGCGCAAACACCGCGTCACAGCCCACCCGCTCCAAGGCCAAACAATCGGCTTCATAGGTGCGTGGATAGCGATCAAAGTCGTCGTGAATGCCAAATTGCAATGGGTTCACAAAAATCGACGCGATGACGGGCAGCGAGTACTGTTGGGCGATGCGGATTAACGACAAATGCCCCGCGTGCAAGCCGCCCATGGTGGGAACCAAGACACAAGGGCCTTCGACCTGACGCCACGCGAGCAGATCGGCTACAGTGGTTAAACGGCGCATCATGCGTACCCGTGTTTGGCCTCTACCGGGAATCGTCCGGCTTTCACATCGGCAATAAACGCCTCAATGGCGGCGCGCGGGCTTCGGCCCTCCACCAAATAATTCTCAACAAATTTGGGTCGTGGTTCGCGCGTCAATCCCAACAGATCGTGCAGCACCAATACCTGGCCGGAGCAATCGACGCCCGCGCCAATCCCGATGGTGGGAATGCTCAGATTTTGAGTGATTCGTTTGGCCACCGCCGAGGGCGTCAATTCAATGACGATCATCTTAGCGCCCGCGGCCTCCAGGGCTTTGGCTTCATTCAACATGCGCTCGGTGGCTTGCTCGGCCCGACCTTGCACTTTAAAGCCGCCCAAGGCGTGAACGGCTTGCGGCGTGAACCCAATGTGCCCACACACCGGAATCCCGCGCTCGGTTAAGGCCTTCACAAATGGAATGGTGAACCCAGCGCCCTCGACTTTGATCATTTGCGCGCCCGCTTGCATCAAGCGCACCGCGTTGTCGATCCCGCGATTCACATCGCCGTGATAACTGCCAAAGGGCATATCGACGATGATCCACGCGTGACGGGTGCCGCGCCGAACCATTTCGGCGTGATAGAGGGTTTGCTCTAAGGTGACGGCTAAGGTATCCCGATGGCCTTGCAGCACCATCCCTAAGGAATCGCCCACCAGCAGCACATCGACCCCCGCCTCGTCCAACAGATGCGCAAAACACGCGTCGTAACAGGTCAGGACAGCGATCTTCTCGCCCGTCTCGTACAGCGCCATCAATCGATGCAGATTCATCGTCTTACGCTCTGTCATGGCGACCTCAGTCCCTTTGGGTTCGGCTATTGTAGCAAACCCGCCAAACCCCCTTTCAAGGCGTGCAGAAGCGTGGCTATTTCATGGTTGGCATTACAAATTCGGCCCGAACTTTCGAGGGATCCGGCCAACGCTGAGTCACCGTCTTGAGGCGGGTGTAAAAGCGCACCCCTTCCGGCCCGTGGATGTGGTAGTCGCCGAACAAGGAATGCCGCCAGCCGCCAAAGCTGTGGAAGGCCATGGGCACGGGAATCGGCACGTTCACGCCCACCATGCCCACTTCAATGTCGCGCACAAACGATTGGGCAATGGCGCCGCTTTGAGTAAAGACCGCCGTGCCGTTGGCGTATTCGTGCTGATTGATCAACGCCACCGCTTCGGCGTAGTCTTTGACGCGCACCACCGACAGCACCGGCCCAAAGATTTCCTCTTTATAAATCGAACAACTGGTCGGCACCCGATCAAACAGCGTGGGCCCGACAAAGAATCCGCCTTCATGGCCCGCAACGGCGATCTGACGACCATCCAACACCAGCGTCGCACCCGCGTCAACGCCCGCTCCGATGTAATTTTTAATGCGCGTCATGGCCGCTTCCGTGACCACCGGACCCATATCCGAATCCGGCGCATCACCGGCACCGACTTTGAGCGCCTGAGCCCGTTTGGCCAATAAATCCACCAACGCATCCGCGGTGGCGTCGCCGACGGCCACCACCACCGAGATCGCCATGCATCGCTCGCCCGCCGAACCATACGCAGCACCGATGATCGATTCCACCGCGGCCGGCAAATCGGCGTCTGGCATCACAATCGCGTGGTTTTTAGCACCCCCCAAGGCTTGCACCCGTTTGCCCGCTTTCACGCCGGTTTCGTGGATGTAGCGCGCAATGGGGGTCGAGCCCACAAAGCTGACCGCCGCCACGTCCGGATGCGTCAACAACCCATCCACCGCGACTTTGTCGCCTTGAATGACATTAAAGACGCCATTGGGCAATCCCGCCTGCTTTAAGAGCTCCGCCATCATCAGCGACATCGATGGATCCCGTTCCGACGGCTTTAAGATAAAGGCGTTGCCCGCGACCAAGGCCACCGGAAACATCCACATGGGCACCATCGCGGGAAAGTTGAACGGCGTAATGCCCGCCACCACGCCCAACGGCTGACGAATGGCAAAACTGTCGACGCCGGTGCCCACGTTTTCTGAAAATTCTCCTTTCAGAAGTTGGGGGGCGCCGCACGCAAACTCCACCACTTCCATGCCTCGGGTTAATTCCCCCTCGGCGTCCGCTACCGTCTTGCCGTGTTCTTCCGAGAGGATGCGCGCCAGGGTGTGATGATGGTGCTGCAACAATTGCTTGAAGTTAAACATCACGCGGGCCCGCGTCAGCGCTGGGGTTCGACCCCACGCACGCGAGGCCACTTTCGCGCTGTGAACCGCGTCGTTGACGTCGGCCGTGGTCGCGGTAATGACCTGCCGCGCCACTGAACCGCGCGCGGGGTTATACACCGGCGTGGACTGGCGCGAGGCCGGAATCACCGCTTTGCCATCAATAAAATGCCCAACGACGGCGGGTGCTTTTAACGTATCCTGACTCATAATGTGTACTCTCTAAAATTAAGCGGGCAACGCACGAAGCGCGCGACGCATCCCTTCCACCATATCCTTCACTTCGGTTTCGGTGCTGATGAACGGCGGCGCGACGGCCAAAATATCCCCACTGAAGCGAATCAGCAGATTTTGCTTCAAGCCTTCTTGGAACGCTTGAATGGCTCGTAAGCCCGGTTGTTGCGCAATGGGCGCCAATTCCACCGCGGCCGCCAAGCCCAGGTTTCGCACATCGATCACGTGGGGCTCCCCTTTGAGGGTGTGGATGGCGGTCTCCAACACGGGCGCCAACGTTTTGGCGCGCTCAATGAGTTTTTCCGACTGCAACACATCGAGCGTGGCGTGCGCCGCAGCGATCGCTAAAGGGTGCGCCGAATAGGTGTAGCCGTGAAAGAACTCGATCATGTGCGCCGGTCCATTCATGAACGCTTGATAGATCTCATCCTTGACCATGACGCCGCCTAAGGGCACGGTCGCGTTGTTGACCGCTTTGGCGAACGTGGTGATGTCGGGTTGCACCTTGAAATAATCCGCCGCAAACGGCGTGCCCAATCGACCAAAACCGGTGATGACCTCATCAAAAATGAGCAAAATGCCGTGTTTGGTGCAAATCTCACGCAAGCGCTCCAAATAACCAACGGGCGGAACAATGACGCCGGTCGAGCCTTGCATGGGCTCGACGATCACGGCCGCAATGGTGGAGGCGTCGTGCAGAGCAACCAAGCGCTCCAACTCCTCGACCAGGTGCAGACCCCACGTGGGTTGGCCTTTGGTGAAAGCCATTTCCTTGGGGTTGTAGGTGTGCGGCAAATGATCCACGTTGGGGATCATCAGAGGCGCGAACATCTTGCGATTGGCCACCATGCCGCCGACCGAAATGCCACCCATTCCCACACCATGATAGCCACGCTCACGACCAATGATGCGCACCCGCGAGGCTTCGCCACGCTGGCGATGATAGGCCACCGCAATCTTCAACGCCGTATCCACCGACTCTGATCCCGAGTTCACAAAGAACACTTTGTGGTCGGCGCGCGAGGCCAGTGTGGTGATGCGCTGTGCCAGTTCAAAGGCCGGCCGAGTTCCCATTTGAAAACTGGGGGCAAAATCCAAGGTGTCGATTTGCTTCTTAACCGCCTCCACCACCGTCGGATGCGAATGTCCCAGGGGCGAACACCACAGTCCGGACAAACAATCGAATAACCGCCGGCCGTCTTCCAGTGTGAAATAGGCGCCCTTCGCGCTCTGAATCAAGCGCGGCGCATTTTTGAAGTAGCGGTTGTGCGTAAAGGGCATCCACCAGGATTGCAGTTCGGCGTGATCGGTCGCAGCGTCGGGGCGCAAGGGATTAACGGCGTTCATAGAAGTCTCCTCGGTTCTCGCAGCACACAGGTTCAGGCCATAGTAACGGGCAGTGACCACGCGCGAGCAACTATTCTATACTGTACTGGTTATGAAACCAATACAGTCTCGCCCCAGCCTGCAGTCTCGCCTGTGCGCCCGAATCCGCGCCGACATCCACGCGGGCCGATTAAGCCCACACCAGCCGCTGCCGTCGGTGCGGGCCTTCGCGCGCACCGAAGGCATCAGCGCCTACACCGCCCAAGCGGTTTACGCCCAACTGACCGCACTGGGACTGCTCCGAGCGCAGGCCGGTGTGGGCTATTTTGTGGAACCCCCCACGGCGTCCGCCTCGCCCATGGTCGCGATGGACGCGCTGTGGGAACACCGCCAAGAGGCCACGGCGCATTCGATCGTGGTGGACGCGGGCAATGGCTGGCTGCCCAGCGACTGGCAATTTCAAAGTGGCCTGAGCGCGGCCTTGCGCACGCTTGCGTTGAACTTGGACAGCATTGAAGGGTACGGAACGGCGCTGGGGTTTGAGCCCTTGAGGCTGTTTCTGAGCGAACGCGCGCGCCGCAGCGGCTTGGGCATCCAGGCCGATCAAATCCTGCTCACCCAAGGCGCATCGCAGGGACTCGATTGGTTGGTGCGCACGCTCTTAGAGCCGTCCGACGAGGTGGCCATTGACGAACCGGCCTACCCTCCGACGCTCGAACTGCTGCGCGCGCGCGGCGTGAAGATTCACGCCATCCCGCGTCACAGTCACGGACCCGATGTCCAGAGCCTAAAGAGCGCCGCTCGAACGGGCTCTTTAAAAGCGTTTATGACCAACACCAGCTTTCAAAACCCCACCGGCAGCACCACGCAACGCGCCGTCGCCTTGGAGATTATTGCGCTGGCGCACCAACATGGGTTCTGGGTGATCGAAGATGAAATTTTCAACGAGCTCAACCCAACCCCCATCGAAACCCTCGCGCAATTGGACCAATGCCAACGCGTCATCCAAGTGGGCAGCTTTTCCAAAACACTGTCCTCGAGCCTGCGCGCCGGCTTCGCCGTTGGTCCCAAAGCGCTGATCCATCGGCTCGCGCATTTAAAAAACCAGAGCACCTTGGGGTCGAGTGAGATCACCGAGCGGTTGGTGTTATCGATGCTCACCTCCGCACACTACCGCAAACACCTCTCGCAATTGCAGCACAAACTCGCGCAAGCCCAGCAAAATGTGCAAACACACTTACACGAACAGGGCATTGAGTGGCACAGCAAACCCAGCGGCGGCTTATTTTTATTTGGCAAATTCAAACGTCACCAAGCCACCGCACAACGCTGGCGGCGCGCGATTGAAGCGGGCGTGTTGTTAGCGCCAGGCGAGTTGTTTCGAGTGGATGGCCGAGCCAGCCCCTACTGGCGCTTTAACGTCGCCCGCGCGAGCGACTCGCGACTGTGGGAGGTGCTCAAACGGATCTGAGCGCGCGTGGGGCGCAACTTTTGCCCACTACACCGCCACGGGTGCCTTGATGGCGGGGTGCGGATCATAGCCCTCGATTTCAAAATCCTCAAATCGATAATCAAAAATACTGGGAGGACGGCGCTTCATCACCAGGGTGGGCAATGGCTTGGGCTGTCGCGATAATTGCAACTGCACCTGTTCCAAATGATTCGAATAAATATGGCAATCGCCGCCCGTCCAAACAAACTCGCCCACTTCCAAATCACACTGCTGCGCCATCATGTGCACCAACAACGCGTAACTGGCGATGTTGAAGGGCACGCCCAAAAACAAATCCGCACTGCGTTGGTACAGCTGACAACTCAGCTGCCGATTGGCGACGTAAAATTGAAAAAACGCGTGACACGGCTGCAGCGCCATGGCGCTCAAATCGCCCACATTCCAGGCGCTCACAATCAGGCGTCGGGAGTCGGGTTGCGTCTTGATCTGCGTGACCACGTCGCTGATCTGGTCAATGTGGCGACCATCCTGACTGACCCAATCCCGCCATTGCTTGCCATAAACCGGCCCCAGCTCCCCGTGTGGATCCGCCCACTCATCCCAAATGCTGACCCCCACCGCTTTCAGGCTTTGGATGTTGGTTTCGCCTCTTAAAAACCACAACAGCTCATGCACGATGCTTTTGATGTGGACTTTTTTGGTGGTGACGAGCGGAAATCCGTCTTGCAAATGAAAGCGCATTTGGGCCCCAAACACACTGCGGGTGCCCGTTCCGGTACGGTCGGTCTTGTCCGCGCCGTTTTCAAGAACGTGTCGCAACAACTCTAAATACGCTTTCATACGCTAAGCACTTTTCTCTAAGCGATAAGCCCGCCAGATTAAAAAGCCACCGATGAACAACATCGGCAAGGACAACACCATGCCCATGGTGAGCCATTGTCCAGACAAATAACCCAATTGCGCGTCCGGAACTCGAACGAATTCCACCAGGATTCGAGCCAGCGCGTACACCACTAAAAACACGCCAGACACCGCACCGCGCGGTCGGGGTTTGCTGCTAAACCACCACACGATCGCGAACAGACACAGCCCCTCCAACACGCCCTCATACAACTGCGAGGCGTGTAACACCAGGGCGGTTCCATCCGGCGCCGTCACTAAAAAACCCCAGGGGACGTCGGTGGGCTTGCCCCACAGTTCGCCGTTGATGAAATTGCCGATGCGCCCACAAAAGATTCCAATCCCTGGCAGCGCCGCCGCGAAATCGAAGACGTCGAGCAAGTGCCGACGGCGACGCCAGGCGAAGATCGCCAGCGCACAGCACACGCCCATCAGGCCGCCATGAAAACTCATGCCGCCTTCCCAGATGCGATACCAATAACTCGGGTCTTCCGCCAGCGCTTGTTGGCCGTAAAACAGCAAATACCCTAAGCGGCCACCCAGAATGACGCCGAAGACCGTGGCAAATAAAAAATCATCTATGTCCAAGTCCGTCCACGACGGAATGGCGGACTGCGCGCGCCGCTTTGCCAAGCGCCAGGCCGCTAAAAAACCGAGGACGTACATGAGCCCGTACCAGCGTATTTTCAGCGGTCCAAGGGCCAGTGCGACGGGATCAAAATGGGGGTACACAATCATGGTGAAAGTGTATCGAAATAAATCCCGTTACGCACTTCTCGGATACAAGTTTTTTTCAAAATGGTCGACGGATTGACCGGCGTTTGGCCGGCGTTGAGCCCCACGCGTTCCGCCGCGCGTTGAAGGAAGCGGACGAGCAGTCCCGCCCACTCGTGCACCATCGCCCGGGAGAGTAAAAAGGTGGTGTTGTTTGGCACGACCCCCGCCCACGTCCACGACCACGCTGGCACCGGGTCAACGCCATCGCCCACGACGTCAATGCCTTCGCGCTCAAAATCCGCTTGCGCACGCGGCAAATGCAAGGCGGAGGTCACCAACAGAATTCGATGAATGTGATGTCGATGCAAATAGAGGGCAGTGAACGAGGCATTCTCTTGCGTATTTTGCGAACATTCTTCCAAGACCGTCGGCAGCGTACCCCAATTCGCCCACGACGCTCTGGCCATGAGCTGCGCACCGGTGAACCGCGTATGCCGCGTCCCGTCGGATAAGAGCAACGGCACGTGAAGCAACCGCGCCTGCCACACGCCCTCTTGCACGCGGTTATAGCCGGTGGCATCCACTTCAATTCGGTGCCGCGCGTTTTCGCGCGTTCCGGAGCCCAAAACCACCACCAGTTGGATCGACGGATCCCGCGCCACCGCGGGCGCGGATTGGGTCAGCTGCGCCAGCGGATACACCACCCACGGCGACGAACACAGCCACAGCCCGATCAAACTGGAGGCCACGCAGAGGTGTCCAAGGCGATGGCGTTCGCGCGCGATGGCCAGCACTCCCGAAAGCGCCAAAATCCACAGTGGTCCCGGTGGCACCACCAGTTCGTGCAGCAAATCCGCTAGCACCGCACCCTACTCAACCCGCGCGCCCGCGCGGCTCGAGGCGATCCTGGGTTGATGCGCGGCGTCGCCGATTAGACCTCGGGGGACACCATCGCTAAGAGCGCTTTGAGATAGCGCGTCTCGGGAATCGCCGGATGAACGGGATGGTCGGGCGATTGCGAACCGACGCCAATAATTTGCAGCGTGCGCGAACTGTACTGAGCCGCGCGCGACAAGATCGGCGGGAACATCTCGGCGGGAAGGTGAAACGAGCACGAACATGAAATCAAAAAGCCCCTCGGATTCAAGAGCTGTACCGCCAACTGATTGAGCTTGCGATACGCCGCCAATCCCGCATGCTCGTCTTTTCGGCGTTGAATGAAGGCCGGCGGATCGACCACGATCGTATCAAACCTGCGACCCTCCGCCACCAATCTTTGCATAACTTCAAACGCATCGCCTTCTTGGGTTGCAATGGCCACACCATTGCGTTCGCCATTGCGTTTGGCTTGGGCCAACGCGTGCGTGGAGGCGTCGACGGCGGTCACCGTAAACCCGCGGCGCGCCAACGCCACCGCCCACCCACCGGCGTAACTGCACACGTCTAAGGCCTCGCCGGGGGTTTTGATGAGCGGGAGAAACTGCTGGCGATTAAACCGTTGATCGTAAAACCAGCCGGTTTTTTGAGCGTGCTCCAGCTCAATGACAAACGATCGATCCTCTTCTTGAACGGTCAACTCTTTTGGCACCTCGCCACCCACCGCTTCCACATACAACGGCAACCCTTCGGCGGCGCGTGCCCGAGAGTCGTTTTTCAGGACGACGTGGTTGACGCCCGGGAGAGACCGCAACCCCTCCACCAAGGCCTGTCGATTGTTTTCCATCCAAACGGTTGCCAATTGCAACACCACCACGTCGCCATAGCGATCGGCGATGACGCCAGGCAAATGATCGGACTCACCAAACACCAAGCGGCAATGCGATTCGAAGCCTAAAGACTGGCGCAGTTGATGCGCGTTGAAAATCCGCTCGTGCAGCCACTGCGCGTTGGGCACGTGCGCTTCCATTCGGGACAACAACCGCGCGCAAATCAACGATTGCGGGTTCACCATGGCGTAGCCAATAAACTTGTCACGATCCGATCGAACGACGACGGTCTCTCCAGCAGTGAAGTGCTCAAACCCGCGGCGATGGGTATCCACTTCGTTGCTAAATACCCACGCGTGGCCCGCGTGCAGACGGCGGTCTTCGTTTTTTTTGAGCCACAGGGACTTGATGTTCTCAACCATAGTAATCGCTCCTCAAATCCCGTCTTTAGGTTTACACTACGTCGACTGCGACTATTTTATAGGTTTTTATGCCCAATGCCTTAGCCCACGAATCCAGTTTGTATTTGCGCTCTCACGCCGATCAACCGATCCATTGGATGAGCTGGACGCCGGAGGCGTTGAGTCAAGCGCGCGCCAGCGACAAACCTATTTTATTGTCCATCGGCTACTCCTCATGCCACTGGTGCCACGTCATGGCGCACGAGAGTTTTGAGGATCTGACGGTGGCAAACCTGCTGAACGAGCATTTCATCAGCATTAAAGTCGATCGCGAGGAACGCCCGGATTTGGATAAGGTGTATCAACTCGCCCACCAGCTGCTCACCGGTCGCGGCGGTGGCTGGCCGTTGACGTTGTTTTTGGACCCTCAAGATCTGACGCCGTTCTTTGCCGGAACGTATTTTCCACTCAAACCTCGGTACGGCATGCCCGCGTTTAGCGACTTGCTGGCGCAAGTTCTGACGGTCTATCGCAGCAAGCGAGCCGAACTCAACGCGCAAGCGCAACGACTAATCACGGCGCTCGCCGACACTCGCCGCTTACCCACCACCGCCGTGACGCTGACCGACGAACCGCTCGCCAAGGCCGATCAGTGGCTGACCGAGCGTTTCGATCAAGTCTATGGTGGATTCGGTGGCGCGCCTAAATTTCCCCACAGCGAGCAACTCGAGTATCTGTGTCGTCGCTACAGCGCCTCCTACAAATCAACCGAACCATCCCTTCAAGCCTTATATCAACTGAGCCTGACGCTCACGCGCATGGCCGAGGGTGGGCTATTTGATCAGTTGGGCGGCGGCTTTTACCGCTACAGCGTCGACGACTATTGGATGATTCCGCATTTTGAAAAAATGCTCTACGACAACGGTTTACTGCTGAGCGTCTACGCCAAAGCCGCGTTGATCACGGGCGAGCGATTATTTTTAGAAATCACACGCCGTTTAGCCGACTGGTTGCTGCGCGAGTTTGAAGACGCCAGCGGGCTGTTTTACGCCAGCCAAGACGCCGACTCGGAAGGCCATGAGGGAAAATTTTACGTTTGGCAACCCGATGAGATCAAAGCCCTGCTCAACCCTCAATCGTTTGAGTTGATGTCACGCCGCTTTGGACTGGACCGCGTTGCCAATTTTGAAAACGAACACTGGCACTTGCACGCGTTTGTGGATCGCACTGAACTGGCCCAGGAATTTTCACTGGCCGTGAACGAGGTTGATCAGCGCCTCAGCGACGGCTTAGGCGTGCTGTATCAACACCGCCAAAAACGCATTGCCCCAACCATTGACCCCAAGCTCATCACGGCGTGGAACGCGATGGCGATTGAAGGATTGATTCAGGCCTCGCGCACACTCCAACAACCACACCTGCTGCGCCACGCGCAGAACGCGTTGGACGCCATTGATCGAAGTTGTTTTGTGAACGATCGACTCATCAGCGTTCGCGTGGGTCAGGACCGCTACAGTTTTGCATTCTTAGACGACGTGGCGTATCTGTTAAAAGCCAGTCTGGCCAGTGTGCAACGCGAATTTCGATGGTCGGACTTGAACCGCTGCAGACGTTTGGCCGATGAATTGCTGCGCTATTTTCGCGCCGAGGACGGTGGCTTTTGGATGAGCGCCCACGACGCGGAGCCCCTCATTGATCGACCGCGATCGATCCACGACGAGGCCATTCCCTGCGCCGCCGCGATCGCCACCCACAGCCTGTTACGACTGGGGTATTTATTGAATGAGCCGTCTTGGATTGACGTGGCCACTCAAGCGCTGACGCAGGTCTCCTCAGCACTCATGCGACATCCGGCTGGGTTGATCAGTTGGCTCGAGCCCTTAAGCGAAACGCTGCGTCCTCCGCAACTCTTAATTCTGCGCGGCGAGGCTCAGCAATTACGCGACTGGCAGGCGTTGATTGATGGCTTTGTGAACCCCCATCGCCTGGTCTTAGCGCTGCCCGATGAGACCTGCCGCGAACTGCTGACCGACAAACCCAGTCGAGCCTCTGGCGTCGTGTATTGTTGTGACGGGTTTGTGTGTCAAGCGCCCATCCACGACACCGCAGGTTTGCTCCACTGGCTTCAAAGCCAATGAGGCGTGCAGTGATGCGCCACGGGTTTTAAAGCGGCAGCTTAAATTCGGGGTGCGCGGCAAGCGCTTCGCGCTGCAAACGCTTGATCAGATCGGCGTGCTCGATGGGTGAAAACGCAGGCGCTTGTTGCCAATCGAGACCAAAGGGCTGCACCGTTCGTTCGGCATCGGGTTCGTCGGTATACCGCGGGATCAAATGCGCGTGCAGCGCCGGCTCGACGTTGCCAAAGATCGCCAAATTGACGCGCAGCGCCGCCGTCACCGTCTGAGTGATGACGGACAAGCGTCCCCAATCCAACAAGAATTGCTCCCGACGCGCCGGTGTGAGCGCGCCCAAATCGCTCACCACGGGATCCGGCAACAGCAAGGTGTAACCCCAACGAATCTGCGTCTCGCCCATGACCCAAAAGCCGGAAGGCACCACCCCAATCACCGTGGGGTCTTGACGCGCTTTGAGAAGCGACACGCGGCGATGGATCGCAGTGCTCATAAGGCGCTCAGTGAGGTTGGGTGGACAAGGGCGCATTGGTCGCCGGATCCGCAGAGCCCGCTTCGGGGTGCTCGTGCTGGGCGCGCACGCGCGCGACCATGTCCGCTGTGATGGGGCTCGAATGATTGCCGAACGATTGGCGAACGTAACTCAAAAGCGCCGCCAACTCGGCGTCGTGCACGTAGTTAAATTGCGGCATGACGCCCGAGTAGTGCCCAGCCGGCAACGCGGCTGGCCGGATTCCGTACATCACCCAGTTTAACAATTCCGTCTCGGAGCCATTGGGCACCGGCGTCAGCGCCAAGGGCGGCTGCACGCCCGCAATCCCTTGGCCATTCGCCAAATGACAAGAGACGCAGTATTTTCGATACGCCACCGCGCCTGGCGTTTTGGCCAGCGGATCATCCGACGACTGGGAGCATCCGGCGAGGCTCATGGCCACCAACACACCGACCCCCCAGACCAAGGCGCGCACACGACGCACGTTAAGCGACCCACGCGCTGTCGGCATCCAGCACCAACGTCTTGGCTTTGGGAATCGAATTGAACTCACTCGACGAGGCGTGGGTATACGCGCCCATGACGTGACCGACGACCCATTCACCGATCTCCAGTTCCGGCATTGGAATCGCCGACTCAATGACATCGATGGAATCACAGGTTGGCCCCGCCAACACCGCTTCGCTGACCGGTCCGGTGCCGGTGCTGGAGATGGGGTAGCGGGCGTGATCGTACAAGCGCCCATTAAAGCACCCGTAGACCCCATCGTCGAGGTAATACCACCACACCCCATCGCGTTTGGCGCGCCCCACCACACTGGTGATCACCGTTCCGGCGGGCGCCGCGATGAACCGTCCGGGCTCGGCGAGAATTCGAACGTGTGGCGGCAAATTCGCCAGCGCTTTAACGATGGGCCGCGCGTAGTCGTCAATGCTCATCACCGGCTGCGAATACCCGACGGGGAACCCTCCGCCAATATCAATGATTTCAACATCGCGCATCCAGTCGACGGGCGCTTCCCGACACAAGGAGCGCACCACGTCGATGGCGTGAACCGTCATCTCGGAGGACGGCGTTTGGCTGCCGACGTGGAAAGAAAAACCCGCCACCGGAATGGACAGCGCTCGAATCTGCTCCCACGCCGCCGGCACCGCCTCTGGGCGCAATCCGAATTTTTTAGACAAATCACACACCGCGTCTTTGGCGGGAAAACTCAGACGAATGAGCAATTTCACTTTTTGACGGTAGCGGCGAAATTTAGCGGCTTCCTCAACGTTATCCACCACAAAGGTGTCGATGCCATAGCGAATCGCTTCGCGGATTTCCGCATCCGTTTTGATCGGGTGGGTGTGAATACACCGCTTGGGATCCACCTTGGCCTGACGCACCACGCCGATTTCCCCTTTGGTGGCAATATCAAAGGACGCATCCAACCCTTTGAGGGCTTGGACCACATCGACCTGCGGCAAGGGCTTGAGCGCGTAATGCAAATCGACCATGGGCAGCGCCGCTTTCAAAGCTCGATACTGCGCGCGAATGACGTTTAAGTCGATCACAAACAACGGCGAACCAAACCGAGTTGCCAACGCTTTAATGTGCTCACTGGAGTGGGGATCGAACGCCTTGCTGGGCAATGGCCACTCTCGGACGGAGGGCATACTCGAATAAATACTCATAACGGCTCCCGCTAAAGTCGATATTTTACGCCCATTAATGCTTTTTACATAGCGAACGACGCGCCTTTTTACGCGCCAGCAGCGCTTTTAACGCCAATCGTCGCCAATCGCCACGCCACGCGGCGCACTGAGGGCTTGCCGTGGCCTCAACGACCCGTCGCAGCGCGCGTCAACCCAGGCCTCTCAGGCGCCAGCAGAAGCTCTCGACAAACGATCGGCAATGGCGTCCCACTCGGGAGATTGGGGCACCTGACACACATAAATGGTGTGTGCGCCAGCGGCGTCCAAGCGATGCAACCAATCGTACAGATGACGCGCGTAGACCCTAGGATCCATGGGCGCGTGAATCCAAACGCCCTCATGATTGGCCGGCTTTGCGGTGAACGCCAACACCGCGTCGCGGTGCGACGCGTGCGCCAGCGTCTGAACCAACCGCAATGGCGTTGTGGGCGCGTAATGCGAAATCGTTCGCCCCGAGGCCCGTGGCCCCTCGTGCGTCGCCGCGAGTCGCAGGTCTGGAAGGATGGCTCGCAGAGCCTCTAGACCGATGTGACCCGGCCGCAACAACAACGGCTCGGCCACCAAGCTCACGATGGTGGACTCGATGCCTATGTCGCACTCGCCGCCGTCTAACACCGGCAGACCATCGCCCTCAAATTCTGCCCGCACGTGCGCGCACGTCGTTGGACTGATGCGTCCGTAGCGATTCGCGCTGGGGGCCGCGAGGGGTTTGGAAAAACGGCGCAACAGTTCCAACGCGATCGGATGATTGGGCATGCGAATCGCCACACTCGACTGCCCGCCGGTGAGCTCCCACGGCACCACGTCCGCTTTCGGCAGAACCACGGTCAACGGACCCGGCCAAAATCGGTTCATCAACTCCAGCGCCGGACTCGGGCACACCGCCGCCAAGCGCACGGCCTGCTCAAGCGAACCCACGTGAGCGATGAGTGGGTGATCTGCGGGACGGCCCTTGAGTCTGAAAATGGCTTCAATCGCGCGGGGATTGAGGGCATCGCCACCCAAACCGTAAACGGTCTCGGTCGGAAACGCCACCAACCGACCCTGTTCCAGTCGTTGGACGGCCTGTTCGAACTCATGCGGGGTGGGTCGATTCATGGACTTACTTTAAAGGCAATCGCAGGTGCCCGAGCACGTATAGTATAAACAGTTGATTAGAATAATTTTTTAGAAAAACCTCGGCACGCGGACGAGTTCCCCTATCCCCCCATTCGAACAGCGGCCGTGAACGGCGATTAGCCCGCCTAAACGGGTAAGGCGTCATTGAAGTGGTGGCGATAGCGAGCCGCGACGTCGGCGAGCGTGAGGGCGTGATTTTGAGTGCCGCTGTGCGCGATTTTTTCCGATCCCATGATGGAACCCACGCGCGCCGATTGCACCAAATCCCAACCCAAGACGCGACCGGCCAAAATGCCGCTGCGAAACGCATCCCCACAGCCGGTGGGATCAACCACCTTGGCCGCCGGCACAACCGGAATGGTGAACCGCTGCCCTTGGGTGTACACCAGTGAGCCTTCGGCTCCTTTGGTAATGACGTACGCGGCGCAGCGCTTGGCGATGTCGTCGGGTTGAAAGCCCGTTCGCTCTTCCAGCAATTGCGCTTCGTAATCGTTGACGATGACCATCGACGCTTTGTCAATGAGCGCTTTAAGCTCATCGCCATTGAACATGGGCAAACCTTGACCGGGATCGAAAATCGCTTCGATTCCAGCAGCGTGCAGCGCCGTCATGCGATTTTCCATCGCCGCTTTACTGTCCGGCCCAACCAGACCGGTCTTGAACGTCCCCGCGGGCAACGCCAACGCGCCCGAGTGTTGCATCGCACCGGGATGAAACGCGGTGATTTGATTGTCCGATTGGTCGGTCGTAATAAACGCTTGCGCCGTGTAGGTGCCGGGGATCGTTTTAATCGACGCGATTGAAATGCCCTGCTGCTGCAACCATTGCGCGTACGGCCCGAAATCATCGCCCACGGTGGCCAGGATTTCCGATTTCACGCCCAACAACCTTAAGTTGTAGGCAATGTTGCCGGCGACGCCACCGAAGTTGCGCCGCATTTCCGGAACCAGAAAGCTCACCGAAAGCATGTGCACTTTGTCCGCTAAGATGTGGTCTTTAAATTGACCTGGGAACACCATCACCGTATCAAACGCCACGGAACCCGAAATCAAAACAGACATTGCGCACTCCAAAAAAAGATTGGTTCACTAGCGACTATTGTCGCACGAATAGGCAACACGAAACCCCGTTCCGAACCGCTCTGGAAACGAGGCGGCTGGGGAAAACTTAAAGCCGCGCCCAGAAAACAATGCCCCAACACAAGGCCAGCAGCACGTACCCTAAAAACACCGCCGCGGAGCCCAAGTCCTTCGCCAACCCCGATAAGGGGTGATGGTCTTCGCTGATGCGATCGATCGCCGCTTCAATGCCGCTGTTTAACAATTCGATGATGAACACCAATAGCATCGGCGCCACCAACGCGATCTTTTCCAAGGGACCCTGCCCCCAATAAAGACCCGCCGGAATGACGAACACGCTCATATAGACTTCGAGTCGAAAGGCCTCTTCTTCGAGAAAGCCTCCTCTGAGTCCTTTAAAGGAGTTGATGAAGGCGGACATGAGCCGCCCCCATCCTGTTTTTTTATACCGCTCGCTAATCAAATTAAGCCCGATAAGTGATGTCCAGTTGTTTCGCGGCTCGGACGTCGTCCAAGCGGCGAACTGGCATTGTATACGGTGCTCCCTTCAATGTGGCGCTGTCGGCACGCGCTTCGGCCAAAATTTTCCCCATCGCATCGATGAACGCGTCCAACGTCTCTTTCGATTCGGTCTCGGTAGGCTCGATCAATAAGCATTCCGGAATCATCAGCGGGAAATACGTCGTTGGCGCGTGAAAGCCAAAGTCCAATAAGCGCTTGGCGACGTCCATCGCGTTGACGTTCAGATCACGCGCTTCGCTTTTGAGGGTCAAAGCGAACTCGTGCGTCGCTCGACGGGTTGGGTAGGCGGGGTGATAGCCAATTTGCTCAAGACGCTTGAGCAAATAATTGGCGTTTAAGGTGGCCATTTGCCCAATGTGCGCCATTCCCTCTCGACCCACCATGCGCATATAAATGTACGCGCGAACCAAAACGCCGGTATTGCCCATGAAGGCCGACAATCGACCAATCGATTGGGGTCGATCTTTTTCAGTCAACCAGCGATAACGCCCGTCTTCCACACCGACGATTGGAATGGGCAAAAATGGCACCAATCGCTCGCCCACCCCCACCGCGCCAGCGCCTGGCCCACCGCCGCCGTGCGGGGTTGAGAAGGTTTTATGCAAGTTCATGTGAATGACGTCGAAGCCCATATCGCCCGGTCGCACGATGCCCAAAATGGCGTTGAGGTTGGCGCCGTCGTAATACAGCAATCCCCCCACCCCGTGAACGATTTTTTCAATCTCTTGAATGTGGCGCTCAAAGGCGCCAACCGTAGACGGGTTCGTGAGCATGATGCCAGCCGTACGAGGGCCCACTAAGGTTTTGAGCGCCTCGATGTCGGTATCCCCCTCCGCGGTACAAGGGACTTCCACCACTTTCATGCCACACATGCTGGCGGTGGCGGGGTTGGTGCCGTGGGCCGCAATCGGCACTAAAATTTCATCGCGGTCAAAATCGTTGCGCGCGTGGTGATAGGCGCGAATCATCGCCACCCCGGCGAATTCGCCTTGCGCACCGGCCATTGGCGTCAGCGACACCGCCTGCATGCCCGTGACTTCCTCCAACATGAGCTGCAACTCATACAAACACGCCAACAGCCCTTGCCCATGGGACTCGGGGGCATAGGGGTGACGCGCCAACAGCTCGGGCAGCATCGCGTATTGATTACAACCGCGGGGGTTGTATTTCATGGTGCACGAGCCCAGCGGATAAAAATGCGTATCAATTGAAAAATTCAAGCGCGACAGACGCGTGTAATGGCGCACCGCCTGCAGCTCGGAAATTTCGGGAAGCAATGGCTTATCGGTGCGCTTCAAATGCGCCGGCAAGTCCACCTCGATGTCCGCTGGCATCTGCGCGTCGGCGCGACGACCGCTGCGCGACAGCTCAAACACCAAAGGCTCGGGGCTGCTGGCCGCCGCCGCTGGACCGTGAGCGGGGTTTAGGGCCGAATCCATCGCAATGACATTGGTGCTCATATTAAACCCCCATCGACTTTAACGACTGTGCAAGAACCTGCACATACTGGTTCAAATCTTCATCCGTTTTCGTTTCGGTGGTCGCCACCAATAAGGTGTTCGACCACTCGGGCGCGACGGACGCCACGTCAAAGCCCGCCGCGATGCCCGATTGGGCCATCGAGGCGATCAACTTCGACGCCGGCACCGGCAACCGATACAGGCACTCGTGAAAATGCGTGGCGTTGAACACGGGTTTAATGCCGATCGTCGCCAACCGTTGCCGCAAGGCATTGGCCTTCGCCAAGGAATGCTTGGCCACCCGGGCCAAGCCCTCTGGCCCAAGGATCGACAGGTAAATCGTCGCCGCGCTCATCAACAACCCTTGGTTGGTGCAAATATTCGAGGTGGCTTTGCCGCGTCGAATGTGCTGCTCGCGCGCTTGCAAGGTGAGCGCAAAACCGGATTTGCCATCCAAATCAACCGTTCGCCCCACAATGCGTCCCGGCATCTGCCGGACGTACTCTTGACGCGTCGTCATAAACCCAAAGTACGGCCCACCGGAGGCCAAGGGCACGCCCAGCGGCTGCCCCTCACCCACCACAATGTCCGCGCCTTTGGTGCCCCAGCGTCCCGGTGGCTTGAGGATGCTCAAGGACGTCGGATTGACGATTGCAATCACCATGATGTTCTGCGTGTGCGCCCAATCCACCAAGGCATCGACGTCGTCCAACACGCCAAAAAAGTTGGGCTGCGCGATGACCAACGCCGTGACGTCGCTGCCCGCGTGCGCTTGCAGGGCCTGCCGATCCACACGGCCACTGTCGCGCTCCACCGCGATCGTTTCCAGTTTGATGTGTTGCGACTCCGTGATCGCCGCGACGCACGAGCGATAGATGGGATGCACATTGGCGGGCATCAAAATCCGCATCGATTTGGACGTGCGATGGGCCCGAACCGCCATCAAACAGGCTTCCGCGAGCGCCGACGCGCCGTCGTACATCGACGCGTTCGACACGTCCATGCCCGTTAACGAGGCGATCATGGTTTGGAATTCATAGATCGTTTGCAGCGTGCCCTGACTGGCTTCCGCTTGATAGGGCGTGTACGCGGAATAGATTTCACCGCGCGTGATGATCGACCACACGGCGGCGGGAATGTGATGCTCGTACGCCCCTGCGCCGATGAAATTCAACAGTCGACCGTCTTGCGCCGCGCGCGCTTGCATCAATCGCCCAATGCTCATTTCATTGAGCGCCGGCGGTATTTTTTCTAATTCTTTTGCACGCAAATTGGCGGGGATTTCATCGAACAATGCTTCCACCGACGGCGCGCCGATCGCTCGTAACATCGAGCGAATGTCCTCATCGGTGTGTGGAATAAATGCCATAACGCTGCCCTCACTCACTTGTTCTAAGGTTCACCACGGAGGCGGCGCTGCGATTAACGCGTTCAACCCCAATCGCAGCCGCAGCCGTCGCTTCGAATTATTCGCCCAGTTTGGCCAATTCGGCGCGGTACTGATCCGCGCTCAACAGCGCACTCACCGCGCTCGGATCGGCCACGCTCATGCGCCACAACCAGCCATTGCCGTACGGATCTTGGTTCACCGCTTCCGAGGCATTCGCCAAGCCCTCGTTGCTGGCCGTCACCGTGCCCGCGAGCGGGCTGTACACGTCGGAGGCCGCTTTGACCGATTCCACCACCGCACACGCTTCGCCCGCGGTCAGCGCGCGACCCACGGCCGGCACTTCCACAAACACCAAATCCCCCAAGGCGTGCTGGGCGTGATCGCTGATCCCCACGGTGACCGTGCCGTCGCTTTCTAAGCGAACCCACTCGTGGCTTTGGGTGTAATGCAATCCATCTATAACCGTGCTCATCTAATTTCCCCTATTTCAAACACATTCCCTAAAACAACGCTTAACTCAGCGCAATCTTCGCTTGGCCATGCCGCACAAACGGCGGCTTCACTTCGCTCACCGGCAAACGCTTCCCGCGAATCTCCACGCTCCACGGCGCGCTGGCGTCGCAAACCACGCGCGCCAGGGCAATGGAACGCTGCAGCGTCGGTGAAAACGTACCGCTGGTGATCTCGCCGATTTCCGTATCACCGGCGTAAATTTTTTGATGCGCGCGCAACACGCCGGGGGCGTTTAACAACAACCCCACTAAGCGACGACCCACCCCTTGAGCGCGTTGCAAGGTGAGCGCGGACTTGCCGATGAACTCTCGGCCTTCTGAAAAATCCACCGTCCACGTCAACCCCGATTCCAAGGGCGTGGTGGCCGCATCCATGTCTTGACCATACAAGTTCATGCCGGCCTCCAAACGCAAGGTGTCGCGAGCACCCAAGCCGATCGGTCGAACGCCGGCGGCGATCCACCCTTTCCACAAGGCGACGATCGCCTCGGCGGGCGCCATCACCTCAAACCCATCCTCACCGGTATAGCCCGTTCGGCCGATGAACCACTCCACTGCGTTGTGCGTCACCTGCACGCTGTGAAACGGCTTCAGCGTTGCATAGTCGTGTGGAATCAGGGCCGCCAAATGCGCCGCTGCGTTCGGCCCTTGGATGGCCAGCAATCCCAAATCGGTGCGGTTATCGATCGTCACCCCCGCGGTGGGGGCTTTGGACTGAATCCATTCCAAATCGCCGTCGGCGGTGCCCGCGTTGACCACCAAGCGGTAATGATGGTCGTTGACGTAATACGTGATCAAATCATCAATCACGCCGCCCGCTGGGTTTAACAAACACCCATACAACGCTTGTCCGGGCGTTTTGAGTTTGGCGACGTCATTGGCCAGCAGCGTTCTTAAAAAAGCCTTGACCCCATCGCCGCGCAGATCCAACACCCGCATGTGGCTGACGTCAAACACGCCACAGTCTTGGCGCACCGCGTGATGTTCTTCGACTTGCGAGCCATAGTGCAATGGCATGTCCCAACCACCAAAGCCAACCAAGGTGCCTTTGAGAGCCTGATGTTCGGTATATAAGGGGGTTTTTCGGTTCATCGCAATCTCCAGGAGTCGAGGACACGGTTACCTTTAAAGTCAGGTTGCCCCAACTTCAAAGACGCCCCTCTGTCCTTGAACCTGAGAGATCGGACGATAAACGCCGTACCCCTTCGGTGGATGTTGAACTCAACATCGCTCTCCAGAGATCGCGAGCCACTGGCGTTCTGTATGCCTGAGCGTTTCCGGGCGGGTTGCGCCTTCGGCGCTGGTTGGTGTGGTGCACCCACCAGACTCTCCGTCAGAGGCTGATCGCGATGGAACGGATTCTATGCTTTTAAAAAAAATCTTGCCAGCGCACCCGGTCGGGCCATTCATCTGTTGCATTGCAGTAAGGGCTGGAATGGGTTGGTTTGATGGGGTTTTTACGGATCGCTGCGTCCTGATTTTGCCGCGCTGCGATCGCCTTTAGGGTCGTTTGGTCGATATACTATAATTCGTCGAACGCCTCCTACCCATTAGGGGCGAGTGCGAATCGAAAAAACTGGAAAATCAATAGGGTTAGGGGAATTGTATGCGCAACACCGTTTCAGATCGCTCGTCGTCGTTGGCAACACGAGCGCGAATATATCAATCCGTGGTCGGCCTGGTGCTCAGCGGCGCTTTCGCGCCCATGGCCTCACACGCTGCAGACTCTGCAGCGACGGGCATTTTGGAAGAAATCACCGTCACCGCGCGCCGCAAAGACGAATCCGCACTCAACGTGCCGGTCAGCGTGACCGCATTCTCCGAGGCCGCTTTGGAGAAGCTCAACGTCAACAGCTTCACCGATTACGCCACCAAAACTCCGAACCTCGCGTTTTCCTACGGCACCGCCAACTGGGGCTACGTCGACAGCCACACCATTGCCATTCGCGGCATTTCCGGATTCGGCACCACGGGCGTGTACATCGATGACACCCCCGTGCCCGACAGCACCGACCCGCGCGTGTTGGACATCGCGCGCATTGAAGTCCTCAAAGGACCGCAAGGCACCTTGTTTGGTCAAAGCTCGCTGGGCGGCAATTTGCGCTTAGTGACCGTTCAGGCAGACCCCGAACACACCGATGGGCACTACAGCGTCAAAGTGGGCAAAACCTCCAACGCGGGCTCAGACGATTACTCGCTCGATGGCGCGGGAACCGTGGCCTTGATCGATCACACCTTAGCCTTGCGCGCGGTCGGCTTTTACGATCACGAGGGTGGCTACTTAAACCGCCAAGTCGTGGATCCCAACACCGGCCTCATCAGCAAAACCGTCAACGACTACGGCGCCACGGAAAGCTATGGTGGATCGCTGTCGTTAAAGTGGATCGTCAACGATCGCTTGGATGTGAACCTGCGGTTTTTGATGCAACAAAGCACCTCCGACGGTTGGTCCGCACCCTACGCCTCGCTGACCAATTTCGCGATTCAAAGCTTTACCATGCAGCGCACGAACGATGTCCAAGAACAGGCCAAAGATCAATTTTATTTGCCCTCGTTGCAGATCAATTACAAAGGCGACGGCTACAGCATCAAGCAGTCTCTGAGTTATTTTGATCGCATCGCCACTCAAGTGGAAGACGGTTCGGAAGGCACCCGCGATGCGTTGGTGGTCGACTGGATGGGCGGCTTTCCCGCCATCGCGGCCTTAGACAACAACTGGATGTCCGGCCCCGGCACCAACACCCGCAATCAAGCCTTCCCGTGGCAAGAAACCGTCAGCTATCGACGTCTGACCTCTGAAACCCAATGGTCGTTGGACAAGACCGCGGGTGGGTTTTCGGCGATCAGCGGTGTGTACTTGAGTCACTCGTATTCCAACACCTATCTGAATGGCGGCAGCCTGCCGCTGATTCAGAATTTAGGCATCAACACCGATGCCGGCGTTGGCGGCTCGTATTGCGGCAACGGCACCCAAACGTGCTCCACCTACGGCTCTGGGCTGGTGTGGGAATCCAATCAACCAATGTTCCACAACGACGCGGCGATCTTCGGCGAGATGTACCAACAGTTTGGACAAACCGAACTGACCTTGGGTGGCCGTTTTTACGATCAACGTCAAGACGGCAACGAGTACGCCGCCGGCGCGTTGAACTTTGCGCAGTTGAACCTCAAGGTGCCCGACACCGAGCAAAAAGGGTTCAACCCGAAAGTGGCGATTAAATACAATTTTGATCCCACCGCCATGGTGTACGCGTCCTTCTCCAAAGGCTTCCGTTCCGGCGGCGCTGGGGTGCCGTTGCCAACCGGACCCGCGGGATTTTTTGATGCGATTGGTCAAAAACCCAACACGCCGACCACCTACACCTCCGACTACGTTAAGAACTACGAGATCGGCGGCAAGTGGCAAACCGCAGGCGGACGCGTGGACATCACTGGCGCCTTGTTCCAAATGGATTGGACCAACATCCAACAAACCATCATCGCCCCCGTCACCTACATCACGCTCATCGTGAACGCCGGTGACGCGCGCGTTCGAGGCGGCGAATTGGAAATCAACGCCAAAGCCACCGATGCCATCGATGTGCACGCCGGCGTCGGCTACACCGACGCGCAAATTGTGCGCGGTGCGCTCTATTGGCAACCCACCGGCTCAGCGGTGTACAACACGCCTAAAGTCACGGCGAACGCCAGCGTGAGCTACACCGCACCGGTCACCGACACCTTGAGTTCGTTTGTGAGCCTCGACGGCAGCTACACCAGCTCAAGCTACTCGGGAACGGCGGGCTGTCAGCTCAACACCACCAACACGCCCTTCTTCCCCTGCCCTCAAGCCAGCCCCACCGACGACACGGGCGTGGCGCCGCAACGCGCTGGATTCACAGTGGCTAATTTGCGTTTTGGCTTGGATTGGGGTCGTTCGGAGTTGGCGTTGTACGTTCAAAACCTCACCAACGCGCATCCGAATCTGGGCGATTTCAACCCCGAGTCGTATGCCAAACATTCGACGGATCCATCCAATTTCGATGCCGCATTTGGTACGGGCTACATCATTCCCCGCGTCGCCACCTTGCGTCCTTTGAACATTGGATTGACGTTTAGACAAAAATTCTAAGCCCGCGTCCGTTGACCCATGAGAAGCCGAGCATCCGCCGATGCTCGGCTTTTTTCTGCCCCGCGAAGCGCCACGACCGCCCCAAACGCGAGGGCCGCTCCCAGTCCGCGACAGCCTGCGGCTCAGATCGCGCCAGTTTGTGCAAAGCACCATTAACATCCGCACGCGTACCGCCACACCTGATCGACTCGATTTGGTTTAATTGATGCCCACCGAGGGGAAAGACACCACACCATTATGAGCATCATTGAACAACGATCGATTGACTACATTCCCTTATCCGAACGACACGGCAAGGTGTGGCATTTGTGGCCAGTCTGGTTCAGTGGCGATGCGCATTTGGCCACCATCGCCACCGGCTTCGTGGGACCCGCGATGGGCGGCAACTTGGTGTGGATGACGGTGGCGGTGGTTTTAGGGTGTTTATTGGGCACCTTCTTCATGGCCTTTCATTCGACGCAAGGACCGCAACTGGGCTTGCCGCAAATGATTCAGAGTCGCCCGCAATTCGGATACATGGGCGCCTTGCTGGTGTGGGGCGTGGCCCTGATTAGCTTTTTAGGCTACAACGCCTTCAACGAAGTCATGGCGGCGGACACCTTGCACACCTTATACAACACCCCCAAACACGTCTGGGTGCCGATCATGGGCGCCTTGGCGGCGACCTTGGCCATCATTGGCTATCAAGTCATTCACCGCACCCAACAGCTGTTGGCCTATGTGCTGATCGTTGGTTTACTCATTATGACGATCGCCTCGCTGTCGGTCGCGTTGCCCGCCGCGCAAACCGATTGGGCGCGCTTTTCACTCATTCCGTTTCTAACGCAGTTGTTTGCCTCGGCGGCCTATCAACTGTCCTGGTCCATTTACGTGTCCGATTATTCGCGCTATCTGCCACCCACGGTGGGCGTGAAAGCCTCGTTTTGGTGGACGTTTTTGGGCGCGTTCATCGGTGGGGTTTGGACGATGTTGGTGGGCACGTTTGCGGGCTGTTTGTACCCGGGCCTGGAATTGGCTCCCGCCTTAAAAGCCACCGCCGATCAGCTTATTCCCCATTCAGGCGCCCCCTTACTCATCGCCTCGCTGTTGGGGTTAGTGACCATCACCACCCTGAACTTTTACGGCGCCTCGTTAACCTTGTTGAGTGTGATCGATTCCTTTAAACCCATTCGCTCCAGCGCGCAAAAACGCATCGCGACCATTTTTTTAGGTTACCTCGTCTCCACCACCATCGCCCTCGCGGCCTCCAATGAATTTGCGCAACAGTTCGATCAATTTCTGGCGATCTTGCTGTACTTGTTCACGCCGTGGACGGCCATCAATTTGATTGACTTTTACGTCGTTCGCAAAGGCCATTATTCGATTCGAGAGATCTTCAACCCCAACGGCCTCTATGGCCGCTGGGCCTGGCGCGGGTTACTGGCCTACGCGATTGGCTTTATGAGCATGATCCCCTTTTTCTCAACCAGCCAATTCAAAGGCCCCGTCGCGGTGGCCTTGGGCGGCGCAGACATTGCGATGATCGTCGGCTTAGCCGTCTCCTCAGGCGTGTATTGGTGGTCGTGCCGAGATTTGGATCTGCCCAGCGAAATGGAAACCGTTCGCGTGGCGGATTTGGGAATCAACGAATAGCGCCCCCGCCTTAGGGGGTTGAGGGTATCGGCCCCGCCACGGCCACCGACAACAGCGCCTGATCGGACAGCCAGGTGGCTTTGGCTTGCCACTCGGCCGCTTTGGCTTGCTGGTATTGACTGTCGGCTTGCAGGCATTGATAGCGACTCGCCTCGCCCAATTGGCATTTTTGCTCGGTCACGGTTTTAACATTCCAGGCCGCGTCCGCGGCCAGCGTGGCGGCTTGGTAGGCGTCATAGTCCGTCGCCAACACCCACAAGGCATCGTTCGTGTTCTGAAACGCCGTCAACACCACGAGCCGATATTGCGCGCCCGCGGCATCCACCGCGGCCCGTGCGCCCACGACTTTTTGCCACAACGCTCCGCCGGCGAACAAGGATTGCGACAATTGCACATTGCCGCTCCAAAAACCACTGTTGCTTTTGAACAAGCTGGAGGTGCTGACCGACCCCAGCGTGCCATTGAGCGTGACTTGCGGCAGCAAGTTACCAATGGCCACCCCCACACCCGCGGTGGCGGCGTGCAGTTGCGCTTCGGCCGCCCGCACGTCTGGGCGTCGGACGATCAAATCCGAGGGCAATCCCATCGGAATCGACGCCAAGGGTTGAATCGATTCCAAGGCAATCGACGCTCGAGGCTCGTTGGGCATCTGACCCAAGTAGACCGCACGCTGGTCTTGCAACAGGCGCCACTTTTGTTTCACGGCCGCCGCTTGCGCCTTCACTTGAGCAAAATTCGTTTGCTCTTGAGCAAACTCCACTTTTGAAATGGCGCCCTGACTCCAGGCGTATTGTTGGATCTCCAACATCGCTTGCCCATCGCGTTGAACCTGATCCCAGGCGGCACTGGACTGCGCCCAGGCGCTCTCGTTCACCAGCGTCACCGCCACGTTGGCGCTGACCATCAGGCGAGCCGCGTCCAACTGCCACTGCTGAGACTCCGTATTGGCTTTGGCCGCTTCATAGGCGCGACGATTGGCTCCAAAGACGTCCATCACCAATCCGACGTTCAATTGCCCTGACCGCAACCCATAGACCGCCTCCCCGCTGCTCAACGCGGGCGACAACACCGTGACCGCATCGCGGTTGCGACTGGTCTGTCCGCTCACGCCCACCTCGGGCAGAAACGACCCCAGGACTTGTTGATCCAAGGCGTGAGCCGCTTTGAGATTGGCCTCCGCTAGGGCGATCGTTGGGCTGCGTTGCAGGGCCTCGGCAATGGCGGCGTCGACCGCCTCCGAGTGCCACTGCCGCCACCATTGCGACTGGGGTTCCTTGCCATCCACGCCCACCGCCGCGCGATCGTCACTGACCCACTGCGCTGGCGCCACGGTGGTGGGCCGGTGATAATTCGGGCCCACCGCACACCCACTCAACAGTCCCAAGCCAGTCAATAGAAGCGCTGACCGCGCGGGGCTTCTCACGACGGTCGCTCGTCCCGCGCGCATCACGATTGCACCTCCAGCGACGGCTCGTCTTCTTCTTGAGGGATTTCCGTTTGACGATCGGAGAATCGCAAAATCAATACCGGCAACACCAACAAGATCAACGCCGGCGCCAACAACATGCCCCCCACCACCACCAAGGCCAACGGTCGCTGCACTTGGGATCCAATGCCCGTCGACAAGGCCGCCGGGGTCAATCCAATGCCGGCCACAATGCAGGTCATCATCACTGGGCGCAGTTGCGTTTGACACGTGTGCGTCACCGCCGCCAGACGCTCCATCCCCGAGCTTAAACACAGATTGAAGTACGACAACACAATGATTCCGTCCATGGCAGCGATGCCAAACAACGCCACAAATCCAATGGCCGCGGAGACGCTAAACGGCGTCTGAGTGACCACCAAGGCCAACACACCGCCCACCATGGCCATGGGGATCACGCTGCCGGCCAACAACACATCGCGAATTCGTCCGAAGTTTAAAAACAACAAAAATCCGATCAAGACGATTGCCAAGGGCACCACCACCGCCAATCGACCCAGCGCTTCTTGCAGATTGCCAAACTCGCCGACCCATTCGAGGTGATACCCCACCGGCAGGTTGACCTCGGCCGCCACCCGCTTTTGCGCTTCGAGCACCACGCTGCCCAAATCGCGTCCGCGCACGCTGAATTTAATCGGAACGTAGCGCGTTTGCTGCTCTCGGTAAATGAACGAGGCCCCCGACGTGAGATACACCCGCGCCACCTCCGCCAACGGGATGGCCACCGTTTGACCATTGCCGGTGGGATCCGGCGCCATGACCGGAATGCGGCTGATGGATTCCACGCTGTCGCGACCATTGGGGGTTAAACGAACAACGATGGGAAAGTGCCGGTCGGAGTTTTCTTCATACAAGTCGCTCGTGGCTTGACCGCCAATCGCCGCCTGCACCACGGCGTTGATGTCCCCCGGCAACAAGCCATAGCGTGCGGCTTTGGCGCGGTCCACGTCAATTCGAACCGAGGGTTGTCCCAAGGAACGCAACACCGCCAAATCCGTCACGCCCGGCACCGAGGCTAAAATCTTGGCAATCTGATCGGCGGTTTGTTCCAAGGTTTTGAGGTCGCCGCCGTAAATTTTTACCGAATTTTCACCCTTCACCCCCGACGCCGCCTCTTCCACGTTGTCTTGAATGTATTGCGAAAAATTAAAGTCGACGCCCGGAAATTGCCGGGTTAATGCGCGCGTCATCGCGTCGGTGAGCTGATCTTTGCTCACCCCGTGTGGCCACGCCGATTCCGGCTTCAAGGGCACAAAAAACTCGGCGTTGAAAAACCCCGTGGCATCGGTTCCGTCGTCCGGTCGCCCGTGTTGAGAAATCACCGTTTGCACTTCCGGATAGCGCTGCAACACGTGACGCATCTCATTCACGTAGCGATTGCTCTCCTCTAAGGAAATGGAAGGCGGGAACGAGGCGCGAATCCACAGATTGCCCTCTTCGAGTTTTGGCAAGAATTCCAAGCCCAAGCCATGCGCCAACATCAGCACGACCACCGCCAAGGCGGCGGCGGCCATCAAGGTCGCCTTGCGCGCGGCGAGCACCCAATCCAACACCGGCCTGTAGACGCGCCGAATCGCTTGCACCAGTCGGGTTTCGACTTCTTCGACGTGCGCCGGCAGAAGCAATGCCGACAACGCGGGCGTCACGGTGAAGGTGGCCAGCAAGCCGCCGAAAATCGCGTACCCATAGGTTTTCGCCATCGGCCCGAAGATGTGCCCTTCAATGCCCGACAAGGTGAACAGCGGCACAAATCCCGCAATGATGATCGCCGCGGCAAAAAAGATCGGCTGACTGACTTCCATCGCGGCCAAGGCCATGGTCTTAAACTTGCCACTGAACCCAGAGGGGGTTCGCATCTGATCCAAGCGCGACAACCCACTGTGGCCGTGCTTGGATTCACTCAGGTGTCGATAAATGTTTTCCATCATGATGACGGTGGCATCCACAATCAATCCGAAATCGATCGCTCCCACCGACAACAAATTCGCCGACTCGCCGCGCACCACCATGAGCACGATGGCAAACGCCAAGGCAAACGGAATCGTCGCCGCCACTATACACGCGGTTCGCACATTGCCTAAAAACAACCATTGCAATACAAAGATTAAAGCAATGCCGATGAGCATGTTGTGCAAAACGGTGGCGGTGGTGGTTTTAATCAAATCCGCTCGATCGTAGATGCGCTCCAAATGCACCTGGGGTGGCAAGACGTTGCCGCGATTGATTCGATCAATCTCGTCTTTGACGGCGGCAATCGTTTTACTCGATTCCACGCCTCGCCGCATCAAGACCACGCCTTCGACAATGTCGTCGTCGTTGTCGCGACCCGCGATGCCCAGTCGCGGCTGGTGCGCGACCGCTACCTGGGCCACGTCTCGGATGTAAATCGCACGCCCCTGCGGCGCGGCGATCACGATGTCATTGATCTGAGCGACGTCGTGAATCAGCCCAATGCCGCGCACCACCGCGGACTGCGGCCCGATGTTGATGGTCTGGCCCCCAACGTTAATGTCGGCGTTGTTAATCGCTTGAACGATTTGACCCAAGGACACGCCCAAGCCCACCAAGCGATTGGGGTCCACCGACACTTCATAGGTCTTGGTTTGACCACCCCAACCCGTGACGTCAATCACGCCTGGAATGGCCTTAAAGCGCCGCTCCAACACCCAATCCTGAAGGGTTTTGAGGTCCGTGACTGAATAGCCGAGCGGTCCTTTCAATTGGTATCGATAGATTTCGCCAATGGGGCTGGTCGGTGAAATGGTGGCTTGCGCGCCATTGGGCAAGGACGGCAATTGCGACAATCGGTTGATGATCCACTGTTCGGCGGCTTCGTAACTCAAATCGTAATTGAATTGTACTTTGACGTCCGACAAGCCGAATAAAGAAATCGTCCGAATCGCTTGCACGTGTGGAATGCCCGCCATTTGCACTTCAATGGGCACCGTAATGTAGCGCTCCATCTCTTCGGCGGATTGCCCACTCGACTGCGTGACAATGTCCACTAAGGGCGGCACGGGATCCGGATAGGCTTCGATGTCCAAGGCTAAAAACGCCGCCACCCCGGCCACCAAGACGGTCGCAAAGACCGCGACGATGAGCATGCGCTGTTTGAGCGCAAACGTCACCAACGCATTCACGGCGTGGACACCGAAGGATCGACGGAACGATCGATGAACAACCCACCGCGCGTCACGATGCGCTCGTGCTCGTGCAGCCCTTTGGTCACCACCACGACCCCGTCTTCCCGAGCACCGATTTCAATGCGGCGATACTGCAATTGCTTCGCGTCCGTCACCACCCACACGTGGGCGACGGCGTCTTCATACACCACCGCCGACTCCGGCACGGCCAATTGGAGCTGCGCGGGACCTAAGGCCACTTTCATTTCAGCCAACATCGCGGGCTTTAATTGGAGCCCCGGATTGGCGATGGTGGCTTTGACGGTTAAGCGGTGCGTCACCGGATCCAGGGCGCCACCGACGTACTCCAAAACGGCCGTGGGTCGCTCGCTGTGCGCCTCTAACTTAATCTCCACCGACTGTCCGACGTGAACCAGGCCCGCCTGCGACTCGGGCACTTCACCAATCACCCACAGTTTTTGAACATCGGCCACCGTCAGCGCCGGCGCTTGCGCCGCTAAAAACTGCCCGGGCGACAACGCGCGGTCCAACACCACGCCGTCCAAAGGCGCTCGCAACACCCAATGGGGATGCTCTGGAAGCGTTTCACCCAGTGCGTCAATCTCGCTGGCGGTCAGGCCCATCGCCTGCGCGCGTTGGCGCGCGGCGCTCAGCGCTGCCTCGGCACTGGCCGCATCGGTTTTGGCTTGATCCAAATCGGCGTTCGACGCCCCACCGCTGTCGTGCAAGGCTTGCTTTCGAATCAAGGCGGCGCGCGCTTGGTGCGCGAGCGCGGTGGTGGAATGAACGTCGTTGAGCGTTTGGGCGTAATCGGGCGAATCCATGACCGCAAGCACTTGGTTTTTTTTGACCACGTCGCCCGCTTGAACCTTGACCTCTAGCACACGCGCGGCCACCGGCATGAGCACCTGCGTTTGACGATCCGCCAACGCCCCCAAATGCGCCTCGACTTTGATGTGCGTGCTCATCATCCGCGTGGCAGCCGACTCGATGGTGACGGTTTTAAGCCACGCCTCGGCGGTGGGCGCATGGACTTCATCGACGGGCGAAGCGCGTCGTAAAACCCAAAGCAGCGTGATGAAGGCAACCAGGCCAATGGCAAACAACCCCAAACGTCGCATTCGCCTCTCCTTAGATCCCGCGGGCGATTAAAAAGGCATTGAAAAGAAGAGCTTTATTATGCCAAAAAGGACCATCAGTCTGATGACAATTGCATTAAGAGTGTCGCTTTTGGCGAGACATTCACACCCAGTTCACCCGTTTGGAATCAAACGGGCTTACTGGGCGTTCTTCCCCACCGCCGCTAGCGTTGAGCGGTTTGCCAATTGGGCGCTTCGTAAAAGGGCGCCGAACTGGGTGGCAATAACGGCTTTTGGCGAATGTGATCGGCCGCTTTCTCGGCGATCATGATGGTGGGTGCGTTCAAATTGCCATTGGTAATTTGCGGCATGATGGACGAATCCACCACCCGCAACCCCTCCACCCCAATCACTCGAGTCTGGGGATCGACGACCGCGAGCGGATCGGTGACGGCGCCCATTTTGCACGAACAGGACGGGTGGTAGGCGCTCTCGACGTGCGCCCGAACCCACGCATCGATTGCCTCATCCGAGGACACGTCAATGCCCGGCGCAATTTCCCGAGACACAAAGGGCTTAAACGCGGGCTGCGAAAACAACTCGCGCGTCAACCGAATGGCCGCTCTGAATTCGACCGGATCATCGGGGTGCGTGAGGTAGTTGAATTGGATTTTAGGGTGTTCGAACGGATCGGTGGATCTGAGCGTCACGCTGCCGCGACTTTTGGAACGCATGGGGCCGACGTGGGCTTGGAAGCCGTGCTCACTGGCCAACGACGAACCGTCGTAGGAAACTGCCATGGGTAAAAAATGATATTGGATGTCCGGATAACGAACGCCGGCACGCGAGCGAATAAAGCCGCAGGTTTCAAAGTGATTGGTGGCACCCAGCCCCGTACGGTTCCAGAGCCAGCGCATGCCGATCCACAGTTTGGAGAGGGGATTCATAACCGAATACAGCGTGATCGGTTGCGTGCACCCCATCTGAAAATACACTTCCAAATGATCCTGTAAATTCGCACCCACGCCCGCTCGGTCGGCCACCACCGGAATGCCCAAGGCCTGCAATTCCGCCCCCGGACCGACGCCGGAGAGCTTGAGCAATTTGGGCGATTGAATCGGCCCGGCGCTCACAATCACTTCGCGAGTGGCTTTGAAGGTGTGCACGTTGCCGTCGCGAACCACCTCAACGCCCACCGCGCGATGGCCATCAAAAATAACCCGCTTGGCCATCGCTTGCGTCATGACGGCCAAATTTGGTCGGTGACGAATCGGGCGCAGATAGGCGTGTGCGGCACTGGCCCGCACGCCCTCGTCCACGGTCATGTCCATGGCGCCGAAGCCTTCTTGCCGATAGCCGTTGATGTCATCGGTCAACCCATAGCCGGCTTGCGCCGCCGCCTTAAGCCAGGCGGTGTGCAGTGGATTTTCACGCGTGCCGTAACAGGTGCCCAACGGCCCGCCCTGACCGCGGTAGTCGTCCCCGCCGTCGCGGCGATTCTCCGCGCGTTTGAAATACGGCAACACATCCGAGTATCCCCACCCGCTGGCGCCTAATTCCACCCAACGTTCAAAATCAAGGGCGTGACCGCGCACGTAGACCAAGCCATTGATGGCCGATGAACCGCCCAACACCTTGCCGCGCGGCGTGTGCAAACGACGCCCATCCAAACCGGGCTCGGGCTCACTGTAGAAGAACCAGTTGAATCGTTCGCGGTTCATGGGAATCGCCAGCGCACTGGGCATTTGGATAAAAATCGAGGAATCCGAGCCGCCGTACTCCAGCAACAAGACCTTCACCGACGCCTCTTCGGTCAACCGATTCGCCAAGACGCAGCCGGCCGAACCGGCACCCACAATTATGTAATCAAATTCCATCGTCCGATCCTTGAAGTGCGTTCACTAGTAAGGGGAGTCAATAGGCGCCATGGCCACGTACACGCTCTTGAGTTGGGTGTAAAGGTCGATGGCGGCCTTGGAGTTCTCACGACCCAGTCCCGAGCGTTTGTACCCACCAAAGGGCAACTCCATTGGCGTAATGTTGTAATGATTGATCCAACACGTTCCCGCTTGCAAGGCCGCCACCACGCGATGAGCGCGAGTCAAATCCTGGGTAAAAACGGCGGCGGATAAGCCAAACTCGGTGGCGTTGGCGCGCGCCACCACTTCGTCTTCGTGATCAAACGCCAACACCGTCATCACCGGCCCAAAGATCTCTTCCGCGACAATCGTCATGTCGTCACGGCAGTCGTCGAATATCGCCGGCGACATGAAGAATCCGCGATCAAAAGGGGGCTGGGTTAAGCGTTGTCCGCCACACACCAGTCGGGCGCCTTCGGCTTGACCGATCTGAACGTAATTGAGCACTTTCTGCAAGTGGGCCTCACTGATCAACGCCCCCACCTGGGTCGTCATGTCCATCGGATCGCCGATGCGCAAGGCTTGAGTGCGCTGCAGAAGTTTGGCCATGAACGCGTCTTTGATGGAGCGATGAACAAACACGCGCGTGCCGTTGGAACACACTTCCCCAGCGGAATAAAAATTCGCCAACAACGCCCCACTGACCGCGTTATCCAACGGCGCGTCTTCAAACACCACCATCGGTGACTTGCCGCCCAATTCCAGCGTCACCGCTTTTAAGGTTGGCGCCGCGTCCGCCAAGACCGCTTGTCCGGTGGGCACACTGCCCGTTAAGCTGATTTTGCGAATCAACGGGTGCTTCGAGAGCGCTCGCCCCGTCGCCGCTTGGCCTTGCACCACCTGAAACACGCCCTCGGGCAAACCGGCCTCCAAAAATATTTTTTCCAGCTCGCGCGCGGTCAGCGGCGTCAAGTCGGCGGGCTTGAACAACATGGCATTGCCACAGGCCAAGGCCGGCGCCGACTTCCAACACGCAATCTGCAGCGGATAGTTCCAAGCCCCAATGCCCGCCACCACGCCTAAGGGTTCACGGCGGGTGTAACCAAAGGCGCTGGGCCCCAAATCCACATGCTCGCCGGCAATGGAAGCGGCCAGCCCACCGAAATACTCCAGACAATCCGCGCCGGACAACACGTCCACCACCGAGGTTTCACTCAAGGGCTTGCCCGTGTCCTGGCACTCCAGAACCGCCAGTTCTTGATTGCGCGCCCGCAAAATTTCCGCGGCCTTTTTCAAGATGCGGCCCCGTTCGGTTCCCGTCAGGCGCGCAAATTGAACTTGCGCCTGCTGGGCGCGCTTGACCGCGGCATCCACCATCGCCTCGTCGCAAATGGCAATCTCGGCCAACACTTCCCCGGTGGCGGGGTTGATGGTTTTAAAACTGGTTTCGGTCTTTGGATTAACGGACATTCCACACCTTTATCGTTGTCTGGCCAGCGGCCCAGGAGCGTCAGCACTGCACGGTCTTGGCTATTTTGCCACCGAGCGTGAGGCATTTTCTCAGAAAAACGACCTCAACAGAGACGAATGAACCCCGCTCGAGCGGGCGTAATCGCGCTGGGGATGAGGGTTTGTTACTATCCAGCTTGCGTCGTCGAGCGCTGCGAACGATCGGCCTCAACGCCGATGATCACAGGGGGACGGCCCAGCGAATACGAGTGATTGCGCCGCCGAGCGTAACGGGAGCGAGCATTGGGGGATTTGGGGTGAACTGCGCGTTTAAATTTGCCAAAGCCATGGCGTGGTCGCTGGGCCTGTGGATGCTGACCATCGGCAATCCACAGGCGGAAGAAACCACTTGTCAAACCGTTAAGCTCTCCGACATTGGCTGGACCGATGTCACCGCCACCACCGCCGTGGTCGCCGACCTTCTGACCCGTCTGCATTACACGCCCGTGACCACGGTGCTCTCCGTTCCCGTCACCTACGCGTCGTTAAAAAATAAAGACATCGATGTGTTCCTGGGCAATTGGATGCCCTCCATGGAGGCGGACCGCCATCAATACGTCGAAGAAGGCAGCGTCGACGTCGTCGGCGCCAATCTCACGGGCGCCAAATACACCCTCGCGGTACCGGACTACACCTACGAGGCTGGTCTCAAAGATTTTTCAGACATCGCTCGATTCAAATCCGCCTTAAACGGCGCGGTGTACGGCATTGAACCGGGCAACGACGGCAATCGCCTGATCCTCAAACTCATCACCGAAAATCAATTCGGCTTAGCGGCGTTTCACCTTGTGGAATCGAGCGAACAAGGCATGTTGAGTCAAGTCGAACGCGCCATCACCGACCACAAACCCATCGTCTTTTTGGCGTGGGATCCACACCCGATGAACGTCCGCTTCAAACTCAAATACTTAACGGGTGGCGACCAGACCTTCGGTCCGAATTACGGGGGCGCGTCGATTTACACCAACACGCGCGCGCACTATCAAAGTGCGTGTCCGAACGTCTATCGATTGCTCTCGCAATTGCACTTCACCACCACTCAAGAATCCGAGTGGATGGGCCACATTTTAGATCAACACCAAGCACCGGCGGACATGGCGCACGCGTGGGTTGATCAGCATCCCGACGTCGTGGCGACGTGGCTGGAGGGCGTCACGGATGCCAATGGCCAGCCGGTCGAACTGGGTGCGTCTACCGCCCACACCGCGTTAAACCACCTCGACGTCGAGGCCTGGATTCGCAGCCATAAATTGCCAATCGGCGACGGCGTGACCGCCGCCGTGGACTGGATCAAACACCACGGTCGGGGGTTCTTTGACGGCATGAGTGGCGCCATTCGATGGCTCACGGACGGGCTATTGTCTGCTTTGGAATCCTTGCCGATTCCCTTATTCATTGCGTTAACGGCCGCCCTGGCCTACCTGCTGCGACGATCCATCGGCTTGGTGATCTTTGTGATTTTGGCCCTGGGGTTTATTGTCAATCAGGGGTATTGGGAAGCCACCCTAGAAACCCTGAGTCTGGTCTTGGTGGCGGCGTTTACCGCCACCGTCCTGGGCGTGCCGATCGGCATCTGGGCCGCGTATCGCCCCCGCGTCTATGAAACCCTACGGCCGTTGTTGGATTTGATGCAGACCTTGCCCACTTTTGTGTATTTGACGCCCACCTTGGTGTTGTTTGGCCTCGGGGTGGTTCCCGGACTCATTTCAACCGTGATCTTTGCGCTCCCCGCCCCCATTCGTTTGACGCATTTGGGGATTTCGCAGGTGCCGCACACTCTGATTGAGGCCGGCGATGCGTTCGGCGCAACGCGTTGGCAACGGTTGTGGAAAATCGAATTGCCCGCCGCTCGCGCGTCGATTGCAGCGGGGGTGTCGCAAGCGATCCTATTGAGTCTGTCCATGGTCGTCATCGCGGCGCTCGTGGGCGCGGGCGGCTTGGGCGTGCCGGTGGTTCGAGCACTCAATACGGTGCAAGTGGGAATGGGATTTGAAGCGGGACTGGCAATCGTTTTATTGGCCATCGTTTTGGATCGATTGTTTAAACAAGAAGACGTGGGGCCTCGCACATGAAACCGGCCATTGAATTCAAACAGGTGGACATATTGTTTCCGCCCAACACCCGCGGCTCGCAGGCGCTGGTCAATCAGGCGTTCGAAGCCCTACAGCAAGGCAAAACGCGCGCTCAAATTCAAGACGAACTCAAAGTCATTGTCGGCGTGGCAAACGCGAGCTTGTCGGTCAGTCCCGGGCACATCAGCGTCCTCATGGGCCTGTCGGGATCGGGAAAATCAACCTTGCTGCGCGCAGCCAATCGATTAAACCCCGTCACGCGCGGGGAGGTGTGGGTCACGCACCGCGAGCAGAGCGTGGATGTCGCGCATTGTGACGTGAAGACGTTGCGTGAAATTCGTCGCCACACGGTGGCGATGATGTTTCAGCAATTTGGCTTACTGCCCTGGCGAACGGTGCGCGACAACGTCGGATTTGGCCTGGAATTGCGCGGCGATCCGCTGGCGCAACGCCAAAAAATAGTCGATGAGAAACTCGAACTGGTCGGCCTATCCGCGTGGGCGAATCGCCAATTGCGAGAGTTGTCCGGCGGAATGCAGCAGCGCGTTGGCCTGGCGCGCGCCTTTGCCACCGACGCCGATATTTTATTAATGGATGAACCGTTTTCGGCCTTGGATCCCCTGATCCGCAGCAAACTGCAGGATGAGCTGTTAGACCTGCAGCAGCGGCTGCGCAAAACAATCCTGTTTGTGACACACGATCTGGATGAAGCCCTCAAACTGGGCAATCAAATTTCAATACTGGAGGGCGGTCGAATTGTTCAAACGGGCTCTCCGGAGGAGATTGTGCTGACACCCAAAACCGCGTACGTGGCGGAATTTGTACAGCACATGAACCCGTTGGTGGTGTTGACCGGAAAAATGGTGATGACCCGTTTGGACGCGCATCAACACCAGTGGAATCTGGAATCGGACGGGCGCATTAAGCTGCTCCGAGAAGCGCAGGGGTTTACGGTCAAAGCCTTGGATCAGACCATCCCGATTCACGAGGGCTTCAACGCCTCACCAGCCGACATCGCGGCGTGCCCTGCCAAAACACCCTTGAAAGAACTCATGAGTCTCATGAATCACACCCACAAACCCGTCCTGTTGACCGAGGGATCACAGATCATTGGCTTTGTAGGCAGCACCGAAACCATTCGCGCGCTGGCGCACAATCGTCAACCCAGCGCGTAAGGCCACCCCGCAGAGCGGGGTTTTAGACCGTGTGCGCGCCCGTTTGACCGCAGACCTGCAGCCGATTCGCAACTTGACGCTCAGTGACAACAAAGCGGCGCATCCGTATAGGAAATCTGGGTGGGGGATCACCATACTTTGAGACTCAAATTGAGGAGTTTGCTATGGACGACACCCAAACCCAACGACGATCACGGGGAGGCGGACGAGACGCCAAGCGCGCTGCTCGAGCGGCTCGTGGAGGGGTCACGATTCCCTACATCACGCGCAAGATTCCTTACTTTGAGGTTTTGGATGAGGAAGGCCTCTCCCAAATTGAGTACAACGCCGACACCATCTTAGAAGAAATCGGCATTGATTTTCGAGACGACCCGGAGTCCTTAGAAATTCTCAAAGCCGGCGGCGCCGAGGTTAAGGGTGAACGCGTGCGTTTCCCCCGAGGCCTGTGTCGCAGCATCGTGCAACAACACGCCCCTCGCGAATTCACCCAAATTGCGCGCAATCCGGCCCGCTCGGTGGTGATTGGTGGCAAACACACCGTCTTTGCGCCTGCCTATGGCTCGCCGTTCATTCGCAGCCTCGACGATGGTCGTCGCTACGCGCGCTTGGAGGATTTTCAAAATTTTGTGAAGCTCGCCTACATGGCGCCGTATCTTCACCATTCGGGTGGCACGATTTGCGAACCGGTCGATCTGCCAGTGAACAAACGTCACTTCGACATGATCTACAGCCACATCAAATACTCCGACAAACCCTTCATGGGCAGCGTGACCCATCCCGAACGCGCCCAAGACTCGGTGGAGATGGCCAAAATTGCCATGGGCTCCGAGGCGATTGATCCGGCCACGGGCAAGCTGCGCACGATGATGATCAGCCTCATCAACGCCAACTCACCGATGACCTTTGACGACACCATGTTGGGCGCGTTGAAGGTTTACGCGCGCGCCAACCAAGCCACCATCGTCACGCCCTTCATTTTGGCCGGCGCCATGTCGCCGGTCACCGTCGCAGGCACGGCCGCTCAAACGCTTGCCGAGTCCTTAGCCGGCATGACGCTGGCGCAGTTGGTCAACCCCGGCGCGCCCGTGGTGTTCGGCAGCTTTGCGGCCTCGGTGTCAATGCAATCGGGCGCGCCGACGTTCGGCACCCCGGAGCCCGCACTGGTGCTGTACGTCATGGCGGCGTTGGCGCGTCGCTTAGGCGTTCCCTTCCGCTCGGGTGGTGGCTTGTGTGGATCGAAAATTTCGGATGCCCAGGCGGCCTATGAGGCGGCCAACACCTTACTGCCCACCGCCCTGGCCGGCGTCAATTTTGTGTTACACACCGCGGGCTGGCTCGAAGGCGGCTTGGCCATGGGCTATGAGAAGTTTGTGATGGACGTCGACCAAGCGGGCATGATGCAAACCTTGCTGCAGGGCGTCGACATGACCGATAACGGCCAAGCCATGGACGCGTTGCGTGAAGTGGGCCCCGGCAAACACTTCTTAGGCTGCAACCACACCCAAAGCAATTTTGAGAGCGCGTTCTTCAGATCGCCCTTAACGGACAACAACAGCTTCGAACAATGGGAAGCGGAAGGCTCGAAAGATCTCACGCAGCGCGCCAACGCCTATTGGAAACGACAATTGGCGGAATACGAGGCGCCCCCGCTGGATCCGGCGATTGACGAAGAATTGACGGCGTACATCGCCAAACGCAAAAGCGCGTTTGCCGATTCAAACGTCTAGATCGGCCACGCCCCCAAGCGCCTCGCACCGGGGACGACCACACGGGCAACCGTGTGGTCCTGCCGCATCGCACTCAGACCCATCCCCAAACCGAGAATCTGCGAACCCTCGTTGGTTTAAGATAGCCAAGTGATCCTCACGCCCCGACGTGAGTCCGAATGAACCATCCTTCACGGAGACCGCTATGCGCACCCCGTCACTCGCCCGCTTTGGCCTACTGCTTGTTGTGTTGTGTGGATTCAGCCTGTGCAGTCAGGCAACGGAAAAATTAGCCCCGGATTTTGCAGGCACTCACACCTACCACGACAGCTCTCAAGCGCTCAACTCGACCGCCCTGGTCAAAGGCCGAGTGGTGTTTATCGGCGATTCGATCACCGAAGGGTGGGGGCGATTCAATCCCACCTTTTTAGACAATGTGACGCGCATCAATCGGGGCATCAGCGGCCAAACCACCACCCAGATGCTCTTACGTTTTCGCCAGGACGTGCTCAACTTATCCCCGGAAGTGGTGGTCATATTGGCGGGCACCAACGACTTGGCCGGCAATACGGGCGAAACCACGCTCACCGAAATCACCGACAACATTGCTTCCATGGCCGATTTGGCGACGGCGCACGGCAGTAAAGTCATCTTGTGCCAACTGACTCCAGCCGATCACTATGGCTGGGCGCCAGAGGTTAAACCCGTGGCGCGGATGATGGAGCTCAACGCGTGGATTCAATCGTACGCCGCGCACCACGGCCTGACGAGCGTCGATCTGTATCGCCCAATGGTCATTGAAGAAGGCCGATTAAATCCCCGGTTTAGCGAGGATGGCGTGCATCCCAACGCGCAAGGCTATGCGCTCATGACCGAACGATTGACGCACGCCCTAAACGACGTGCTCGCTCACTGATTGATTGCCTCGACCGCCAGACCACCGCGCGGTTAAACGCGACGTGCCGACCTCGCTTGGGGCTTAATGCGAATACAAGACGGGGAACAGGGGATGATCCAGAACCGCCCCGGCCGGCAGTTGCTCATCGAGCCCCGGAAAATTCGGTGAGGTGACCCAGCGACGCGGCGCATGACGCACGTCGTCTCCAATCACGCGCACGGAAAACGCGCGCCGTCGTTGATTCGGTTCGGTGCCCCGCGAGGAATGCACGGTGAGCATATTAAACGCAACGCAATCGCCAGGCTCCAGCGCCCAACCCAAAATCTTGTATTGGTCTGGATGCGCATCAAAATCAGGCAATTCCTGCAGGCTTCCCTCGGGAAACCACTTCGCTTCTTGGGTCATAAACGACCGCGGCATCAACCACGGCCCGCGATGCGTGCCCGCCACGAATTGCAGCGTGGAGTGCAAACTCACCGGATCGACCGGAATCCAAAAACTCACATTTTGGTGACCGTCGATGTTGTAATAAGGCTGATCCTGATGCCATGGGGTGGGGCTTTGCGTGCCCCCTTCTTTGGTCAGCATGTGATCGTGATGCAGCCGAATGAGCCGACTCTGCGTCAACTTGGCGGCCGCTTCGCCAAGCGGCGACCTGAAAATAAAATCGCGATACTGCGCGTTCTCAGTCCAGTTGCAAAAATCTTGAATGAAAAACCCAGGGTCATCGGCTCGACTGGCGACTTTCGAACGGGGGCTGGGGGCGCTGAGATTGTGCTCTATTCCCTCACGTAAGGCCGCAATCTCGCTGGGGGTAAACAAGCCTCGAATGCACACCGCGCCGTCGCGCGCAAAATCGTTGACCAGCGCATCGGCAACACACCCCGGTGGCAATTCCCTCGCACCCATGACTCATCCCCCTCGTTTAGGTTGGTCGGCGTGACCGCCGCTCACGGCCATCGAGGACCGCGACGGCTTTATTCTCTGGCAAAGAAACAGCACTGCGCAAGTGGGAATACGGTAAACGCTTATGCGGGATCGCCATGGATTCCACAAAGTGTTCCTGAAACTTAGGCTCTAGAGCAGTCTCAATTTTTTCAATTTTGCCCACAATGGCCTCAATGGCAGGACGCGATTGGGCATCCAACAAGGCGATGCGCGCCCCGGTGCCGGCCGCGTTGCCCGCGGAGGTCACTTCCTTGAGATCGCAATCCGGAATCATGCCCAGCACCATCGCGTATTTGACGTCGATGTGACTGCCAAAGGCCCCCGCCAAGCGAATGCGTTGCACCGACTCGACACCCAAGCGATCCATCAACAGCTGCACGCCGGCGTTTAAAGCCGCTTTCGCCAACTGAATGGCGCGCACATCGTTTTGGGTAATGACCACACTGCGCTCGCTGTCTTCGTACACCAGATAACTGAAGGTGCGGCCATTGGGCCGAATGCGCGGGCTTTTTTCCGCCAAGGATCCATCAATGACGCCGTCTTGATTAATGACCCCTGACAGATACATTTCGGCAATCACTTCAATGATGCCCGAACCGCAAATGCCCGTGACCTGACCATTCGCGCCGTTGAATTCCGGCTCATCCGACCAATGGGTCGAGCCAATGACGCGAAACCGAGGCTCTAAACTGTGCGGGTCGATGCGCACGCGCTCAATCGCCCCCGGGGCTGCTCGTTGTCCACCGCTGATTTGAGCGCCTTCAAACGCAGGGCCTGTGGGCGAGGAACACGCCAAGAGGCGGTGTTTGTTGCCCAACACAATTTCAGCGTTGGTTCCCACATCCACCAATAAGGTGATGGGGTCCACTAAATCCGGTCGCTCCGCCAGCACCACACCCGCGGTGTCCGCGCCCACGTGCCCGGCGATGCACGGCAAGGTGTACACCCGCATCGCGGGATTGACCGCCAAGGCCAAATCGCGCGCCGTCAGGGTGAGCGCCTGATCCACGGCCAAGGCAAACGGCGCGCCGCCCAACTCGACCGGATCAATCCCCAAAATCAAATGATGCATGATGGGATTACCCACCACGGTCATCTCCAAAATATCGTTGACCTCAATCGAGGCGTCTTTGGCAACTTCGGCCACCAACAAGGACAGCGCTTCGCGCACAGCCTCGGTCATTTGCGCGGCACCATCTTGATTCATCATCGAGTAGGACACTCGACTCATCAAATCCTCGCCAAAGCGTATTTGGGGATTCATGGAACCGGCGGAGGCCAAGACCTCGCCGTTGGTGAGATCACACAAATGGGCGGCGATCGTTGTTGATCCGACGTCGACCGCCATGCCGTACACTTTTTCCCGCAACCCCGGCCACAGGCCAATGAGCGTGCGCTTGTCGTAGACCGCGGCGGTGACTTTGAACTGCCCTTGACGGAGCTTGACTTGCAATGAGCCCAACAGCGTCGGATCGCACTCTAAATCTTTCAGTACCCATTCTTTTTCGAGGGCATTTTTGAGGCGACGCAGATCCCCCGAGGGGTCGTGCATGTCCGGCTCTGCGACTTCCACATAATGCAAAGAAATCTTTGGCCGCAAATCGATGTCGCGAGCCTCCGCGGCTTTGCGCACCACCTGGCGATGAACCTGACTGGAGGCGGGCACGTCCACCACGACGTCGCCTAAAACCTTGGCCTGACACGAGAGTCTAAACCCGGGTTTTAAAATCCCCCGACGCTGCAGCCGCGCTTCCGGCGTGGTGACTTCCGACACGTGCTCCGCTGACGAGGTCACGCCATGTTTGGCGAATTCGCCTTCCGCGACCAACACCTGGCAGCGCGTGCACATCGCCCGCGCGCCACACACCGAATCCACGTCGACGCCCAAAGAACGCGCGGCCGTTAAAATCGGCGTGCCAATCTCAAAACGCCCTCGTTTGCCCGAGGGCGTAAACACCACTAATGCATCAGCCGCCACTGCCCTCTCCACTTGCTGCGCGTCGACGATGACCCCCTTCTCGGCGCCCACGCGGGCCGCCTTCACCGGCCGCTCCCGGCGGCGGCGCTTCTCTGAACTTACGAATCCAGCGCGCGCAATCCGGGTCATGGCCCATCATGACGTCCGCGCCCATAATCGCCGCCACCACCTCGGCGTGCAATGGGTTGGCAATCGCTGAGGTCATGCCGGCACCAATGGCCATGGTCAAAAAGGCACTGTTGATGCCGTTGCGGTTCGGCAAGCCGAAGCTGACGTTGGAGGCGCCACAGGTGGTGTTCACTTTCAATTCCGTTCGCAAACGATGCAACAACTGCATGACCTGCACGCCCGCGGAGTTAATGGCGCCAATCGGCATCACCAACGGATCGACGACCACGTCGGAGGCGGGAATGCCGTAATCCATGGCGCGGTGAACAATCTTTTTGGCGACTTCAAAGCGAACATTGGGATCTTCCGAGATGCCGGTTTCGTCGTTGGAAATCGCGACCACGGCCGCGCCGTATTTTTTCACCAACGGCAACACCGTCTCCAAACGATCTTCTTCGCCAGTCACGGAGTTCACCAAGGCTTTGCCTTTGTACACTTTAAGGCCCGCTTCGAGGGCAGCGACAATCGAGGAGTCGATCGATAAGGGCACATCCGTGATGGACTGGACCAATTGGATGGCTTGGGCCAGGATGGCGGGTTCGTCGGCCAACGGAATGCCCGCATTCACGTCCAGCATGTGCGCGCCCGCTTCCAACTGCGCGTGCGCATCCGAAATCACTCGTGAAAAATCGCCGGCGGCCATTTCAGCGGCCAAAATTTTTCGACCCGTGGGGTTGATGCGCTCGCCGATGATGACAAACGGTCGATTAAAACCAATGACTACTTCTTTGCGGTCAGAGCTGATTACGGTATCCGTCATGTTGAAATTCCTTTTTAGTAAATTAAGGCTAGGCAGCTTGGACGTCACGGGTGGGGTACCAAGGCACGCGACCTTTGAGGACCCCAGAACGATCAACCATCTCGGCTACGGATTCTTCTTGACGGTAAGCCATGACGTGCACGCCGTGCACGCCTTTGATTTCCGCCATTTGTTGCATCAATTCAATACAAATCTTGCGACCCTCCGCCGCCTGATCCGACGCGCCGGCCAAGCGTTTAATGAGGGCATCCGGAACGTGCATCCCCGGCACGTTATTGCGCATCCATTCCGCGCCTTTTGCGGTTTTAAATGGACCAACGCCTGGGATTAAGAAGACCTGGTTGAGCAACCCAATGTCTTCGACCCGCTGCATGAACTGTTTGAACAGGCCCATGTCGTAGACGTATTGCGTTTGAATAAAATCGGCGCCCGCCTGTACTTTTTTCAACAAGCGCAGAGCACGGTGTTCGAGCGGTGGCACGCACGGATTTTCCGCCGCCCCAAAAAACACTTTCGGAACCGCGCTGATTTTGCGACCCGACTGAAAATGCCCCTGATCGCGCATGGTGGTGGCGATCTTGAGCAGACTGGTCGAATCCAAATCAAAGACCGGCTTCGCTTGGGGGTGATCGCCCGCTTGAACCCCATCGCCGGACAACGCCAGCATGTTGCACACGCCCATTGCGGCGCCACCCAAAATATCGCCTTGAATCGCAATGCGATTTTTATCTCGACAGGAAATTTGCATAATGGGCGCGTACCCAATGCGCACCAGTAACGCACACACCGCGACGCTCGACATATGACAGTTCGCGCCGGATCCGTCGGTGGCGTTGATCGCATCGACGTACCCATCAAACACGCGAGCCCGCTTGTAGACCTCTTCAGGGTCCGCCGAATCCGGCGGCGCCAGTTCGCTGGTCACCACAAAACCGCCGGCGCGCAGCGTACGCTCGAGACGACCTGGAGACACATGCCCTTCTAAAATCGGCAACGGCTGACCGGGCAATGGTTCGTCGGCGAACTTCATGTCGCACCTCCTTGTTCGGTGCGTTCGCGCACCACTTTAAGCCAAGACGAGCGACCTTCGAGTCGTCGATCGACGGGGGCTTGCACCACTTTAATTTTGTCCAAGCCGCCTTTAATGCGACCCGCGCCTTGCCAGGCTTGAACCCACACGCAGCGCATGTCGGGTTTCACTTCGCAATTGCCATTGGAGCGCACCCCACCGCAGGGGCCGTTGCGAATGTTTTTGGGACAGTTCATCGGACAGGACATGCCCGTGGAACTGAGCACGCATTGCCCGCACATCTTGCAGTCAAACAACACGCCTTTTACCGTGCGTTCTAAAAACGCAAAGGGCGCCTCAAGACGCTCGTATCCAATCCACCGCCACAACGGCGCAAGCGCCACCAACAGGCCTTCGAGCGCTTCGTAAAATCGATTCCAAAACGCGGCCTTGCGCACCGACCACAGACGCACGGTATACATTAGACACTCTCCTCAGCGGCCGGGGCTTTTTGATCGTCGATGCCCTTGTTGCGAATGATGCGCTCCAAATCGGCATCGCTGTAACGGGATTCCAACACCTGCGCCATCGCTTGCGCTTCGGCTTCCAAATCATCGCCGCACGACTCCGGCGCACTGCGTTGCCAATCGGCGAGATAAGCGTCCGAGCTGCCCTTGCCGGCGCGCATGGCGGCGCGGTCGACGGCTTCTTGAAAGCGATGACTCAATTGAACTTTGGCCGTTTCGCGGGCACGCTTGACGATGACCTGCGCCGGAATGTCTCGCCATGAAATAATGATTCGTTGCGCCATAACTCATCCAACCTCACGTTCATTGACCACCAACGTTACCCCGTGGCGCTTGAGCCAAGCGCCGCTGGCCGTTGCAAGCTCACCGTATCCGGTATCCACTTCCTGATAACTCAAACCCAATCGCCCCGCAATCGCTCGGGCCTCATCGCTCGCGTCCGCGCCCTTGGCTTGACGCAAATACACCAGGCGGCGGTAGTGTCGGAAATATTCCGGGATCAACTCGGGGTGTCGATCAATCCCTAAACTCTGCACCACCAACCGCTCAAAATGACGGACTAAAAAATCCGTCAAATAAAACGTCCCAAGCTCTTCCTCCGCCAATTGAGCGAAGGCGAGCGAGCCGGCGTAAAACTCATAACAATGGGCGCCGGGCAATCGCTCGACGCCATAGCGTTGCAACATGGCGTCTAATAAGCCGCCCGTCCCGCAATCGGCGTAAGCCACGAACACGTGCTCGCCCGCCGCCTGGGCCGCAACCACCGCGGTTTCAACCGCCTGGGGAATGCCGTCGGGCGTGTTGTGCAACTCGGGTGGCAGACAACTGATCTCGAACGGCGTTGCACCTGCCTCAGTGACGCAGGATTTGCGTAGGGCGCTGAGCTCGTGAGCCAGCGCGCCACACGCAATTACCCGCACGCGACCGGAGGTCGCTGGCATGCTTTAACGAGCCGCGCGACGCTCAGCAATGAGCGACTTGGCGGTTTCCACGGCAATCGCGGCATCGCGACAGTACGCATCGGCACCAATGGCTTTTCCGAACTCTTCGTTCAGCGGCGCGCCACCGACGAGGACGATGAACTTGTCACGCAAACCTTGCTCTTTGAGGGTGTCGATCACGACTTTCATGTACGGCATGGTGGTGGTCAACAAGGCCGACATCCCAAGGATCTCGGGCTTGTGTTGATTCAGCGCTTCCAAATATTTTTCCACCGGGTTGTTGATGCCCAGATCAACCACTTCAAAACCCGCGCCTTCCAACATCATGCCCACGAGGTTTTTACCGATGTCGTGGATGTCGCCCTTCACGGTGCCGATGACAATTTTGCCGATGGGCTCGACGCCCGTTTCGGCCAACAGGGGACGCAATATTTCCATGCCGGCTTTCATGGCATTGGCCGCCAACAGCACTTCGGGCACGAACAAAATGCCGTCGCGGAAGTCGATTCCGACAATGCGCATGCCTTCCACTAAGGCATCGGTGAGTACTTTTTCAGCACTCCAACCACGCTTTAAGAAAATTTGAGTGGCTTCTTCGACTTCATCCCGCAATCCGTTGTACAGATCGTCGTGTACTTGTTCGACAAGTTCTTCGTCGTTAAGGCTATTTAAGTCAAAATCATCATTGTCGGCCATGGCCACTCCCGTCAATGTTCAATCGTGGAAATCAGCGTTAATTCAACGCCATCGGAGTGTACGGACTAAACCAGAGCGCGTATTACGGAGACGCGACTGGAGCGGTTCCGACTGCGACAGCCCGCAAACTCTACCGATCAACATTGTACCCCTAATGGCTGGCAATGGCACCGCCTCGAAAGTAATAACCCCATGAGTTAATTAGATTTTCAAACTGGAAAAATCTTTTTGCACTTGGCCATCGGATCGGCCGAGCGGAATGCGAGCGAGTCGCGTTTGGGCAAGCGTTGCGGGGTCACGCGGCGCGTTATTGTGCGCTGCGACTGCGCTCTTCACTGGGCGGGTAACCGAATTGTTTGCGGTAACACTTCGAAAAGTGCGGGGGCGACTGAAAGCCACAGGCGGTGGTGATGTCCATGATGGGCATGGCCGTTTGCAACAACAATTCGCGCGCGCGTTTGAGGCGTAATTCAAGGTAATACCGCTTCGGAACGCGGTTTAAATGCCGCTTAAACAAGCGCTCAATTTGCCGCCGTGACAACCCCGTCTTGGTGGCAATTTCCTCCAACGACAAGGGGTTTTCAATATTCGATTCCATCAATTCCGCCACTCGAATGAGGCTTTGATGCGAGACCCCCACTTGGGCCCTCAACGGCACGTATTGGCGGTCCTTGTCCGAGCGGATGCGCTCAACGATAAACTGCTCCGAGATTTGTTGGACCAACGCGGTGCCCAATTTGGCTTCGATCAAGTGCAACATCAAATCCAACGGCGCAATGCCACCCGAGCAGGTGTAGCGATTGCGATCGATCGTATACACCTGGTCCGAGATGATCACGCGCGGAAACTCCTCGCGCAAGGCCGATAAATTTTCCCAGTGAATCGTGGCCTGAAAGCGATCCAATAACCCAGCCTTCGCCAGCGCGTACCCGCCCGTACACAAGGCGCCCAAGGCAATTTTTTGTTCGTTCATGCGGCGCAAATAGCTGGTCAAGGCTGGGGTGACGGCGTGGCGCACATCGATGCCGCCGCAGACGAACAGGATGTCCGGTTTTGAATACGCCTCCACCGGCAAGGTGGGCATTAAGGTCAACCCATTGCTGGCCGGAATGGCCTGGCCAGTCAAACTCAAGACCGCCCACTCGTAAACGGTTTGGTGGCTCAGGGAATTGGCCATCCGCAAGGTCTCAATCGCATTGCTTAACGCAATTAAGGAGTATTGATTCAGCGTCAAAAACCCATATCGGATGGGCTTTGCAGGAGGACTGGGGATTGAATTCAAAGGCCGGCTCCCACCATGAGACTGGGGAATACCCCTAGTATACGTCGGACTGGCGCGTTTGCGTCAAGTTTTGTCGCAAACAGAGCCATCCAAGCCACCCCTGTCGGTACACTTTTAGGGGTCGCATTCGGCCTCACCAAACCGGCATTGGGCGGTCGGGTCGAATCTTATAATTTCTAAGGAAATCACTATGAAATCGCATGCTCGAGTGGTCGTGATCGGTGGGGGCGTCGTTGGGGTTAGCACCTTGTACCATTTGACCAAAAAAGGCTGGTCAGACGTGGTGTTGTTGGAACGATCGGAATTAACCGCCGGATCGACGTGGCATGCCGCCGGGTTACTGCCCTTGTTCAACATGAGCTACACCGTAGGCCAACTGCACAAGTATTCGGTGGATTTGTACAAACGACTGCCCGCAGAGACGGGTCAGGAAGTCGGCTTTCACGTCACCGGCAACCTGCGCCTGGCCACCAGCCGGGATCGCATGGACGAATACCTCAAGTATTGCGCCACCGCCAACACCATCGGCGTGCCGTTTCGAGTCATCACCCCAGCCGAGGTCAAAGAACTGTGGCCGCTCGTCGAGTTGGGCGGCCAAGGCGATACCTCCGCGATCGTCGGCGCGCTTTACCACCCCGATGATGGCCACATTGCGCCAGCCGATTTGACCATGGCCTTGCGCAAAGGCGCTCGTGCCGGCGGCGCTGAAATTTACGAACACACCGAAGTCCAAGCCGTTAAGCGCAGCGCTTCCGGAGAGTGGATCATCACCACCAATCAAGGCGAAATCCGCGCCGAGCACGTGGTGTGCGCCACCGGCAACTACGCCCGTCAAACCGGCAAGCTGTTTGGCATCAACGTGCCGGCGATTCCCGTCGAGCACCAATACATTGTGTACGACGAGTCGCCCGAGCTCAAAGCCTACCGCCAACAAGGCGGCAAAGAACTGGCCGTGCTGCGCGAATCCGATCAGTCGTACTATCTGCGCGAGGAGCGCATGGGTTGGATTTTAGGGCCCTACGAAGCGGGCGCGCCCGCGCGCTTTGCGGACGGCGTTCCGGAGTCGTTTGGCAAAGACTTGTTTGAGGGCGATTTAGAGCGCCTGATCCCCCACATCGAAGCGGCGCAACGCCGCGTGCCCGCACTGGAGCACTGTGGCATCAAGGACATCGTCAATGGACCGATTTCCTACACGCCCGATGGCACGCCGTTAATTGGACCCGCGTGGGACGCCCCCAACCTCTGGCTCAACGAAGGACACAGCTTCGGCATCACCGCCGCCGGCGGCTCCGGTTGGCAATTGGCGGAATGGATTGTGGAAGGCGAACCCGGCATTGACATGTTGGCCGCTGACCCCCGTCGTTTTGGTCCGTACACCAGCAAACGCTACGTCATCCAGAAAAACGAAGAAACCTATCGCAATGTGTTCACGATTCACTACCCGGATGAGGAACGCGAAGACGCCCGACCGGCCAAAACGTCGCCCATTTACGACAAGTTAAAGCGCATGGGCGGTGTCTTCGGTCAACGCTATGGTTGGGAGCGCGCCAATTGGTTCGCCCCAGAGGGCGTGGAACCCAAAGACGTGTGGAGCTTTAGACGCAGCAATTACTTCAAACACGTGGCCAACGAAGTGGCGTTGATGCGTGAAAAAGTCGGCGTCATCGATTTGACCCCGTTCAGCAAATTTGAAGTGCGCGGCGCCGGCGCGGAAGCCTGGTTGGATGGCTTAGTGGCCAACAAAGTGCCGACCAAAATCGGCCGCATTGCCTTGTGCCATGCCCTGACCAAGCGTGGTGGCATTCGTACGGAATTCACCATCACCAAAATCGCCGACCACCATTATTACGTCGTCAGCGCCGGTGCCGCCGAGCGTTACGACAGCGATTTCCTCAAAAAGCGCTTACCGACCGATGGTTCGGTCACGCTCACCAACATCACCGGCGCGCGCGGCTGCTTTGTGTTGGCCGGTCCACGCTCACGCGACGTGTTGGCCAAACTCACCGACAGCGCGCTCGACAACACCGCATTCCCCTGGCTGACCAGCCAAGTGATTGAGGTGGGATTGGCGAGCGACGTTTACGCGTTGCGCGTTAACTTTGTGGGAGCGTTGGGCTGGGAACTGCACTTCCCGATCGAATACGCCCATCACCTCTTTGATGCCCTGTTTAAAGCCGGCCACGAGTTTGGCATTGGCATGGTGGGCATGCGGGCGATGGAATCGCTGCGTATGGAAAAATCCTACCGCATGTGGGGCTCGGATTTAACGCGCGATTACACGCCTTTCGAAGCATCGCTCGATCGTTTCGTTCGAATGCAAAAGCCGCATTTCACTGGCAAAGAAGCGTTGGAAGCCCAACTCAAAAACGGCGTACCGCATCGCTTCATCACCTTGGAAGTACACGGCGTGGTGGACGCCGATCCACTCGGCAACGAACCTTTGTTCAACACCCAGGGCGAAATGATTGGACGCGCGACGTCTGGCTACTATGGCCATACCCTCAAAAAGAGCTTGGCGATTGGGTACGTCAAACCCGAGTACACCGAGCCGGGCACGGCGCTCGAGATCTTAATCTTAGGTGAGCGCAAAAAAGCCACGGTATTGGTCGAATCCCCCTTTGATCCAGACAATTCACACCTGAGGGCCTAATGCAAAAGTTCTCTGCGTTCTCGTTACTGAAAGAAGCCTTTTCTGGCCACCGTGGCTGGCGCTCGCAATGGCGACGTGCCACGCCCAAAGCCGAGTACGACGCCATTATCGTCGGCGGTGGTGGTCATGGCTTAGGCGCCGCTTACTATTTGGCGGCCGAACACGGCTTGACCAACATTGCGGTGGTGGAAAAAGGCTGGATCGGTGGTGGCAACACCGGTCGCAACACCACCATTATTCGCTCAAACTATTTGTTTGACGAAAGCGCGCGACTGTACGATCACTCCTTAAAACTGTGGAACGATTTATCCCAAGTTTTAAACTACAACACCATGTTCTCGCCACGTGGCGTCATGATGCTCGCGCACACCGTGCACGACATTCAAGTGGTCAAGCGCCACGTGCACGCCAACCGCGGCAACGGCGTGGATAACGAGTGGCTGTCGCCCGAAGAAGCCAAAGCGTTTTGCCCCATTCTGAACATCGACCCCAACATTCGTTACCCCGTGCTGGGCGCGGCGCTGCAACGCCGCGGCGGCGTGGCTCGTCACGACACGGTCGCGTGGGGTTACGCCCGAGCCGCGGATGCGCTCGGCGTCGACATCATTGAAAACTGCGAAGTGACGGGCATTGTCAAAGACGCTCACGGCGCGGTGACGGGCATTGAAACCACGCGTGGGTTGATCAAGTCCCGCAAAGTCGGCGTATCGGCGGCCGGTCACACCAGCGTGGTGTTGGGCTTCGCGGGCGTGGATTGCCCGTTGGAAAGCTATCCCTTACAAGCCTTGGTCTCTGAACCAGTCAAACCGCTGATGCCGTGCGTGGTGATGTCGAACACCATTCACGCTTATATGAGCCAATCGGACAAAGGGGAATTGGTGATCGGCGCCGGCACCGACGCGTATAACTCCTATACGCAACGCGGCGGTTTACACATCTCCAGTCATACGCTGGAAGCCATCTGCGAACTGTTTCCCATGGTGCGGCGTTTGAAGATGCTGCGCAATTGGGGCGGCATCGTCGATTGCACCCCCGACCGTTCCCCCATCATCGGCAAAACCCCGGTGAAGGGACTCTATGTGAACTGCGGTTGGGGCACCGGTGGCTTCAAAGCAACCCCGGGCTCCGCGCATGTGTTTGCGCACACCATCGCCCACGACGAACCTCATCCGATTGCGGCTCCGTTCACCTTGGAGCGATTTGTTGAGGGCAATTTGATTGACGAGGCGGCCGCCGCAGCGGTTGCCCATTGAGGATAGTGCCATGTTATTAATACCCTGCCCTTATTGTGGCGAGCGACCCGAGTTGGAATTTGCGCACGGCGGCCAAGCGCACGTCGCACGCCCTTCCAATCCCGACACCACCAGCGACCACGAGTGGGCCAATTTCTTATATTTTCGAAAAAACCCCAAAGGGTTGTTTGCGGAACGTTGGCGACACGCGCGCGGTTGCGGACGTTTTTTTAACGCCATCCGCGACACGCGCACCGATCAGTTCGTCGCCACCTATAAAGCGGGCGAAAAACCACCGGTGGAGGGCGTATGAGTCACGCACACTCCGGCAAATTGCATTTCACTTTCGATGGCAAAGCCTTTGAAGGCAAACCGGGCGACACCTTAGCGAGCGCGCTGTTGCGCCATGGGGTGCACCTCACGGGCCGATCGTTCAAATACCATCGACCACGCGGCATTGTGGGTTTGGGCGCGGAAGAACCCAACGCCTTGATCACGGTCAAACGCGACTCGGCCCGAGTCACGCCCAACCTGCGCGCCACACAAATTGAGCTGTACGACGGCTTGGTCGCCGTCAGTCAAAATCGCAGCCCATCGTTGGCCTTTGACGTGGACGCGATTAACGACTTTTTATCGCCACTGTTGCCCGCTGGTTTTTACAACAAAACCTTCATGTGGCCTCGCGCGGCGTGGTTCAAACTATACGAACCCGCCATTCGCAAAAAAGCCGGATTAGGAGAAGCGCCGACGCGTCCCGATCCGGATCACTATTCGCAGCGCTTTGCGCATTGTGATGTGTTGGTGGTCGGTGCGGGCCCGTCCGGTTTGGCCGCCGCACTCACCGCCGCGCGCTCCGGCGCGCGCGTGATCGTTTGCGATGAGCAAAATCAATTGGGTGGTTCGTTGTTACACGACCCCCACGCCTCCATCAATGGCCATCCGGTTTCGGAAGGCTTGAAGGTGAGCGTCGAGGCATTGCAAAACGCCGCCAACGTCACCGTGCTCACACGCACCACCGCGTTTGGTTACTTCCCTCACAATTTAATCGGCTTGGCCGAGCGACTCACGGACCATGAGGCCCACCCCAATCCCCATCAACCGCGCGAACGCCTATGGCAAGTGCGCGCCAAAGAGGTGGTGTTGGCCACGGGCGCCATCGAACGGCCGTTGGTGTTTCCAGGCAACGATCGCCCGGGAATCCTGTTGGCCGAGGCGGCGCGCGGCTACGCCAACCGCTACCACACCAACGTGGGTCGACGCGCCGTCGTCCTCGCGGGCTCCGATGCGGCCTATCAAAGCGCATTGGATTTGCACGCCGCCGGCATTGAAATCGCACTCATCGCCGATGTGCGCGATAACCCCACCAACGAACCAGCACGCAAACGAGCGATCGCCGCCGGACTGGCCATTGAAGACCACTTAACGGTTCTCGGAACCAGCGGACGATTGCGAGTCTCGTCGATTCAATTGGGCAAAGTAAGCGATGGTCGTGTTCGCGCCCATCGCCGCGTGCGCTGCGATGTGGTGGTCATGAGCGGCGGTTTCACGCCCAGCGTCCATTTGCACAGCCAATCGCGCGGCACCTTGAGCTTTGATTCCAAATTAGGCGCGTTCATCCCCAAAGACTCCCCAGAGCGTTGTCGTTCGGCGGGGTCGTGTGCGGGCGTTGAGGGTTTAAAAGCCCAACTGAATCATGGCGCTCAACAAGGGGCCTTGGCGGCCACCGCTTGCGGGTTCCCCATCGACGCGCCAGCAATGGAGGCAGACACCTTTGAAGGATCGATGGTCGGCTTTCCCGGCATCTTGCCAGCCAATGGCGATTTGCCGCCGAAAAAAGCGTTTGTGGACTTTCAAAACGACGTCACCACCCGCGACTTGGCCCTGGCGCGTCGCGAAGGCTTTGAGTCGGTCGAACACATCAAGCGCTACACCACGACGGGAATGGCGACGGATCAGGGCAAGACCTCAAACCTCAACGCCCTAGCCTACATTGCCAAAGATCGGCAGATGAGCATTCCGGAAGTGGGCTTAACCACTTTCCGCATGCCCTACACACCGACCACCTTCGGCATTTTCGCGGGTCACGCGCGTGGCGATTTATTCGATCCCGTTCGAAAAACCCCAAGCCACGATTGGGCCGTAAACGTGGGCGGCGTTTTTGAAGATGTGGGGATGTGGAAGCGTACCCGCTTTTTCCCGCAAGGGTCGGAGGACATGCATCAGGCCGTGCACCGCGAGTGCTTAGCGGTGCGTCGCGAGGTGGGCATGTTCGATGCCTCGACCTTAGGCAAAATCGAGGTCGTTGGCCCCGACGCGGCTGAGTTTTTAAACCGCTTTTACATCAACAACTGGTCGAACCTCGGCGTCGGCAAATGCCGCTATGGCATTTTGTGTCGCGACGATGGGTTTGTGTACGACGACGGCGTAATTGCCAGACTCGCCACCGACCGATTCCACGTCACAACCACGACCGGCGGCGCGGCGCGGGTGTTTGCGATGATGGAAGATTATTTGCAAACCGAATGGACCGATTTGAAGGTCTGGATCACGTCAACGACCGAGCAATGGTCTGTGGTTGCGGTGCAAGGACCCAAAGCGCGACACGTCTTAGAAAAACTCGTCACCGGCATCGACATCAGCCCCAGTGCGTTCCCACACATGAGCGTCGGTTCGGGTCACATCGCCGGCATGCCGATGATGCTCTTTCGAGTGAGCTTTTCAGGCGAACTGGGTTTTGAGGTGAATGTGCCCGGTCGCATGGGAAGCGCCTTATGGGAGGCGATTTGGGAGGCTGGCCAAGAATTCGGCATCACGCCTTATGGCACCGAAGCGATGCACGTTTTGCGCGCCGAGAAGGGTTACATCATTGTCGGTCAGGACACCGACGGCACGATGACGCCCGATGACGCGGGCGTAGCGTGGGCGATTGGCAAACAGAAAAAAGACTTCATCGGCAAGCGCGGACTCATGCGTCCGTTGATGTCGAAGCCAGACCGCAAGCAGCTGGTGGGGTTGTTAACCCAAGACGCGCAATCGGTGTTAGAGGAAGGCGCGCAAGTCACGCTGGAAGCCGGCCTCACCGCACCGTACCCGATGGTCGGACACGTCACCAGCAGTTATTTCAGCCCCATCTTAAACCGGTCAATCGCGCTCGCGGTGATTAAAGGCGGTCGGGCCAAAATGGGCGAAACCGTTTTCATCCCGATGCCGGGTCGCGACATCGCGGCCACGGTGGTGGATCCCGTGTTTTACGATCGCCAGGGAGTGAAAATCAATGGCTAAGCATGCACACGCACCCCGCGTGACTCAACCCGAACTCGATTTGAGTTTTATTCAAAAATCCCATCAGGGAACCCGATATATATTCCGTGGCGACGAGGCTGCAAAGCTGGAAGCCTCAGGCGTGCTGGGCGTCTCTCTGCCCCAACAGGCCTTAACCTCGCACAGCCACCAAGGCTTATCGGCGTTGTGGCTGGGGCCGGATGAGGTGTTATTGATTTCAGAAAGCGCGGAAGACCTCAAGGCTCGATTAGCGCCCATGAGCGCGGTTCATTCGCTGGTCGACGTCAGTCATCGACAATGGGCATTAACCATTAGCCATCCCAAGGCGGCTTGGCTGCTCGAGGCGGGCTGTCCGCTCGATTTGTCGCTGAAAGCGTTCCCAGTCGGCATGTGCACACGCACCCAGTACGAGAAAACGGAAATCGTCTTGTGGCGACGCCGCGAGGATTGCTTTCAAGTGGAAGTGTGGCGCAGCTTCTCGGAGTATTTAGAAGGATTGTGGGCTCAGGTGGCAGTCGAGCTTTGAGTCGCTGACGCCGTCCTCGCCTGTCATGTGCAGTCATTTTGAGAACGTCAGAAGCACCGAAGTCCTCACGGATCATTTTAAGATCCGTGATGTTCCCAGCGAATACAGTGTGGATTGCTGGCCGGGTTATACCGGCCTGTTCCTCACTGCCGCCAATGAACCCCAGTTTGAAATGGCCGCCCACAGCGGCGTGTTTGGGATGATTCCCGCATGGGCCAAAGACCCAACGATCAGCCGATACACCTACAACGCGCGCGTTGAAACGGTGTCAGAAAAACCGAGCTACCGCGATTCTTGGAATCGCCATCAGCGCTGCCTCGTCCCCGCACAGGCCATCTACGAACCAGACTGGCGCAGCGGTCAATGCACACCCACCCGCATCAGCCGCACAGATCATCACCCACTCATGGTGGCCGGTCTGTGGAGTCAATGGCTAGGCCCCTCTGGGGTGGTCCACAGCTTCACCCTGCTCACCATCAACGCCGAGGAGCACCGGCTGATGAACCAGTTTCATCGACCCACCGATGAAAAGCGAATGATTGCGTGTATTGATAAAAAAGACTGGGAAGAATGGCTGTGCGCTCCCGCACATTCCAGTCATTTACTGCGCGCCTTTGATCCCGACGACGTGCAAACCACCCGCATCGAAAGTCGCCAAAAGACTCTATTTTAAAAGACGTCGATCGCGTTCAACGCAAACCCAATCTTCCGCCTTCGATCGTTGATCGACGTCCTTGATCGAATCAATGCATGAGACGTCGTGCGCGCACCACAGAGGAGGACGACCGTCGGTACACTCGATCAGCGCCGCGCGTGGCGGAATGCATTCGCTGCGCAAATGCATTCCACTCACACCCCATTTACATTCTCAAGCGCTCATTTTTTGGATCGTACAGTGGCTCCTCCGCCACGGTCGCCGGATAGCGCTCCCCCAGAATCTCGACTTCCAACGCTTGACCGGGTTTCGCCAAATCGGTTCGGACGTAAGCGAGCGCGATGCTCTTGTTAATGCGATACCCAAAACCGCCCGAGGTCACCAATCCCACCACGGCGTTGTGGTGATACACAATCGACACCGGCGGCGCATCGGCGTCTTTCGCCTCTACGATCAGCGGCACAAAGCGCTCGGGGATTCCGTCGGCCAGTTGTTTCCTCAAGGCTTCCAAGCCCAAGAACCCACCGGGCTTTTCAAGCTTTACAAAGCGATCCAGGCTTGCCATGAACGGCGTGTACTCATGGGTCAGATCCGCTTTCCACGAGCGATAGCCTTTTTCCAAACGCAAGCTGTCCATGGCGTACAGACCAAAGTTGCTGACGCCCAAATCCGCGCCAGCCTCCATCAGAAGCGCGTACACCGAGGCGACGTGCTCAACCGGAATGTGCAATTCCCAACCCAGCTCGCCCACATAGTTAACGCGTCCAGCAATCGCTTTGGTGTACCCAATGTCAATCGTTTGAACGGAAAGCCACGGAAATTTTTCATTCGACAAATCCGCCGACGTGACTCGATTTAACAGCGCGCGCGATTTCGGACCAACCACAATCAAGGTGCCGTAGCGAGCGGTTTGATTGCTCAGCTGAACCTCAAAGGCGTTGGCTGGCAAGTGTTCCCGCAACCAATGTTCATCGTGACGCTCGCCCGCGGCGGCGCTGATAAGCCAATAATGGTCTTGATCGAAGCAGGTCACGGTCATCTCGGTGATGATGCCGCCGCTTTGGGCACAAAAATAGTTCAAGGCCGTTTTGCCAGGCTTCGGCACCACGCCCGTGGCCAGATGATCAATCCACGCTCGAGCGCCGGGGCCTTTGACTTCAAACTTCGTAAAGCCCGGCAAGTCCAAAATGGCCACGTGGTTTTGAACCGCATCGACTTCACGTTTAACCGCGTGGTGCCAAACCGGGCGTTCGAACGCACACTCTGGCCCCGTCGGGTCCCCTGGCTTTTTAAAGTACACCGCGCGCTCCCAACCACCGCGCGCGCCGAAGACGGCGCCTTGCGCCTTGAGGACGTGATAGTTCGGACTCATTTTGGCGGGGCGACCCGCTGGGCGCTCCTCCACCGGATAGCCAATGCCGTATTCGTTTTCATAGGTTTCACTGGCTTTCGCCAACGTGAATTTATGATTGGCGTGCTCTAAGTATCGGCGCGAGTCGAGCGGCCACATATCCCATTCGGGGTGACCGTGCGCCACCCATTCGGCGATCGTTTTGCCCGCGCCACCCGCCTGGACGATTCCGAAGGTAAAGGCCGTGCAATGATAAAAATTCGGCAAGCCAGGCGCGGGACCAATCAGCGGATTGCCGTCCGGCGCATACGGAATCGGTCCATTGATGACCGTTTTGACGCCGGCCGTTCCTAAGATCGGAACTCGATCAATGGCCGCGGTAATGTAGGCGTCGATTTTTTCGAGATCGTCTTCGAACAGTTGATTGGCAAACTCTTCCGGAATGCCATTTTGCCAATGCACCGACGCTTTATTCTCGTAAGGCCCTAACAACAAGCTGTGCCGTTCTTGTCGCAGGTAATAACTCACATCCGGATCCCGAATCAAAGGCAGTCGCTGGGCGCCGCGTTCCACTAGTTCGGGGATATCCTCCGTCACTAAATATTGATGCGCCAGGGTGACGATCGGCAAATACACCCCCACCATCGCGGTAATTTCGCCACCGCGATAGCCCGCGGCGTTGATGACCTTTTCCGCCTCGATATCACCTTGGTTGGTGCTGATCTTCCAGTGACCATTGTTCAGACGCGTGATCGCCGTCACTTTGGTGTTGCGATAAACAGTCGCGCCTTTATCGCGCGCGCCTTTCGCTAGCGCTTGGGTTAACTGGGCGGGGTCGATGTCGCCATCGTACGGATCCCACAAACCGCCCAAGATGCCATCCAAGGTCATGAACGGGTAGCGGTCTTGAATGTCTTTGGGCGTCAACATCTCAAATTCAATGCCCTGCGCGCGGGCTTGAGACGTGACGTGTTTGAATTCATTCATGCGGTCGTGGGTGTGGGCCAGTCGTATGCTGCCCGTGATGTGGTAGTTGATGTCGTAGCCGGTCTTTTCACCCAGGCTCGCGTACAACTGGGTGCTGTGTCGTTGCAACTTAATTAAATTCCACGACGTCGAAAAGTTAGGACAGTTGCCAGCGGCGTGCCAGGTTGATCCAGCGGTGAGTTCATCCCGTTCCAACAACACGGTGTCGGTAACGCCCAATTGAGCCAAATGATATAACGCGCTACACCCAACGGCGCCTCCCCCAATAATAACCACCTCAGCATGAGATTTAATCGTCATGACTCATTCCTTTTCTGCAATATTCGAATAAATTAAACCACTTTCCATCACGCGGACACCCATCTTCCCAAGACTCATGACGCTTTAATGCGCTCATTCTTGGGATCGTAGAAACACTGCAACTGCACCTGCGCGGCGTGATTTTCGCAAGCCACTTCAACGCTCCATTGACCACTGGCCAACCACTCTGGCGTCACGCCGTCCTCACACTGCACGTACCCCATCCCTAAGGAGCGACCAACCCGAAAGCCATAGGCTCCAGAACGAATCGAACCCACAACCACACCATTACGCAAAATGGGCTCTTCGTGGTACAGCATCGGCGCATTGACCGAGGTGTCGGAAAGCGCCACTTGAACCAAGCGCTTTTTAGCCACGCCCTGAGCCTTTTGAGCGGCAAGCGCTTCCTGGCCAATGAATCCACCCGGTTTATTCCACGCCACCGTGAACGCCAAGCCCGCTTCAATCGGCGTGTCTTCATCGGCAATGTCGTGCGACCAGTGACGGTACCCCTTCTCCACCCGACAAGAGCCCATGGCGTGATAGCCGGCAAGCGTCAGACCAAAGGATTCGCCGTGCTTGAGCAGCGTCTCAAAGACGTCGAGGCCGTGCTCCGCGGACACCAACAGTTCAAAGCCCAATTCGCCCACATAGGTGATTCGGCTTGCCCGAACCGTCGCGTAACCGACTTCAATGAGCTTCGACGCCCCAAACGGATGCGCCTCATTCGACAAATCGGCACCACTGACTGCGGTCAGCAAGGCACGCGATTGCGGCCCCATTAAACCCAACATGACGTACCCTGCGGTCACGTCGGTGACGTAGCACTGCGCGTTGAGTGCCGCGATTTGTGTTTTGAGCCAAGCGAGGTCGCGGGTCTGACAAATGGCAGAGGTGATGATCATGAACTCCGACTCAGCCAGTCGAATGATAGTTAAATCCGCCTCAATACCGCCGTTGTCGTTAAGCCACTGGGTGTACACAATGCGATTGACCGGCACATCCACATTGGCGGTTGAGATCCGATTAAGGGTCTTGAGCGCTTCTGGGCCTTGTACAAAAAACTTTGCAAAGCATGTTTGATCAAATAACCCCACCGTTTCGGAAAGCGCGCGGCACTCCGCCGCCGTATTATTAAACCAATTTTGACGATGGTAGGAATATTCATATTGAGGCTTAGAGCCCGGAGCGGCATACCAGTTCGGCCGTTCCCAACCCGCCGTCTCACCCATACACGCTCCCAACGCCACCAGTCGATCGTGCAATGGTGTGCGCCGAGCGTTGCGAGCGGTGGTGTATTGATAGTAGGGCCAGTGCATGGCGTACAACAACCCCAGCGTCTCGACGGTGCGGTCTTTGAGGTAGCGACGATTCTTCTGAAACGGCATAACGCGTCGAACATCGACGTCACACAAATCCATCGGCGGATGGCGCTTATCAATCCATTCCGCCAACACCTTACCGGCGCCACCCGAACCGGCGATGCCAACCGAATTGAAGCCCGTGGCCAAGAAGAGATTTTTAACCTCTGGCGTTTCCCCTAGATAGTAACGATCGTCTGGGGTAAAGCTCTCCGGCCCGTTGAAAAATAACGCGATGCCCGTGTCGGCCATGGCCGGCACGCGCTCGATGGCCGCGTTGAGAATGGGCTCAAAATGATCGTAATCTTCAGGCAGCGAATCAAAACAAAAATCTTCCGGTATGCCGTTCATGCCCCAAGGCTTTGCAATGGGCTCAAAACACCCCATTAAAATCTTGCCGGCATCCTCTTTGTAATAAGCGCACTCATCGGGAATGCGCAGCACGGGCGTGTTGGAGGGCATGCCTTTGACCGGCTCCGTGACGATGTAAAAATGCTCCGCCGCGTGCAGTGGGACCGCCACACCGACATCCGAGGCAATTTTATGGGACCACATGCCGCCACAGAGTACGACGACATCCGCGCGCACGACTCCTTGGTCCGTTTCGGCGCCAACCGCTCGTCCGTTTTCAACCAAAATTTTATGGACCTTGGTGTTTTCATGGATCAACGCCCCACGCATTTTTGCCCCTTTGGCAAGCGCTTGCGTGGTGTCGATTGGGTTGGTTTGTCCGTCTTTGGGCAAGAAGATCCCGCCCACCACGTCTTTAAGACTCATCAAGGGCCAGCGTTCTTGGATCTGCGCGGGGGTGAGCACATGCACTTCCAAACCAAAGTTTTTACCCATCGACGCACCGCGCTTGAGCTCCTCAAAACGCGCTTGCGACTTGGCCACACTGATCGCGCCGTTTTGCTTAAAGCCGGTAGCTTGCCCGGTTTCAGCTTCGAGCGAGTGGTATAAATCAGCGGTGTATTTCGCCAGTTCCGTTAGATTTCGCGTCGCCCGCAATTGCCCGACCAGTCCCGCGGCGTGCCAAGTCGTGCCACACGTCAATTGCTTGCGCTCTAAAAGCATGACGTCGGTGATGCCGCGTTTGGTCAGGTGATACGCGACCGAGCAGCCCGCCACGCCGCCGCCGATAATGAGGACATTGACATGTGATTTTAGACTCATGATACCCAATCCTTGTTTAATAACTAACGTAAGGCGCGAACACCCTAACCACGACCATTTAATAACGCGGCGGCGCGATCACCCACAATGAAGTTGACGACACCTGACCGATATTTTTTACGCTGAACCACTCACCCCGTTCGATCCGAAAGCTATCGCCTTCACGTAAGGTGAAATGCTTTTGCCCAACGCTTAATTCCAACGTCCCAGAGAGAATGTAGCCCGACTGCTCTGCCGGGCGGGACACCGGCTTCTCACCGCTTTGAGCGCCCGGCGCAAAGGTGCTTAAGATCAACTCCGCCTCACCCTGTAAATTGGGAGAGAGCAGCGCTTCATCGATTCCCGTGCCCGGGAATTGCAACTGCCGGCGTTGCTCGCGGCGAACAATAATTCCCATCTCATCGCGGTTGGCGGGCTCCAGTCCTTGAAAGAACCACCCGATTTGAACCCCCAGGGCATCGGAAATCGCTTTGAGCGTTGAAATCGACACTTCCGACTGACCGCGTTCAATTTGACTCACGTAGCCCACCGACTTATCGATGGCTTGAGACAACTCGGTCAGGTTCAATCCTCGCGCCACTCGCAAATCGCGAATCTGTCGACCCAACAGTTCGGCCGAGGACAGTGCAGGTTTACCGGCGCCGCGGGCCGTTTTCACAGGCGCCGGTTTCGGTGCTTTTTCAAAACGCTTGACCTTCGCCGTCATGATGGGTACACATAGAAGATGGAAGACAACACACCATACCAGAGACCACGGTCATTTTCACGGTTATGAAAAAAATATGAGTCATTTTCATTTTCACGGCTCCCGCCCCACCGCTGGCTTGCCGGATCAGATGCGCGGGGTGACGCTGTTGGGCCACGGCGGCTTCGATCAACTGGCCTATCGAACGGACCTCAAAACCCCGCACGCGGGCCCCACGGACGTGATCGTTCGGGTCCAGGCGGCGTCCATCAACAATACCGACATTAATATGCGCATGGGCTGGTATTCCAAGTCCGTTCAATCCGGTACGGACCGCCCCGTAGACCAACCCGCCGTCGCGATTGCGACCGACACGGGATGGGGCGGCGAATCCATGACGTTTCCGCGCATCCAAGGCGCCGACGCGGTGGGCTACATCGTGGACGCCGGCGCCGAAGTCGATCCCAAACGAATCGGCGAGCGGGTCATCATTGACCCCATTTTAAGATTTGAGGACGGTCACGTTGGGTATTTTGGATCGGACTGCGATGGCGGGTTTTCGGAGTACACCAGAGTGCCCGCCGCCAATGCCGTTAAAATTCAATCGGCGCTGAGCGACGAAGAGTTGGCGTCGTTTCCCTGTGCCTACTTGGCCGCTCTGAATATGATTGAACGGGCCGAATTTCAGGCCGGCAAAGAGGTACTGGTGACCGGCGCCTCCGGAGGCGTTGGTTTGGCGGCGGTGGATTTATTGCGCCTGCGTGGGGTTCACGTGTACGCGCTCATGCACCCATCTAAGACAAATCGCCTGAACGATGATCCGGCAGTCACGATTGTGGATCGGCTGCAACCGTTGAGCGATACCCTTGGGGACTCCTCAATGGACGGCGTCATCGATGTGGTCGGCGGCAGCTTGTTTCCATCGCTGTTGGGCGTCTTAAAACACCACGGACGACTCAGCACCGCTGGCGCCATCGCAGGACCAATGGTGCCCTTAGACTTGCGTACGGTGTATCTCAAGGATTTGAGTATTTTTGGCTGCACGATTCCGGCGGAAGAGGTCTTTGCGCAACTGGTCTCGATCATCGAGTCTGGCCATTTAACGCCACACATCAGCGCGACCTTTCGACTTTCGGAACTGGTTGTGGCGCAAGAGCGGTTTTTAACCCGCTCTCATTTGGGCAAAATCGTCATTAAAATCGATTAGACCCGGCCTGACATTCACCGATTCGTCACCATCATCGACTCAAACTGTAAAGAATGCCATACCCGTTAACGCCACCTTGCGAGGTGGTGCCCATCAGCGTAGTGCCACTCAACAAGACACCGCCGACCGGCAGCGCGCCTTCACTGTTGAGCGTCCCAAACGCGTAAACCAAGCTTACCGTGCCGGTTGGCGAAACGCTGAAGACGGTGCCAGTCGCGTTGCCACCGAGGTAGGCGGTTCCAATCAAATTCTGATTGGCGTCGAGCACTAAGGTTCCCAGCGGGTAGGATCCGTCAGCCGAATTTAAAAAAGCCACCGTGCTATACACGCCCGCCGCGGTAATTTTAAAGATGGAGCCGCTGTTATTGGGTCCGCCGAAAATCGTTGAGCCGTACAAATTGCCACTGGCATCGATCGTCAGCCCACCATAAGGAAAACCACCATCGGTCGAATCCCCGGCAAACGAATGCAAAATGGTCTCGGTCCCATCCGACGCAATTTTATAAACAATGCCCTCATTATTATCGCCACCACCATAGGTGGTGCCATACAGGTTGCCCGTCGAATCCATCACAATGGCGCCGGTAGGCCCATTGCCATCGGAGTCCTCCGTAAAGCTGTGCAGCGCGGTCATCACGCCATTGGAGTATTTAAACACCACCCCGTTTTGCGCCGATGCACTCGACGGCCCACCGTAGGTGGAGATGCCGTATAGATCCCCATTGGAGGTCCGAATTAATCGCCCATTGACACTGCTGACCACCAACGCCCCATTATTAAAATCGCCTAAGCTCACAAGGCTCGTATACGTGCCATCCGCAGAAATTTTATAAATATTGCCAGCGCCGATATCGCCGCCGTTAAAGGTCGCGCCATACAGATTGTCATTGGCATCCACAATCAAATCGCCATAAGGCGACTCCCCATCGTTGGCGACGCTGCCAAAGGAATGCACAATCGAATAATTGCCCTGAGCGGTGACTTTAAAAACCGCGCCGCCACCGAATTGACCACCACCCGCCGCGACGCCGTAATAATTTCCTTTCGAATCTGCGACCAAGCCACCGTACGGCATCATGGCATCAGTGGACACATTGTCAAAGACATGCGCTTTCGCAATGGGCTGACAACTGACCAAAATATTCGTGACGGCGGCAGTCGCGGTTCCCGTCGCGTTAGCAATCGAACACACGAGGCTGTCGGGTTGACTAACGATACTCACGGCGTACGCGGAGCCTACGACGATGCCGGTGAACTGAAACGTCGTGGCATAAGAACTAATCGACATATTTTTGCCCGCGTTGGCCAACACCAACCCCGTGGTCGTCAGACCGGTGATTGTTCCGCCAACCGTCACCGTCGTCACCGTACCGCCGCCAGACCCTCCACCAGCGCTTGCGCCGCTTCCCCCGCCCCCGCCGCCACAGGCCGTAACCAGCAGACACAGCGCCACCCCCAAGAGGCGTCGAGCGTTCTTTTGAGATCCAAAAAAACCAGCAACGAAATAGGTCCTCATCGCCGTCTTCTCCTCTTATCCCTTCCGAGCCGCACGTCAGTCGAAGCACACGCGTAGCAGTTGTAACACAATTTCAGATAATTTCTCAACAGTGTTTAAAATGCAACAAATTGTTAAGACATTTAATGACTTTCCTGACAAATATTGAATTTAGCAATGCGTGTGACGATTTTAATAGGGATTCCACATTGCTGCCTATTGGGCTTATGATACCGTTCTCACTTGGCGACATCCAAGGGTTTCAGAAGGGGTGGCTTGATGAATAACTTCACGACCGCGGGCTCAGTCTGGACGCAGCGCCTGCTCCGCCAGTGGATCCTAAGCCCAACGCTCGCTTTCGTCGCACTGGTGGGCGTGAATCTACCCAGTTACGCAGCGGCTTCGCTGAAAGCCTCTCCGCAACAATTATCGATTTGGCACAATCAATTAAAAGCCCACGCGACTGGCCAATTGGGCTGCTTCAGCGCGCAATACCCAGATCCGCAGTGGCATTCCATACCGTGCACGGCAAAACCGTCGGGCGTCAAACGTCTGCCCAAACCCAGAATCAAAACCACCTTGAGCAACACCATCGGTTTTGGCGGCACGGGGTACACCTTAGTTGCGCCCTCGCAAGCGATCATTAAAACCGCGACCGTGACGTTTAGTGGCGTCAAGAACATCAGCTCGATTACCGACATGGGCGAACCCTTAAACGGCACGGCGGGCTCCGGCTTGAACAACTACACCGTTCAGCTGAACACGAATACGGTTCCCATCACCAACAACACGTATTGCAAAAAATCCTGCACCACCTGGCTGCAATTTATTATCAGCAACGTGCAATTCGGGTACAGCTCCAATAATTCCATCCTCCTCCTCTATATGCAAGCCTGGGTATTGACGAGCGATAAAACCGATTGCCAATCCGGCTGGACCTTTGTGCCGGCGGCGGGTGGCGCTGCGGGTTGTTATACCAACTACAACGTTACGGTCCTTTCAAAGGGTTTTGCTTATACCGATCTGAGCAACTTTTCAATGGTCGCCGCGATCACCCCGGACCCCACCACCGGCAAAAACATTGCCTCGAACACCATTCATATTGGGCAACAATCGTTTATGAGCACGCATTCGGATGACGCCAATGTCGCACAAGGATGGAATCAGTACGACTTCAATATTTACGGTGCGGGCAATGGGTCATTTTTGGTGTTTAATCACGGCGCCAGCATCACCGTCAATATGGCCGCCGACTACGGATCCACAACGCCACCAACGTGCTCGCAAGGCGCCACAACCGAAGAATCCAATAATTTGATTTCGGGGCCTTGCACCGTGATGGCCACAACGCCACCGAGCATTCAATTCACCGAGGCGATTCAATAACGCGTTCGGTGCAGTGAATTTGCGGTTAATCGCGGCACGTTGCACGCCGGCGCATCATCCCAACCCTGTTGGAAGGGCGCCGATTATGGATTTTTGACGTGACGCTCCGCGGATGGATCCTCCTTCGCCGATTCTTCCGATGAACTCGCCCCCGCGATGGTGGGCAGTTCAAAGCCTAGCGTCTGCAACACTGGATAATACGCCTTGGCGTGTTTGAGGCCCACCTCCAACGCTTTTTGAGCGTCCTCTGGACGATTCAGCTTAAGCAATGTGGCGGCGAGCCCCAAATGGGCATACCCCAGTTTGTCATTATTGGCGAGAGCGAATTCAAAGTCTTTCAAGGCGTCGTTAAACTGACCTTGCCGATAGTGCAGAAAGCCCATTGCCTGATGCCCAGTATCGCTTTTTGGAAATATTTTCGCGTATTGACGACAATCCGTAGCGGCCCCTTCCAGGTCGACATTCAGCATCGCCCGAGCGAGGCAACGCATTTGCAAGGTCCCCGGTCGTCGCACATCCTCAGCGTGGGCGCCTAACCACGCATCCAGCAAAGGCAACGCGTCTGAGAATAGCCCCTCTGACATCAGCGACGTCGCGACGGTAAAACTTTCTAAGGTGCCGGGTTGAACCAGCGACAATAAACGAGCGCGATCGATTTTGACCTGCTCTGCTTTCCCATATCGACGACCCACATTCATGCGCATAATCAACGCGTCAATCGAATCGGGTGATTTTTCAAGCAATGCATTTAACGCGTTTAGCGTGATTTTGCCCTGTACGTGTCGGTATAAAAATTTCGCTTGCGCTATGCGATAATCAATATTATCACCATCGCCGCTGACGGCCTTGTCGTAATCTTTAAGCGCATAGGCGTACTCCCCTTTCTGCTCGTGACCCTGCGCGCGTTTAAAGTACGCCGACGCACTATCGAGCGCCGGCTCATCGCTTTGCTGTTGCGCCTCCTGTACCGATTTCGGAGGTTCCGCTTGCGAATATACGCGCCCGCCGTTGTAGGTCATGTACACCTTTTGCTGAGAATAGGAAATCAATAAATGATGAGCCGCGATAAAATCCAAGCCCAACAACATATCGACGTCGCCTAGGGATTGATTGATCACGGTGACAAAGGTGTTCTGTATGGTCTCGGTGCCAATTTTTAATTCTTTGATTGGCGCTTTCCACGTATCTACGCTTTGATTGCCCACGCCATAGGCCGCTCCGATTGCGGTGACGGAATCATCGCCAACATCAATGCCTGCCCGCTTGGCGGCGGGTCTGGCAACCACCGTTTGTACCGCCCCGGTATCCAATAGCGCGATCAAATGCTTGCCATTGAGCGTCACTTCCACGCGAGGGCTATGATATCTCCCCTCTTCGTGCAACAAATGCGCTTCTTCGTAGTGACCGTTCGCGGACGCCCAATAGGCTAACGGTTGTCCACTGCAATTTTTGGCCTTCACGAGCCTTAATAGGCCGTTCGAGACGTCGAGATCAAGATCATCCACCACAAAGAGCACGTTCTGCCCAAGCAAACCCGCGCCAAAATCCGTACCCGCGGCAATAAACTCGATATTTTTAAGGGCTACGCCTAAAAATTCGACGGTGTCCGCTCGAAAAATATACGATGGCGTTTCACCCCCAACACCCACTGTATACAAAAACCCCGGAGGCGTGGGGACGCGGGTCAGTTTTAATCGCTGGGCATCCGCAGTGGTTACGGTACTCCAAAACGCACCCGTGTCCACAATGAAATCGGCGTTCTGGCCATTCAGTTTAAGCGTGCTTTGAGCGTGCCCATTTTTCAAAACGAAGGGAATACTGGCACCCACCAGTTCGCACTTGCCTTTAGCAAGAGCGGGCTGCGTGACCCCAACACTGATCGCGGCGATCGCCACCCCCGACATGAGCAGCCGTTGTAGACGCGTGGCGGTCATGGCCTTCCTCCCAATGTGTGATCCGGCAATCCAAATAGGGATTCGTAAAAACCAGAGCACCCGTTACAGATCACACGCCGCGCCCTGCAAACCCAAATTTCACGCCTGCGTTCAGGCGCGCGATGGGCGCGCTACCCGCACCTCCGCGCAGCGGCGGCTTGCCTCAACTGAGGTCATCAATGCCTACACTGCGTTCGGCGGATCGCAGGGTGTTGTACAACAACATGGTGACGGTCATGGGGCCCACGCCACCTGGCACCGGCGTAATCAAAGAGGCTTTTTCACGAACCCCTTCAAAATCCACATCCCCAACGATTTGGCCATCGGGAAGTCGATTGATGCCCACGTCAATGACCACCGCGCCGGTGCGGACCATTTGGGGAACGATCAGATTCGGCACCCCCGCCGCCACCACCAATATATCCGCCATCAGGGTATAAATCGCCAAATCTCGGGTGTATTTGTGGCAAATCGACACCGTCGCATCTTGTTGCATGAGCATCATGGCGGTCGGCTTTCCGACAATATTGCTGGCACCCACCACCACGACGTTTTTTCCCGACAGCTCTATTTTTTCATGTTCCAATAATTTTTGAACGCCATAGGGCGTGCAGGGCGGAAAGATCGTCGCGCCGGTCATGAGACCGCCGACGTTGTACAAGTGAAAGCCATCCACATCTTTGTCTTTGGAAATGTGCTCCAACACGTGGCGAATGGTGATGTGGGCCGGGATGGGCAACTGCACCAAGATGCCGTGGATCGAGTGGTCGGCGTTCAGATCATCGATGATCTTCAACACCTCGGACTCTTGAACATCCGCCGGCAGTTCAATGAGTTTTGAGAAAATACCAACGTCTTCACAGGCGCGCACTTTATTACGCACATACAACTTGGAGGCGGGATTACTGCCAATGAGAATGACCGCCAACCCCGGAACCAATTGATGATCGTCTTTGAGACGTTTCACTCGAGCGGAATAGCCAGCCCGCAAGCTCTTCGCCACCGCTTTTCCATCAATGATTCGTGCCGTCATGAGCAATTCCCCAGCGTATGTCGTCCTCGAAGGTGGGAATTGTATCGAAAATAGGGTCAGAGGTTCAGATCAATTCCGACACCCAGAGGTCTGGGCAGTGCCGTAGGGCTTTTGGGAAAATAAGAGCGCCGACGGCCATGCGTCGGCGCTCATCGGTACCACATCGACCACCGCCCTGGGCTCCGGGCCGCCCTCAGCCGCTTTTGGCGCGCATGTTTGCGCGCGGCAATTTGACTGGAAAGTGGGCGCGGATGTCGGCATCGACTTCCTCTGGGATGTGCGACGGAAAATGCGTCGCCAAGAGTTCACTGACTTTCATCTCCGCGCGTTGAATCACGTCTTTTGATCCCTGCTCCGCCCACAGCGTTGGCGGACTGCGATCACCCACATTCGGGTAGAGGTACTCCGTCTGCATGAGTTTGAGGGTTTGATCGGAACCTAAAAAATGGCCGGGGCCATTGAGACAAACGTCCTTAATGACGTCAAACGACAAGCGCTCTTCATCGACTTCAATGCCCTTAATCGTTCGCAGGGACATGCCGATGATGTCATTGTCAATCACCAAACTCTCGAGCGAAAAACCCAACAGCGAGGCGTGCATGCCCGCCGCTTCGTAAATGAGATTCGCGCCAGCGTTCCCCACCAACGCGTGGTTTATGCCTTTTTCCGCACCCGATTGACCGTCGGCAATTTTCGCATCGGTCATTCCCGAGGCCGTGCCTCCAGTCAGGTCGTAAAAATGCGCCATTTGACCCGCCGCCGCCGACAACAAGGCTTGCTCAGGGCTGCCGCCCGACATCGCACCGGTACGCAGATCTGACACAAAACACCACGTTCCAAAAATCGCCGGCGCGCCGGCCTTAATGGCGTTGACGTACACCAAGCCGGCCAAACACTCGGCCACTTCTTGCGCCAACGCGCCCGCTAAGGCGGCGGGCGCGGTCGCGCCGGCCTGACCTGCGGACAGCAACAACACCGGCATGCCCGCGTGTACCGCCAGTTCCAAGCAATTACACGCATCGGTGGCAAACTTCATCGGCGGCACAACAAAACAGTTCGACTGGCTCACGAACGGCCGCTCACGCCATTTTGCCTCCGAGCCCGCTATCTTGTGCAACATCGCCAAACTGGCTTTTAAATGATCCGGATGGACCCAGCTTGAGCCGACGTGCTTGGTGGTGGACGACACCGAGGTGTAGCACGTATTGAAATCCATTTCATACGGGTCCGGCAAATCTCGTGGCACAACGCTGCGTTGGAAATAGTGAATGTTTTCCATGCAATCCACAATCCGACCAATGTCGTATAAGTCTTGCAACGTCGATTCGCGATACGATCCCTTCGCATCCACCATGTTGACCGCGGCACCGGCGGTGCCGTAATACACTTTCTTACCCCAGGGCTCCAAATCAAACTTCGGGTCTTGGGCGTACAAGGGAAAGCGACGCGCCGCTTTCGCCAGCGTGTCCTCCACCAACGATTCAGGAAACAACACCCGACCGTGTTCACTGATGTGACAACCCGCGCGCGTTAAATATTCAAGACCCGTCGGGGTCGCGTCCGCAAGTCCCACTTCAGACAACAAGCGCAACGCGGTGCGGTGGATCGCTAAAACATCCGACTCCGTGAGGGGCAAAAAGCGCCCACCCAACATACCGGGTCGAATGGGACGTTGTGCATCGGGCAATGGACCCTGACGGGCTGCCCGGCGGGCATCACGACCATTTCGACGCGCTTTGGGTGCACACTCGTCCATACTCTTGCTCTCCTAATAATCCTTGTGCTGATTTTGGCTGAAATCGGGCATCCTAATCGGATACATTTTTTGTGCAATCGGAAAACCGAACTTTCCCTCAATGTGGCATTGCAGCATTAACCCCGCCTCGACACCGGCGGCAGCGGTCGCAGCCTTGGCGACCTGGGCCCGCCGCTGAACCCCATGGTCTTGGACAGCACCGACCTCTGGGCCGTGGCAACGACAATCGAGACGCACCGGGCCGGAATGGCGGGTCATCTTAACTCAATTCCCAACCGCCTCCGGCGGAGGCGGTTGAACGAACACCGCGGTGGGTGTCCTCCCGGTGTGCGCATTGACCGATCTCGAATTGCCGGCCGTCAAATTGTCACCGAAGGCCAGTATGATGCTGTATTCCGATTCGCCTCAAGGACGTCCAACCATGTCACCGATCCGTCGATTTCATTGCGCTCCCCTCGCGCGCTTTAACGCGTGGTGTGTCCAATCAATGTCATCAACCCGACCGTGGGTTTTGGTTGCGGTGGGCCTTTTGATCCCAAGCCTGTCGCCCGCAGCAAAATTGGATCCAAGCGCCCTGAATCAAATGGACCACTACTTCGAGTCTCAAGTGACCGCCAACGAGGCTGCGGGCTATGTGCTGCTGGTTGAAGAGCGCGGCAAAGTGGTGCACCAAGCGGCGATTGGCTTTCAAAACCGGGAACGTCAGGTACCCATGAGTCTGGATTCGCGATTTAGAATTGCCAGCATGACCAAACCCATCGTGGCCACCGTCATCCTGCAGCTTCGCGATGAAGGCAAACTGGATCTCAATGATCCGGTGTCCAACTATTTGCCGGAATTCAAATCGCCAACAATCTACGAGGGGGAGAACGAGGATGGCCGCTATAAGACCCACCCCGCCTCCCGCGCACCGACGATCAAAGAACTGTTAACGCACACCTCCGGATTGGCCTATTCCATTGGCGCCAATCCCAACACGCACTATGGCCAAGCGTTGTACGCGGTCGCCGCACCCGCCACGCAATCGCTTCAAGAGTTTTCGGAAAAACTGGCGCAGCTGCCGTTCTTATACGAACCGGGTCAAAACTGGGTGTACAGCTATTCCTTCGACGTGTTGGGTCGCGTCATTGAAGTGGTGACGGGCCAGTCCTTAGAACACGCCTTGCGCGAGCGAATTTTTACCCCGCTGCAAATGACCCACACCAGTTTTTACGTCGACCCCAAAGATCAAGCGCAATTGGCCACCGTCTATCGCCACACGGCCGATCACCAGCTGGTGGAATCCACCTTGCCGTTGTTGGCTCAAGCCACCACCGAACACGCCTGGGCCAGTGGTGGCGGTGGCTTGGTATCAACCATCGAAGACTATCGTCATTTTGCAAGCATGTTGCTGCACCAAGGTCAGTGGCGCCATCGCCAGATCCTGAAGGCCACCACGGTCAATGAAATGACGAGCCCGCAGGTGGATGCGGCCCAGTATCAACACTATTGGGGCTTATCGGGCCGCGGCCAATCCTACGGGCTGGGACTGGGCATGGTCCTCAATGCGGCCGAGGTTCCGTGGCCCACAGAAAACGGCGAGTTTTCGTGGGGCGGTGCGCTGGACACCCACTGGATTGCCAATCCCAAACGCGATCTGCTGGCCATCATCATGACGCAAATCGACCCCACCACCAACACCAAGCCACAAATGACCGATGTGGATTTTCATCGCCTGGTTTATGGGGCCATCGCCCAAACGCCAAGCCCGCATCACGGCCATCACAACAAGCGCCAACCGTAATGGCGCTCGAGCGTTGCGCCCAATCTTGCCAATGAGTCCCCCTTAAACGACCGAGGGCTCCACAGACACCTGGGGAGCCCTCGGTTGACTCAGCTCACGCTCAGTCGAGGTTGCGTTCAGACGCTCAATTCACGGTGTACGGATCTTGAGTCATATCCAAGTGCAACGCCGTGCCGGTGTACGGATGGGCTTCACACACCGCTTCATTCAATTCAACGCCCAATCCCGGTTCGGTGGGTGGAATAATGTACCCATTCTCCCACCGAATGCCTTTGGAAAGAATCTGGGCATGGAAGCCACCCCATTGCTCAATACTCTCCTGAATGAGGAAATTGGGCGAGCAGGCGGCCACCTGAATGTTGGCCGCGCCCACGATTGGACCACAATATAAGTGAGGCGCTATTTGCACGTGATCGACTTCCGCCATCGACGCAATTTTTTTGCCTTCTAAAATGCCGCCAACGCGCCCTAAGTTCATTTGCAAAATGGCCGCCGCACCCGATCGCAACAGCCGTCCAAATTCCATTTTGGTGGTCAAGCGCTCGCCCGCCGCCACGGGAATGGACGTGGCGCGCGCCACTTTCGCCATCTCTTCTGGCGCATCGGGTGGCACCGGTTCCTCAAACCACAGCGGATCGTAGGGCTCCAAACGTCTGGCCAATCGGATCGCCCCCGCGGCGGTCATTTGGCCATGAGTGCCGAATAATAAATCGGCTTTGGAACCAACGGTCTCGCGCAACATGCGCACAAATTTTTCCGACAAATCCATCGCTTCCAGCGATAAAAAGTGCCCGTCAAACGCCGTATACGGCCCCGCCGGATCAAATTTAATTGCCGTGAAGCCCTGTTTAACGAGTTCCGCGGCGCGCACGCAACTCAAATCAGGATCCTGATACACATTCACTTTGTCGTCTTCGCGCGCGTAGATGTACGTGTACGAGCGAAGCTTTTCGTGCACCAATCCACCCAATAGGTTATAGACGGGTTGATTCGCTTCTTTGCCCACAATGTCCCAGCACGCCATCTCCAGCGCGCTCATGACGCCCATCATGGTGATGTCCGGACGCTGCGTGAAGCCTGCGGAATACACGCGACGCCACATCGTTTCAATTCGATGGGGGTCCATACCGTGCATGTAGCGAACAAACACGTCTTCCATGAGCTTGGCCACCAAATGCGGCGAGAACTGCCCACAATACGCCTCGCCCACCCCGCTCACACCCGTGTTGGTGGTGATTTTGACAAACACAAAATAGCGCCCGCCATAACTCGGGGGCGGGTTGCCTACAACAAAGGTTTTAATGTCTTTTAAATGCATATTATTGTTCCGGTGGATAGAATCCGTTAATGGCTTTTAATTCCAAAAATTCCAACAAGCCGTGCTTGCCCCACTCACGACCGTTGCCCGATTGCTTAAACCCACCAAACGGGGAGCAATAATCCTGGCCGATGCCATTGAGATACACCGAACCCGCACGCAGCCGACGCGCGACCCGGCGCGCTTTCTCCCAATCTTGGGTTTGCACGTAGGCCGCCAGCCCATAGGGCGTGTCGTTGGCAATCGCAATGGCGTCGTCTAGGTTTTTAAACGGAATCATCACCAACACCGGGCCAAAAACCTCTTCACGCGCAATGGTCATTTGGTTATGCACGTTGGCAAAGATGGTGGGTTTTACATAAAACCCGTGATCAAAGCCATCGGGTCGACCGACGCCACCCAACACCAGCTTTGCGCCTTCATCGATGCCTTTTTGAATCATGCCTTGCACTTTTTCAAATTGCATGCGACTGGCGAGCGGCCCGATGTGATTGCCGGCTTTATTCGGATCATCCACTTTCACTTGAGCGCCCGCCGCCACCGCAATGCTCACGGCTTGGTCGTACACCGATTGTTCAACCAACATGCGGGTCGGCGCGTTACAGGATTGTCCGGTGTTTGAAAAACAATGCACCACACCGCGTTTCACCGCCTTCTCCAAATCCGCATCCGCAAACACGATGTTTGCCGACTTGCCGCCCAACTCTTGGTGCACCCGCTTAACGGTGTCCGCAGCGTCTTTGGCGACCGCCACACCGGCGCGCGTTGATCCGGTGAAGCTCATCAAATCGACCAAGGGATGAACGCTCAACGCATGACCCACGACGGGCCCCGTGCCGTGCACCAGATTGAAGACGCCAGCGGGATAGCCCGCTTCGTGCACAAATTCGGTGAACAACTGCGCCGAGAGCGGGCTTTGTTCAGACGGCTTTAACACCATCGTACACCCCGCCAGCAGCGCCGGCGCCGATTTGGCGACGACTTGATTCATTGGCCAGTTCCACGGCGTGATCAATCCGCAGACGCCAACCGCTTCACGCACCACCAACCCCAAACCGCCGCTGCGCTGTTCCCAATCGATTTGTTCCGAGGCTTCTAAGGTTGCGCTGATGTGACCAGGCCCGCACTCCGCCTGCGAGTCGTGCGATAAGGTGCGCGGCGCGCCCATTTCGGTGATGATGGCGTCCACCATGTCGTCGTATCGCTTCATATAGGCGCTGCGCAACGCTTTGAGCAAATCGATGCGATCGCTCAATTTCAGCATGGAGTAACTTTCAAAGGCTCGATGCGCTGCGCGCACCGCGCGGTCGGCATCGTCGGCACCGCCCATACGGATTTCAGCGACCGCCGCTTCCGTGGCTGGGTTGATGACCGCATAGGTCTCGGTGTGAGTGGCGGGCGCCACGAATTGACCATCAATGTAGTGAATCAGTTGTTTCATGGGGCTGTCCTATCGCTAAATTCAACGCGCTGAATGCGGCTATTTTAAAGCAAACAGCAGCGCTCGGTGATGCATGGATTAAATATTTGAGCGCGGTCCGTGAGCGCGACGCGCTCACGGACGGCCCCACCCGTCGCCGTCAGTCTGCAGTCGCGACTTTGATCCCAGTGGCGCGCTCTTGATGTTCAATCATTTGGCGTGCGGACCAAAAATAATGGAACGTGGCCCAAAAACCCACCGGCGCCAACACCAACATCGCCAAGCGCAAGGACTCCGCATCACCGGCCGGTCCCGAGGCGAAGAAATCGCTGAGCTTTCCAACCACCAAGGGCGCAATCACGAGATTGCCGACGTTCGCAACAAACAAGGTTGCGGCACAAAACATCGCTCGCATCCGAGGCTCGGCTAGGTTATTCAACAATCCAAAGCAGGGGCCAATGTAAAAATAAATTGACGGAATAAAGACCCAAAACAGCGCGCGCGCCACTTCCAAATCACGCGTGTAATAAATTCCAATGGATGCAAAGGTCGCAATTCCGATGATGGTTCCCATAAACCACACAATCCGACGGGGATCCTTAAATATGGGCAAGGCCAACAACAATCCGGTTCCCACCGTCGCAATGCTGCCCCCCCACAAGTGCATGGCGCCCGTGACGTCTCCGGCTTGCCCCGCGTCCAGGTGGTAAATGCGTTGTAAAAACGATGGGGTCCAATAAATTAAGCCCCAGCCCCACAACGCCGTCAGCGCACTGCCCAACATCAAATGCACCGCGGAGCGTTGTTGCCACAGATACCGCGCGGTGACCCACACCCCCGGCGCCTGACCATCCGCGGTCGCGTCCAACTGCCCGCGCTTGGGTTCGGCAACGGTAAAAAACACCAACAAGCCCGCCACGATGCCGGGCGCGCCCAACACCAAAAACACGCTCCTCCAGCCATACTGCACTGCGATAGCGCCCGCAAACTGGTACGAGAGGTAGGCGCCAATGGGCGCGCCTAAGGAAAAAATCGTTAATGCCATCGGTCGCCGGAAGGCCGGAAAGTAATCTGACAAAATCGTGTTCGCACCCGGGGTTCCGCCCGCTTCACCGACCCCGACGCCAATTCGGCTCACCGCAAAGGTCGTGTAGGTTTTCGCAACCCCACACAGCATCGTCATGGCCGACCACAACAACAGCGACACCGCGACGATGTTGCGTCGATTAAATCGGTCCAACAGGTACGAGAGCGGAAAACCCAGAAAAACATAGAAAAAGGCCAAGGGAATCGCCGTCAAGAACGCCACGCCCCCATCGGTTAAATGCAAATCCATTTTGATGTCTTCTAAGACGGTGGACACCACATAACGATCGGCGATGCTTAAGGTGTAAACCAACATCATCATAAACAACACGTACCAGCGAACCCAGACCGAAGTCTGATTCTCCACATCGTGGTGTTGTAAGCCCTCATTGGCATCACTCATCGTCGCCCCCTCTTTCTTATGGCTTTGGGTTTTGGGGAGTAACCTCCCGAAACCCTTCCTTAACCCCGATCATACCGAAGCTTTGGCCCAATTTAGGGCCATCGGTTAAAAAGGATCGGTGAATCGGCAAAAATGTTTGACTTGTGCCGCGTCCAAAATTTGCCTAGCCTTGACGACTCAGTCCGGCTAACGAGGGTAGGAAACGAACATGCAAGCCAATCAGATCGGCAAAGTGGGATTCATCGGTTTAGGCAACGTCGGCAGCAGCCTTGCGGGCAATCTGCTGAAACAAGGCGTGGATCTCATGGTGCGGGATTTAAATCCCGACTTGGTGGCGGATTTTGTAAATCGCGGCGCGAAAGCGGCTTCCAGTCCCAAAGCCATGGCGGAAGCCTGCGACATCATCATCACCTGCCTGCCCTCCCCCTCCGCCACCTCCAGCGTCATGGAATCGCCAGACGGCATTTTGGCGGGGCTGTCGGCCGGCAAGATTTGGCTTGAAATGAGCACCACGGATGAAGCGGAAGTCAAACGCTTGGCCCCATTGGTGGAAGCCAAAGGCGCGACGCCCATGGATTGCCCCGTATCCGGCGGCTGTCACCGCGCCGCCACGGGCAATATTTCCATTTTTGCGGGCGGCACGCGCGCCGCTTTTGAACGGGTGTTTCCGATTTTGACGATGCTGGGCTGCCAAATTCTGCACACCGGCCCGTTGGGCAGCGCATCGGTGCTCAAAGTCATGACCAACTTTCTGTGCACGGCTCATCTGGTCGCGTTGGCGGAAGCCTTAACGACCATGAAGGTCGTCGGCATGGACATGAATACGGTTTATGAAGCGATTCGAATTTCTTCTGGCAACTCGTTTGTCCACGAAACCGAATCACAGGTGATTTTAAACGGCAGCCGCGACATCAGCTTCACCATGGACCTGGTGATCAAAGACGTGGGACTGTTTGATCAGATTGCGCAAAAAAATAACGTGCCACTGGAAATGTCGCCCTTAATTCTCGGCATATTCAAAGATGGCGAAAAGCGTTATGGCCCGCGCGAGCTCTCACCAAACATCATCAAACGCCTCGAAGACGCCACGCACGTGAAAGTATTGGGCGAAGGCTTTCCCGCGCAAATGACCGACCACAAACCCAAAGAAGCGGGTTATGAAGTGGTTCCCAGCAATCGTCGCTAATTCGCTGCGCACGACGCAGGCTCAAGCCTGCGTCGTGCGGCGTGACCAGACTGGCTGCCACGACCCTCTACGGGCCACGTCAGGACGCGATCGGTTAAGTGACGCTCTTTTTAAGCCACGCCACCACCGCGGCCACGCGTGGGTTTTGCATCACTTCGGGTCTGGCGATCAACCCCCACGAACCCGGCGCTTTAACCGCACGATCGATCGGCTTGATCAAGGTTCCCGCCGCCAGTTCCTCGTCCGCAAAGGGTCCGTTCAATAACGCCACACCATGACCTTTCAACGCCATTTCCAATGCCAACGCCAAGGTGTCGACCACCACCGGCGCTTTGACGTGATCATTGCCCGCCCCGACGCTTTCAAACCACAAGTTCCAGGCGTGCCGCTCCGAGTAGGTGACGATCAAGGGCAAACGCCCGATGTCTTCGGGGGTCGGTGTGGGCCCCAAGGTTTGGGCGAGCTGGGCTGTGCACACCGGCTGCAGCACATAATCAAACAGCGGCTCCCACACGAATGGCGCCTGCGGCGGGTGGTCGCAGTACACCAGACCGATGTCGCCCACGCTCTCGTCAAACTCCCATTCGGGCGCGCACGTCGACAACCACAAATGGGTGTCGCGCAGGTCGTGACACAAGGCCGGAATGCGCGGCGCCAACCAGCGCAGGCTGGCCGTGACGTAGGTTTGAATGCGAATCGGTCGACTGGTTTGCAGACCGCGGATCGACTCCGCGCCGGCAATCAGCCCCGACAAGGCCTGACGGACGTGGGTGTACAAGGCCAACCCTTCCGCCGTGGGATGGATGTGGCGCCCCTCACGGGCGAACAGCGCCACCCCCAAATCGGCTTCAAGTTGTTGAATTTGATGACTTACTGCCGGATGCGTGAGGCACAACTCTTCCGCCGCTTCGCGCACGCTTTGGCGGCGAACCGTGGCTTCGAAGCCTTTCAATGCGTTTAAGGGCGGCAACTTGCGAAGGTCAATTTTGTTAGACAATAGACTGGCTCCAACGGCACTGGGCATAAACCGATTTCCCAGCGCCGCTAATACATGTAACGACAGTTAGGATGATACCGTGAACGAAGTCGATTATTTAATCATAGGTGCAGGTTCCGCCGGTTGTGTGTTGGCGTCCCGCTTATCCGAATCCGGTTTAGATGAGGTGATGCTGTTAGAGGCCGGTGGCTGGGATAACTCGCCATGGCTCAAAGTTCCGATCGGTTACGGCAAATCGTTTTACAACCCCGCCGTCAACTGGATGTACGAAACCGAACCCGACCCCAACCTATCCAACACGCCGGCGTTTTGGCCACGCGGCAAAGTCATTGGGGGGTCCAGCAGCATCAACGCGATGGTCTACATGCGCGGCCATCCGGGCGACTTTGACGATTGGGCCGCGGCGGGCAATCGCGGCTGGTCCTACAACGAGGTGCTGCCGTTTTTCAAAAAGAGCGAGCAGCATTGTTTTGGACCCTCGACCTATCACGGTGGCGACGGCCCATTGGGCGTGTCGGATTTTTCAGACCAAGTGCACCCCTTGTGCCACAATTTCTTAGAGGCGTGTTCGCAAGCGGGCATTCCGCCAACCGATGACTTCAACGGCGCGCAAATGGAAGGCGCCGGGTTGTGGCAAATGAACATTTGGAATGGCCTGCGATCCTCAACCTCGGTGGCGTTTTTAAAGCCCGCTCTGAATCGAGTCAATTTGCACGTGACCACCGACGCTTTAGTGACTCGAATTATTTTTGACGGCAAAGTGGCGCGCGGCGTTGAGTACTTGAAAGGGGGCGTGCGGCACATCATCCGCGCCCGACGCGAAGTCATTTTAAGCGCGGGCGCGATCAACACGCCGCAAATTTTAGAACTGTCCGGCATCGGTGACCCGACGCGACTACAGGACCTCAATATTCCAGTGGTGCACGCCAACCCCCGCGTGGGAGAAGGCCTACAAGATCACGTCGCCGTGTGCTATTTCTATCGTTCTAAAGTGCCCACGCTCAACCAAACCCTCGGCAGTTGGCCCGGAAAAATAATGGCGGCCCTTCAGTATCTCGTGACGCGCAAAGGCCCCTTGGGCATGAGCGTCAACCAGGCCGGCGCGTTCATGCGCTCACGCCCAGATCTGACCCGCCCGAATTTGCATTTGTATTTTAACCCGATCAGCTACACCATCCCACGCGGCGACCGACCCAAGATTGCCAAACCGGATCCGTTTCAAGCGTTTTTAATGTCCTTTAACACCTGTCGTCCAACCAGTCGCGGCACCATCCACATTCGCTCCAATGATCCGCGCGTCGCGCCGGCCATTCAGACGAATTGTTTGTCCACCGAGGAGGACACTCGTGACGTTTATGACGGCGCGCGGGTGATGCGACTGTTGGCCAGTCAGTCCTCCATGAGCGCGATCATCGACCACGAATACCTCCCCGGACCGCAATGCCAATCGGATGAAGAGGTGTTGGCGGATTTTCGAAAACGCGCCGCCACGGTGTATCACGCCTCGTGCACCGCCGCGATGGGCATTGATCCGAACTCCTCTGTGGTCAATCCGGAACTAAAAGTCCATGGCGTGGAGCGTTTGCGCGTGGTCGATGCGTCGGTGTTCCCAAGCGTGACGTCCGGCAACACCAACGCGCCGACGATTATGGTGGCCGAAAAAGCCGCTGAATTGATGATGGCGGAGGTCTAAATGACGTACACCGCGCGCTTTACACAAATGATTGATGGCACAACCGAGGAATACCTCGAACTGGAGAAACTCGAACACGAGTATCTTAAAACGCTGCCAGACCGCATCACCCACTCCTTGTTGGCCCTCAAAACGGGCTTAGGCGGGTACGCGGTCGATCGCCTCACCCATTCCTTACAAAGCGCGACGCGCGCCGAGCGCGACGGCGCAGACGACGAATGGGTCATCGCGGCGCTGATCCACGACATCGGGGATGAATTGAGCCCCATGAACCATTCGGAGATCGCCGCCGCCATTTTAAAACCCTATGTGCGCGCTCAAGTGACGTGGGTGGTTGAACAACATGGCTTATTTCAAGGCCATTACTTCAATCATCATTACGGCAAAGATCGACATGGTCGCGAGCGGTTTCGGGATCACCCGTGGTTCAACGACTGCGAGCAATTTTGCTTTCGCTGGGACCAGTCGTCGTTTGATCCACAGTACGACACGCTGCCCTTGGAGCATTTCAAACCACTCATCCATCGCATCTTCACCCGCCAGGCCTTTGGCGCGCACACCCAACACCCTCCGATCGCTATTGTCTAAAGGAACTCCCATGAACGCACGAACTGCCCAAGACTGGCACGCCCAAGCCAAGGCGCTCAAATACGCCACCGGCCACTTCATTGATGGCCAACATCTGCAACACGGGTCGGGCACGTTCAAGGTCATCAATCCGGCCGATCAGTCGCTGCTGTGCGAAGTGGCCGCCGGCAATGCCGACACCGTCAATCGAGCCGTCGCGAGTGGTCGTGCGGCGTTTAAAGAAGGTCGTTGGCATCGTTTGGCGCCGCGCGAACGCATGGATGTGTTGTTTCGATTTGCCGCTCTCATTGAAGAGCACGCCGAAACCTTTGCCTTGTTGGACACCTTGTGCATGGGCAAACCGATCAGCGACATGCTCACGATTGACGTGCCCTCCAGCCTCAGCTGCGTGCGTTATTTTGCCGAACTCATCGACAAGGTGGATGGCGCGGTGACCAACACCGCCAGCGACGCCTTTCACTATATTTTGCGTGAACCCCTGGGGGTGGTGGCGTGCATCGTGCCGTGGAACTACCCGCTGTTGATGTCGATTTGGAAAATCTCTCCGGCCTTGGCGGCGGGCAACAGCGTCATCTTAAAACCGGCGGAACAGTCGCCCCTCTCGGGCTTGCTATTGGGCGAGTTGTTTCACAAAGCGGGCGGCCCGCCGGGCGTATTGAACGTCGTCAATGGCATGGGTGAGGCGGTGGGCGCGCCCTTGGCCCTGCATATGGACGTCAATAAAATTGCCTTTACGGGCTCAACCGAAATTGGCAAGCTCATGATGGTGTACTCGGGTCAATCCAACCTCAAACGAGTCAGCTTGGAGTGCGGTGGCAAATCGCCACAAATCATTTTGCGAGACGTTGAGGATTTAGACCGGGCGGTCACCTATGCCATCAATGGCATCTTTGGCAATATGGGCGAGGTGTGTAACGCCGGGTCGCGTCTGCTCGTGGACAAACCCATTGCTCAAGAATTCACCGAGCGCTTCATTGCCAAAGGCCGCCAAGCCTATCAACCCGGCAATCCCTTAAACCCCGCGACCAACATGGGGCCGTTGGTGACCGAGGGTCACTTGAAGCGCGTCTTACAGTACGTCGACAAAGGCAAACAAGAAGGCGCCCGGCTGTGTTTTGGTGGCGACCAACCCACGTCGAGTGAGTTGACCCAAGGGGCGTTTATAAACCCAGCCTTGTTCAGCGGCGTCCACAACCACATGAGCATCGCTCAAGAGGAAATATTCGGACCCGTCGCCTCGATTATCGAAGTGGACGGCCTGGACAACGCCTTAGCCATTGCCAACGATTCCATTTACGGTTTAGCCGCGTCGGTGTGGACGTCCAATCTCAATCAAGCGCACCGCGCCGTTCGTGATTTGGAAGCCGGCGTCATCTGGGTGAATTGCTTCGACCATGGCGACATGACCCAGCCCTTCGGAGGCTACAAGCAATCTGGCTTTGGCCGAGACAAGTGCATGGAAAGTTTATTGTCGTATACGCAAACCAAATCCGCGTGGATTCATTTGGGCCGTTAAATCCAGCGGCGTTGCCACACCCGCGCCGACGCCTGGGCGCGGGAAGTGGCGGGGCTTGCCCTGCCATGAGATTGAACCGAAGCCCATTGACCCACCGGCCGCACGGCGAGCGCAGCGCAATATAAATCAGACCTTGGGCCAATAGGGCCTGCCCGGTAGCGTCACTACCCGGCTATTTTCCAGTGTTACACTGATTGCGTACCGGCATGGCCTGGAGCTCGTCCTATGGATCGTCGCCAATTTTTAGTGCACGCCTCGGTTGCTGCGGCGATCGCGCCGAGCTTCGTGGCGGCCGCACCCCGCGGCGTCGATCCCACCGAACTGTCGATTGCGGAATTACAAAGTGCCCTGATTCGCGGCGCCACGACGAGCGCGCAGTTGGTGGATGCCTACCTTGACCGAATTCAAAAATACGATCACGCTGGCCCAGCGTTTCATTCGGTGCTCGCCATCAATCCGAACGCTCGACGAATCGCGACCGCATTGGATGACGAACGCGCGCGCGGCAAGGTCCGAGGCCCCTTGCACGGCATTCCCATTTTAATTAAAGACAACATCGAAACCGCGGACCCCTTGCCCACGACGGCAGGCTCACTGGCCTTGAAGCACTCCACGCACACCACCGACGCGCCTGTGGTGGCAAAACTGCGCGCGGCGGGCGCGATCATCTTGGGCAAGTCGAATTTGAGTGAGTGGGCGAATTTTCGATCCACACGCTCCTGCAGCGGTTGGAGCGGGGTGGGCGGCCAAACCGGCAACGCCTACGACGTCAAACGCAACCCCTCGGGCTCCAGCGCGGGATCGGGCACGGCCACCGCGCTGAGTTTTTGCGCCGCCGCCCTTGGCAGCGAAACCGATGGTTCGATCTTAGCGCCGTCTGCGTACAACGGGCTGGTGGGGTTAAAACCGACGGTTGGCGTAGTCCGTGGCGAGGGAATCGTCCCCATCTCGCCCCGTCAGGACACCGCCGGCCCCATGGGTCGAACCGTCATGGACGTCGCACTGATCGCACAGGTCATGGCGGAGCGGCCGTTGGGATTTGGAGCCTACGGAACGGACGTTGAACACTTTTCGCTCACAAACGTCCGCATAGGCGTCATGGAGCATGACCGCATGCACCCGGAGGCGCGTGCCTGTTACACCCGCGCGTTGGCCACGTTTCGGCAAGCGGGCGCCACGCTGATCGAGTTGGCACACCCCAAAGCGCTGTCGGAAATGGGTGATTCGGAAGAGGTCGCCTTGCTGTACGAGTTTAAAGCGGCCATCAATCGCTATTTGGCAACACAGGATCCGCAAAAAGTACCCTGCCGCACGCTGGCGGATTTGATCGCGTTCAATCAAGACCACGCCGATCAAGAACTCGCGATCTTTGGTCAAGAATTATTTGAAATGGCTCAAGCGTGCGGCGAGCTGAGCGATGAAAAATATCAACACGCTCTGGCGACGCTCAAACGCTGCGCCGACGATCAAGGCCTGCGTGAACTTCTGTCCGGAGTCGATGTGTTGTTGGCGCCCGGCAATGGCCCGGCCGAAGTAACCGATCCCGTGTGGGGAGACCGTGGTGGCGAGGGCAACTGGCCCGCCATCGCCTCCGCCGCCGCCATTGCAGGCTACCCGAGCATAACGGTTCCGGCCGGTTTGGCGAGCGGATTGCCAGTGGGCATTATCCTGGTGGGCGCGCGCCATCACGATGGCCTCTTGCTGCAGTTCGCGCGCGCCTTTGAGCGCCACTCCAAAGCCAGAATTCCCCCTACGCTACCGCAGTAGCAGGAGAACGGGCGTGACGCACTCTCATCCCGCGATGATGTCCACGCCGAACGCTTTAGCCACACAGACCGGCGTACAGATTTTAAAAGACGGTGGCAATGCCGTTGAAGCGACCATTGCGGCCGCCGCAACGATGGCGGTCGTCTACCCCCATATGAACGGCTTAGGCGGCGACGGCTTTTGGCTGATCATGCCGCCGCACCAACCGCCTGTGGCGATTCGCGCCTGCGGCCCCGCCGCGCTGACCATCGATGCGTCGTTCTACCAACACCAGGGGTTTAAGACCATCCCCACCCACGGGCCACTGGCCGCCAACACGGTGGCGGGGGTGGTTTCCGGCTGGCAATTCGCGCTCGAGTACGCAAAGCGCATGGGCGGGCAGTGCTCGCTCGCTCAGTTGTTTGAGGAAGCGATTTATTACGCTGAGTTTGGCGCGCCCATCCAAGGAAGCCTGCAGCGTTCATTAACCGCCAAACACGCGACGCTGAAAGATCAGCCGCATTGGCTGGAGACCTTTGGCACCAACCCCACCGAATTAAAGCAACCCGCGTTGGCGGACACCTTTAAGCGCTTGACCCTGGCGGGCCTTGAGGATTTTTATCGCGGCAAGCTCGCGCGTGAATTGAGCGCGGATTTACAAAAAATGGGGTCGCCGCTGTGCCTTGAGGACTTAAACCGCTTCGAGGCAAGCTGGGTAGACCCGGTGCGTCTGTCGCATTCCAAAGGCAGCCTCTACAACCTGCCGCCCCCGACTCAAGGCCTGGTGTCCTTATTGATTTTGGGCATTTTAGATCAGCTGCCACCGCATCTGCTCGAGTCGGAGATCAACCTCGCCCAGGCGATTGTTGAGGCGACCAAATTGGCGTTTGAGCTGCGAGACTCCACGCTCTCCGATCCGCAGGACTATCCCGTCGACGATGGCGCTGTTTTGAGTCGCGACAACCTCACTGCGCTGGCCTCCCGAATAGACTTTAGCCGCAGCGCGCCATTTGGAGACAGCTTAGGACCAGGCGACACCGTTTGGATGGGCTGCTGCGATCGTCACGGCTGGCAGGTGTCGTACATTCAAAGCATTTACCACGAATTTGGCAGCGGCTGCGTTCTGCCCAACACCGGCGTTCTTTGGCAAAACCGCGGCTGTGCGTTCAGCTTAAACCCCCAATCCATTCGCGCGCTGCGACCCGGAAAGCTGCCATTTCACACCCTCAATCCCGCGGGCGCACGTTTAAACGACGGCCGCTCACTGGTGTACGGTTCGATGGGGGGCGACGGCCAACCCCAAACGCAAGCGCAGATTTTTCTGCGCTATTTAAAACACGGCGATCCCCAAGCGGCCATCGATTCTCCGCGTTGGGTTCTGGGCCGAACCTGGGGCGATGCGAGTAACCGTTTAAAGCTGGAACGGCGCTTTGATTCAACGTTTGTGGACGACCTGCGCTCGCGTGGTCACGCCATGCAGTGGCTGGAGGAGTTTGATGACGCGGTCGGGCACGCGGGCATGGTTGTCCGGCGTGCGGATGGGTCCGTCATCGGCGCATCCGATCCGCGATCCGATGGCGCGGCCGTGGGGGTGGGTTAGGCGCTGCGTTTGGTCACACAACCGTCATCCACCGTGATCCATCCCGTACTATCATAAGTCCTTGACGTGATGGCAAGCGTCGGACCGCAACCCAGGTGACCTGTGACAGGATTTCCCAAGGACTCATGATGTCAGCCTCCGCATCCCACTTGAGCGCACTGACGCTGTTCGTCATTGCAATTATTGCAACAGATCCACTCAAAGCCGACGAGTCCGCATGGCTGCCCACCAATCAAACCATCACCCCCACGTCCGCCCAAGGCAGCGTCGAAATGCCCGTGGTGGCAGGCCAGGGCGACCATCGGCGCGCGTTGGGTCAAATCACTCGCGCGATGATCTCCCGCGATGGCTCGGAACTTATAGCGTTGAGTTCGGGATTTAATCGCTATGCCAACCCACAAGGCCAATCGGATCCCAATCGATCCGATGAAGCGGTATTGATCTATTCCTTAACCGAGGCGCAACCCACCTTAAGCCAAACCTTGGAGATCCCCAACACGTTCAACGGCCTCACGCAAAGCGAGGATGGCCAACACCTGTGGGTCAGCGGGGGCAAAGACGATGTGCTGTACGGCTTTCACCGCAGCGAGCGTCGTTGGGTTGCGGATGACGCACCAATCCCACTGCACAGTGGCCGCAGCGTGTCTTTGGACATAGCCCTCAATAATGACGGCGTTGGCGCATTGGCGGCCGGCATCGCGCTATACGATCACGACCAAAAAGCGATTGTCAGTTTATACGAGCACGATGCGGTGGCGTTGGTGGATCTGAAGACGCGACAACTCCTCTCGCAATTCGATTTACGACCCGGCAAAAGAGACGCCGCGCAATCCGGTGTTCCCGGCGGCGAGTTTCCGCTGGACGTCGTTACCGTGAATCAACAGCGCGCGTTTATTGCCAGCGTCCGAGATCGGGAAATTGTGGTGCTTGATCTACTGCCAACGGCGCACGTGGTCAAGCGCATTGCGCTCCCCGGGCAACCCACGCGTCTCATCACCGACCGCAACCAAACGCGTTTGTGGGCCAGCGTCGCCAACGCCGACCAAATTTTGGCGTGGGACACCCGGACCTTAAAACCCCTCCTGCACGCCAGCACGCGATTAGCGCCCATGCTGGGACTAGGGGACGGAAAGCCCGGCGCCAATCCCAATAACTTGACCCTGTCGACGGATGAAAAAACCCTCTACGTCAGCAACGCCGCCGACAACGCCGTGGTGGGATTTCACATCGACTGGAAGGATCAGGAATTGGAACCTTTAGGGGCCATTCCCACCGGGTGGTACCCCTCCGCGATGGCCAGCGATCCGGTACGGCAGACGCTTTACGTCTTTAACGCCAAATCGCCCTCTGGAGCAAATCCACTGAACTGCAAATTCGTTTCGCCAGGACCCGCGCGCGCCAGTGGGTGCGACCCGAACCGCCCCAGCCGTTCGGGCAATGATTACGTCTTACAATTAATTCATTCAAGCTTATTAACGATTCCGATTCCAACCCACCGCGAATGGCAGCGCCTCACCCAAGTCGTCGCCGCCAATAATGGAGTCCATCGGATCATCACGGCAGATGAAAAGAAAACGATCGAATTTTTACAACACCATATCCAACACGTGATCTATGTGGTGCGTGAAAATCGCACCTTCGACCAAATCCTAGGCGATCTCCCCGGCGTTAACGGCGATCCGACTCGAGCCCAATTCCCACTGGCCGTCACGCCCAATGCCCATCGACTGGCCAGTCAATTTTCAGCGTTGGATCATTATTTTTGCTCCGGCGATGTGAGCATGAACGGCTGGCAGTGGAGCACGGCGGCGCGAGTGAGCGACATCAATGAAAAAATGGCGTTTGTGAATTACGCACGCCGTGGCGGCTCCTACGACTCCGAAGGCGGCACGCGCAACGTCAATGTGGCCATCGGCGACGGCGCACAACGCGCACACGCCAACCCGTTGCTCCAATCAATTACCGACCCAGACTTTCTGCCCGGCGCGCGCAACCCAGTGGAACTGGATGGGGATCTGGGGCAACCGGGCGCCGGTTATGTGTGGAGCGCGGCCTTGCGCGCGCATCTGAGCGTTCGAAATTATGGGTTTTTTATTGATCTCACCCGGTACGACAGCGGTTTGGAAAAAACGCACCCCGAGGCGTGGATCAAGCCCACCAAGGACCCGCGCGCGCAACAGCTCGTTGTGTCCTATCCGACCCACGAGGAACTCATTGGGCGAACGGATCCCTATTTTTACAGTTTTGATACGAAGGTTCCGGATTACTATCGGGTTCAGGAATGGATGACGGAATTTTCGGAATTTGAAAAAAATGAGCAACTGCCCAATCTGTCTCTGGTGCGACTCATGATGGATCACACCGGCACCTTTAAAGAAACCTTAGACCACGTCAACACCCCCGAACTGCAAATCGCCGATAACGACTACGCGCTGGGTTTATTAATCGAACGCGTCGCCCACAGTCGCTACGCCTCGAACACGTTGATTGTCGTCACCGAAGACGACGCGCAAGACGGACCCGATCATTTGGACGCGCATCGCAGTCCCGCGTTCATCATTGGACCCTACACACAACAAAACGGCAAGGTGATTTCAACCGCATTCACCACCGTCAATTTGATCAAAACCATCGAAGTCGTGCTGGGCCTTCAACCCTTAGGCGCTCGTGACGAGCACGCCAGTCCGATGTTGGAGGTGTTTGACGTCAATAAACCCCACTGGACGTACCAAGCCGTTCCGTCGGAGTTGCTCAGACTCACGCAATTGCCACTGCCCTCCCAACCCGACCACGCCGCGACGGTCGCGCTCAAGCCCTTGCACGACGTGAACTGGTGGCAGGAACGGACGAAAGATTATGATTTTAGCGCCGAAGACAAATTAGACGCCGCCGCCTATAACCTGCTGCTGTGGCAGGGAACGATGGGCGATCAGCCATACCCGACACGGTCGGTTACTCAATCGGACTCACCCGACCGCTAACGCGCCGCAATGCCGAGTGCGATCGCGCTGGCGCCGTTAAGCGCCCGCGGCGATGGAGCGACAAAATCGCGCAATGCGCTCGCCAGCCGCTCGCAACTCTTCTTCGGAGACGGCAAAACAAATGCGCACAAAACCACGGGTTTCAACGCCAAACACGTCGCCTTGCAACAGCGACACTTTTTGCTCCTGATACAGTCGTTGCACAAACTCGGTGGACGACAAGCCGGTTGCGCGCACGTCTAAGAGCATGAACATCCCCGCATCCGGCCAGATCGGCTTGGCGTTGGGCAGCGCCTGCAGCGCCTCAAACAATTGGGCGCGGCGCTGATGACAAAAGGACCGGACCACGTCCTGCGATTGCTCGGACATCTCAATCGCCACCACGGCGGCGTCTTGAATAAATCCCGGAAGCCCATAGAGCATGCTTTGAATTAAATTTTCCGCATGCCGAATGAAGTCCACAGGCGCCACAATCCACCCGGATCTAAATCCAGTCATGGCGTGCGTCTTAGACAGCGAGCCGATGGTAATGACCTGCTCGGGCAACCGTTTGGCCAAGGACGGCACGCGGCCACCATCGGCAATGCCGGCATACACCTCATCGGACACCACCCACAGCCCGTGGCGTTTGGCCACATCGGCAATGCGATCACAATCGCCGTCGGTTAACACAATACCGGTGGGGTTGTTTGGGGTCGCTAAAAAGATCGCCTTGGTGTTGGGCGTAATCGCCTGCTCGATTTGGGCGACGTCGGGATGAAACCCCATCTCGGCTGGTGCCGGCACGCGAACCAACCGCGCTCCCGAGGCCTCAATGGTTGGCGGATAGGTGGTGTACATGGGGTCGATGGCGATCACCTCATCGCCTTGCTCCGCGACCAACATGGACGCGATGAACAAGCCGTTTTGGGTTCCCCCCACCACCAAGGTCTGATCGGCACCGACCCGTTGCCCGGACCGTTGCCCATGCAAGCGCGCGATCGCCTCCCGCAAGTGCGGTCGTCCCGCGCCCTCGGTGTAATGCGTGTCGCCCGCACGCAAACGCTCGACCGCACGCTCAATGACGGGCGCCGGCGTATGCAGGTCTGGATCCCCCACACTCAGCACAATCACATCCTCGCCCCGCTCTTTGGCGTGGCGGGCTTGCCAATGCAAGGCCCACGGGTCCCCGCCCTCATCCGCCACTCGGGTCACCAACGATGAAAACGTACGGCTCATTCCATTTCTCCCGGAATGATCTCGACCAACACCGCGCGCCGCTTCGCGCGATAATCGGCGGCGAGATCCACAAGGTCTTTAGGCCCTTCAATTTTTCGATAGTCCAAATCGTAAGCGGCCGCAATCTTATCCAGTCGCGGCGGCGTCACATCGACGCCCTCCGGTTCAATGCCCACCGCAAGCATGGAGTGGCGAATCTCTTTAAACGAGCGATTATTCCAAACCATCACGAGCGGACAAACGCCTTCATCGCGGGTGACCGCCAACTCACTTAAGGTGAATTGCAAACCACCGTCACCGGTCAAACAAATCACATCGCGGGAGGAGCGCGCCAAGCACGCGCCATTGCTGGCGGGCAAAGCGTACCCTAAGGTGCCGTATCCCGTCGCGCTGTTGAACCACGCGCCGGCGCTGCTTGGCGAGAAATACAAATTGCCGCTGTACACCGGCTGAGTGGAATCCCCAATGATGATCGGATCGTTAAAAACCGTGCACAGCGTTTCTAAAAACGTCACTTGGCGCTGTTGAGGGGTATTGAGTTCCTGCCACGCCGCGTGCAGGTGTGTGTGCGCTTCACTCACCCACTCGGGGTTTGGATCGCGCGTGGCCGGCAACCGCGTTAACAGCTCATGAACCCAGGTTTCGGCGTCGGCGGTGATGCCGAGATCGGCCGTGATGTTCCGAGTCAACTGCGCCGCATCGATATCCACTCGAATGAGTTTTGCCGGCTTTTGAAAATCACTCACGGCGTACATATCGTAATCCGTTTGCCCAAATTCCGTCCCGATCGCCACCACCACGTCCGCTCGTGACACCAATTGGCGAACCGCTTGCAGCGAGGGACTGGCGGGCACCGCCAAGGGGTGGTCTTTTTTCAACAGCCCACGCGCATTAATCGTCATCACCGTCGGGGCCTGCAAACGATCCGCCAATGTTTCGATCTCGGCCTGTCGCGCACCCCCACCCACCATCAACAAGGGCCGCTGCGCCTGCGACAACCAAGCCAGGCTGGTCTGCAAGGCGGCCTCGTCAAGAACCTCGCTCGCCGCAGCGACCGGCGCCGCACGCGCGCGCTCGGACTCCACACTGGAGTCAACGGCCTTGAGGCTCAGAACGTCGCGCGGAATTTCCAAATACACCGGCCCACGACGGCCCTGCGTCAGCGCGAGGTGAACGCGATCCAACACCGCCTCTAGGGACTCCGCGTCCTCCAATCGAAAACTCGCGCGCGCCACGTGGCTTGCCAGCGCAAACTGCGCCGGCATCTCGTGCAAAAACCCCCGTCGCGAGCCGATTTCGCTGCGTCGATTTTCAGTGCTGATCACCAACATGGGCACCGAATCCGCCAGCGCTTGGGCCATGGCGCTGGCGATATTGGTCAGTCCCGGGCCGGTAATGGTCAAGCACACCGCGGGCTTGCCGGAGGCTCTGGCGTAGCCATCGGCCATAAACCCCAAGCCTTGCTCATGTCGCGCAGCAACATGACGAATCGAAGAACGCTTAAGTCCCCGATAAAGTTCAAGATTATGCACCCCAGGAATGCCGAATGCGACCGCGATGCCCATCGCCTCCAGTCGATCGATCAGTCGTTCACCTACTGTTTTATCCATACCCATCCCCAGCCATCCCGGCGCAATTAAGCTCGATTGACCCGTTATTTATTATGACCAATATATTATAATTTCCCCATTCACAGGGGGAGATTTAAAATGAATTCAGACGTCATGATTACCTGCGCCGTGACCGGCGATGACAGCAAAGTTAAAAAGAGTCCGCATTGCGCGATCACCCCCGCCGAAATTGCCGCCACCGCGTTGGCGGCCGCGGATGCCGGCGCGGCGATTGTGCACATTCACGTGCGCAATCCCGACACTGGCGAATTCAGCATGGAAACCAAATACTACCGCGAAGTCGTCAAACTCATTCGCGAAAAAAACACCGAGGTGTTGGTGAACCTCACCTGTGGCATGGGCGGCTACATCGTCGTCGGCAACGAAGGCCTCAAAGACACCCCCGCGCCCGGCAGCGATTTTTGCACCCAAGAAGAACGCATGCGGCACGTCATCGAGCTCTGTCAGGAAGGCAAATATCGCCCCGACATTGCCACTTTAGATTGCGGCAGCCTCAACTTTGGCGATGGAAACCGCGCCTACGTGTCGACGCCGCACTACCTGCGCCAAGGCGCGCAGATTTGTAAGGATTTGGGTGTCAAACCTGAATTTGAAATCTTCGACACGGGCAACTTGTGGTTCGTCAAACAAATGATTAAAGAAGGCCTGGTGGCGCCACCGCCACTGGTGCAGTTGTGCATGGGCATCGCCTGGGGCGTCCCCGCCGACACCGGCCACCTCTTGGCCATGGTGAATTCAATGCCCGAAGGGGCCGTATTCAGCTCCTTTGCCATCAGTCGCATGCAGATGCCGTGGGTTGCGCAATCCATCTTGGTGGGCGGCAATGTGCGCGTCGGCCTGGAAGACAACTTGTATTTGAGCAAAGGCGTCTACGCGAGCAATGCCCAACTGGTTGAAAAAGCCAGAGGCATCATCGAAGCCATGGGCGCTCGAGTCCTTGGCCCGGGTGAGGTACGCGACCGCCTGAACATCGGCTAAGCCATGAGTGGCTTATTGGTGTATCGCACGCCGGTTCACGCCGATTGGATCGACTACAACGGTCATTTGCGCGATGCGTACTACGCGGTCGCGGTCAGTTTAGGACTGGACGCGTTGATGGATCAGGTGGGCCTCGATGAAGCCTATCGCACCCAAACGCACTGCACCTTATATTCGGTGGAAATGCACCTGCACTGGCTGCAGGAGGTCAAAGCGCCCGCGGAGCTTGAGTTATACGCGCACGTTTTAGACGTGGACAGCAAGCGCCTGCAAGTCGGCATGGACATTAAGGTCAAGGGTTTGGATCACGTCGCTGCCAGCGCCGAGACCATGTTGGTCCACGTTTCCCAACACCCTTCCGTCAAAACCACGGCGTTCCCCGAGGCCATTCGCACCCAGCTCGAGCGTTTGAAGCTGCAAAGCCCCGACGCTTGGCAAAGCCCGCGATCGCGCCCCTTAGCGATTCTCCGAAAGACCTCAACCCCCGCCTAACTGGGATTGCCATGAAGCCTTCGATTAAGCGACTGCTGAAGCCAAACTCCATCGCCCTCATTGGCGGCGTGTGGACCGATGCGGTTGCCAAAGCCTGCGCCCAAGTGGGGTTTCGCGGCACCATTTATCGGGTTCACCCCAAACGCGAATCCACTGCCGAAATCACCTACTATCGTCAGGTCCGAGAGTTGCCAGAGGCCGTCGACGCGGCGTTCGTGGCGGCGCCGGCGGAGGATGTGGCCGATACGGTGCAACAACTCCACGACCTCGGTGCGGGTGGGTTTGTTTGTTTCGCCTCGGGCTTTGATGAAACCCACACCGACGTCGGCCACCAACGCAGCCAGGCGCTGCTCAAAGCCGCCGGCGATTTGCCGTTCACCGGACCCAATTGCTACGGGCTGGTGAACTTCTTTGACCGCGTAGCGTTGTGGCCCGACCAAGCCGTCGGCAACCCCGGCCAACGTGGCGTCGCGCTGATTACTCAAAGCGGCACGATTGGGTTAACGCTGATGTTTCAACAACGCGGCCTTCCGGTCGGGTATGTGATTACCGTCGGCAATCAATCGCGCTTGGCCTTGGAAGATTTAATTGAAGAGCTTTGCGACGATGAGCGCGTGAGCGCGTTTGGGTTATACATCGAAGGCATTCAGTCTCCAGAGCGTTTCATTAACGCGTGTGAAAAAGCCAAGCGATGCCAAAAACCCATTGCGCTCGTCAAGGCGGGTCGCACCGAAATGGCCGCAAAAACCGCCGCCACGCACACCGGCGCGCTGGCCGGTTCCGACGTGGTCTTTGACGCGCTTTGCCGCGAATTAGGCCTCGCCCGCGTGGAGACGCTGTCTACGCTCATCGAAACCTTAAAAGTGTTTCACGCCCGTGGACCTCTGGCGGGCAACCGCGTCTTGGTGATGGGCGCCTCCGGCGGTGACATGGCGATGACCGCGGACGTTTCACGTCATCTGAATTTAGATTTCGCGCCCTTGCCAGAGACCACTCGGGATGCGCTCAAACACGCGCTCGACGAGCGCGTCACCATCGCCAATCCCTTTGACTTTCATACCTACATTTGGTTTGACCAACTCAAACTGCGCTCCTTATTCAACACCGTCATGAACGCAGGCTACGACGCCGTAGCCTTCATGTTGGACTGCCCGCCCATCAGCCTCTCAGACGTCAGCGCGTACGACATGCCCATGCGCGAATTCATTGACGCCTCCCGCGCAGCCGGGCAGCCCGCCGCCATGCTGGCCTCGTTGCCCGAAACCCTCTATGCCGATATTCGCGAGTATTGTTATCAAAATCACGTGATGCCTTTACAAGGCCAACGCGAGGGTCTCGAAGCCCTGAGTTTTGCCGCGCAAGTAGGTGAGCGCTGGCGTCGTGCCGAGCCCTTGAGTTTGCAAAAGCCAGCGCCCACTCATCGCACCTCCACCCGACTGTTGGATGAACCGACGGCCAAAGCGGCGCTGGCCGCGTATGGCTTACCCTTGCCGCACTCAACCACGTGCGCCGTCACAGACGCGATGGCTACCGTGGCCAGGTTGGATTTTCCAGTGGTGATGAAGGCGGTGGGCGAACACTTAGCCCACAAGACGGAAGTGGGCGGGGTCGTATTGAATATTCGATCCATTCCCGAAGCCGAGCGCGCGCTGCAGACGCTATCCAAGCTCACCGACACGGTTTTAATTGAACAAATGATCGGCGATGGCGTCGCTGAAATTTTGGTGGGAATCTCGGTAGACCCGCAGTGGGGACAAGTGTTGGTGATCGGCAGTGGCGGCATTTTGGCGGAATACCACAAAGACATCACCCACGTGCTGCCGCCGTTTACGACGTCGAAGATTCAGGACGCGCTCAAGCGCCTGAACATTCACACTCTATTAAGTGGGTACCGAAATAAGCCACCCGGCGACGTTGCCGCCTTAGTCGATGCGATATCATCCATCGCACGGTACGCGAGCGATCACCAGCAACACCTGCGTGAATTGGACGTAAACCCAATAATTGTGCGCCCGCACGGAGTGGTCGCGGTGGATGCCTTAATTAGACTGGAGGATTAAATCATGAGTGACGGAATTCGACTGCATGAGGACAATGGCGTCTTGGAAGTCACCATTGATCGCCCCAAAGCCAATGCGATTGATTTAAAAACCAGCCTCGCGCTCAACGACGTCTGGACCAATTTTCAAAAGAACCCCAATTTGCGCATCGCGATTTTGACCGGAGCTGGCGAAAAGTTTTTCTCGCCCGGTTGGGATCTCAAAGCGGCCGCCTCCGGAGAGGCGACCAACTCGTATTGGGGCGTCGGTGGATTCGGCGGACTCAATCACCCCCGCAACTTGGACAAGCCCGTCATCGCCGCCGTCAACGGCATCGCCTATGGCGGTGGCTTCGAAATGGTTTTAGGCTGCGATCTCATCGTGATGGAAGAGCACGCCAAATTTGCGCTACCGGAAATTAAAGTGGGTGTGTTGCCCGATGCGGCGACGATTAAATTGCGCCGTCGCATCCCCTATCACATTGCGGTGGAACTGCTCATGACGGGCCGATCCATGGATGCGCAAGAAGCCAAACAGTGGGGCTTAGCCAATTGGGTTGTCCCCTCCGGCACCGGCATGAGCAAGGCGCGCGAAGTCGCCAAAATGCTCGCCGATGGTCCACCGCTGTTATTTCCAGCGATCAAACAACTGCTTCAGCATTCGGAAATGGTCGCGGAACACCCCGCATTCGAATTACACGACGCCTTGCACGCGGTTATGAAAGTTGCGCAATCGGAGGACTTGCTGGAAGGCGCGCGGGCCTTTTCTGAAAAACGCCCACCGCAATGGAAGGGCCGATAAATGTTTGGGCACTTCACACACGCGATCGCCCGCAAGCCGGGCCACTCCTATGCCAACGGCATCACCGCTGCCCAATTGGGAAAACCCGACTTAAACAAAGCGTTGGCGCAACACGCCGCCTATTGCGACGCGTTACGCTCGCTGGGGCTCGAGGTCACCGTTTTGGAAGCCGACGAAGACTATCCGGATGGCTGTTTTGTGGAGGACACTGCGGTGGTCACCCCGCGTGGCGCCATCATCACCCGACCAGGCGCTGCGTCACGCGCCGGCGAAACGCACGCGATTGAGCGCGCTCTAAAGGCGCATTTTAATCAGATTGAGCGCATTGAAAGCCCAGGCTGCGTGGATGGGGGCGACATCTGTGAAACGGATTCGGCTTTTTTAATTGGCATCTCCCATCGCACCAACCCACACGGTGCTCAACAGTTGCAACACGTCTTGGCCGATTTGGGATACCCCTCAAACCTGATCGACATCACGTCGGTCGCGCATTTACTGCATTTTAAAACGGGCATTTCGGCGCTGGGCTTCGGACGATTGGCCAGTGCACCCGGATTGCCTGACTTTGAGAGCCTGCGCGGGTTTGAAAAAATCATTTTGAAACCGGAAGAACAATACGGCGCCAATTGTATTGTGGTCAACGGCACGGTCATCATTCCAACGGGCTGCCCCGATTTTCAGCGTCAGTTAACAGAAAAAGGCTACGCGACCTTGGCGCTGGAGATGTCTGAATTTCAGAAGATGGATGGCGGTTTAAGCTGCTTGAGTTTGCGCTTTTAGGGCCGCGAATCGCGCCTACGGCGTTGACGACCGGCACACGTGCCGGTCGCCTCGCCGCTTAAGTTCTAGGCGCGCATTTTGCTGCCGGTTGGATCAAAGAGCGGCTCCGTGATCAAGGTGGCGGGTCGACGGTCCCCTAAAATCTCGACTTCGAAGGCGCGATCCGTTGCATCGCTCGCCATTTCTTTCGGGACGTATCCTTGAGCCAACGACGCGTCCACCGAGTGTGCAAAACCACCCGAGGTCACCCAGCCCACGACCTTGCCTTGATACCAAATGGGCTCATCGCCGAGCACATCCGCATCCGAGGCGTCGACTTTGAGGATGATTCGTCGCAACGTGCCGCCACTGGCTTTTTCCGCCAGCGCTTTATCCCGTCCGATAAAGTCTTTGTTCAAATCCACGAATCGATCTAAGCCCGCCTCGAACACGCCGTATATTGGCCGCAGCTCTCGGTACCAGGTTGGGAAGTTTTTATCCAAACGCATGCTCAATAACGCGCGCATGCCGAAGTGTTTGATTCCAAACTCTTGACCGGCTTCCACAATCGCTAGGTATAACTTTCGTTGGTACTCCGGATTGACCCAAATTTCATACCCCAAATCGCCGGTGTAGGTCACCCGGTTCACAATCGCAGGCACCTCGGCGACGTCCATGCGTTTAATGTCCATGAATTTAAACGCCGCCGTACTCACATCCTCGTCCGTCAATTTGGCCAAACACGCCTTGGCGTTGGGTCCGGCGATGGACAAGCCCACCATCGTCATATCGCGACGAACTATCTGCACGGAATGATCCACCGGCAGATGTTGTTCAAACCATCGCATGTGATAGACCTGCGCCTGAGAACTGCCCCACATATAAAAGTGCTCGTCGCTCAGGCACCCAATGGTGAAGTCTCCAATCAGCTTGCCCTGCGGGTTCAACATGGGGGTTAACACCAACCGGCCGGGCTTCGGCGTTTTGTTACACATCAACCGCTCTAAGAACGCGCGTGCGCCGGGACCCTTGAATTCGTATTTGGCAAAGTTTGCGATTTCGGTAACGCCGAGCGAGGATCGAACGGCCAAGCATTCCGCCTTCACGTGTTCAAAATCGTTCGAGCGATGGAACGAGACAACGTCGACGGGCTCCACGCCTTGCGGCGCGAACCACAACGGCGTCTCCAACCCCCAGGAATCGCCCATCACCGCCCCGGCTTTGAGCATCAAGTCGTAAATGGGCGTCGTCTGATGAGGGCGCGCCGCTGGCAATTCTTCGTTCGGGAAGCGAATGCTAAAGCGCTTGGAGTAGTTTTCGCGAACCTTGGTGTTGGTGTAGCGGCGGGTGGCCCAATCGCCGAAGCGGGCCACATCCATTGCCCACACATCAAAGCCAGGATCGCCATTCACCATCCACTGGCTTAAGGCCAAGCCCACGCCGCCGCCTTGACTGAATCCAGCCATCACGGCGCACGCACACCAAAAGCCCGGCAAGCCCTGTACGGGGCCCACCAGCGGATTGCCATCGGGTGCAAACGTAAAGGGTCCATTAATGATGCGACGAATCCCCGCCTTTTCCATCGCCGGAAAATGCTTAAAGCCAATTTCCAATGACGGCGCAATGCGGTCCAAATCGGGCGGCAATAACTCGGCACCAAAATCCCACGGCGTCGACCGCGGCTGCCACGGCACGCAGGCGCGCTCATAGGTTCCCAATACCATGCCGTTGCGTTCCTGACGCATATAAATTTCCGCTTTGAAGTCAATCGCGTGTGGCAGCTCATGCCCACGCTCCTGGTTGTACGCAATGACCTCCGGCATGTCATCGGTAACCAGATACATGTGCTCCATGGCCAATACCGGCAACTCAATGCCCACCATTCGACCCACTTCACGCGCCCATAAACCACCACAGTTCACCACGTGCTCCGCCACAATGGTGCCCTGGTTGGTTTCGACGCGCCAGTGACCGGAGCGCTCTCTGCTCAACCCCGTGACTTTCGTTTGCAGATAAATTTCAGCGCCATTAATTTTCGCGGATTTCGCATACGCGTGCGTCGTCCCATAGGGATCCAAATTGCCGTCCGCCGCATCCAACATGGCGCCCACAAAATAGCGCTCCTCGATGAGGGGCAGCATTTTCTTAGCCTCAGACGGCGTCAACAATTCGGTTTCCAAGCCCAAATAGCGCGCGCGTGCGTGCGCCATCTTTAACCACTCCATGCGCTCTGGCGTGTCCGCCAACAGCAGACCACCCGAACGGTGCAGCCCACAGGACTGACCGGAGATTTTTTCAAGCTCGTCGTATAAGCCGATCGTATACCCTTGCAGCTTGGCGACGTTGGGATCGCCATTGAGTGTGTGAAAACCGCCTGCGGCGTGCCACGTTGAACCACTCGTCAACTGATCGCGCTCAACCAAAACAACGTCTTTCCAACCCGCTTTGGTCAGGTGATACAGCACGCTACAGCCCACCACACCACCACCAATCACCACAACTTGCGCTTGCGATTTCATACCAATCCTTAGAGTTTCAAGTGTTCCCAACCAGACCGATTAACGGTCAATTTTTTTAAAGAGCGCCGACCGCATCGACCAACCAGTGCAACTGACTTTCGGCAAAGGTCCGCAAAAAGACCAACTCATAAACCAATGGCTCACAATGCTCGAGCAACACCGGGTTATGATCCAAAGCCGTTTGAATGAACGCGCCGGGCGCGAAGTGCGTGGGATCAATATCCACACTGATTCCCAGGCGCAACAGCTCATTGGCGCGCGGACCCCGCACGCGCACGCGCACGCGCGCGTGAGACAGATCCACGACCGCCGCGTCGGCGGGCGACACGGCCATCAAGGCCTGCAGGGACGGACCACTGAATCCATAAAACCCATAACTCTCGGGCGCCAATCGATACACGCGCGCGGCGCCCTGAACGAGCACCTCCCGCGGCGAGTTGGGCAGCGCCATCGTGAGCTGCGACTGCAGCGCTTCGCGAGCACCCGGCCCGTGAAAATGGGTGATTTGCACAAACGTCGCCGGCTCACAGATTTCAATGGCAAGCCCAACAGACGACAGATCCACCGCCTGGGTTTGCAGCCATTCCTGAAACGGATTCGCTCGGTTAAGCATGGAGACGCGCTCCTTCTGGATCTAAGAACACCGGCGACACCACTTCAAGCTCAATCTGCTCATTTTTCAAAGGGTACGCCGCGATGACCGTCTGCCCCTGTCGCCGCAAGCCGCCTTCTAAGAGACCCAACGCAATTTGACTGTTCAACGTCGGAGACGCCGTCACCGAGGTGATGTAACCCCGACCGTGTCCCGCCACGCGCTCGCCGGCGTAAAACAAAATCGATCCACCACGAATCTTCACGGTCGGGTCAACGGGCTTTAAACCCACCAATTCCCAGCGATCCTCGCGCACCAACTCTTCGCGATTCGACAACACTTTACCGATAAAGGGTTTTGGCTTGGCCATCCGCGCCAAGCCCAAATCCTTGAGCGTATTGCGATGATCCAGTTCCAATCCGGCCACGTGTCCTTTTTCGATTCTCAATGAGGCCAACGATTCAAGGCCGTACGGCTTCAATTCAAAGGATTGACCGGCGTGGAGCAGATGCTCCCACAACGCGATTCCAAAGTTCGCCGGAATGTACAACTCGTACGCCAACTCACCCGAAAAACTGAGACGCATTAAACGCACCGTCGTGGACTCAAATTCAAAATCCACCACCCCCATAAAGGGCAAGGCTTCAATCAGTGCGGCGCGTTCCTCGAAGGCCTTGAGCAAGACCTGGCGCGCCAAGGGCCCCGCCAAACTCATGCCAGCCCATTGATCCGTAATCGAACTGACCCGCACTTTTAACTGCGGCCACACCACGTCTAATAAGAATTCCAGGTGCGACATCACCTCCGCCGCTTGCGCGGTGGTCGTCGTTAAAAAGTAATGGTTTTCAGCCAATCGCGCCGTAGTGCCGTCGTCGAGCACAATGCCATCGTCGTGCAACATGACGCCATAGCGGGCTTTTCCGACCGGCAGCTTAGCAAACCCATTGACATACACTTGATCTAAAAAGACCGCGGCATCCGGGCCTTGAACGTCAATCTTGCCCAGACTCGACACGTCCGACAACCCAACCTTCGTGCGCACATGATCCATTTCAACCACGTAGGCGCTCACCACGTCGGAACCGGCCCAGTCGTAGAACCACGGACGCAGCCACAACCCCGCCTCCGTCATGGTGGCGCCGTGTTGGAGGTGCCACTCGTGCAAAGGCGTACGGCGTATGGGTCGAAAGTGTCGGCCAACGTTGCGGCCGGCGATCGCGCCGACGGTCAGGGGAACGACGGGGGGGCGATAGGTCGTGGTGCCCGTTTGCGACGGCGTCAGCGATCGCAGATGAGCCACGTGCATGAGCGCATTGAGATTGGAGGATTTGCCCTGATCCGTTCCCATGCCAAGCGTGGTGTAACGCTTTAAATGCTCTATGGATTCATATCCTTCATCGACGGCCGAGGCCACATCGTTCAACGTGACGTCGTTTTGAAAATCCACAAACACCTTACCGCCCGCGCGTCGAATCAAGCTTAATTTTTCAACCAACAGGTCCTGTTTTGCAAACTGCAGCGGTGTGCTCTCAGCGCCTTTGGGCAAGGCCGCCATTCGCGGGCTCATCGACCATTGCGCCATCATGCGCAGCGCCGCCTGTTCACCCGAACTCAAGGCGTCGCCAAATCCCAAGGCGCCGGTCACGGAACCGGCGACGAATTGATGCTCGGGCAGCGTACCCGGCACAAAGGCCTGGATCGACTCATTGAACTGCGGCTTAATTCCCTGGTGTGAACTCAGATGCACACACGGCGTCAAGCCACCGCTCATACCAATCACATCACAGGGCACGTGTTGAAACGGACCGGCGCCCGTTAAAATCAACGCCCCTTCGACGGTTTTGCCGCCCAGGGCCCGCGCCACCACGGTATCGGGGAGCACGTTGACGCCCGCTTGACGCGCCAGCGCGTGGTGCGCCGACGTCGCTCTGGCATCACACAGAGTCACCTCGGCACCCAAGCGCGCGAGCGAACACGCGGTGTCGTAGGCGGTGTCGTTTTGCGTGGCCAGCAGAATCTGTCGACCCGCCAACACCGCGTAACGGTGGGCGTATTCCGCCAGCGCCTTCGACAACAAGACCCCGGGCAGATCGTTATCCGCAAAGGTCAACGGCCGCTCGAGTGCGCCGGTGGCCATCAAAATGGAGCGCGCCCGAATGATCAACAGGCGTTCCTTGAGGGCGTTTGCCTGGCGGCGATCCAAGGCCACCACGCACTGATCGTCGTACAAGCCCATCGCCGTGGTTCGGGTTTTGATCTCAATGTTTTGATCGTCTAACAACTCGTTAAAGGCTTTGGAATAAATATCCCACGTGGCTTGATCCTGACTTGCGTTGAGCTCGCCGCCGGGTTTGAAGTCCTGCTCCAACACCAGGACTTTGAGACCGGACCCCACAAACTGCCGCGCCGCCGCCACGCCGGCAATGCCGGCGCCCACAATGAGCACATCCACATGGCGGTATTCGGTGTCGTAGCGATGCTCATCCACCTGATGCGCGGCCTGCCCCAAGCCCGCCGCGCGCCGTATAAACGGCTCAAAAAACATCCACGCGCCCTTGGTCAGGCCCATGAACGTTTTGTAGTAAAAGCCCGCACCAAACAAGGGCGACAACAAGCCATTGATGGCCATCAAATCAAAATCCACCGATGGAAAGCCATTTTGGCGTTTGAGATTTAGTCCGTCGCTGAGTTCTATTTGCGTGGCGGGCAAATTGGGCGTGACGCCACTCGGTTCGACCCACGTCAACAGGGCGTTCGGCTCATCCACACCGGCGCAGAGCAAGCCGCGCGGGCGATGGTATTTGAAACTCCTGCCCAACACCCACCGATCATTGGCCAACAGCGCGCTGGCGACCGTATCGCCTTTGAATCCAGAGAGGGCTTTGCCATCGAGCGTAAACTCAATGGGGTGTTGGCGATCAATGGATCCGCCATTGGGCAAGCGACTGCTTTTAGTCATGACGCACCACGCCTTCCGGCCACGCGCTGGCGCGCACCGCGTTCACCGCGGTATCCCGCGTCACCACCAACCACTGACGACAGCCCATCACGTGTTGCCAGTATTCGCGATGCACTCCTTTCGGATTTTCGAACAGAAACACGTGGGCGTACCATCGCTCGAGATCCTCGTCGGCCAAATCCGGACGCGACTTGGAAGCATCCCCGAAGTATTTAAACTCCGTATAGTCTCTTAAACCACAATGCGGACACGGAATACGCAACATCGTTATTGCCTAAAAGTAAACATGCCGTGACCATATTCATCGGCACCATTGTTACGGCGGAATCGCTCCGGGTGAAAGCCTGCAATCAACGGATGCGGGGCGTCATTGACTAAGGTGTACGCAAAGCACCAACCGGAGGCGGGCGTCGCTTTAAACCCTTGGTAACACCACCCCCCATTGAGGTACAAGCCTTTGAGCGGCGTGCACCCAATCAAGGGACTGCCGTCGGGCGTCATGTCTTGCAATCCCGCCCAATGGCGCAACAGACGCAATCGACTCATTCCCGGAATCAACGCCACCGCACACTCCGCGACCGTTTGAATTTTTGCAAACTGACCGCGCTGGGTATAGGTGTTGAAGCCATCGATGTGACCACCGAACACCATACCGCCTTTATCCGACTGCGAGATGTAGAACAGTTCGGCGCCAAAGGAAATCACGTGGTCAACAAAGGGCTTGATGGGTTCGGTCACAAACGCCTGCAACAAATGACTCTCGACGGGCAACTTAAGACCCGCCAGATTCGCCACCACCGAGGTGTTGCCGGCCACCGCCATGGCGGTCTTATCGGCGAGAATGTCCCCGCGCGTGGTCTTCACACCAATCACGCGATCCTGGTCTTTCACAAACCCCGTCACTTCACAGTTTTCAATAATGTCCACACCCAGCTGATCCGCGGCTCGAGCGTAACCCCACACCACCGCATCGTGACGCGCGGTTCCGGCGCGTTGTTGCAACAACCCACCCACAATGGGGAAGCGCGCCCGCGCGGAATAATCCAAATACGGCAGGAGTTCTTTAACGCCGTTGCGATCCAACAACTCCGCGTCGATGCCGTTTAAGCGCATGGTGTTGCCGCGCCTGGCCAACACGTCCATTTGACCGGGCGAATGGCCCAACACGATTTGACCGCGCTGCGACACCATGATGTTGAAATTGAGTTCGTGCGACAAGCCTTCCCACATTTTCAAACTGCGCTCAAAAAACGCGGTATTGGCCGGCATCATGTAATTGGAACGAATCAGCGTGGTGTTGCGCCCCGCGTTCCCGGATCCGATGTAGGATTTTTCCAAAACCGCAATGCGCCGCACGCCGTGTTCTTTGGCCAAATAATACGCCGTCGCCAAGCCGTGCCCGCCGCCGCCGATGATGATCACATCGTAGGACGATTTCGGGGCTGCGGCTCGCCAAGCCCGTGGCCAGCGCTCGCCGGTGATCGCGTGACGCACTAATGCGGCAATGGAATATTTTGAACTCATCGAACTCGACTACTTTCCTAAAAATGAAACCCGAGCCACTTCGGTTGCGGGGCGTCGGGAATCCCAATGAACCCCATCACCCCTCGGCAATCCCACGGCGCGGAATCGGATGATCGACATCCACGATCAACCACAATAAGGCCGCTACTATAGCAAACACCACCCCTAAGCCAAAGGCGATGTCCCACCGCTGGGCCGCCGACAGATAAGCCACGATCGGTATGCCAATCACACCACCCAAGTTGCCACCGGTATTGACGATGCCGGTCACGGCCATGGTTTCAGACCCGCCCACCCGCATGGCCCCACCCCAATACGACCCCTCGGACAGTTCGATCAAAAAATAACTCAACACCAACGCCCCCACCGCAATCCAAGACGCGTGCGCGGCAATCGCCACCCACAACAATAATCCGGCCAAGGGAATCATCACCATCGGCATCACGCGATAGCCCCACGCGTTGCCGAGTTTTTGGGTGGCCAGCAACGTCACCCCGCCACCGACACCGGCCCCCAATGCCGCTCCCATCGGCGGAATGGCCGCCATCCAACTGCTTTCAAAGACGCTGAAATGACGCTGTTGAATCAAAAACAAAAAGGTCCAGTTGGCAAGCAAATAGAACACGTAATTCATACACACATACGACGCCGCCATGGCCCACACGGACCGATGGCGCAGGATGGGGAACCACGACCGCACGCTTAAGGCCGCGTCGGGGGCCGGGGCGCTTTGCATGGATTGACGTTGGTCCACGCTCAGAGCGGGATGCTCTTGCGGCGTATTGCGCACGTAGACCCACCAAATCCCCACCAATAGAATTGGCGGCCAGGCGGCGATGAACAACGCTTTTTGCCAGGCAAACGCACTGATCAGTGCCACCAATAAGGGCGGCGCCAAGGCCGCCCCCACTTGACTGCCGCAGGTGTGAATGCCCTGCGCCAGCGACCACACGCGCGGCGGCAACCAACTCTCCATCACTCCAGCGCACACCGGAAAAAAAGGCGCGTGCGCCAGGCCTAAGAGAAATTGCGATAGAAACATCACCACAAACAGCGCCGTGCCGCTAAAAAACAGTGGCGCCAACGGCAGCGCCGCGCAGGCGAGAATGGCCACCACCCCGGTGATCGACAGCGCGAGGCGTGCGCCAATGCGCTGCCCCCAGATCGAGCCTGGAATTTGAAAAAACCCGTACGCCGCGACAAACGCCCACTGCAACCAACCGATTTGGACTTGCGACAGCGTGAGCGCGGGCATGATGCGCTCAGACGCCACCGTGATGGATTTTTGTTGAAAATACAAAACCATCGCGGCCATCACGAGCAGGCCGAATATTCGCCAGCGAACCACTTCAGGTTTCGACACCGTTTCCGCCTCCATACCCGCTCCATGGGAGCCGCAGTGTCGCACGGGAAGTGCCCTTCTGCACACGACCCACTGCGAATGCGGCACAGCAGCATAATGAATCCGTTAAGCGTGCCTGCCCACCACCGTCGCGCCTGCCAACGCGCGTTTGCCAGCGCGTGTCTGCGGCGAATTCGAAGTCGCATAAATTGATGAATCCATGACTAAAAAGCATACCGCTTTCGACGCAAAATTCACCTTAAAATGGGTATCCTACCGAGACGCAAGACCGCTTGCGGCGGCGGTGTCCGTCGCGGGTTCATTGACAGGGGATGTGGTGAAAATCGATCGTCGCTGGCTGCCATTAAATGCCCTGCGTGCCTTTGAGGCCGTCGCCTCGCATTTAAGTTTTACCCAAGCCGCCCAAAGCCTGCTGATCAGCCAAAGCGCCTTATCCCGGCACGTCATTTCGTTGGAAAAACTCATCGGCGTCCAACTGTTCGATCGCAAACCGTCCGGCCTGAGCCTCACCAGTGCGGGCGAGCAGTTGTTGCCGGTGGTGACCAAGGCGCTGGATCGTTTGGAATACTCGTTGGATGAAATCCGGGAGAGCAAATCGCCCTCGGTGCGCACCTTGCGGGTCAGCATGCCGCCGTCCTTTGCGATGCATTTGGCGGTGCCGCTCATGAAAACCTTTCGCAAAGACAACCCCGAAATTGAAATTGACCTCGTGACGCCCTACGGCACCGGCCTTCCCGTCAGCGATGCGGACGTGGCGGTGATGTACTCCAAGCCTCAAATCAGCAGCCTCGTGACCGACCTCTTGTGGCCTGAAAAACTCGGTCTGCTGTGTCATCCGGACTGGGCTAAAAAACAAGCCCATCACAGTTTAAGTGAGTTTATTCAACAGTCGGAACTGCTGCACACGCGCATCGAAGAATACCCGCGACACTATCTGTGGGGCGAATGGCTCAAACAAGAACAGATTCCGATGGCCTTGGCAGACCGCGGCTTAATTTTCGACACCGCGCTGTTGGCGGTTCAGTACGCCTTGTCCGGCGAAGGGGTCGCTTTGGTGGATCTGAATTTATTCAAGGATGAAATCGCCAGCGGCAAATTGGTGCAACCCTTCCCCGCCACCATGGACGCGGGCTTCGGCTATTACCTCGTGACGCATCCGGAAGCCTTGAGCGATACCGCCATTGCCATTTTTAGGCAATGGCTCATCGAACAATTTGGAAAATCACAAGACCCGCATCCCGTTCCTTAAGATGAAGTGTAGAGTTAATTAAATAGGATTGAGACCATGACTGAAGAACGCAGTGAACGACGCGCACGTCGCGTCAGCAAACCCACAAACGACCCCGTCGCCGAACGCCGTCGCCGCTACCGCCATCTGGTCAATCCATTCACCTATCAATCGGTCTTCAGTGAGGACGAAGTGGCGTCCATTCACGAGGCGGCGCTGGGAATTCTGGAAGAACAAGGCATGCGCGTATTGAGTGAACGCGCGCGACAGGCCTATAAGCAAGGTGGCGCTTCGGTGAACGAAGACACCCTGATGGTGCGCATGGACCGCGGGCTGGTCACGGAATGTTTGGCGGCGACTCCCAAAGAGCTGACGCTGCACGCCGGCGAACCCGAGTGGACCATGCCCTTATCCGGTCGCCATGTGGCGTTCGCGCCCACCTCCGGGCCGCCGAACATTATGGACAGCGAGCGCGGCCGACGCGCGGGCACCATCGAGGATTTCACCAACATCATCAAAATTTGTCAGATGACCGATGTGTTGCATACCCTAGGCGGCTGCGTTGAACCCCAAGATGTGCCGACCCACGTTCGCCATCTTGAAACCACGCGCATCATGCTCACCTACTCCGACAAAATCCCGCTCGTCTACGCGCGCGGCACCGGCCAAAACATTGATAACTTCGAGATGATGCGCTTGGCCTACGGCCTGTCGATGGACGAGTACAAATCGCGCCCCCACACGATGACCGTCATCAACACCAATTCGCCATTGCAGCTGGACATTCCGATGGCCGAGGGCTTGATGGATTACGCCGAGTATGGCCAAGTGTGCATCATTACGCCCTTCACCCTGGCCGGCGCCATGGCGCCAGTCACCATCGCCGGGGCCTTAACCTTGGCTCACGCCGAAGCGTTGGGCGGATTGACCCTATCGCAAATCGTCAAAAAAGGCGCCCCCATCATGTATGGGAGCTTCACCTCCAACGTCGACATGAAATCCGGCGCGCCCGCGTTCGGAACACCCGAGTACGTCAAAGCCGCGTTCGGCGCGGGCCAAATGGCGCGCTACATCAACCTGCCCTGGCGCTCTTCCTCGGCCACCGCCTCCAACTGCCCAGACGCCCAAGCCGCTTACGAATCTCAGATGAGTTTGTGGGGGGCGTTGATGGGCGGGTGCAACTTCATGCTCCACGCCGCCGGGTGGCTCGAAGGCGGTTTAACCACCAGTTATGAGAAGTTCATTCTCGACATTGAAATGCTGCAAATGTTTGCCGAGACGTTCATGCCCATCAGCGCCGGCCCAGCCGAGCGCGCCGTGGACGCGATCAAAGAAGTCGGCCCAAGCGGTCACTTTTTTGGATGCGCGCACACCATGGAACGCTATCGCGACGCGTTCTATACGCCGCTGGTGTCGGACTGGCGAAACTTCGGTCAATGGACCGAAGCCGGTGCACTCACCGCCACTCAACGCGCCAGCCTCATTTACAAAGACATGCTCAAAAACTATCAGCCGCCCGTCAAGGATCCGTCTCGTTTGGAAGCCTTGAATGAGTACGTCGCCCGACGCACGGCGGAAGGTGGCGCGCCGCCGGTGAGTTGAGTTCAACCCGAACTGAGCACACCCAACGACTGAATCCGATTGCAAGTGAAGTAGAGGAAGATAGATATGCGTACTCAAGTACAAGTTGCCGTCATTGGCGGCGGCGTGGTTGGCGCTTCGGTGTTGTACCATCTGACCAAATTTGGCTGGAAAGACGTGCTCTTAATTGAACGCGCGGAATTAACCTCCGGCTCCACCTGGCACGCCGCGGGCGGGATGCACACGGTCAATGGCGATCCCAACGTCGCCAAGCTGCAGCAGTACACCATCAACTTGTATAAAGAAATTGAAGAAATCTCCGGCCAAAGCTGCGGCGTTCACATCACGGGCGGCATCATGTTGGCCGGCACGCCCGAGCGTCTGGACTGGCTGAAGATGGCCAAAGCGCGTGGCCGTTATTTGGGCATGGATTTGGAATTGCTGTCGCCCAGCGAAGCGAAAAAAATCTATCCGCTGATGGAGGAAAAACACTTCCTCGGCGCCATGTACGACCCCATCGAAGGGCACGTCGACCCCTATGGCGTCACCCACGCCTACGCCAAGTCGGCGCAAATCGGTGGCGCCGAAATCGTGCGCCAAACTCGAGTTGTTGACCTCAAACAACGGGAAGATGGCACCTGGGACGTCATCACCACCCACGGCACCGTTCACGCCGAACACGTCGTCAATGCGGGCGGCTTATGGGCGCGTGAAGTGGGCCGAATGGTCGGACTGGAACTGCCGATTTTGGCGATGGAACATCAATATTTAATCACCGACGACATTCCGGAATTCGTTGGCCAAAAAGAGCAATTGCACTGCATCGATTTCGAGGGCGAAATCTACATGCGCCAAGAGCGCGGTGGCATGCTCATGGGCACCTACGAGCGCGCCGGCGTGCCGTGGTCCACCAAAACAACGCCTTGGGACTTCGGTCAAGACTTACTCGAAAACGATTTGGAGCGAATCGCGCCTTCCCTCGAGGTGGGCTTTAAGCATTTCCCACGCTTGGAATCCGCGGGCATTAAGAAAATCGTCAACGGCCCCTTCACCTTCGCTCCCGATGGCAACCCCCTCGTGGGTCCGGTCCGCGGCCTCAAAAACTTCTGGGTCGCGTGTGGCGTGATGGCCGGGTTCAGTCAAGGCGGTGGCGTCGGATTGTCCTTGGCGCAGTGGATGATCCACGGCGATCCGGGAGGCGACATTTGGGGCATGGACGTCGCGCGCTACGGCGATTGGACCACCCTGCGCTACACCAACGCCAAAGTACGCGAAAACTATTCGCGACGCTTCAGCATTCGATTCCCCAACGAGGAACTGCCGGCCGCGCGCCCCTTGCGCACGAGCCCCATCTACGATCGCTTAGCGGCTGAAAATGCGGTGTTTGGCGACTACTGCGGACTCGAGCACGCGTTGTGGTTCGCGCCCAAGGGAACGCCCGCGGTGGAAAACTTCACCTGGGGCCGAAGCAACGCGCACGGTCCGGTCGGCGAGGACTGCAAAGCCGTTCGCGAACGGGCTGGTCTGTTGGAAACGACCAATTACGGCAAATTTGAAGTCACTGGCAAAGACGCCGAAAAGTGGCTCAAACACGTAATGGCCAATAAAGTCCCGGCGGTCGGGCGCATGGTGCTCACGCCGATGCTCAATCATCAAGGACGCCTCATCGGTGATTTCACCGTGGCGCGACTCAGCGAGGAGCGCTTCTTTGTCGTGGGAACGTACGCGGCGGAGCAGTTTTATATGCGCTGGTTTGCGCACACCACCGATCAACTGCGCGTGACCATCCGGCCGTGCGCGATGGAGATCACGGGCCTGGCGCTGGCGGGACCGAAGGCGCGCGAGATCTTAGCGCCACTCGTGGACATCGATTTGGACACCAAGGCCTTCCCCTTCATGAGCTTTGCGCAAGTCGACGTCGGGATGATCCCGACGCTCATGGGACGCGTTTCCTTCACCGGAGAAATGGGTTATGAAATGTGGGCGTCCAGCGAATATCAACGGGCGCTGTATGATTTGCTGACCCACGCCGGCGCCGACCACGGACTCAAAGTCATTGGCGGTCGTGCCCTCAACGCGCTGCGTTTGGAAAAAAGCTTCGGCACCTGGGCGCGTGAGTTTAGACCCATTTATGGGCCAATCGAGGCGGGCTTGGGCCGCTTCGTGGACTTTAGCAAAGCCGACTTTATTGGCAAAGCCGCCGCGCTCAAAGAGCGCGACAGCGGCGGTGAACGCACCCTCATCACTTTGTCGGTGGACACCGCGGCCCACGACGCCATCGGCGATGAACCGATTTTCCACAACGGAGAAGTGGTCGGCTGGGTGACCTCCGGTGGCTACGGACACACCATTGGTGCGTCGTTGGCCATGGGCTATGTGAACAACGCCGTGGCCGCGTTCACCGATGGCTTTGCGGTGGAATTGGTCGGAAAAATGTGCCCCGCCATTCGCTTGGCCGAAGCACCGGTGGATCCAAAGGGAACCCGAATGCGCGCCTAAACGCGCGCCGACGCGACCTGGTCAGAACGTCCCAAATTTAGCTACACTGGCTGCATGCAAAACGTTCTGACCCCCATCCTCAACCTCGTCGGCGCAGACCACGTCCTCCAAGGCGACGCGCTCTTAAGCCGCGATCCGGGAGTCCACCCCGACCATTTTCGATCCGGCGTTTTGGTTCGACCTCAAGACGTCAGCCAGCTGTCGGCCGTGCTCAAACTGTGCTCGGACGCCAAGCAACCCGTCGTGGTCCACGGTGGGCGCACGGGCCTCTCACACGGGGCGGTCACGGAAGTGGGCGAACTCATTATTTCGATGGAGCGATTCAATCGCATTCGGTCGATTGACGCCACCAGTCGGACCGCGGTCGTGGAAGCCGGCGTGACGCTGGCGCACTTAGACCACCACCTCGCCGAGCACGCGCTGACCTTGGGTCTGGATCTGGGCGCGCGCGATTCGGCCACCCTCGGTGGACTGGCCGCCACCAATGCGGGTGGCAACGAAGCCTTTCGATACGGCACCATGCGCGAACGCGTTCTGGGACTTGAAGTCGTCCTCGCCAACGGCGACGTGCTCTGTGAGCTGCATCAAGTTCGAAAATGCAATGAGGGGTTTAGTCTCGAGAAGCAATTCATTGGCTCAGAGGGCTGCCTGGGAGTCATCACGGCGGTCTCCCTTGAATTGGTCACTCGCGCTCGATTCAAATCCAGCGCCTTATTGGGATTTGCCGATTATCAAAAGGCGGTCGAATGCGTTTCACACGCGCGCGTGAACCCGGATCTGGCGGCCGCGGAAGTGCTGTGCCGCGGCCAATTACGACTCGCCCTGGCTGACGCCGGTCTGAGTGACCGTGCGCCGCCCGAGGGCGAGGTCTTCGTGTTATTGGAATTTCAGGGCGACACCGAGGAGCGGGCCTACCATCTTCTGGAGCAGATCCTCGAACAGGCGTTTGCGGCCGAACTCCTGGCGGATGCGTGGATTGCTCAAAACGAACGGGACCGGCAATTGTATTGGCGGCTGCGCGAGGACTGGGCGGTCGATCGCCACTACCCGGGCGGTTTGTGGTACGACGTGTCCATTCCCCCGTCTCACATCAATGCGGTGGTTCTGGCCATCCAGCGCCGCTTGGCCGAGTTTGATCGCTCCCTGCAATTATTCGTGGTGGGCCATTTGGCCGATGGCAATTTGCATTTCACGGTCAACGCCGAACGCCCCTTACACGGCCACTACGACGCCATCGCGGCGCTGATCACCGCCGGCATCAAAACGCTGGGCGGGTCGTTTTCGGCCGAACACGGCATCGGGCTTGAGAAAAAAGCGACGCTGCTGCGAGAGAGCAGCGCAACGAAATTGAAGTGGATGCGGGCATTAAAAACATTTTGGGATCCCCATCACATTCTCAATCGTGGCAAAGTCGTCCCACTGTAGCGCTCCCCGGCCATTGAGGTTCGTATGATCGACGTCGATATCAAAGCCCTGCTGCTTGCGTTCATCGTCCTCTTTTCCCTGCTGTTCTTATTCAAGTTCTATCAATCGCTTAAACACAACCCGCGCTCCGTCACGCCCACCTTGCACAGCCTCAGCATCGGGTGTGTGAGTAATTTTTTTGACACGCTGGGGATTGGATCGTTTCCGACCTCAACCAGTTACCTGCGTCTGCGTCGACTCATCGATGATCAATTGATCCCCAGCACGCTCAACATCGGCCACGCGCCAGCGGCGATCACTGAAGCGCTGATCTTTATTACGCTCGTGCCCGTCAGCCCGCTGTTGCTGGTGTCCACCACGCTGTCGACCGCCGTGGGTTCCTTTCTGGGATCCGGCATCGTCTTGCGCTTACCCAAACGCCCTCTACAAATCGTGCTCGGCGTTGCGTCCTTAATCGCCGCGGTGTTGTTCATCTTGGTGAATTTACACCTCATGCCCGGTGGCGGAAACGCCTACCGCTTGTCGACAGTCCCATTCCTATTGGCCAACGTCACGGTCATGACCCTGGGCGCCTTGATGGCCGCGGGGGTGGGGTTTTTCGGACCCTGCCTCATCGTGTTGTCCTTACTCGGCCTACACCCCCTGGCCATTTTCCCGATCATGATGAGCGCCGGCGCGGTCCAGCAACTGACCTCGGGCTGGCGTTATTTGGACCAGCAGCACTACGACCCGCAATTGACCACGGGCTTGGCCTTGGGTGGCGTGGCGGGGGTTCTGTTGGCCGCATTCTTAGTCAAGAGCCTAGCCGTTGACGCGCTTCGTTGGCTGGTTGCGGCGGTCGCCTTGATCGTTGCCGTGGACTTTCTGTTGAGCGCCTTTAAAACAGTACCCCACCGTGCGCCAAACGCCTCGCAGCCGCATTAATGGCGAGTGGCTTGCGCCACTTCTTCATTGATCATCCGCGCCAAACGCAAGCCCGCTTTGACCGCTTGCTCGTGCGCCACCTCATGCACCGCGTGGCGATACTCCTCGGTGGGTCGAGACAGCTCCTTGGTTTGGGCCGCAATGGAGGGCGCCTCGTAGGCCTGGCGTTTGGCGATTTCAAAACTCTCCAACGCCCATTTCTCCGGATCAATCGCGCCCTCCGCGTCGGGCGATCGACGTTCCAGGCGCACCGCCTCACGCATCGCCTTCTCATCGTCTTTGCCGCGCCCGAGCGCATCGTCCCACAAACTGTGTAAATTATTTCGGCACGGGTGCTCACACAATTTCACTCGATTTCCACCCGCATCGCCCGTGGGCTCATCTTGGGTAAAACGACTCACGGCGTGCAGCGGTTGGTGCACATCGCCCACCAGATGAATGAGCCACGGCAAATCATAGGCTTTGAGTTCGATGGGCGATTGCGGGCGACTCAAGGCTTGATGCAAAACCCGAATTTGCGTGACCGCGTTGACCCCATGCGGAGGCTGCACCGGCGTGCCATCGCGCGAGAATCCATAATCAACGTAATGCCAATATTTGTGCATCCAATGATCCGCAAAGCCAATATTTTGAGCGCTTTCCGGTCCTTTGGGACTCTCGCCATCGTTGTCAAAATCCGCGCGGCCCTTGATCTCATCGGGCCAACTGGACGCCTCGATAAACGCCACCTCGGCGCGATCGGCCGGCGCAGCCTCACGGACCCAGCGTTGGTAATCCGGATGATGGCTCAGCCACTGATCGACCACGAGCTTGGATTGTGGCGTCAAGTGATCGTAGGCGATGGCCGCCACCACATGATGGCCCATTTGATTCCACGCGTGGCATGGCACGCAGGCCACCGCCAACACCACTCCCAGCACCCGCGAACCGACTCGCCACGCACGACTACGACCCATAAGCCCCTCGACTGAACCCTCGACCCGACGCTCACCGTTACGCTTTAGACCAATCAATGGGCTTGAGCGCTGGCAAGATAAATACCCAGCCGACAAATCCCAATAAATTGATGATGCCGGCCACCGCAAAGGCTCCCATAAAACTGTGACCGAATTGCGACAATAAAAATCCAGTCAGGGTGCCGGCAACGATTCCGGCCAAATTCCCACAAAAGTTTTGGACGCCCACCCATCGACCCGCGGCCGCCTCGCCCGCAATGAGCTGTGGAATCGCAAACACACCCGGGGCCGCTAAGCCCACCATAATTTGATACGCGAACAAGGACCACACGCTTTGCTGCTCGGGCAAGAGGGCAATACCGGCCATACAGGCAATCGCACCCAAATGCGACACGCCCATCGCGGATTTGTAAATCACGGTGGGCGAAAACCCGCGCCGCATGAGCGCGTCCAATCCCCAGCCGACGCTGACCGCGGCCAGGGCATTAATGACGTAGGATTCACTGACCACGTCGGCCATTTTGTCGAGGCTAAAACCCCGCGATTGAACCAAATAATAGGGCAACCATTGGAGAATGAAGTAATACGTGTAGTTGCTCGTGAAATGCCCTAAAGACGCGCCCCACAATCCCCGCTGGCGCAGCACTTGTTTGAACGTCGGCGCCTGGGCCTGGCGATGGAGCACATCCGCCTCGACCGTGGGCTGATCGCTGCGCATCCACAACCAAGGACCAATCCAGAGCAAGGACACGCCACCGAACAACCAAAACATGGGGCGCCAATCGTTGAAATGCCCAAGCAAATGCCCACCGACGTAAGTTCCCACGGCGGGACCAAACAGATAACCAAAGGCGAGCACGCCATTGGCCAATCCCAAGTATTCTGGTCGCACGTGCGCGGCCAAGATTTTTGAGGTGCACGGAAAGCCGACGCTCTCGCCCAGTCCCAACAGCAGTCGCAATACAATGAGCCCCAGCAAACTGCCCGCAAAGCCCATGAGGAAGGTGGCCAAGGACCACAACAACACACCCACCGCGAGCGTGCGGTGCGCGCCCAGCCGATCGGCGCAGTACCCCACCAGGATGTTCGCCACCGCATAGGTCCAATAAAATGAACTTTGCAGCGTGCCCAATTGATTATCGCTGAGGTTATAAAAGGTCCGGAACGGCTCAAAGGCAATCGCCAAACTCAACGAGCCGCGATCCACGTAATTGATGAGCAACACCAGCGTAATCATGAAAATGATGAGCGTCGCTGAAGAGGCGCGTTTGGATTCCGTCATGGTTTTTCCCCCCACCGAATCCTACCCTAAGTCACTCATTCTGGGGTGATCGTCACCCCAGACCGCGGCCGAGCGCCGAGTTTAGCCGCCCAATGGCCGCAACAGGCTTCTGGAAATAATGTGCCTTTGGATTTCGCTGGTGCCTTCCCAGATGCGCTCAATGCGCGCGTCTCGCCAAATGCGCTCCAAGGGCAAATCCGACATCAGGCCCATGCCGCCGTGGATTTGCAAGGCTTCATCCGCCACCATCGCCAACACTTCAGAGGCTTTCAATTTGGCCATGGCCATATCCATGTCGCTGGCCTGGCCTTGATCAAACTTCCAGGCCGCGTGTAAGGTCAACAGCTCCGCCGCTTTGAGCTCCATGGCCATATCCGCTAATTTGAAGGACACGCCTTGAAACTTGCCAATCATCTGGCCGAATTGTTTGCGCTCAACCGACCAATTGAGCGCCGCGTCGAGCGCTCGCTCCGCGCGCCCCAAACACGTCGCGGCCACTTGCAGTCGGGTTGCCCCCAACCAGTCGTTGGCCACCTCAAAGCCGCGGTGAACCTCGCCTAAAATGGCGCTTTTCGGAACGCGGCAGTCATTAAATTCCAACACGCAGTTGTTGTACCCGCGGTGAGAGACGTTTTTGTATCCGGGGCGAACCTCAAACCCAGGCGTGCCTTTGTCGACCAAAAAGGCCGTGATGAGTTTTTTAGGGCCCCGCGCGCTTTGTTCTTCACCGGTCGCCACAAACAAGATGACGAAGTCGGCGTGATCCGCGTGGGAAATAAAATGCTTGGTGCCGTTAATCACGTAGTCGCCGTTTTTCTCAACCGCGCTGGCGCGCATCCCGCGAACGTCGGAGCCCGCACCGGGCTCCGTCATCGCCAAGCAGTCCACCCGCTCCCCCCGAACGCTGGGAAACAGATACCGTTCACGCTGCTCGCCCTCGCAGGCACACAAAATATTGGACGGCCGACCCACGCAATTGTAGTGCAGCGCGTATCCGGTCTTTCCGAGTTCTTTTTCATACAGCACCCACGTCACGGTGTCTAATCCCGCGCCGCCGACCTCGCTGGGCATATTGGCCGCATACAAGCCCGCCTCAATGGCTTTGGCTTTGAGTTCCTGATGCAACTGCGGACGAAGCACGCCGGTGGCTTCCACCTCGGCTTCGTGCGGCATGAGTTCTTTGGTCACAAACTCGCGCGTCGAATCGACGATCATTTGTTGTTCATCGGTTAATGAAAATTGCATAAAAACACCTCTAATAAATCAACGCACTTGGCGACTGGGGTTCACCGGACGGACGGACCCGGGTTTGTCGCCCTGAGATTTTTCAAGCAGTACGGCGTAATCGAACCACAACTGGAGTTGGCGGTTGAGTTGCTCGGTGAGCAATTGCGGCGGATTCTCTTTGGGAAACAACGCCGACCGAATCGTGGCGCCATCGATGAAGGTCGAGATGGCGTTTTGAACGAGGGCGCGCGTCTGTTTGGTCCACGTACGCCATTCGGGCCAATAGCGACTAAACACCCGCTCGTACAACTTCGCGTACTCGCGATGCACCCACTGATTGCCTTTTTCAAGTTCCTCGTCCGCCAACACTTTGCCCCAATACGCCGTCCAGAAGCTCGCCTCTTTGGCCCGCTCCGCATCCACGGGCAACATATTCGCAAGCACCGCTCCCAACGACTCGCCATTCTCCTGCAGACGTTGCTCCACCCGCTTGAGCGACAGCCGCAAGGCGGCTTGAATGATTTCTTTCTTAGATGAAAAATAATGCGCAATCATGCCCGTGGTGTAGCCGGCGGCCTCGGCTATTTTGATCGTCGTGGCCTGCTCAAAGCCGAGCTCGGCCACGACCATACAGGCCACTTTCGCGATCTCCTCGCGACGCTTGGCGTGATCGACAATTTTAGGCATCAGCTCTGGTGCCGGATGTGACCACCCGCCTCAGCCGGTCTGGGCAAGGTGGCGTGCGACGCCCAAATGGCGTCGAGCGCTTTAAACGCCGAGGCGGCAAATGGCGAGGATTTTTGCGCAGCGGTATCCACGTGCACAAACAACTGCTCGCAGGTGGCGACCACGGCCTGATCCGATTGACGCTGCATGCGATGGAATAAAATCATTTTCTTCTCATCCAAGTGCAGCAGTTGGGTGCGCACGGTTACCGAATCCCCTTGTTTGACTTCTTTGAGGTGTTTGATGTGCACTTCAACCGTGTAGGGCGCGTGGCCACGTTGCCGGTAGGCGTCGTCGATGCCGACCTTTCGCAACAGCACATCGACCGCATCGCCAAACAACTGCGCGTAGCGAAAATCCGAGAGGTGATTGTTGTAGTCCAACCACTCGGGTCGCACGGCTGTATCTAATAGGAGCAGCGGCTGCGCATCGGTCGCGGACGCCTGCGGCGCGCGTGCGGCTTGTTCAGCGTACAAGCGCTCTTCCAGCGCGCGCAGGGTTGAACCCGCGCCGATATTGAACTGCCTTAAAACCTGCTGAATGGCGACGAGGTAATCGTCACGCAAGCGCTCCAGTTCACGGATGGAGCGACCCCCGGCCTGCTCGGCCGTGCCCTCCACCATGCGGTCGATGAGCGACTCGGTCAACTCGGGCGCTTCGAGCTTGGTCCACGGCCATTTTAGGCAGGGACCGAATTGATGCAACATATGACGCATGCCCGGTTCGCCGCCGGCCAAATGATAAATCTGGTTGGTGCCCATCGCAGCCCAACGCAACCCCGGGCCGTAGACGATGGATTCGTCCAACTCCCCCGTCGTGGCCACCCCGTCGTTGACCAAATGGAGAATTTCGCGCCACAGCGCTTCTTGCAGCCGATCGGTCAAATGGCCCGGGATCTCCTTGCGCACGCGCAAGGGATGCATGCCGATTTGGGTGTAGAAATGAGCCGCCGCCTCGATCGCCGCATCGTTGGTTTTTTGACCTTTGACCAATTCCACCAAGGGCAGCAAATAAACCGGATTGAAGGGATGACCCACAATCAGACGCTCGGGGTGCTGCATGTCTTTTTGCAAATCCGATGGCATGATGCCGGAGGTGCTCGACGCGATGACCACATCCGCGCCCGCGTGGTGGCTGATTTGCGCCAAAATGCGTTGCTTTAGTTCAACGTTTTCAGGAATGTTTTCTTGAATGAAATCGGCCTTGCGCGCCATTTCATTGAGATCGGTGGTAAAACTGAGCTTGCCCTTGGGCGGCAAAGGGGCGCTGGTCAAGCGATTCAACGCCGGTTCCGCGTTTTCAATGGCGCCGCGAATCCAGGATTCCATTTCAGGCTTCACGTCCGCGGCAATCACGTCAAATCCAAAGTGGAGCGCGCGCGCGGCCCAGCCTCCGCCAATCACCCCGGTACCCAGCAAGCCAAACGTCTTAACGGTGCGCATATGTCCCCCACTGTGTTTATTTATTGACGCCGTGATAATACCCGACTATCCACGCCTTGTCCTGCGATCAAGCGCCGACCCATCCCGCCTTTCTAATGCGCCCGAACCTCTAAAAATTTCTTTATTTTCATAAGCTTATTTTACTTGCCGTCGCACCTAGGCGACCGCATTAACCCGCGTTTGCGCACCGCACTCGGTTTTTTCCGCCAAATTTCACCCAGCTATTAAAAGTGGCGATTGGCACTTCCTCAGCAATTCGCGGCGTGACGGCACGCGCTCCCGCGCCGCACTGAACGCACCCGCCGTCACCCTCGCCGCGACCGTTATGGATCCGACCAAATTGGTCATCATCAATCCATCCAGTGGCCATCCGCGTGGACTGCGATATGTCAAATTATCTTAATAAATTGGTGGTGATGATCACCCGGTTGCGATGAACGTCATTCGTAATTCCAGCTGTAGAATTTTATGTGCACGTCTTGCAATATAGGCCTATATATTATACAGTGACTCTCTC
>Ga0164297_10000037_pt1 | contig 163440 bp, 163 predicted proteins | sample GEODES058metaG_FD_113539 | JGI IMG/M metagenome (GOLD analysis project Ga0164297, IMG submission 113539) | Dystrophic lake water microbial communities from Trout Bog Lake, Wisconsin, USA - GEODES058 metaG | ecosystem: Environmental > Aquatic > Freshwater > Lake | place: USA: Trout Bog Lake...
ACTAAAGATGTAGATATCTATGCAAATGATTAATTAATTATTTGTGTATTACTAAAACCGGCTCTTTGTAGCCGGTTTTTTTTAATCTGTTTTTTATACTTGTAAATTTCTGGCTGAAGATGTTTGTAATGCGCTTTTGATTGTCATGTCGAAAGAACATCCTTCTTCCGTTTGTAATGTAAAGATGTGCCATTGGAAAATTTCTGCGCCAATAGCTAAGCAACTACAAGGGAGTGTAGCGGAGATTATTTCGTTTAGTTGTCAGCGTCGTTTAGCCGTCAGCGCTAAAGAAAATTAATTAGGATTAACTTCTATCAGAATTTCATTTCTTCGCCAAAAAGGCAATGTCCATGGGGGATTGTATCTTGCAAGTTTAGGCAACCCAATAGCGGTTAACTTTTCTCTAGCCATCCATGCTTTTAAATAAGTCGTATTTTCAGCCACTGTTTCATCACCAGTAAATCCTGAAAATTTTGTTACTGCATAAAACTTTTCGGGAACTAGGACAATTTTGACTTCGTCATTGTTTGGCTTTGGTAATGTTTCCAAAGTGTATTGGCTTGGCATCACAAACTGAATATTCCAGTTATTTTTACTGTTTGTTGCTTGGATTCCTACCGGTGCTGTCATTTCAATTTTGATGGGCTCAGTGATGACAGGAACTGTCATATCAATTTTCGACTGTTTACCAACACCTGAGTTGTTACCAAAAATAAAATCTGCTATTTTTCGAAACCCGGCTGAAGATGCTTCACTGCGATCACCGGCCACTGTAACTTCGGCAATAATTAACTGGGGATATTTTCTTAATTCAAACGAATCAAAACTTCTTAATTGTTCAAATTTTGGTTCTTCTATAGCCATAACTTCCTGTACATTATTTATCGTCATTAGTGCTAAAAACGTAAACAAATGCAAAATTGTCTTATTTGGCATTTGATTCTGTAATTTGACTATCTTAATTTAATGAACTTTGTTTCATAATTTGGATTATATTACATCAGCGTTTGAGCTCGTTACACTTTACCCCATGCCCCACATTAGTGCAATACGGTAAGTAATAAAAGAGGCTAAGTAAGCCAAGGCAAATAAATAACTGAGCATAATCAGTGGAATTTTATAACCACCGGTTTCCCTTTTTACTGCTGCTATGGTTGACAAGCACTGAGGTGCAAAGACAAACCAGGCTAGTAGAGATAATGCTGTAGCCAAACTCCACTGATGAGAAATAATAGGTATTAAAGCCTCTGAGTCCTGTTGAGCATTACTAGATAATGCATATACGGTACTTAGAGAGCTAACAATGACTTCCCGTGCTGCCATGCCAGGTATTAATGCAATACTTATTTCCCAATTAAAGCCAATTGGTTCAAATACTTTTGCTAGTAACTTACCTAGCATCCCAGCAAAACTATACTCAATTGCAGGTCTGGTAGCACCTAGTGGCGCTGCCGGATAACTTGCTAAAAACCAAAGTCCAATGGTAAGCGCCATTAAAGTACCACCGACCCGGTTTAAAAAAATGAGTACTCTTTGCCAAAGTCCAATCAGGATATTTTTAAACCCAGGTAAATGATACTCAGGTAACTCCATCAACAGAGGATGAACTTGAGATTTATTGCCAGTAAAACGTTTTAAAATCCAAGCGATAACTAACGCTCCTACGATACCACTTAAATACAAAATAAATAATACAAAGCCTTGTAAACCCACTCCCATCCCTAAATTTTTGTCAGGAATAAAAGCGGCAATTAATAGTGAATAGACTGGTAACCTTGCAGAGCAGGTCATGAGGGGTGCTATTAAGATAGTCACGATACGATCCCTCGTATTCGAAATCGTGCGGGTTGCCATTATTCCTGGAATAGCACAAGCAAAGCTTGACAACAAAGGGATGAAAGATCTTCCTGAAAGACCGACCGAACCCATTAGGCGGTCTAATAAATACGCGGCCCGGGGTAAATAACCACTCTCCTCTAAAACTAATATAAAGAAAAATAAAATTAGGATTTGAGGCAAGAAAACAATTACACCACCCGCTCCTGCAATGACACCATTTACGATGAGACTTCTAACCCAACCTTCAGGTAACAATTCCCCAATCAAGTCACCAACCCACTCCGTCGCATCTTTAATCAGCTCCATTGGGAATGCGGCCCAAGAGAAAACTGCCTGAAACACTAAAAATAAAATGACCATTAATAAGAATGGTCCCAAAATTGGATGGAGTAAAAACTTATCAAGCCTATCACTTAGGGGATCTAGGATAATCTTATCGAGATCTAAACGCTTTAAGATTCCTTGAACGATTTGATTATCAGCTTCGACTCTAGGGGTGCTATCAAGTTCAACATTTGCCTGTAAAGCTTTTAATCCTTGTTTACTAAAATCCATATTGCTAAACATTTGTCGTAAATTGTCATCTCCTCTTGTTTTGACGCCAATTGAGGTGACCACCGGAAGCTCTAACTCTTCAGATAAACGGGCGACATTGATCTCAATACCTCGTTTTTTAGCTAAATCAATCATGTTTAAAACTACAATACAAGGTAAGCCCATTCTTTTAACTGCGAGTACTAGCCTTAAATTTCTTCTTAAATTAGTAGCATCGAGTACACAAAGAACTAAGTCCGGCTTTTTTTCACCTTCAGCTCTGCCTGCTAACACATTACAAGTTATCCGCTCATCTAATGAACGTGGATACAAACTATAGACGCCTGGCAAATCTAAAATGCGTACAAACTTTTCTCCACTTAAAAATAATTTTCCTTCTTTACGCTCAACTGTTACTCCCGCGTAATTAGCGACCTTTTGTTTACCGCCGGTTAGTAAGTTAAACAAGGAGGTTTTGCCACTATTAGGATTGCCAACTAAAGCAATCAATGGCTCTTTAGGATAAAAGTTGACTTTAGATTCAGACATAAGATTAAAGAGGTTCGACCTCAACCAGGGCCGCTTCATTTTTTCTGAGAGCAAAAGTAGAGGTGCCAACTCGAATCATCATTGGATCTCCGCCAAGAATGTTTCTTCTTAAAACACTCACCTGTTCACCCGGTATGAAACCAATATCTTCAAGTTGATGTATCAATTCAGTAGATTGCGGTAAAGAGTGAATTCTCTTTACACGTAAGATTTGTCCATTAGTTGCTTGATCTAGATTCATTTCTCAAATTTTTTTATATTTAACACTAATTATAATCCAAACGAGAATCGTTATCATTTACAATGGCTAAATCTAGAAATTTAACTTAAAGAAATTTCTAAGTTACATCCGCAAGGCATAATAGTGCCTATTACTTAAAGTCTTGAAATCCCCCCATATATGATTCAGTTACGAAATGTCGTCCTAAGACGAGGTGTAAAGGTTATTTTGGACCAAGCCAACTTAACTATTAATCCAGCGGAAAAAGTTGGTCTAGTCGGACGCAATGGCGCAGGTAAGTCTTCATTATTTGCTTTACTTAACACCTCCCTTCACGAAGATGGTGGTGATTTTAGTATTCCAACCCAATGGCGGATGGCACAAGTTGCACAAAATATGCCGGAAACAGATGAAAGTGCTACAACTTTCGTAATTGAGGGTGATACCGATTTAGTAGCTGCCCAACTTGAAGTAGATGCCGCAGAATTGAGCGGAGATGGTGACAGAATGGCGAATGCCTACATGCGCTATTATGATTGTGGCGCACATGACGCCCCAGCGAGAGCACAATCATTAATCCTTGGGCTTGGCTTTAAATTAAGCGAACTGAACAATCCAGTAAATAGTTTTTCTGGTGGATGGCGGATGCGCCTTCAATTAGCAAGGGCATTGATGTGTCCCTCTGAACTATTACTTCTTGATGAACCTACCAACCATTTAGATTTAGATGCATTAGTTTGGCTTGAGGCTTGGTTAAAAAAATACACAGGCACAATGATTGTGATTAGCCACGATCGTGAATTTTTAGATTCCATTACCAATGTAACTGTTCACATCGAACATGCCAAACTAAATCGCTACGGTGGAAATTACAGTTCTTTTGAAGAGCAACGTGCGGAACAGATGGCGCTTCAGCAAAGTGCTTTCTCAAAGCAACAAGAAAAAATTGCCCATTTACAAAAATTTATTGCCCGTTTTAAAGCAAAAGCTAGTAAAGCTAAGCAAGCACAAAGTCGAGTAAAAGCTCTCGACCGTATGGAAAAAATTGCCCCGCTCTTGGCGGAAGCTGATTTTACTTTTGAGTTTAAAGAGCCAGCTAATCTTCCAAACCCCATGCTATCGATTCAGGATGCATCTTTTGGTTATCCAGCTTCCCCTGAAAGTGGCAGTTCAATACCTACCACCATCATTAAACATGTAAGTAAGTCTGTACTTGCTGGGCAGCGCATAGGCGTATTAGGCGCCAATGGTCAAGGAAAATCAACTGTTGTGAAAACTATTGCGAGAACGCTCAAGCCCATCGCCGGAGACATTGTTGAGGGTAAGGGCTTAAATATTGGTTACTTTGCTCAGCAAGAACTCGACGTTCTAAATCCGAGTGATAATCCGCTTGAACATATGATTGCACTGGTCAAGAAGACAACTTCGGAAGGAAACTTAAGTGGTCAACCAACTAGGGAACAAGATCTAAGAGCATTTTTAGGCATGTTTAACTTTAGTGGTGACATGATCTTTCAAACTGTAGGTACCATGAGCGGCGGAGAAAAAGCGCGTTTAGTGCTTTGCATGATAGTTTGGCAACGTCCTAACTTACTACTTTTAGATGAACCAACGAACCATTTAGACCTTGCTACTCGTGAAGCTCTCGCAATGGCCTTGAATGAGTTCGAAGGTACTGTAATGTTAGTGAGTCATGACCGCGCCCTTCTCAGAGCGGTCTGTGATGAGTTTTGGATGGTTTCCAAAGGTGGTATCGCTCCATTTGATGGTGATCTCGAAGATTATCAAAGATACCTACTTGATGAGGCCAAACGTCAAAGGGAACTTGCCAAAAAAGAGGTTCAAACACCCGTTGCAGCAGTCGCTCCTAAAACAATTGAACCGACTCCAGTAGTTAAAAAATCATTTGTTTCTCCAGAGCAAAAAAAGATTCAAAAAGAATTAGAAAAAGTGAATGAAAAAATTGAGAAGCTAACCTTGGAACGTAAGCATCTTCACGAACAACTTGAAACGCTTACGAATCTAGAGGAAATTACAACAACAGGGAAAAAAATTGGGGCGTTAGAAGAGGACTTGTCAAAACTAGAAGAAAGTTGGTTATCTCTTAGTGAGTCATTAGAAGCTTGATTTGAAATTGCACTAAATATTAATGATCACATGCCCTATCTTGTTCCCGCTCTCAATCGCTAAATGGGAGTCGACAACCTGATCTAGTGAAAACTCCTCAGCAATCGCAAAAAATGGCTTTTTGACTGCAAGCCATTTATTAATGTCAGAAATAATCGTCTCTCTTTGCTCAGGGGTAATGGTATAGATTAAGGTAAATTTTAATGTGATATTTTTCGACATTAAAGCACCAATTGGCAACGGCATCGTTGGAGCAGCCACGTAGGCGTACATCACACTCGTGCCACCCGGTTTCAGTATTTGGGCATTCAGGTGTAAGTTCGCACCAAAATCCACCTCAATCACACGATCAACACCTTGTTGATTGGTAATTTCGTTTACCCGTTGCACAATGTCTTCTGTTTTATAGTTGAGGACAAAGTCGGCGCCAGCACGTTTTGCATGTTCCGCTTTGATATCTGAACTCACTGTGGTTAGTACTGTTGCACCACCCCATTTAGCCAACTGAATTGCGTAGTTGGCAACTACGCCAGCTCCTCCGGCCACTAGGACAATTTTTCCTTGTAAATCTCCATCAGAAAATAAACAACGATGAGCTGTCATTACGGGAATACCTAAACAAGCGCCCTCTTGAAAACTCAAGTCCTCTGATAGTGGTACTACCATCCAGTCTTCTAACAAACAATATTCAGCTGCAGTGCCATGAGGTCTCAAAAAAGCCGCATTAAATACCCATACTCTTTGACCAATTTGAAAGGATGTAACGCCGTCTCCCACTTCATGGATTGTGCCAGCTCCATCACTGCCAGGAATCTGCCAACTATCAGTCAATGCCCGCGACGTACCCGACCTTAGCTTAGTATCAGATGGATTCATACCACAGGAAGCCATCTTCACTACAACTTGTTTAGTTCCAGGTCTAGGTAAAGCTAATTGCTCTACTTTTAAAACATCAATAGCTTTACCGAACCCATGGTACGTGGCGGCTTTCATCATCATTAATTAATTGGTTTCATATAAAATTTTCTAAACTTAATAATACCGCTGCCATACTGCAATGCGATAAAGCCATCTTTTAATTTTTCATTCCGTGCATTCACCGTCTCAACGCCGTTAAATTTAACGATCAATTGACTACCGTTTGCAGTAATTTCCATTGTGTTCCACTGACCACCAGCCTTAGGATATGGTGATGTCACCTTAGCAACATCAACAATCGCGCCTGTACCGTAGGAAGGATCAGGTCTTGCATCCCAAATATTGACTTCATAGCAACTGACTGCATCAATTTTTTCAGGATTTTGACAACGGATAAAGACGCCGCTATTAGTTTGACTATCAGCCCAAAACTCAGTGTAAATATGGAAATTTTGATACTTCACTTTCGTTACCAAATAGCTAGGTAATTTACTCGTAAGGAAATCCGCCTGAATTGAGCCTCCTTGTAAACGCCAATTGGCATTACCTACTAAATTCCAATCGTTCAAGTTTTTACCATCCTCATACACTTTCTGAACTGTTGGATCATTTGCATTGAAATGACTACACGAGATTAAAAATAAACATGAGCTTGCAAGAGTAATTGCTCTAATAAACTTTCGATACATTATTGTCTCCTTTGTATGATTTATATAACTTTAGTTATCTTACCTCTTACCTGATTAGTTAGGCTTGATTTTTGTTTAAATTAACGTATCCGTAGGACATATTAGTTCGATTCGGACCATCTTTTTCATAGATATTTTTAGCTTGTAGAATTTTGTCTCCAGCTAACTCTGCACGTTGCTTTGCTGAGTAATTATAAATTCTGGCATTGTTTTCGCCAAAAATGGCATTCTTCACGGGCCCGTTTGCCTCGCCTAGTGGTTTATAGCCGTATCTTCTTCTTATTTCCTCAGGGATTTCCAAGCGACGGAATGCTTCAATTTGCCATTGTGGTGAACCTGTCCAAATAGCATCGGTTCCCCAAACGACATTAGTTTGACCAAGCCCCCTAATTAATTGCCCCATCATCACAGCTGATAAACGTGGATCAACAATCGTGGTTTGAGCAAATAACTGACCTACGTCAGCGTAAACATTTTTAACACCGTACTTTGTAGGGACTTCAGCTAAATCAGTAATCCAGTCAATCCGTCCAGTCTTTTCAAATTGCTCCCATGCATCTTCAGCCTTACCCCCACCAGCATAACGATAACCACCGTGGTAAATAATGAAGTTTAGTTGTGGCCAGTCCTTCGCTGCTTTACCTACATCGCTTACATTGACATAGTTCAATAGATGAGGGAATTTACTTTCCATTGAGGGAGGAAATAGTCCTTTGTGGATGCAAACATTTTTTAACCCCGCTTTGACAAATTTCTCATAGGCCGGATATACAAGTTTCTCATCATCAAGCCGCCAAGGGTGCTTTGATAGATCTTTATGGGTGTTATCACCGATCGTGTAACCTTTGAAAGAATCAGGTTTTAGTACTTCGATTGCACGGTCAATTTCATCCATCCAACCGTCATATCCTGGTGTAAAAATAGCATGCGCAAATGCTCTTTTAGAACCAGAGATGGAATTAATGGTGGCTCTAGCATTTGCTTTCATATCATTTGTTAAAAACCAATCCCCTTCGATTTCTGAGGGTGCACCACTGATACAACATACTTTCGTATCACTATCTAAATACATTTCCTTCAAGTAATTTGCAAACTTCAAATCATCAATGGTTTGAGGTTTGTCAACGAGAGCAGGATTCCACCCTGCTTTTCCTACAGCCAATCGTTGTTGTAAAAAGGATTGGATTTTTGTATCATCCCTTAAAAAATGGGTATGCATATCCATGATAAATTGGCCTTTGAGACCACTGGCTCTCTCATTAGCCATCTCTGGAGTAGCCGCTTCTGCCTCAGAAACCGAAAACATTGGCCCATAGGTGTCGTTCATCGCTAAAAAAGCAGTCGCCATTCCAGATGCTGATTTAAAAAATGTTCTGCGAGCCATCCCCTGATTTTTTGCGAGCTTTGCACCATAGGCCTTTACTCGGTTCTCATATTCTTTTTGTTTTTGAGTCTGCGGCTGGGGCATAAACTCGTCACTTGACACGCACTGGACCGGAATCGGCGCAGGAAAGATTGACGATTCTGCTGGTGCTAAGGAAGCGATCTCTTCCGGGCTTAGTAAACTCATAGTCTCTCCATCTTATTGTTAAAGTTGAACATATTAAATATCAATCAAATGCCATCATTTCTGCAGTTATCAATCGGTTATCCAGTTTTTGTAAGCCTGGCAACCATCGAATCGATTTAAAAGCACTATCCAATACGGCGTCATCACCAACTACCCCATTAATGACAGCATTCCCATTTTTTACTGCTACACGAATACCAGCTGGGGGCATACCACTTACTTTGGATAAAGCGTTTAGAATATTTTTTTGTATTTCATCGTCTGATAGTTTTACAGATCGTTGGATTTTCTGTAAATCAGCTTTCATATTCAGAAACTCCGTTTGATTCAATCGACCATCTCGTTGAGTGTCATATTCCTCAAATTTTGTAAAAAAAACCCCTTCTTTACTTAGGTTCTTTTTCTCTAAATAACCTAAACGAAATTGATCTAGAGCAATAAACTCCCTATCTTTTATTTGCAGTTCATCATATTTCTGGGCTGACTGTATCGCTTGTAAGTCAATCTTAGCCATCAATAAAAAATAATGTACTAAGTTTTTAATTTCATCATTTGACAGTTCAGTATGCCCGCCTTTTGCTTGCATTGCAGTGTTCGGAATACCTTCAATTGCCGAATCATACAAATGATTAAATCCCGCACTAAGTCGCTTAGCCCAATCAGCTGATGCCCCAATCCGAGGTGCGCTTGGAGCATCACCAGAATGGCAATGACTACAATTCGTTTGATAGGAGTTAGCTAATTTTTCGATAAACTTTGGGTCTTGTAACTCTGCGCTTGCCAGAGGGTTGGCATTTAAATGCGTGCTTGCACATAAGCCAATCAACCCAAAAAAATATCTAAAATTTTTACGTGAGATACGCAAGCGTAGTCCTTGATAAGTTGCCTAAGTAGTTATGTCTTTAACTTTTTAACTATAAAACTTTTTGAGTAAATAGTTATTAGGGCAATCACTTAGAAAGGATTAATTTGTGGAATGGGAGTTTTGGCTTCGCATTAATAACCACATCGCAATCACAACCAGACACAGTCCTGACATTTGAAAAAAAGTTATTTCTTCACCCAGAAAATACCAGCCCATGAATATAGTAGACAAGGGGCCTAAAATACCAGCTTGAGAAGTGAGAGCAGAACCAATTCTTCGAACTGACAACATAATAAACATCATTGGAATAACCGTACAAAGACCGGCATTGATTAAGCTTAATAAATAAACATTCAAATGCTGGTCGAGTAATTCTTGTGGGTGATGGAACATCATTTGTACCACGCTAAAAAGTGCTGAAAAACTACTTGCAAAAGTAACTAGTCGAATACTGCCAACTTTTTTAACTATTTCGCCGGCAAAAATTAAATAAGCAGAATACAAGCAAGCACTTAAAAAAACCAAACTCATACCAATCCAAGCTGCTTGACCGTTGGTCATTGCATCCTGTAAAAAAGCCATAGTGACACCGATGTAGCCAACTACCATCGATATCCATTGAAACTTCGTGATGGTCTTTTTTAAAAAGAAATAAGAAAAGATGACTACGATTGCGGGAGTGAGATACAAAATGATTCGTTCTAGTCCTACTGAAATATAGTGTAGGCCTAAAAAATCAACGTAACTTGATAAGAAGTATCCGCAAAAACCTAAGCTGGCAACTTGCAAAATTTCTCTAAAGGACAATTTTTGTTGGCCTTTTCTTTCTCCTGAGAAGAAATACACCAGCCAAAAGATAGGGAATGCCATTGCCATACGCAAAGCCAAAAACACCTCTGAGGTGGTGCCGTATCGGTAAGCTAGCTTAATTAAAATCGCTTTTCCTGAAAAGAAAACAGCCCCTAAGCTAGCCATGGCTATTGAAATATAAAACTGTTTTTTACTTAAAGGCACAACCTGAGCTTTCTGATGAATTGTGGAATATCTAAATCATCATACTCTACGACATAAAAAGAGTGCTTTAATTTGAATGATAAGTACAATCCTAACGAGCTGCGATATGTATGATCATGCTTTTTAATTATTTTTAAAAGTTGGATGTAAAACCCAGAGACCTCTTAAGTCTAAATACAAATAGTTTAAAAATTCAATCAATTATCTTTCGCCTTATTTATCTTCTTTAAAAGCTATTTTTAACTTTAGCAAATTAACGTTTACATTTTCAAAAAATAAACTTTACTTTTTGTAAAGCAATCAGTTTTTTATTTGATAACCCAATATCGCATTTATTTACTAGAAAATTTAATTTAGAAGGCAGCTACAACTCCGTCAGCTCGCGGGTCTGTAGCACCTAGTAAAACTCCATTTGGCATGCGTACTATCGCTCCTGCATGACCTAATGCAGAATCAAAGATGCCCATTTTTTCCACATCATGACCTCTTTTCGTCAACTCTTCAAAGAGCTCTTGAGGGAATCTACTCTCTAACTTCAATGTGTCGGAACTTTGTCCCCAAGTTCTACCTAAAAGCCATCTAGGCGCGGTAACTGCAGTTTGTAAAGGTTGATTAAAGACTGCGTAACGAGTAAAGACAGCTGCTTGACTTTGTGGTTGACCATCTCCACCCATATTGCCATAAACCATCACTCGACCATCCTTGAACCTAGCCCCAGCCGGGTTTAAGGTATGAAATGGTTTTTTCATGGGTAATAAAGCATTAATATGATTTTTATCTAAGCTAAAGGAAGCACCACGATTTTGCCAATTAATGCCGGACGACTCGAGCACAACCCCACTACCGTATTCATGATAGATACTTTGAATAAAGGAAACGGCTAAACCATCTTTATCGATGGTTCCCATCCAGATTGTGTCCCCTGGACCCTTACCCTCTCCCCAGCTCATTGCCTTATCAATCTTAATAGATTTTGCTAAATCATCTAGATTGGATGGATCAAGATACTGTTGCGCCTCTTTCGTCATATAACTTGGATCAGTTATTGCCTGATCTCTAATCTGAAAAGCCAGTTTTGTTGCTTCAACTACAAGGTGCACATGATCGGCTGAATCTGCCTGAACATTTTTTAAATTCGTTCGGTCTAATAAACCCAGAATAATTAAAGAAACTAAACCTTGACTCGGTGGTTGTACATTATATAAATTCCCAAGACTATGTTGCAGATGAAGAGGGTTTTTAATTTGAGCAAAATGTTGCTGTAAATCTTCGAGGGTAATCGGTGATCCTACACTCATCAAATCTTGTGCAATCTGTTGAGCCAACTTGCCACGGTAAAAGCTGTCTAGTCCATCAGCGGCAAGAGTCTTTAAGGTATTTGCCAAACGACGATTTGTCATTACGCTAGTTGGTTTAGGAACTTTACCCTCTTCCAAAAAAGTTTTTGCAAACCCAGGCACGTCTTTTAATTCAGCTAATTTATTGTTCGTGAGTAAACTTTGTCCCTCGGTAACTGGAAAACCTTCCTCTGCGTAACAGATTGCATCACTTAATAAATAATCTAGAGTTTTGTTACCACCGATGGCATCAGAAATTTCTAAAGCTTTTTGCCATCCTGAAACCGTTCCAGCCACTGTATTTGCCGCCATTGCTCCACGAAATGGAATTTTATTTAGGCCTTTATTAAGATAAGTATCAATCGTTGCTAATTTAGCAGATGCCCCAGAGGCGTCAATTGTAATTTGCTCACCATTTGGTTTTAAAACTAACCAAAAGCCATCGCCACCGATACTGTTCATATGTGGATACACTACTGCGATCGTTGCCGCAGCGGATACCATAGCTTCAATCGCATTACCACCATCTCGTAAAACTTTTAATGCTGACTGGCTAGCTAAATGATGCGGTGATGTTGCCATGCCATGATTGGCGCACAATGTATTAATCAAATTAACTCCAATAATTATTGTTTATTCAACTAATAGGATATTACATCCCATTACCGGCTCGCATTTCTCGTTGAAAGATTTCTAAGGCTTGGGATTTCATCGCAATAAATTGCGGATCACTTATTGCTTCAGCTAATCTTGGTTTGGCGAGATCAAAATCTAATAGCGCTGCAATCCTAGTCGGCCTTCTAGTTAGAAGTAAAATTTGATCCGCTAAAAATACAGCATCTTCTAGATCGTGCGAAACAATCATCATTGTAATTCCAGATACTAAATTAACCTCTTGTAATTTTTCCCGAATAAAAAGCGTCATTTCAAAATCTAGGGCTGAAAAAGGTTCATCTAAAAAAAGCACCTCTGGTTTGGGAGCAAGTGCACGCATAATCGAAACGGTCTGTTGTTGTCCTCCAGAAAGTTCGTAGGGATACAACTTTAAATTGAACCGAATATCAAACAGCTCAAATAATTCCTCAACCCGACTTTTAACTTTTTCTTCAGATAAATTTGCTCTTCTTAAAGGATAAGCAATGTTTTCCCAAGAGCTCATCCATGGAAATAATGCATCTCGATAATTTTGAAAAACATAACCAATCGTGGTCTGTTTTAAAGTTTTACCATCAAATAGAATTTCCCCTGCATCAATTTCTGTAATCCCAGAAATCATATTAATCAAAGTTGATTTACCACAGCCATTTGGTCCAAAAATTGAGACTATTTTTCCTTTTAAAATGTTTAAGTTAAAGTCTTCGTACAAAGGAGTTGTTGCAAAACTTTTATACAAGCCTCTAATAGATACATGATTTCTAGGTATTTGAAGCGTATTCAAGATTTTCCACTCCAGTGAATCACGTTCTTTTCAATTAACATGAAAATAATATTTAAGGAGTAGCCAAGAGCTCCTGTTACTAAAATAGAGCTATACATTTCTTTAATATTAAAAACTTGTTGGGCATCAATAATGCGGTGTCCCAAACCATTTTCAGAGCCGATAAACATTTCTGCAACTATAACGATAACTAAGGCAATGGATACCCCAGTTCTTAAGCCAACAAAGGTTTGAGGCAAACTTTCCATAATCAAGATATCTTTAAAAATATAAAATTTTTTAATACCCATCGTTTTTGCTGCCATTAATCTTGTTTTCTTTGCATTCATGACGCCATAAGCACAGTTAAACATAATTACTAGGATGGCAGCAAAGGCAGCGATTGCAATCTTGTTAATATCTGAAATCCCAAAAATCAGCATAAAGAGGGGAATCAAGGCAGACGAGGGTGTTGATCTAAAAAAATCAATCAAAAACTCCACACTTCTATAAGTTTGTACCGAACTACCCAATAACACACCTAGGGGAACTCCAATCCCAGCAGCAATTAAAAAAGCATAGATCGTTCGCAAAACTGTTGTCCACAAGTCTTGAAATATTGCGCCTGATGCAAATGACTTCAACATATACATAATCGTCACATCTGGGGGCGGCAATAAGTTTGGCTGTATCCATTTTGCGGTTAACACTAAATTCCAAAAGAGATACAACATTACTGGACCAATGAATGGTAGCAATCGATGTTTTACAGAAAAAGACATTTAATAATGCCTTTTAAGTTGGTTTGTATATTAAATTGAGTGCAGGAATTTGCTTCTCAAATACTTTTCTTTCCGCAAAGACATCAAACAAGCGCTGTAGCGCTTTTACATCATTGCCCCTGACCTCGTCATAAGAAACATAACCGCTGATTGGTACTTCTTTTGCCAAATCGCCTTCAATCGCTGTATAACCTTTTAAGAATTGATTTGCCTCCAACCCGTTTTTTCTAACGTACTCGACACCTGCTGCATAGGCCTTGAGATATTTAGGTACCATGTCAGCTTTTTCTTTCAATGTTTTAGAAAGAAGTGCTGCTGCCCCGCCAAACCAAGGTAAATTATCTCCCAAGACGTATTTTGATACGACACCTGCGCCAATAGACTTAGAGATTTTTTGTTGTTTACCAATCACGGCAGTAGGCTCAAGAACATATGCACCATCAATCTGACCACTAGCTAATGCTGGCAAAATCTGTGTAATCGGTAATTCAATCACCTGAGCGTTTGTGATCCCATTCCCCTGTAGCACCGCTTTAGCGAGAGTTACATTATTAATACCTGGTCCGCAAGCTACTTTTTTACCGGCTAACTCACTAATTGAAGTGATTGATGAATTAATTGGAACAATAAATTGATCTAATATATATTTTTCATTTGCAAAGTTCATACAAGTAAATTTAATTGACCCAGGCATTTGCGCATCTGCTAATGCTAAGACCGTAATTGCTGTTCCATTTGCACAACCATCTATCCGCCCAGCAATCATTGCATCAACGACTTGGTTTGGACTGGCAAATTTCACGGCTTCAACGTTAATACCCGCTTGTTTAAAATAACCTTTTTCTATTGCTGTAAAAAAGGGTAAACCAGCTGCGATAGGCCAGTATCCAATGCTTAATTTTTTTTCTTGTGAAAGTACTTCTGGAACAATTCCAGCAACTGTAGTTGCTAAACTTGTTTTACCAATAAGGGACAATAGGTCGCGTCTTGACTTTGAATTGATTTCCATTTTGATTTCCATTTAAATTAATTTGATAACTTCAATTTAAGTGATTGCCTGAAGTAAACTATTTTTAATTGCACCAGTAAGCTTCATGCCTATGTTTTATTGTGCAAAATTGGTGCTTACTGTGTGCGATGATGTTGATATCAATTCAATGTATTTATACAATCAAACTATGTGGAAAAACTTTACAAAAGAGCAGTTAGATGCCGCCTACAATAACTCTAAAGCGGTAGCGAATAGTGCTGGAATTATTCAGGCTTGGCAGCAGTCTAGTTTAGAAGTTAAAAATAAGCACACCTTTAAGGCAGACATTCCTTACTCTGATAATCCAATTCCAGCCTTTGATTTTTACCTTTCCCATCAAGATGCTCCGACCATCGCATTTATCCATGGTGGCTTTTGGCAAATGCGATCGAAAGATGATTTTGCTTTTATTGTTCCAATATTATTAGAAAACAATATTAACGTTGCTATGCTTGGCTATCGCCTAGCACCTAGTGTCACGATGGATCAAATTGTGCAGGATATTCATGATGGGATTGATTCAACGATTGCGTTTACTAAAAAAAATCATTTCAAAAATCAGAATTTTTGGTTAGTTGGTTGGTCAGCTGGGGGGCATTTAGCAGCGATGCACCTGCATCATCCAAACATTCTTGGTGTAACTGCCATCAGTGGCATCTATGATCTCGAACCAATGCAATATTGTTATGTGAATGATCAATTGAAATTAGACGAAGAAATGGCATATCGTAACTCTCCAATCAAACAAGCACAGCACCCCACCAAGACTTTGGATGTGGCAGTAGGTTCTGATGAGTTACTTGAGATGCAAAAACAATCTAAAAGTTTCTTTGATTATCGAAGTAATTTAGGCCTACCTGGCACCTTTATACCAGTACCCAATAAAAACCATTACACGATTCTTGAAGAACTAACCAACCCTTCAGGTGTTATCCTAAATCAACTAATCGATCGAATTAGATCAATTAAGCATTGATTTTCTTCGCTTTTTAAAATTGCAGGTTTTTATTAATAAACTCTAAAAGTTGTAGATCGGTGTGATGTGCCCCGATCAAAGAGATTCCAAAACCACAACCATTAATCTTAAAGGCTGGAATATTCACTTGAGGCAATCCACCTAGTCCAGCAATCGAAACTAACTGAAAAGTATCTTTACGGAATTGCTCTAAATCCTCTTGCGAACTAGTTAACATCGGTGCCAGATTACTTGCCGTTGGCACTAAAAATAAGGTATTTGAAGTTAATACTTCATTTAACTGCAATTGAATTGATTTGCGAACATCCCGGGCATTATTTGATGATTCTTCTGAGATTTCTTTTGCAATTAAGATTCGTTGTTTAATGCCAGGACCAAAATTATCCAAATATTGACTAGCCCATGAACCATATTCAAGCCAAATTTCTCTTGCTTGAATCACTCTAAAGGTTTCTGCGAAGTTACGTAATTGCATCCATTCAAAATCATGCTGTTGAATATCGAAATCTTTAAAAATCTCTGAGATGTTTTTCAAGAATATCTGTTGAAGCTCACTAGATAAAACATGAAGCGCTGGTTTTGGGATGATGATTTTATATTCATCTGGTTTTATTTTATCGTCCATTTGACGATTGATGAGTACCTCACCAACATCTAATAATGTCTTAGCATCCCTTGCAAACCAACCCAAAGTATCAAAGCTTTTTGCGAGGGGTCTAGCATGCTCTAAGGATATTGTTCCGTGCGTTGGTCTAATGCCATAAATGCCACAAAAACTTGCTGGGAGACGAACAGAACCACCAGTATCTGTCCCAATTGCAAAGTCTACTAAGTTACCAGCAACCGCAACAGCTGAACCACTCGATGAACCCCCTGGTACTCGCTCTGGAGTAAGTGGGTTCAAAGGGGTGCCAAAGTGAGCATTCATACCTAGGATGCTATAAGTCAACTCATCTGTATGGGTCTTACCAACTAAATTTGCGCCTGCCGATAATAACTGAGTGACGATTGGGGCTGTTTCTGTTGGGACTTCATGCGTTTTTAACCAATCGGGACTACCAAATGAGGTTGGATATCCAGCAACATCCAAGACATCTTTCAAACCGAAAGAGAGATTTTTTAGCTTACCTGTTGAGTTCCCAGCAAGTAACGGCTCTCCTTGCAAAATAAAAGCGGAATAAATATCCTTAGGCATTTCTTTCATCCAACAACCTCATATAAAAAATTGATTATTTCAACGCATCCGATACTAGGAATGGATAATCTGTGTAACCCACCTCAGCTCCTCCATAGAATGTTTCACGGTTATACCTTGTGAGTGGCGCATTAACTTCAAATCGTTTCACTAAATCTGGATTTGCAATGTAAATCCTACCAAAAGCCACCGCATCTGCACTACCATTCACAACTGCCTCTTCTGCTAATTCACGGCTATAACCACCTGCCATAATAACCTTACCAGTAAATAAGCTTCTAAAAAGTTTAGCCGTACTTGGTGCATCGGTGTGCACTTCGTCACTTCCACCAGCAGAAGTTGATCTAGGCTCAATCATATGCAGGTAAGACAAGTTAAGAGTGTTTAATTGTCCAATTAAATATGTAAACAGGGCAACTGGATCAGAATCACTCATGTCATTAAATGTTCCATAAGGGGAAATTCGGACTCCAACGCATTCCGAGTCCCAAACTTGATTTACTGCGTTTAGTACTTCAATCAGTAATCGGCAACGGTTTTCAATACTGCCACCATATATATCTGAACGTTGATTAGACCCATCTTGTAAAAATTGATCTAACAAGTAACCATTTGCTGCGTGGACTTCGACACCATCGAAACCAGCATCTTTGGCCATCTTCGCAGCATGCACAAAAGATTGAATCAGACCACTGATTTCATTTGATTCTAGTGCACGAGGGGTTTCATAGTCCTCTAATTGCCATGATGCTGTATATACTTTGCCGCTTGGTTTAATCGCTGAAGGAGCCACTGGTAAACCTTCTACTGGATGATGTGAAGTATGGGAAATTCTACCAACATGCCAGAGTTGTAAAACAATCTTACCGTGCTGATCATGTACTGCTTGCGTTACTTTTTTCCAAGCTGCAACTTGTTCTGGTGAATGGATTCCAGGTGTGCCAGGATAGCCCTTACCAATTGGCGCAATTTGAGTTGCTTCAGAGATAATTAAACCTGCAGTAGCTCTTTGTTGATAATATTCGCTAGCTAAAGGACTCGGAACGCCCTCAGTATCCGACCTCATTCTCGTCAATGGTGCCATGACAACGCGATTACTGATTTGAATTTTTCCTAATGTTTCTGGGGTAAGTAGCTTCATTGAATACCTTAATAAATGTTATTGTGAATTGAAATTCTAGATGGTGTTTTATTTAAAAAAACTTTGAGAGTATTGATAATTCTTGCTTATTTACTCTTATATTGGGTTGGGCAGTAAGCTCTAGTGATTGATTTACTTCGTATTGCCAAGTGCTTGGTCGCTCGACCTGTTACTCTTTTACGCCACATATGAAATGAAGATCTCTTCATTTCATTTCGCATAATATCAATAACTTGTGACTCAGATAAGCCAAAACTGAGCTGAATAGCATCAAACGGAGTCCGGTCTTCCCAAGCCATCTCAATCACTCGTGATAGCTCTGATTCGGTTAGGGATTTTTGCACTTTCATCATGCAATTTTATTCCAAAAGCTAATATATTGTTGGCAAGTTGAGCTGAGTCTGACCCAATCTACTTCAGTTCAGCTTCTGAAATAGAGGTGGTAAATAAACTTTTACCGAGTTGATCCTTAATCTGGATACGCATTTGACGATCACCACGTTTACCCGAAAACTCTAAATCACAGAAATTATTGGTCGTAACTAAACTATCTTTAACGACCTGAAGGTTATTTTGAGTTTCTTTACTTGCAGTCGTATAAGCTCCTGCTGAACTTGGTGAGCAGGTCAATTCATAAAGTGGATAGGTATTCAGTCTCTCTTTTTTTAACAACACAGAAAAATGTCGATCGCCGGACATTAAGATAACTCCGGGGACTTTTTGTCTCTCTAGCCAGTCTTGGAACTCGTTACTTTCTTTGACAAAATGATGCCAACCCTCATACTTATTATTCAAATTCAATACCTGACTACCTGTAACAATCAATTTCCAAGTGGCTGTTGATGATAACAAGGCATTTTTTAACCAACGCACTTGTCCAGCACCTAACATTTGTTTTGAGTCATCTTCGAGATGATCGCCATCTCGATACCAACGATCATCTAGAACAAAAAACTCAACATCACTACTTTTATATTGCGTAAATACTCCAGGCAAATCAGGTACTCCAAAACTTGGATTTGGCCAATATTGCTTAAATAAGTCCAGAGAAACTTGCTTAAATGGATTGGAGGAATTACTGTCATTCGCCCCATAATCATGGTCATCCCAAGTGGCAATATGGCTACCACTTTGCATTAAAGCTTGTAATTCAGACAAAGATCGCCACTTATCATATCTTGTAGCCATGGCTTTAGAATTATCAAAATCAGTTTCTCTGAGATAGATATTATCTCCCATCCAAAGCGTTACATCCGGCTTTAAATTACCCATTGTCGTAAATATTTGGTTGCCTTGTCCGTATGGTTTACCAGGGCGATCTTCAGCTGCATCATTCGTATAGGCACAAGAACTAGCTAAGACTCTGATAGAAGGTGGATCTTTGCGCCACTGCCAAAGGGTTTCTGTTTGAAAGAAATACGATTTAGAGCTTAATACTTGGCTACCCTTTTTAGCAATAACGCGATATTGATATTTTGTCTCTGGTTCTAAATCGCTTAACTCCCAAATAGAGTTATTTTTCTCAGCGTCTAATATTACTGTTTTTGTGCTTTTAATTTTCTTAGTTAATTTACTGGAGTTACTAATCGCTTCATATTCAATGAAAGTTTGAAATTTTTCAGTGGGTTGAATCTGCGGCAGTTGAGCCCAAATTTTTGCTGATTTCATCGTTACACTTCCTGCCATCGGACCATTCATCTCCAGCAAAAGATTCTTTTTGACTACTTGTGCGCTTGCACTTAGCGAAAAGAGAAACAATAGAGTAAAAATGGTTTGATGAAAACGCATCGTAAACAGATTGTTCATGGGTATAGATTTATTGGAAAAGTGGAGGGTTAAAATCATTTTGAAACTACTAGAAGTATTTAACCTCTAGTAGTCAAAACGAATTAATTACAGATGATGGAAAAAACTTAAGCGCGCAAAATCAACATTTTTAAATTTTCGATAATACGTTCATTACGATCATTCAAAAAATTGAAAATTAGCAAACATAATAAAGCGATAGAAATTCCTAAAGCTGTTGCATACAGGGCAGTACCAATGCCCGAACTGACAGATGCTGGATCAGACATACCTGATTTTGATAAGGCTAAAAAAGTATCCACAATGCCAAAAATTGTTCCTAGCAAACCCATTAGCGGAGCTGCAGTAACAACCGTATCCAAAATCCAAAGACGACTATTTAAAGTATCTTTGGCTTCGAGATAAGCAGCTTCTATTCTGTCTTGATAGTGACTTGGATTTAAGTTTTGGCCCTTAATCTTTAAAATTTCTTTAACCATGTGAGAAACCGAATCATTTTTCAGTAAACCGTCAATTTGACCGATTTCTCCAGAGTTAACAGAACTTAAGACTTGTTTTGAGCGGGTCAAATTTACCGAAGAAAAAATGACTCGCTCAATACTAACCACGATTGCTAAAATCCCTGCCACAATCATCATGCCAAAAGAAATCTGATGCAATAATTCCATTCTTAAAACTCAGTACTAAATGAAACGCTAACAAAACTTGGTGCGCCAACATAATATGATGGTACGCCATAACCTTTGTAGTTTGAATAGGCTGGATTTGAAGTTGCAGAAATACTTGAACCACTACCTGAGTTAGCCAACAAGTAACCTGTATTCAAAATATTTGACCAGTTCAAACGTACTGTTGGGTTCTTTAAGAATGCAGTAGATTCAAAGCGATAACCTGCGTTTAAATCTAAAGTGAAATAAGCATCTAAAGACTCGTCATTCATTAAAGTTGTATAACGCATGCCAGTATATTTACCAACTAACTGAGCCATGTAAGGGCCTTTTGCATACTGACCAGAAAGAGCAAACATCCATTGTGGCGTATCAGGAAACTGCATTCCGTTAGTTGGCAATGTGGTCTGAGTAGAACCATTCAGAGTATTGAAATCAGATTTAAGAATGCTATTCGTAAATGTTGCCGAGGTAAATGCACTAAAACCATTCATTGGCTTCGTTCCCGCTTGGAACTCAATACCAGTTACCGTTGAATTACCAACGTTGTAATCTGTGTAAGAGTTTGTATCTGGGTTATAAGACTGTGCAATACGGTCTTTGAAATCAACATAGAAGGCTGCGAGAGATACGTTCACATCTTTTCCGAAGTAACGATATCCAGCTTCGTAGTTTGTTGAAGTTTCTTCTTTTACTGTTACTGGGTTTAAGGCCAATGCACTTGTTGCAACACCGTTGGTATAAGTTACAGTGCCGGCTACTAAGCCAGACAATACAGAGTTAGATGGTGCACGCATATTTTGTGTAATATTTGCATATAACTGGTTGGAGTCATCTAACTTATAACGAGCACCGACGCTTGGTAAAAACTTTTCATATTTTGCATTAATACTATAATCCATACCTCCGCCAGACTGGCTAGAAGCATAGTTCGTAAAGTCACGATTAATCGATGCATAACGCGCACCAGCAAACAAATCTAATTGTTTGTTTACTTTGAATGTATCTTGTAAGAAATATGACGTTCCTGTAGAAACGGTTACATAATTTCTTGACTCATAAGGTGCGCCGTTTTGATAGAAGGCGCCTGGAGTCATTAACCAAGCATCCGAGATATTACCTTGGTTATCAACTGTAGCAGCAGGACCTGTTTGACGATGATTAGCTTTTTCGTACCAAATACCAGCTAACACTTTGTGATCTTCCAAATCCCAATCAGCTTTTAAAGTAATACCAGGACGTTGTGTCTTCGTTACAGAACCAGAATAAATACCAACAACTTGCGTACCACCACCGTACGGGTTTGCAATACCACCACCGATACTTGAGCCTTGGAAAGAGCCAACAGTGGAGAGAGTCTTCTGTTCTACACCACCAGTACCATAACCAAACCAATAATATGGCTCGGCACTTAAGGTTAACTTATCATCAATTCTTGATGAAAGCTTCGATGTAAACAATGTGTTTCTAAATGGGTTTAAAGAGTAACCATAATAAGTATTAAATTTACTGTTATCAGCTGCAGCCGAGGTACTAAAGTTATTAGCTTCACTTGCTCCGCCACTTAAATGTTGAGGAACTGTTGTGCTGTTATCCATACTTGGATTAGCTGCGTACTGAGCTTTTGTCAAAGTAGCAATGTTGTTATTCACTGCATAGTTATATAGTACGTTAGCAGTTAACTTTGTATCTGTAGATAGCTTCCAATCTAATCCTGCATCAACGTGATCACGGTATGCACTACCTGGTCCCTTGAATTTATCAGCTTGTGAATGCGATGCTGAAATAAAGAATTTTAATGGATTGTCTGTACCTAATTGACCTGAATCAAGGCGAATAAATGTTTTTGTAAAGCCTAATTGACCAAGAGACTGTGTGAATTTACCGCCTAAAGTATCTTTAGGGCCGCAAGAGTTCATGCCGATGTTACCACCTGAAGCACCAACGTGAGGAGCGTCATTATCTACAGAACCTTGAGTAATAAACACTTCACAAAGGTTTTCTGAGTCGGTGTATTCCTGTGGGTAGACAGCAAAGTTTCCTGAGTCGTTTACTGGAGCACCGTTAATTGTGAAACCCATTTGATCAGAGTTAAAACCTCTAACGCGCAAATTACCACCAAACAAACCAGTTGCATCTTGTGAGTAAGTATTTACGCTAGGGAGAATACTTAAAACTTGGTAAGGGTTAGTTGTAGATCTAACTGTATCAATCGCTTCTTTAGTTACAGTACTACGGTTTTTAAAACCATCGTCCTGGATCATATAGCCGCCGCCGATTTCGCCTTGGCCGGTGATGTTGATCGTACCAACATCACTTGTGTTTTGAGCAACAGCATTTTGATTCATTGCTGCCATTAATAAAATAGCGGATGTTATCGCTGAAAGCTTAAATACAGTGCTTTGTGGCTTTTTCATAGGTTATCCTTAAAATGTTGAAAGTAAGATTTAAAAATGTAAATAGGTTAGTTAGAAGAAAGGGTGTAATTCATATTGGCAATAAATTTATGCGTCGCTTCACCTAAAAATGCACCATCCGGAAAGGCTGGGAAACTACCACTTTTGATGGTTTTAAGAGTCTCGCTATCGAGTAAGTTAAAACCAGATGATTCCAAAATTCCAACAGCAATCAATTCTCCAGTTCTAGAAAGCTCAAGCCAAACCTTCACAATTCCTTCAGGTCTTGCAAGACGTGCTTCTCTTGATGATGGGTAGCGTTTGATTTTTTCTAAATAGGCTTTCAAAATTGATTCATATTTTGCAGCGATGCTTATTGCTTGCTGAATAGTTTGGTTAGGAATTGAAGCTACCGGATTACTAGAACTGGTTTGATTTTCAGATCTATTTTGTTTAGTAGGTGATTCTGAAACTTTTTCTGCTAAAGGATCATTAACTAAGGGAGCATCAATTGATTTTTCAACGACTTTTTTCTCAACCGGCTTTTCAATTTTGTTTTCTATTTTCTTTTCTTGAATTTTTTTCTCAACCGGCTTTTCAATTGGTGGAACCGGCACATTTTCGAGTAATGCTATCATTTCCGTCGCTGCTATAACTGGCTCAGTATAGGACTTCGGCATCAACCACAACACAGTTATTAATAAGCAGAGAACTAGGGCACCTGAAACAGAAACTGATTCTCTTTTTTCATAAAACCAGTAAGGACTGAAGAGGTTAGGGGATATTGAATAACTCATATTTATACTTTTCTTTTCGCTGAGATTGTCATTGATTCAACATTATTTTTTTTCAATATATCCATTACATCAATCAGGCTTTGCATTGAAGCCGCCTCATCACCTTGAATAACTACTGTGTAGTTATTTGCATATTCTTGTTTTTTTAGATTGATGACTTTAGTAAGTTCTTCTAGATTTCCTAAAGATTGACCGTCTGCTTGAACGGTTCCATCACGCATCAAGGTCACGATGATTCTTTTTGGAGGGTTCTCTTGGGTGGCTGAAGTAGAGCTGGGAAGCTTTGTTTTAAGGCCTAGAGCAGGTATGACGTTAAGGCTAATTAAGACGAAAAATACCAATAGAAACATCATGACATCAATCATTGGAATGATCTCAATTCGGGATTTTTTTCTGGTTGTTTCGGCAAATCTTTTCATATCAGTAATTTAATTGCCAAATATTACTGAGAGGTTTCAAATTTTTATCAGAATTGTTTTGCTTTGATGAAGATTTGGCTTTTAACTAAATCTTCTTTTTTTTTAAATAAATTTGAAATTTTATTTTTTTCTTCAAAAATAATAAATCACTTAAAATCAGAACTCACTGTTCACCTATTCACCTAACCTCATTCTTTTTTGAATGCACATTTCATTATGAATTTATTTTTCAACAAAAGCTTTCTAGGCTTCTCAAGTAAGATTTTGTTTATTTCAAGCTTGTTGTTTGTTTTTCCGATTAATTCTTATAGTCAAACTTGGCCGAACCAAACAATCAAACTTATTGTTCCTTTTCCAGCAGGCGGTGGGACGGATGCACTAGCTAGAACCATTAGTATTGAACTGAGTAAAGTACTAAATCAAACTGTATATGTTGAAAATAAGCCTGGTGCCAACGGCATTATTGGCGCTCAATTTGTTGCTCTAGCCCCGCCAGATGGTAATACCATTCTTATGACAATTGCATCATTTGCCATCTCACCCGCCTTCAGCAAAAAGTTGCCTTTTGATGTAGATAAAGATTTTGCTCCAGTGAGTTTAGTAGCTAAGTACCCCTATTTATTAACGACTGGCTCTCAGTCGGAATTAAAAACTTTTAAACAATTTTACGAATATGCCAAAAAATACCCTGGCAAATTAAGCTATGCATCCTCCGGTAATGGGAGTGGCCCTCATCTAGGAATGGAATTAATTAATGATCGTTTAGGCTTACAAACTATCCATGTCCCCTATAAAGGAGCCGCTCCTGCGAATAATGATCTACTGGGTGGGAATGTGGATCTCATGTTAAATAACCTGCTTGCCAGTTCCAGTTTAATTAAAAGTAAAAAATTAAATGTCTTAGCTGTGACTACTGCACAACGTTCTAACGCCCTTCCAGACGTCCCAACTTTAATTGAGTTAGGTTATCCAAATATGGAAGTTGTTGGTTGGTACGGCGTTTTTTTTCCTGAGAAAACTCCTAAGATGATTGTGAATAAATTATCTGAAGCAATTAAAAAGGTAATTCAAAATCCTGACATTCTAGCCAGACTTAGCCAAGATGGAGCAATCCCCATTGCAAGTACTCCGAACGAATTTAAAGATTTTTTTATCGCTGATAAAAACCGTTGGCTACAATTATCAAAAAAGATTCACCTCGAATTGGACTAAGTTATGCCTTTTTTATCAGTCAGTAACGATATACAAATTCATTATCAAATTGATGATTTCACGAATCCATGGGATGAACGCCCGACACTATTTCTTCAGCATGGTAATGGTCGTAGTGGTGCTTTTTGGTATCAATGGATTCCATTGCTCGCCAGAGATTATCGTGTCGTGAGAGTGGATATGAGGGGACTGGGTCAATCTAGTTCGATTCAAAACCCAAGTCAAGATATACAAATTGAGAATTGCATCAGAGATTTAGTTCAAGTTATTAATGAGCTGAATTGCGGCCCAATTTTATTTTGCGGCGAATCGATGGGTGGAATCCTAGGTATTATCCTAGCTGCGACTCATCCAAACTTAGTTAAAGCTCTTGCACTAGTGTCTACGCCTGTCTTTATTAACCAGGCTATGAAGAGTAAGTACTCCTTAGGTTTTAGTTCTAGGCTAGAAGCAATGCACAAGATGGGCATTAAGGAATGGGTCTATCAAACGAGTGTCTTGGCAAGATTTCCACCCAATACGAACCCCAAATTATTAGAGTGGTATGTAGATGAGTTTTCAAAAAGTGCTCCAGAGGTTCTGATTCAATACTCTGATCTTGTAAATTCTGCCAATGCAACTGAGTTCTTAAAAAATATCCAATGTCCAACACTTGCGGTTATGCCAAGTAATGGCCCCATCACTGACCCTAAGCAATTAGAAATTTTACAAGAGCAAATCCCGCAGTTAGAAATTGGCATCATTGAATCTGATTTCCACATGATTCATCTAACTCACGTCGAAGCTTGTGTAAATCTTGTTCGACAATTTTTAGCAAAGTTGAATTAGTGAAAATTTTTTAATTGGGCTTTTACTTTTTTTTAGGCTCACTGTAATACTTTTGCGCTTGTTGTTTAATTGATAGCCCTCTTGTGCCAGGTATGACATTGATTGTTTCACCTGCAACAATGTTTCCGGTTTGAATCACTCTTAAGTACCACCCAGAGAAGCCACTGGCTATCATTGCTTTTGCAGCGCCAGACCAGCCCATTTTGATATTAAATTTAAAACATGGCTCCCTAAATTTTACGACCTCTAATAGAACCTCTCCAATACTCCAACGGTCTCCAACATAAACTTCCTCTTCGCTAAACCCACTTATTGTTAAGTTTTCGCCCATTGCACCAAAAGTAAGGCCAGAAACATTAATTGAAATACTAGAACGCTGTTCATCCCAAAACGGATAATGCTCCAATGGATAAGCATAGATCGCTTTATCCTCCCCACCGTGAACTCTCAAATCTGCTTGCTCATCAGATTCGATACCTAAATACCTAACTCTCACAGAACTTGGAGATTCTAAAGTGCTAATGGGAGATTTTCCAATTGCGGATGGAATGACCTTATCAGATGGGTTCTCCCCTGAGATGAGGTTCTTAATTTTTCCTGCGGAAATGGCTATCAGTTGCATTGATCTTTAATCCTAAGTCGATCTATCCTAATTATCAGGTGTAACATTCGCTTTGCGTATAATTTCAGCATATCGATTACGTTCTGAGAGTATAAAATTACCAAAGACAATCGACTCCATTGCTTGAGCTACACCACCTTGAGCTGCAAGTTGCTCTTTAATTTTTGTCTCACTGAGTGTAGCAACTAATTCTGAATAGATACGATCTGAAATATTTTTAGGGGTACCGCTACGAATCATCAAGCCCCACCACTGGGTTATTTCAAAATCCGGTAACACCTCACTCAAGGCTTGTAATTGGGGATTAAGAGGGTCACGCTTTAACCCTGTAGTAGCCAATACCAATACCTTACCACCATTTGCAATGGTTTTAGCTGCTGAAGGAGATGTGATAATCATATCCACCTGCCCTCCTGCGATATCTACTAAAGCCTGAGTTGCTCCCTTGTACGAAATATGTGTCATTGGGACACCGACACTCGTGGCAAATAATTCACCCGCTAAATGTGCTGGAGAGCCAACACCTGCAGAACCAAAGGTCAATTTTCCAGGTTTACTTCTAACTAGGCTCACAAATTGACTAGCATTACTTACCCCTAGATGCTTCCCAACTACTAGGACGTTGGCGGTAGTACCAATGAGTGAAACCGGATAAAAATCCTTAACGGGATCATAAGGTAGCTGCTTTTTTAATTGAGGAATGATGGACTGAATCATCGTTGTCGTAAGAAGCCAAGTGTTCCCATCGGCTGGAGCTAATGCAACATATTCTGAGGCAATTTGACCACTCCCGCCTGGCTTAAGCTCTACGATAACGGTTTGGCCTAATCTCTCACCCATTCTGGATGCAATTACCCTAGCGATTGCATCAGGACCACCACCACTTGCAGTCCCAACTATTAATTTAATTGGTTTATTTGGCCAAGACTGCCCTTGAGCCATGGCTGACATCGCAAATAAGAGAATCGCAATGAGGAACGTGCGCATTAATGATTACTTATATCGAGCTGGTTTAACGCCTGGGGGTGGAGAAAATCTAAATCCTCCTCGCTCTAAGATAGCCTCTTTTCCACCATTCTCAGCAATTTTTTTTCTCTGTGCGTCCTTCGCTGAATGATCTGCTGCTTCTGGATCAACGAGTTTTCGTAATTCTATTTCACACTGTTGTAAAACGTCCTGATAAGCTGGGTTTGTTGCTATATTTACCAACTCTTCGGGATCAAGCTCTAAGTCAAATAACATTGGCTCCATACCAACGTAATACATCAATTTATATTGACCAACTCGGGTCATATAACTACCAGTTGCCGCGCCTGCTGCGTGGTACTCGGACAAGATATTTGCTTTACGTTTTGAGCCATTAGCAATCGCAAATAATGACTCTCCAGGTAATTCTTGATCATCGACGTGGGGTAATTCGCCGACCCCTTCTAAGATTGTTGGAAATAGGTCTACTAAAGTAACTGGCGTGTCACACACCGCATTCTTAGGAACATCTGAACCAGCAAAAATTAAAGGAATACCTGCTGACTCATCATACATCGTTGATTTACCCCAAAAACCTCGAGCGCCTAAATTGTCTCCATGATCAGAACTATAAATAATACGCGTGTCATCGGATAAGCCCAAATCTCGAACAGCATTCATAATTAAGCCTACATTATTATCTAAAAAGCTTACTAAACCAAAGTATGCTGTAAGAGCGCGACGAACCATATCATCATCAGTAAATCCTTCATCGAAAACCATACAAGATCGCATTGCATCCAAAAATGGGTGATGTGGACGCTCATTGGCTCCATACAATTTTGGCCAAGGAAGGTCTAAATTGGCATACATATCGTAAAACTCTGCAGGGGCTATTAATGGAAAATGAGGGGCTACTAAACCAATGTAAAGTACCCATGGCTTTTCGGGCTTATTTGCCGCTTTTTCTGAAAGCCATTTACATGCTGCACTCGTAATATCACGATCGTATCTTGTGTAATCCGATTCACCTCGACCGGACTCTGGTCCTAAATTTAAAGCACCAGCCCTCCTTGGTAATTCATCTCGTATTAAACCCAATAAATCCCCTAAACCTTCAACCAAATGCATCGGTAGAATTTCTTCATCAAATCCATTCACTTTCGGATTACTTTTGGTGTAATGTAATTTGCCGATTGAAGTAACGTGATGGCCCGTTGACATAAGACGGTGGCCCCATGAAAGTGGATTTCCTTCGTAGGCAATTGCATTATCCCAACACTGAACATCATGAACATAACGTCCGGTGGCTAAACTTGCTCTCGCTGGAACACAAATAGGGCAGTTGGTATAGGCAGAAGTAAAAAGGGTTCCTTCTTTTGCCAAACGATCTAAATTTGGAGTTTGAATAAGATCATGGCCATAACACTTGGTAATTTTACGATTATGCTCGTCAGACAGGATCACAATCATATTTTGTGGCTTCATCTTATCTCCAAATTTGTTTAATTATTTCAAATTATGCTATCACAACAGTTATCAATTGTTGTTGCTGAAACTATAATTAATTGCATAAACTTGCTATGAAATACCTCAAAGACGCTAAAGATATTTGAAAGAGTTTAAAAAACTGGAGAGATAACTGCACAAATCCTACTTTGAAAAAATCATTAGCGATTGGTTTACACCATTTATTAAACAAGCCCAATAGCCTCTTTTAAAATCTTTTAGAACAAAACGATTCTAAGAGTAGATTTATATCGAAAATTAGTTGTATAATACGAAGTTCGGCGAATTAGCTCAGCTGGTTAGAGCGACGGAATCATAATCCGCAGGTCCGGGGTTCGAATCCCTGATTCGCCACCAAACTCATGATTTAAATCAAAGACTTAGGACCCAAAGCCCTAAGTCTTTTTTCATTTATTTTCATCATACACACCTATTACACACTTCATCGGAGACCAAAATAAAATACATAATTAACAATAGGTTATGTACAGCGTTTACAATTAAAAATAAAAGGAGATAATTTATGTTCATTCCAAAGTGCAAAGATATATCAAAAATAATTAGCTACATAGTCATTTTCGGGTTAAGTTGTTCAATCACTTTAGTGCATGCAGTAGACAATAGTGCCATTGACTATGGAATGGATTTATTTCTGAATAAAGGAAATTGTCAAGCTTGCCATGGATGGTCTGGAGATGGTCGTAAAACAGATAATCAAATGCCTGATGGTGCAAATTTGAGAGAGTCAGCCTTAGATAGAGATATGGTTATAACTGCGATCAAGTGTGGACGACCTGGAAATAATATGCCAGCATTTGATCGCTTAGCATACAGTGATGGGAGATGTTATGGCTTATTAAAGTCTCAAATGAGTGCAACTCCTATGCCAGACCCACCAGCAACTTTACAAAACCGAGAAATTGAAGCCATTGTTGATTTTTTATTTGCAAAAGTAATTAAACAAGGAGTTATGAATCAAGAAAAGTGTATTCAGTTTTGGGGAAGTAAACTTCCCCTGTGTGAGCACATAACTCAGTAAAAAAAACTTTCAACTAAAATTAATTTAAAGCAAAGACGAATAAATAGCTGGAGTTTTCTAATTTATCGAATTTCACTGGATGAAGATGTCTACCGCCAGACTGAACCGCTAAATATTGTTTTGGTCCAATTGAATAGGTAACTGGAGCACCTTTTAGGGTTGTTCCAACATTAAACCGCCATAGTTCTTCCAAGGTTTCGTCGTTATAAGCAATAATCCAACCATCTTGTAAAGCTGTAAACAATACTCCACCAGCAGTAACAGTTGCACCAGATCGAATTTCTATATTGGTAACTGCTTTAGCTAATACTTTATTATTTTTTGTATCAAAAGCAGTAACAGCTCCAAAGTAAAGGTCACTTGAATACTCTCTTTTTTCACTGGCTTTCATATCAACATCGCCATCTTTAGACTTTGATTTCACTTCTGCACCATTTTGAGTAAAGCAACCCTCAATTCCAACTCCATAAGCAATATTTTTAATGGGATTAAAAGCGGTAGGTTGATGCGCTACCCCTCCATGCCAAGTTGGACATGCTCTTTTCTTACCATCTCCCCGGAGAGCTCGTGCCTGAGGATTATAAATTTGAATATCTAATTTAGGACTGTACTCTAATGGTTTTCCAGTGGTGGGATGAATGCCAGCTGTCCAATTTAAGTCATTCACATATTTGGTAGCTTTTATAAATTTGCCAGTCACTCTATCTAGCAAATAGAAAAAACCATTTCTTCCAAAATGCGCTACGACCTTACGGTTTTCATTATCGATTTTGGTATCGTATAGCATGTGTATGCCAACCTCATCGTAATCCCATGAATCATTCGGAGTATATTGAAAATGCCACTTTATTTTTCCGGTATTGACGTCTAATGCAACTACAGAATCAGTATAGAGATTATCTCCGGGACGAAATTGAGGATCATATATCGGATAGGGATTACCAGTACCAACGATGTAGAGCTTTGATTCAGGGTCATAAGAACCTGTTTGCCAAATGCCACCACCACCTGTTTTCCAAGCGTTATGATCATCTTTCCAAGTTTCACTTCCAGGATCTCCAGGTTTAGGAACTACATACCAACGCCATAATTCATTTCCTGTTTTTGCATCTAAGGCTGCTACCCACCCCCTAGTTCCACCATCACCTGCGCCATTTTGAACTAGCACTTTACCGTCAGCAACGATAGGGGCAGTAAAAAACTTTTCCATTCTGTCGAATTCGGTTTTTTTAGCAATTTGTTTATCCCAAACAATTTCTCCGTTTTCGCTGTTAATTGCAATGACTCTACCATCTGGTAAATTAGCAATGACCAAATTTTCCCAAAGTGCAATTCCTCGCGTACGAGGAACATTGCCTTTATGGCTAACTCCTGGATCGCACACCCAAACAAAAGTTCCGTAGTTTTGATTTCGAGCATCAATTTTATAAACGGTACCCCATCCATCTGTTGTATACATGAACCCGTTATCAATTAATGGATTCACCTCATTTTCAGGGCCATTTGCACCATTGTCTTGCATTCCACCTAAAGCTAAAGCCCAAACCATCCTTAAATTTTGTACATTTTGACGGTTAATTTGGGTGAGCTTAGAATAACGCGTTGAACCATAATTGCCGTTCATTAACAACCAATTTTGGGGCTCATTGGCAGCATTGATGAGCCTATCTGCATTGACTGTCATGTTAAATTGCGCAGACGCATTTGAAACAATAAAAAAGATGGCTAGAAAAAATACCTTAAATATAGAACTTTGATTTCTGGTAGAAATACTCATGAAGTGCCTCCTAATAATTTTAGTTAACATATCACTAATTAGTTAGTTCAGTCATTAAGACAAACCCTTATTTGCATGAACCTTAAAGATTTAGGGGTTAAGCGCTTGGGAGTATCGAACTTTAGCTTATATGATTAGGTTAATACGTTTAAGTTTTTCATCTATCTTCGTGTAGTTTCATTCTATAGGATCGGATGGCCCTCCTTATGCCTAAAACTTTAAAGTATGTCTCAATTCATGCACTTAAACTTCAATCCATTAAGAGTTGGGCTTCATACTGTCAACTTTAATTTAAGGTTTTACTCCTTTAATTTTGTATATCTATGTAAAGATAACTAGGCGTCTTAACAACCATTAAATATCCTTAAATCACAACTACACTCATGATTACTTGATCACCGCCAAGACTTTTTGCTTTATACATGGCAGTATCAGCTTCTTCTAAAAGTGCCTCAAGTTCTTTACTACTCTCGGAAAAAATTGAACAACCAATGCTGGCAGTGCAAACATACTCTATAACTGATTGATCTTTTTTCTCAATAGGTAAAATAATTTGATAGGGTTCTAATAAGGCTTGGCGAACTTTGTCTGCAATCCTCATTGCAATTTCAATTGATTTTTCTTCACTATCGGTTAATTGATTAAACAACACCACAAATTCATCGCCACCTGTTCGACTAACAGTATCCATTTCACGAATACAAGCTTTTATGCGGCGTGCCACCTCTACTAAAAAGTAATCACCAGCATGGTGGCCAAATGTGTCATTAACGACTTTAAATTTATCTAAGTCAATAAATAGAAGTGCTCCGAAGAAGCCACTTCGACTTGTCGCTATTAATGATTGACTTAGTCGGTCTCTGAGTAATCTTCGATTGGGCAGTTCAGTAAGATCATCGAAATTAGCTAAGTGCTTAAACTGGTTTTCTAGAATCTTTCTATCGGTAATGTCATTCAATACGGTATTACTCATGATGAAGTTACCATTTTCATCATTCATCCTCTTGGCTGAGGCACTTATGAATCTCGGAACTTGGTTTTTGCCAATTATTTCAAACTCTAAATTCTCAATATACCCATTTAAAAGAAATAATGGGAAATGCTTTTTATAATTCTCAATACTTTCAGCGGTTAAGATGTCTTTGATATTCATTTTTCCGACAACTTCTTCTCTGGTGTACCCCAACCATTTCAACTCAGTATCATTTATTAGTACGATGACTCCATTAAGATCGGTACAGTGATAGCCACATGGTGAGGAGTTATATAGTATTTGAAATTCTTGAGTTCGCTGTGCAACTATTTCCTCAAGTCTTTTATTTAATGCAACTAAGTTATTTTGCGATGCGAATGTTTCCATGATGACTAGCCTTTGTGTGAGATATCTAAGTAATAGATATATAAGCTTAGTCTGGCAAGTTAATTGAAACGTTTGCTAGAAGGCTCATTAACCATAGATTTTTTGAATTTTTCTTTAGGTTAGAGCAATGAATACCCAAAACTTTCATCATTGGGTTTATTTATATATTTGATTCAATGTAACATGAATCACGCCTTAAGTCTGTCCTCTTTCGAACAATGATTTAGTTTAATTTAAACTGAATCTCTCAAGATAATCTGATTTACGTCCAAATAAAAGCTTAGGGATTATTGGCTGACCTGTTTGAGTGCCGAGATATCAAGAAGCCACTTCACTTAACATCTTTGCTCATTTTAACCAAAACCTTATTCAAAAATTCTATAGTTGCATTTGCACAAATATCCGGATAGGCTGCTGCTGCATGCCATGCATCTCCCTCGACAACTAGCAAGCTAGACTGATACATCTTACTTTGCCATTCTTCAACACTTTGAACTGTTCGTAACCCACTACCCGATGTTGTAATAATCAAGGTTGGGCAAAGAACTTTTAGAACCTCTTCTCGCAAATCTAACTTTGGCACCCATTTTAAATACCCTAACAAGGTGGATTCTGGCGTAAGTCCTTGGACATGATCAACCCACCAATTGATTTCTTGAGAGTTTGCTTTGGTCCCAAGTCTTCCAGGCATCGTTGCTTTAGCCCACGGCTTAACGCCCTCTTCATCAATTTGTTTAAGCCAATCTGGTACTGCCTTCGCTCCCACAACTGGCGGCGTCACTGAAACCACTGAAATAACTTTCTCTGGATTCTTTGCGGCATATTGTAATACTAACGAACCACCACTTTTTGCGCCAATGATATGAAATTGATCTAATAAATAACTTTTGGCAACTGCCGTTATATCATCCAACAAACAGTCCATCGTCCAGGAGAAATCACCTGGCATTGGAGTTGACTTGCCATAACCCCTCATATCAAATAGAACGACACGAAACTTTCTCGCCAAATAAGGAATCCATGCGAACCACGATGCAGAACTTTCGGCAAAGCCGTGGACCATCACAATCGTAGGTGCCTCGGCCCAAGGATCTGTGAAATCTTGTACTTGGCAATATAAATTAACTCCTGGGCTTACTTCTAAATATTTACTTTGCATGCCTATTGACCTTTCACGTCTGCGCGCTTCACAACCTCTGACCATTTGATCAGGTCACTATTAATTCGGTCTGAGAACTCCTTTGGAGTGCCCATTTTAACTTCAGCACCGTCAGCCCTGATTTGATCAATGACTTCTTTTTCTTTTAAGATCTGCGTAATTTGACTATTCAGTTGTTTAACAATTTCAGGGGACATACCCGCTGGTCCTAAAAGTCCGTACCAACCCGAAATCTGCAACCCTTTGTAACCGAGTTCCTTAAATGTTGGCACCTTTGGCAATATACTCAAGCGCTCTGATGAAGTCACAGCTATTGCTTTTAAGCGTCCATCCTTGATATACGGCAAGGCTGATTGCATATTGTTAACCATGAAAGAGACATGGCCAGCTAACAGATCGACTGAAGCAGGAGAAGCTCCTTTATAAGGAATGTGATTGGCGTCAATGCCAGCCTCCAGCTTTAATAATTCAGCTGCTAAATGAGGCAAGCCACCGACCCCCGCTGAGGCATAATTTAATGGTGTGGAGTTACTCTTAGCCAATCCAAGCAGATCCGCTAAAGAATTTACTTTTAAATCTTTTGGCACCACGAGAACAAATGCATTTTCAGCAACAAAAGTAATGGCAGTAAAATCTTTTACCGTATCAAATGCTATGTTTTTATAAAGGCTTGGGTTAATGGCATGCGTGGAGGCTACCATCAGTAAGGTATAGCCGTCAGGCTCTGCATTTGCAACAAATTGTGCGGCAATCATACTACTTGCCCCAGGTTTATTATCAACGATAAATGACTGGCCCAAGCGCTCACTTAATCGTTTTGAAAGAATCCTAGAAATATTATCCACCGGACCGCCTGCAGAAAAGCCGACCACAATACGAACTGGTTTTGATGGAAATTTTTCGACAGCAAACGTTTTTTGGGAAAAGCCGATTACCAAAGTCAAAGTTCCTAATACGAATAATTTATTCAGGAACTTATTTACATCATGTACTTTAAACATTTGACTCACATTATTTTAAGGAAGTTTCCGCACTCTCAAAGGCTTGTTGAAAAGCGCGGTTAATTGATTGTAATTGCCAATTTTTGAGATGGATGTTTTATTTCAATCTCTCTTTAAAGTTCGCTTTCTTTATTTGAGTCGACCTTCAGTAAGATAGATCACCCTTCCTGAGACTGAACGAGGTTACACAGCGTTTCGTCATACTCCCCATCAATAAGTATGAAAGCAACGACGCATGGCGCGTTAGATCGATTAGTCCAAGCATGATCTGTGCCGCATTGAATCAAGATATCTCCAGTTTTCAGTAATACTTCGGAATCGTCCAGCAGCATGGTTATTTCACCGGACAAAATAATTGCATAGTCAATGGTTTCTGTTCGATGCATTAATGGGTGACGTCCATTTTTTTCAAATGAACTACCTGCCGCGTTGCCAAGAGACTCAAATAATGCTTTAGACGCTTGCACATCCATATGTTCATTACCATTCGGTTCTGGTGGAAAGTGATTAATTCTTAACACAGAGCCACCTTTCGTTGGTAATTGGCGCCGCGGCCCTAGAGTGGTTTCTTCTTGATGGGTTTTAATTAATGCAGGTGTTTCAAAGGTTCTGAAAATATCTGTAGAAAAGTATCCTGGACGAATTGGCGTACTATGCACATAAGGCGCAGGTCCATCAGAAATGACAACCCCTTTTCCATTTTCATCGTGACCTGTAACAACTCTTCTGACAACTCCTGACATACTAATTCTCCTTATTGAAAATTGATTTTTTTATCAAAGATTAATTTTGACCAAGCATTTGTTTCGTTTTTAATTAAGTCAGAAAATGCTGTTCCTGTTAAAAGAAGCGGCGTCGAACCTGCGGCATAGATTTTCTTTCTAAAGTCGCTTTCATTAGAGCCCATGATGGCTGATGCCAGCAATTGGGCTGTCTCTGGAGACATTCCTTTTGGCCCCATAATGGCAAACCACGGCAAAGTATCTAAACCTGATTGACCTTGTTCTGTAATCGTGGGGACATCAGGAAATAAAGCACTTCTTTTGCCTAAAACACCAATTAGTTTTACTTTTTTTGCTCTGATTGATTGCTCAGCAAGAGAGACACTAATAAACATGCCTGATATTTGCCCACCTAAAACATCCGCAAAAGATGGTGTAGCTCCTTTATATGGGACATGTAAAAAATCGATCTTAGAAGAATCTTTTAAAATTTCAATATAGGCATGTAGGATATTACCGACGCCTGCTGAGCCAAGGCTTAAGGGTGGGTTAGCAGTTTTAGCGAGTGTTAAATATTCTTTTAAATTACTCGCTCCAACTCCCGTTGCAATGATGAGTCCAATATCTGTCTGAGCTAAACAAATGATGGGTACTAAGTCTTTTTGCGGATCAAAGTTGCTTGACTTATCCATCAAAGGACTAAACGTAATCATGCCGGAACTAACGAATAATAAATTAGATCCGTCAACCGGTCCTTGCTTTAAAAAATTAACCCCAACTAAGCCATTCGCACCAGGACGATTTTCCGTAATCACCGTTACTTTTAAATTTTGTTGTAAATTTTCAGCGGCTAATCGACCCAACACATCGGTAGGTCCACCCGGTACAAAAGGAATAATAATTTTGATATTCGCTGGAGGGGTCGGTTGTGCGAAAACGCTTCCTGTAATCACTGTCCATGTAAAAACAAGGAAAAGCATTAGCCTTGATAAAACGAAATTATCTTTTTGATTGCAATGCATGCATGTCTCCTCTTTTTTATAGCTATGACTATAACAAATTCTTTTTTGCCACTGGCACTTCGGTATGATTAACAAATAATAAAATAATTTGGAGATCATTTTGGAGATTCTTATTCTAGGTTGTGGTGCTATTGGTGGTAGTGTTGCCGCTGACTTTTTAATGGCAGGCGTACCGATTTCGATTACAGACTCATGGCCTAAGGTCATTACAAAGTTACAGACTGAGGGTCTTCAGATTAGCTTCCCAGATAAGGAATTTCAGACTCCAACTAACCAAGCTTTACACCTTAGTGATTTAGCAAGACTAAATCCAAGATTTGATGTGGTTTTTTTAGCAGCCAAGGCCCAAGATGCAAAATGGCTAAGTGAGTTTATTAAGCCTTATTTAAAACAAGACGGAATAATGGTGCCACTCATGAACGGCATGATGAATGAGGCGATTGCAAACATCATTGGTAAAGAGCGTTTAATTGGTAGTGTGATAGAACTTTCTGCCGAGAGTTTTGAGCCTGGCATCATTAAAAGAAAAACCCCACCAAGTAAAACTTGGATAGCGATTGGGGAGTTTGATGGACAAATAACGAACCGTTTAAAAATGGTTCAAGATTTACTATCTCATTCTGCTAAGGTCGACTTTTCTGAGCAAATTGAAAATGCTAAATGGACAAAGTTAGTCACTAATGCCATGATTTTGGCGCCCTTTGCAATGATTAAAGCCGGCTCCTATGATGCCTTTTCAGATCCAAAAATGCGCCAGTTAGTTCTTCAAATTGGACAAGAGGCGATTTCAGTGGGTCGTGCACTGGGTTACGAAATTGAAAAAATATTTGGTTTAACTGCAGAAGATTTAGCTGGAGAGCCTTTAGAAATTTCTCAAAAACTCGTTGATACTTTAGTCGGTCACATCGGTAAAAAATCTCAAAACGCTACCACTCAAGATGTTATAAAAGGCCGGCTTACCGAAACTAGATTTATTAATGGCCTCATTGTTGAACAAGGACAAAAACATAACATTTCTGTCATGGCCAACCAAGCTATTTGTCAAATCATTGATCAAATTGAAACGCATACACTTGAAGCTACACCAAGTAATATCGCTCTGGCTTGCCAACTTGCGAAGATTAACTAGTCTACTTTTGCGCCGGTCAGTTTAACAGTGTGACTCCAATGCTTTAGCTCAGATGCAATGATGCTTTGCGTATCGGATAAACTACCTCCAACAGGAACTAGACCTGCTTTTTCAAACTTCTCTTTTACCTCAGGGCTTAATAAGGCCTCGTTGATTGCTTTATTCAGTTTTTCAGCAATAGCAGGGGATGTTTTACTCGGCAAGAAAAATCCACTAAGAGTGTAATCATTAATTTGAGGATAGCCTAGTTCTATGAACGTTGGAACGTCCGGTAAATTATTACTTCTTGTTTCGCTAGATATCGCTAATATTTTCACTTTACCTTGCTTTGCAAATTGCGAAACTCCAAAGCCAGCAGTACAGCCGATTGGTGTTTCTCCACCAGCTACTGCTAAAGAAGCGGGGCCGGCTCCCTTGTAAGGGATATGCGTAATATCGGCTTTCCAGATTCCATGAAAAAGGTTCTCACAAGTCAGGTGAGGGGTTGTTCCATTACCCGGCGTCGAAAAGGATAGTTTTTCTTTTTCGGCATAGATCTTTAACTCTGCCAAGGTATTGACTGGGACTTTTTCATTCACAGAAACCACATTTGCCTGCTTAGATACAATACTTACCGCAATAAAATCTTTGATAGGATCGTATCCTGCTTTACCAGCGTACAAACTTGGATTGACCGTAAATGCAGAGGAATTCACCAGTAGTGTGTAACCGTCTGGTTTACTAGATGCCACATACTGGGTACCAAGGTTTCCACCAGCACCTGATTTATTTTCAACAACTACGCTTTGATTTAGGATTTTCCCTAACTGCTGACCAATGACTCTAGCCGTAAAGTCAGGTGAGCCGCCCGGCGGGAAAGACACCACAATATGTATTGGACGATTCGGGTAAGACGCAATTAGATCAGTTTGAGCAATACTATGCTGCGCAAAAATAATACTTGTAGTCCAGAGGGCCGCAAGTATCAAGCTTTGCTGAAGATGAAGTCCCATTTCAAACCTTATTTTAAAAATTTTAGTTATTTAGCTTCTTTAATCCAAGGTCTTGCATTACCCTCATACACCGAACTTCCTAACCTAAAATGTTGCGCTTCTTCAAATGTAAAGACAACTGGTACATCCTCGGAATACAAAGAATCTTGGTCTGGTAGTGGTCCATTAAAACTGACTTGAGAATGAAGGGGTCTGCCTAAAATCTCAGATAATCGGTGAGAAGTCTCAATTAATCGATCCAAATGAATTCCTGTCTCAATCCCTAGCGTTTGTAAAAGATGAACTAAATCTTCTGTAGCAATCATTCCCGTCGCTTGGCCATTGCCACAGTATGGGCAACCACCAATACCACCAATGGCGGTATCAGCAATGATCGTATCGGTTGGCTGTAATAAATTTAAGACCTCATAGAAGGAAAGTAATGCGAGTGCTCTGGCGTTATGAAAATGCACATGAAAGATATCGATTGTCGGAAATCTTTCTTTAATTGCTCGAACATCTTTAGCAACTTCTGTTGGCGTATTCCATCCCATGGGATCAGCCATGTCCACTCTGCGAACCTTAATCCCTGCCTCAGACCATGCGTCATATTGCCTTTGCAAGGCCTCCATTCTCGCCTCATGACTAACCTTACCCGTCCAGTTAGAGCCAAACCCAGATGAGAGTCCTATCGCACTTTCTTTTAATCCTAAGGCTACGGCTCGGTCAATTGGTAATCTCCAGCTACGTTCCTGGTCTTCTAAAGTTTTATTCGTATTGCGCTGAATAAAAACACCGCATAAATGTAGGTGAGTTGCTGGCAACTCTTCCGCTGATAAAGGCGGTGTAAATGCTTTACGCTCTTCACGTCCACGATCATTGAGTGCAAGAGAGAAAAACTTCACATCTGGTCTAGGCTCAATTTGCTTAACCAGCTCATAGGTATCTCCCATTTGTGGGCTCCATTTAGGATTAACAAATGCCCCGACCACCATTCTTTTGAGACCCGCATCAACCATTCGGTTTAATAATTCTAATTTTTCGGCAACGGTAACACCGGATCTTTCAATTTGCAGACCATCGCGGAGTGTTTCATCTGTAATCAATACTTTAGGGTAATTAGTCATCTATCTTCTCCTTTATTTATTTTGCCAAACTGGATCACGTTTTTCTAATCTAGCTTTAATACCCTCTTTACGATCTTCGCTTAAATAGGGGTTCACTCCAGGGTCTTGCCGCAGCGCTGCTGGAATCGGCATATCTAAGCCTTTCAGTGCAACAGCTTTTACTCTTCGAACAGAGATGGGAGCATTTTTCGCAATCTGTTGTGCTAATTTCATACTTTCTTCGAACACGAGTTCTGCCGTAGTTAAACGGTTCAATAAACCTCTTTGTAAAGCTTGTTCAGCCGTAATGTACTCCCCTGTCATCAACATTTCCAAAGCCAAAGTTGGACTAATTAATCTAGGCAAAACGACTGATCCAAAATTAGCCCCCATACCAATTTTTGTTTCTGGTAAGCCAAATTTCGCACCTGCATGCGATACCCGCAAATCACAGGCTAAAGACAACTCAAAACCACCTGCCACAGCACTACCATTTAAAGCAGCAATGACTGGCTTTTTTGACTCTAAAACAACCTCATACACATTACGCTCGGGTCGGTTCATCGGTGTTCTAAAACGGACACCCTGTTCATCATTACTCCGCATATTTTTTAAATCCGCGCCAGAACAAAATACATCTCCTGTACCGGTAAGCACGATGACCCGAACTGAACTATCGTCTTCCGCCTCTAACATCGCCTCAATAATGGCTTGTTTTAAAGTATCTGACAGGGCATTTTTTCTTTCGGGACGATTTAAGGTCAAGACACGAACATGCCCCTGATCATTGATTAAAAGTTCTTCCATAAAGTATCTCTATTATTTTTCTAGCTTGAATGCAGTTGTTGAACAATGGATTTATTTGAAAGAGCCTGCTCTATTTCTTCTTCTGAGGCCCCGAATTCTTGGAGTATTTCAACCGTATTCTCACCTAACCGAGGAGCAGGGGTAAATCCTTGGCGATTACCTCCAGAGAAATGATTTGTTAAACCAATTTCTCGAATTAAACCTTCAGTAGGGTGATTCGACTGTTGTAAAAAATTAACGGATTGAATATGAGGATCCTCTAGTAAATCCTCAAGTGAGTTGTAACGCATACAAGGAATATCAATTCTTTCAAAAATCTCAATCCACTGTGCAGAAGTTTTTGACCCTAATGAGCCTGAACGAATTTCGTAATATTCCACGCTATTTTTGGTTCTATTGGTCACACTATTAAAGCGGGGATCTTCTTTTAATTCAGGCCTCCCGATTGCATCAAAAAACGCAAAGGCTTGCGCATCAGTATTCGGTGAAATAGAAATGTAGCCATCGGCTGTTTTTACTGGTCGGTTATTTTTGTCGAGAACACGCGCATCCCCAATCGGTCCAATACCGGGCTCAAAGGTCATATTTCCCATATGCTCTCTCAGCACAAAGGCTGCCATGGTTTCAAACATGGGGATCTCGATCAGTTCTCCCACCATGGTTTTTGTCCTACGATACAAAGCAAAACCAATCGTTTGGGCACTGACTAGACCAGTAATGTGATCACCCATCACTAGTGGTACAAATCTTGGCTCACCGCTGGATTTTTCAAAAGTAGCGCTCACGCCGGCACTGGACTGAATCACTGTGTCATAGGCTGGGCGATTAAAGTAAGTCCCTCCGCGACCAAATGCGAGTATCTGACAATAAATTAATTGCGGATTCGTTTCTCGCAGAGAGGCATAATCTAAACCTAATTTTTGTAATGCGCCAAGCCGCATATTGGTAACAAGAACATCGGCTTTTGCGAGTATCTTTTTGAGCAGAGCAATCCCTTCTGCTGTTTTTAAATTGATGCAAATGGAGCGCTTATTACGGTTAAAATTCATGAACTTCCCCGTCATACCAGGATTTCTTGCCCCACCCCCTAAGGTTCGCATCAAGTCGCCTTCAAGCGCTTCTACTTTAATGACTTCAGCGCCATGATCAGCAAGTGTGAGAGTACAAGTTGGACCAACAACAACAGAGGATAAATCAACCACTGTAATACCAGCTAAAGGTCCTTTTTCAGTATTTAAGTGATTGTCCTGCTCGACTTGGCCCATTAATCTTCTCCCTTTAAACCAATTTGCTGAATTAATGGTCCCCATTTTTTGGAATCATCTGCTAAAAATTTGGTGAATTGTTCTGGGCTATCAACCACAATTTCAGATCCATCTGAAGTAAGTTTTTTTCTAATTTCAGAATCTTTGAGTACTTCTTTGAGACTATTCGATAGTTTATTCACAATTTCACTGGGAGTTTTTGCAGAGGCAATCAAGCCAAACCAATTATTAAATTCAAAATCCTTTAAGCCTAGCTCTTGCATGGTCGGTATATTTGGCAAGAGGGGAGATCTAGTTTTACTAGTAACAGCTAAGATTCTAATTTTATTGGCGAGCATTAATTCTCTTGCGGTAATCTGCGCAATAAAAGCAAAATCCACATCTCCCGCTGCCACTGCTGTGGCTGCTGGGGAAGCACCTCGATATGGTGCGTGTACCACATCCAACCCAGCATAAATTTTCAACATTTCAGCCGATAAATGTCCGCCACTACCTATACCTGCAGAGCCGTAATTGAGCGATTTTGATTTACCTAAATCAATCAGATCTTGGTACGACTTAATGTTTGACTTGGCACTTACGGCCAAGACTAATGGTGCGGTCACAATCCGACCAATACCCGTAACATCTTTAATGGAGTCATAACTTAATTTTTTAAATAAATAGGGGCTAAGGGTATGAGGAGTGTAGATTAACTGGATTTGATAACCATCGGCGGGCATTGCCAGCATAGCAGTTGTAGCAATAATACCGCTCGCGCCAGATCGATTCTCAATTTGAATACTTTGGTGAAGATTTTTACTTAAGGCGTCGCCCACAATGCGGGCGTAGGTATCACTAGAGGCGCCTGGAACTGAGCCAACGAAAATTCGGATTGGCTTTGAAGGATAAGGAAGTGTTTGAGAATAACTATCGAATACTGCTCCTACGCAATACAAGCAAACTAAAAAAAATTGAAGGCAACGAGAAACTTTTACTGTCATCGTTGCTCTCTATAGTCTAACTAAATAAAATTTTATTGGGACTTTAGTCCCGCTACATAATCACCAATTAAAACCAAGTCTTCCAGTTTTATAGCTGAAACTGCTGAGGACATATTACCGTCCATATCTGCCCGAGTCATTGCTTTAAAACCTTTTAACTGCGTCAATAAATAATCATGATTTTGACCTGCAACCCTCGGAATGTGTTGAAGACCTAACAGATTAGGGCCATGGCATTGGGTACAGTTGTACTGTTGTGCAAGTTTTGCCCCCACTTCAACATTCTCAGGTTTTGTAGTGTGAGTTACTTCCCTTGCTTGGGAGGCGTAGTAGGCGGCTACATCCTTCATCTCAGCATTAGAGAGGCCTGCTGCAATTGGAGTCATGATAGGATTTTTTCGATTTCCCTCGCGATAATAATATAAGGTATTTGAGATGGATAAAGGAGGCATCCCAGCTAAAGCAGGAATATCCGGACTTTGAGAATTACCATTTGGACCATGACATGCGTTACAAAGGGCTTCAGCCTTAGCTTTTCCAGCTGCGATATCGGCAGCATTGGCTGATAATGAAAAACTGCTAATTAAAAATGCAATGAGCCCAAGACTCATTGCATTTTGTTTTACTTTTAGAAACGTCATATTTACTTTATTTTGCGTAACTAATACGGTAGATGATTCCATTATGGTCGTCACTTACCAGCATTGAACCGTCAGCAATTACCTGCACATCGACTGGTCTACCCCACATTGGCGGATCTCCTTTGTCATTCGTTAAGAAGCCAGTTAAAAATGGTTCATACTTGACTACTTTGCCATTGGCATCTAAAACAATACGCATCACATCATAACCCTGCTTCGAAGTACGATTCCATGAACCATGGCGTGCTACAAAGATGTTGTTTTTATATTCGGCAGGGAACATTTTGCCTGTATAGAAGCGTAGGCCGAGAGGAGCTACGTGTGCGCCCAATTTGAGGACTGGCTTAGTAAATTCGGAGCAAGATCCAAATTTACCATAAATTGGATCTGGTAAATCACCTTGATGACAGAACGGATAACCAAAATTTTCACCGACTTTATTGAGAACATTTAACTCGTCATTTGGCAAATCATCACTAATCCAGTCGCGAGCGTGCTCAGTAAACCACAACTTCTTTGTTACTGGATGGAAGGCCATACCAACAGAGTTTCTGACACCAGTTGCAATTCTTTCGATAACACCAGTTTTAGGATCAACTCTCAAAATTGCAGCTTGGATATAGTTTGGTAATGTGATGTTTTGTGGTGAGCCAATATTGAAATAAAGCTTTTTGTCTGGTCCGGCAACCATATACTTCCAAAAATGACCTGGGCCGTTAGTTGGATCTAAGCCATCAACTACTTGAACTGGCTCAGGTGGATTATCTAAAAGACTTTCGATATTCTCTAACTTCACAATACGTCCACGCTCAGCGATATAGAGCGTGCCATCAATCATGGCGATACCGTTCGGTGTATCAAGGCCTTTAGCAACAGTTTTCATGACACGTTTACCATCTTTTTCGACAATAGCGTAAACATTCTTGCCATTCCGGTTACTTACATAGACAGTACCTTGAGGACTTTGGATCATTGAACGTGCGTTGGTTACACCCTCCATCCAAACTTCAACTTTAAAACCTGCAGGAACTTTGAGAGAGGAAATTGGTAGATCTTTGGCATCAACGCCCGTTAAAACAGGTGCGAAAGGATGCAGAGTTGATTTAGTTTGCTCTTCACTGATTCCTTGTTTCCATGGTGGAGGTGCATCAGGAGTTTGGGCTAAAGCTCCTTGAACTACAACTAGAGCAATTAGTGGTATTAACTTACGAATCATGTTTGTCTCCGTCTAATAAAGGGATTTAATTAATAACTTCTAGAGTCATTTTATACACAATTTATAAAAAACGCTAAAGAGAATTTAAGTTTAAAATAAATTTTTAAAAAAATTCAATATGGCTTCTTATGTATACCAATAAAGGCTCTGCAGTTAGGGTAACTACTTACTTTTTAATGTTGTCGTTAGTTCTTTTACAAGCAAATATTTATGCGGAAGAGATTTCTTTAGACGAAATGATTGTCAGTGCCACACGAGATAGTCAAGATAGTTTTGAAATTCCGGTATCTGTATCGAAGATTTCGCAAGCGACCTTATTTGAAAAATCGAACCCGAACAACAATCTTTCTGAATCTTTACAGTCCGTGCCGGGTGTGATTGCTAATAATCGCCAAAATTATGCGCAAGACCAACAAATTTCAATAAGAGGCTTTGGAGCGCGCTCACCAAGTGGTGTCAATGGTGTAAGAATTATTGCTGACGGCATTCCAGCATCCAGACCAGACGGTTCAGCTCAGGTCAGTAACTTGAATTTAAGCTCTGCAGAATCAATTGAAGTGCTAAGGGGTCCTTTTTCCGCTCTTTATGGCAATGCTTCTGGTGGCGTCATACTTCTGGAATCTCAAAGTGCGAAACCAGGTATATTTTTTAGCCCAACATTAGAAATGGGTAGCTTTGGTTATTGGAAAAGTGATAACCAAATTTCATATGGCACCAATCAATGGGGTAGCTTCTTACAACAAAGTCGTTTTTCAACGGATGGTTACCGTGATCATAGCGCTGCCACACGCGACTTATTCAATCTCAAAACAGATATCAAAATTAATGATGATCAAAAACTCACTTGGGTCGTTAATTATTTAAACATGCCCTTGTCTTATGACCCTCAAGGTCTCAGTGCAGCACAAGCAGCAACGACCCCTCAGGCGGCAAATGCCAGCGCCCTCTTATACAACACCCGTAAAAGTCTTTCCCAAACCCAAACTGGTTTTAATTGGACAGACAGAATTGATCAACAAAACCAATTACAAGTAACCAGTTATGTGGGCCAACGTAATCTAGAGCAGTTTCTATCAACACCGATAAGCAGTCAAACGGGAGCAAATGCAAATACCACCTCTGGCGGGGTAATCAATTTAGATTGGAATTATTTCGGCTTCGATTCTAGGTATAGTCATGTACAAGAAATAGCAGATATGTCCTTAAAAGTCTCTATTGGTACAAACTATGATCGGTTAAATGAGCGTCGCTTAGGCTTTAATAATTACATTAGCTCTTCAGGCTCACCCGTATGCGGAACGACCGCCACTTGCGGCGTAACGGGGACACTCAAAAGAGATGAGAATAATTATGCCCAAAATTTTGACCAATACGTTCAAGCTGAACTCAATCCAAATGATGACTGGAAGATTTATGCAGGTCTGCGCCATAGCTATGTAACGATGGGCTCTCAAGATAATTATCTCAGCAACGGCAATCAAAGCGGAGATACCCAATTTTCTAGTACAAACCCAATCGCTGGAGTACTGTATCAAATCACGCCCGAACTCAATACTTATATCTCTATGGGTAGAGGTTTTGAAACTCCAACTCTGTTACAAAGTGCTTATTCCTACGGGGCAAATACTGGATTTAATACTGGCTTGATGGCCAGTGCAAGCCAGCAAATTGAGGCAGGAATTAAATTTAGAGCAAATGATACCTACTTAAAAATGGCAGTCTTTCAGGCCAATACAGCCAATGAAATTGGCGTACAAAACAACACGGGTGGCAGAGCGATTTATCAAAACGTGGGTGACACGCTTCGCCAAGGATTTGAATTAGAACTGTTAAAGCAGTGGCAACATGGGATTAGAACCATGGTCGCTGCTAGCTTAATCAATGCCACCTACCAAAATAACTTCCTAACTTGTCAAAGTAGCAGCGCCTGTACAACACCATCCTCATTTACTGTAGTGAATGCTGGCAACACCTTACCCGGAGTCGCGCCGCAAAGGGTCTATGCTGAGGTTTCATGGCGCAGTCCCGATAAAGAGTGGGAAACCGGTCTTGAGTATCGCTTCAGTAGTTCAATTTTCGCCAATGATCAAAATAGTGAATCTGCTGCCAGTTACAACTTATTCAGTCTACGACTTTCGCATCAAAATCTTTGGAACGAATGGAGCTTTAGACAATTTTTACGATTCGACAACATAGGAAACAACCCCTATGTTGGATCTGTGATTGTTAATGAAGCAAACAAAAACTACTATGAAACAAGCCCCGGACTCACTTGGTTGGTTGGTCTTAATTTAACCTACCGTCCAAAGTAAGGTAGTTGATTTCATTTTTCTAAAAACTTAAGCAGTTGCTCTTTCCACCACTTAGCTTGGCCAGTAGTGCCATGACCGCTGGTCAGTTCACTAGCAGGAATGAGATAGTAAGAAGCGGATTTTAATTTAGCAAGAGCGGATTCGACTTTACCAAGTTCGGGGAGATTTCGCTCATCGTCTGCTGAATTAATAATTAATAATTTAGCCTTAATTTTCTCAAGTCCCGGCTCAGGATTAAAGTCCTCGGAAGATTGCCATTGATACAAGAGATCATTGGCATCTTGAACATTCGTGTCTTTAAAACGATTGGCAATGAGTTCATTTCCTTTGCTACTATTAGGCGCTATTTTTTGTAATCCGAGTGTGCCGCCACTTGTTGCTAATGAAAAATAAGTGGTAGCAAATTTTGCACTATACGGTTGCTTTGTGTAATTGCCCCCCTCCCACTGAGGATCTTGTTTGATAGAGTCCACGATAAACTTTCTCATGATCCAGTTTCTACCTGACATCGCTGCAGGACTAGAGGCTAGAGGCATTGCCATATCCATCATGTCAGGATATTGAATCGTCCATAACCAAGTTTGCATGCCACCCATGGAGTTACCCATCACCAATTTTAGATGTTTAATACCAAGCCCCTGAGTGACCAAAGCATGTTGCGCCTTCACCATGTCATCGTAGTTGTAGTTTGGAAATTTCGCTCTTAATCCGTCCGATGGTTTACTGGAGTTTCCTGCGCCAATTGCATCGGTCAAAATAATAAAGTATTTAGAGGCATCTAATACCTGCCCTGGTCCGAATATTTCGCCGCCGAAGCCAGGATTAAGCATTCCCTTTGCTGAGCCGGCTGTGCCATGTAAAACCAGTACAGCAGGATTATCAGAGCTACCTAGTGTGATGTAACTCAATTTCAATTCCGGCAAAATTTGACCATTATGGAATTGGAAATTCTTCATTGTCCAACTGGATGATTTTTGGAGATAAAACTCCTGCGCCTGAAGTGAACCCATCATAAAAATTAAGCTACTAAGGATAATTTGAATCATTTTCATTTTTATCTCCAATTTTTAAAAACATTTTATTATGATTGGTAATTAGTACAATTATTCTGTTGAGTCATTTGTAACACATAACTGCAAATTAAAAAATCAATCGGGGACAATTCATGAAACGTCGGCAATTTTTAACTCACTCGTCTTATTTAATCGCAGGCACTACACTTCCTACGATGCATTTATTTGCAAAAGAGACGATTAGCCCCGAAATGGAATTTTTAAGCAACTACATGAGTCAAGCCTTCAGTAAAAAACTACCTGAAGAAATTCTCGAACAAGCTAAATTTCACATTCTAGATACTTTTTCAGCGATTCTTTCTGGCTCTGAATTAGCTCCAGGAATTGCAGGCATTAACTATATCAAACGACATGGTAGTGCTGGTAAATGCACGGTGATGGGGACTCAATTAAAGGCTAGTCCTTTGGATGCAGCCCTTGCAAACGGTGTCATGGGGCACGCTGACGAAACTGATGATTCACACGGACGTTCTAGATCACATCCTGGTTGCTCGATTGTGCCTGCAACCATGGCTAGTTCTGAAATCTTTAAAATTACTGGTGACCACTTTATTAAAGCAGTTACGCTAGGTTATGACGTTGGCACAAGGTTACTTATGTCCCTTGGTGGGCCTGAATTTAGTTATACCAGCCACAAAAGCTCTCATAGTATTGCTGGAATGTTCGGTAGTGCAGCAGCGTCAGCTTGTGTTGCTAAATTCAATCCGCAACAGCTACGTTGGGTGTTTGATTACACTGCTCAACAATCTTCTGGAATCGCAGCTTGGGGAAGAGATAAAGACCATATTGAAAAAGCTTTCGTCTTTGCTGGAATGCCGGCTAGAAATGGTTTAGCATCAACACTATTAGTAGATTCTGGTTGGACTGGTATTGATGATATTTTCAGTGGTGCTGATAACTTCTTTTTAGCTTATGCGCCGAATGCGAAGAATAATTTACTCATTGAAAATTTAGGAGTTCAATATGAAATTGCCCTAACGGATATTAAAAAATGGTCGGTTGGCTCCCCTATTCAAGGCCCTTTAGACGCTCTCAATATCCTTCAACAGAAAAATAAGTTTAATGCAGACCAAGTTGAAAAACTACATGTCCGCTTAGCTCCCTCTGCCGCTAAGGTTGTCAATAATAGAGAAATGCCTGATATTTGCGTACAACATATGATGGCTGTAATGTTGCTAGATAAGACCGCCTCTTTCAAAGCAGCGCATGATGTTGAACGAATGAAAGATTCCAAAATATTGGCTGAACGCGCTAAGGTAAACTTAATTAGTGACGAGAATCTTAATCAATTTATGCCAATTCGGGTAGCCATTGTTGAAGTCGAACTCAAGGATGGTCGAAAGTTTTCAGAGCGCGTTGACGCAGTTAGAGGAACCCCTAGGAATCCAATGACTAAGCCTGAGGTCTACGATAAAGCGTCAGACCTCATCGGCCCTGTCATTGGTGGATCTCAATCTAAAGAATTATTAGATTTTGTAAACACGCTCGAACGACAACAAAATTTAGATAAATTAAGCTATTTACTACAGAAAAATACCTAAGCTTTAATTTTTCAAATTAGCCATTTCATTTAACCTTACTCTAAGCACATCGATATAACTTTTAATTTCAAAGTATTTATCTGAGCGTAGGGTAGGTATCTTTATTTTTGAAATTTGCTGATCTAAATCATGAAGTTTGGATGAGGTGTTTTTGATATCTTGCTGAGTTCTATCAGTCTGCTCTAAAGCTAGAACCTCTTCCTCTAATCTCCTCAAAGCTATATACATCCTTCCTAACTTGAGATTCAAATTCAGCGCAAAGATAGTTGGCAGATAAGTCAAAACAGGAATACCAATCGCTAAAATAGGGATTGCAATTTTAGCGATTCTAATCACCCAAACTGCTAGCCAAGAGGGTAAATTACGATAAAGGAAGGACGGGCCCTCTTTCATATAATCTTCAGCATCTGACTGCAATGGCAGATCAAGTCGAATGCTTGAAGGGAATTCTGAGACTTCCTGAATACGGGTATAGTTTTTTAATAAATCATACAAAACTTCCATGATTAGATTTACAAATCCAGGACTAATATCTTCTCGCGCCACTAAAGTAGCTGTTGAGGCAATTACATGGATACTTTTAGGGGGTTGATTAAACTCTAAACTGACATTACCGTGTGGCAAGTACACTTTGCTCAAATACGGAAGCTGCCTAACATAGGTATCAGCTTGATCAAAATCCATGATGGTGAGTCCAGGCGATCTATAGAATTTTTCCAAAATAGGCGCATCTACACCAACAGAAAAACAAACCACATCAATTTCCTTAGCCTGTATTTTTTTTAATGCTTCATCCGGAGATATTTCAAACAACTGGATTTGAGAGGAGTCAAACCCATGAACCTTGAGTAACTCTTTTGATAAAGTATTCGTACCACTTCCCGCAGCACCGATGGCAACACGTTTGCCTTTTAACTGTTGAATACTATTTAAATGACCTGAAATATCTTTAAACGAATCTGTTCTATACCAAACCCAAAAAGGTTCATGAAAAACGCCTGCGATTGAAACTAAATTAGGATTTTTTTGTTCGTTTGTTACTCCAGATTGAACTAAGGCTAATTGAACATCGGATTTTTTATCTGCAATTAATTTTAGGTTTTCAAGCGAACCGGCAGTAACCTTTAACTCAACTTTAATACCGCTTTTTTCAAGCTGTTTTTTAAAATCCTCGCCAAATCGGTAATAAAGCCCCGTCTTAGATCCAGTTGCAATAACTACTTTATTTGGAATCGAGGGAACCAAAAACCACATTATTAAGAAAAAGATACCAATCAAAGCAACTAAAGAAATAGATGCAATATAGATTACTTTTTTAGGTACGTTATAAATGTCCATATTTTTTAGTAGTGGTTTGTTGATATTAATTTCAATTCTGTAATAGACTATCAGAATTACATGTTATTTACATTGGGATTTGTATTGTATAAACGATCTTTTCATCACTTTTTTCATAGAACTTGGCTTCTCGGTTGTGTTTTATTGCTTTCAAGCTGTCAACTGTTGAGCGAAACACCCAGAGCGGTCAGTGTCATTCAGGCAAAATCAGGTTCTAATATCCAAGGTTCAATGTCCTTTATTCAATCGGGGAGCCAAGTTCAAGTAACTGGCACTTTTTCAGGTCTTAGCCCGAACTCTGAACATGGCATTCATATTCATGAATTAGGCGACTGTAATGCTTTTGATGCATCTAGTGCTGGCGGACATTACAATCCAGGTGGCAATAAACATGGCAATCACAACAGCATTTTTTCTCACGCTGGAGATATGCCTAATATTCAAGTTGATGATCATGGTAATGCTTCTTATATAGCCACTCTCAACCATTTTAGTTTAGTTGGCGAACAAAATATTCTAGGAAGATCCGTGGTAGTTCATCTCAACAAGGATGACTATGTTTCTCAGCCAGCCGGGAACTCTGGGGAACGAATTGGCTGTGGAATTATTCGTTGATCACTATTGCTGAATTAATCCTCTTCCGTACTAGAATTTTCAGAACTACGATTCGTTTGTAAAATTCGGTTAGTCAATTTTTCTAGTGGTCCACCTAGTATTAAAATCAATAAAATCCCGAGTAGCCCAATGATTCCTAGAGAAATTTGGCCGGCTCCGAAAGCAACCCCCATTACTGCACAAACCCAAATACTGGCTGCTGTGGTAAGTCCTTTAATCGAGGCATTTTCACCACGATGAATAATCACACCAGCACCCAAAAAGCCTATGCCAGAAAGAATACCCTGAAAAACATGACTTTGCGCCTGAGCATCACCACCTGTAACCCCTTGCATAATTAAAATAGCCAGAGCAGCGCTTAAGGCCACTAGGCTATGGGTTCGAACTCCAGCTGACTTATGGTGCATCCAACGATTGAGGCCGAGTATTGTGCCACTAACAATCGCTAACAGCAGTCGAATCACAACTTCGTGTATGGGCAGATAAATTTCAAACATTATTTTTCCTCCTTTAATCCAGACCAACCTGGTAAATAGGATGCCTCCGTTTTTTTAGCGCAGTCTAATGCAAGCACAATTGCCTTATCCATGGACTCTTTTATCGTTTTGGCTTTTATATGTAGTCGAAAGTAATCGGCCCACATAAACTCTGCAAATGGAGTGTCTTCTTTGGCATACGCACCTTTATTTCTAGCGAGGCCCGCTAAACTGCGATACGGATCATCTTTAAGTTCGCTGACATGCTTCGGAAGGGACTGATAATCCAATCGGTTACCTTTAGCGTCATAAGGATGGACCCACTGAGAAAATTCCATTACTTTCCAAAAGATTTCTAAATCAAGCCAAGATAAGTCTTTCAAAACGGTAAGTAGAACAGTTTGTTGACCTTCCTGATGTAAAGCTAGCCCTAAATGATGGTGGTCCACAATATAGTATTGTTTGTTTGGACCAATAATACTTGGGAACCAATGCGTATCAATTAACCCCGCTCTTTTTTTCTCAGTTAAGTCAGCCCATTCTTTTCGCTTTGCGATGACTTCTTGATAACCAACTGTCGCTTGCGTGGGTTTGATTTCATCTAAAGCTATTTTCACAAGATGATGATGAACTGGATGCATATTAACCTTTCCTAAAATAGTGAATTATTGAGTTTTGCTTACCATACTTCTTCGTTCAATCACATTTACCTTGAGGAGCCAAACTAGCCCAAGTTATTGTTACGGCTTGATAAAGTGAATTTGCTGGAATAATAATTGGTGATTGTACTTTTGCATCGGGAAATTGATTTAGCTCTTTTTGGCTTGGTGAAATCATGACCATGCCACAATTTTTTACCATGTCTGGATGAACCCATGGGGCTAATTGATAATCTGCTTGGGTAAAAACAAAAATCTTACCTTCATTAAATAGGCTGATAAACCCCGCTTCCCACTCACCGCCTGCAACAATTCTGAGCGGTGAACTTGGATATAAATTTTGCCAATTTGTATGTACCATTTGAGCTATTTCAGGCGCTGGATAATTTCCTCTATTGGAATTTTTGTTAAAACTTGCTTTACCAACGTAGACAATCCCAAAAACGACTTGTATCAGAATGAAGCTGATTAAATATTTCTTTTTAAACAAATGAGAAAGGCGTCCCCTCAGCAAAAAGGCTAGCACGATGGTCAACATCGGCAACATTGGAGTGGACCATCGATAGTAAAGGGGAACACAAATACCAATCACACAAGATAATAAAAAAGGACCAAGACCCAAGTAAATTAAAAACTGCTTGTTCCTTAAAGTTTGTTGTTCAATCACTTTAGGAGTTAACAATCCCAAATCTTGTGGCTTAAATTTCACATAACAGAAAACTGCTGCAATCCATAAGAATAAATGCGCAATGAAGGTATTACCTACATAATCTAATAGTGATAAAAAATTACTCTTGGATTGATCAAGTTCCTCGAATCTTTCTGAGACATAACGAAATGGCATGAAGTCATGTTGAGTTAACCACCATAAATGAGGGCCAAAAACTAATAAAAATCCAAGCGTTGCAATTACGACAATTTTTAAGTTAACCTGTTCTCTCCACTCTTTTGAAAAAATGAGCAGCATTAAAGCACAGGGAACAATAAATGCAGCAGTGTATTTTGACAACGCATTGAGTCCCATCATCACACCCAACACAAAAGCTAGGCTCACGGACTTTGCTTGTAAAGTCTTATGTAAAAAAAGCAGGCTCCAAGCCCAAAAAGTCATCTGTATTTGGTTATGATTGAAATCTGTAGACCATAAGTGACAATAAATAGTGAGTGCATAGAGGAAAAGCGCAACGATGGCCTCTTTCTCTTCAAGAAACTGACTTGCTAACCAGGCGACTGCGTAGTAGGTGGCACTGATAGCAAGACTAGCGCATAAAAATAAAGAGAGCATGTTTTTGCCTACGATTCCTTGCATGACGGCAACAATCCAAGGAGGCATTGGGGGGTGCTTATAAAATCCCCACTCGAAACTTAAGCTCCAACCATACATTTCCGTTGCATCTAACGGCGGAGCATGATGAGATACCAATGGAACTAAGGTCCAAAAAAACATCTGAAAAAGGATTAAACCCCAAGTAAAACGCGTTATTAATGGTGACACTAGTAACCTTAAAGAAATAATTTTGTATTATTGTTAATCATCGATATTTCTATACAATTAAATTAACAGATTTCTTCTAGTTTAACCCCATAGAATCCGCATTTTGAACCCTTTTTAAGTTGCTATGAATCCAACTCCTATAGAAATTATTGCAACCGCTATTTTTGGCATTGCAATAGCTCATACTTTTTCAGTCTCTTTTTTTGAAAAGTTGTCCAAAACTCATCCGCAACATGCTGGGCTTTTCCATCTTTTAGGTGAAGTAGAAGTTGTTTTTGGTTTTTGGGCGTTGGTACTCGTTTTGATGCTTTCAATTCTTCAAACCTCCAAAGATGCCGTTCATTTTGTCGAAGATCAAAACTACACGGAAGCATTGTTTGTTTTTGCGGTAATGGTCGTCGCGGCGAGTAAACCAATTCTAACTTTTGCTAATACGGGTATCAATGGCGCTGCACAACTGGTTTCTAGATTTACACCTATTCCTGTAAATACAGTCATTTTCTTTCTTAGTCTATCTGTTGTTCCATTAATGGGGTCTTTGATTACCGAACCAGCTGCGATGACTTTAGCTGCTCTATTGCTGCGTGATCGATTTTATAAAGTGGGTCTGCCCATCAAATTTCAATATGCCATTATTGGCGTCCTATTTGTAAATATTTCCATTGGAGGTACCCTCACTAATTTTGCCGCCCCACCAGTTTTAATGGTTGCGGCAGCGTGGGAGTGGTCCACTCCTTTTATGTTTACTCATTTTGGCGATAGAGCGGCATTAGCAGTCTTCGTAAATGCCTTATTAATCACTATTATTTTTCGCAAACACATTCCAATTGAATTTAAAGAGTCGCCTGCTGAGAGTATGCCCATTACGGTGATTTTTGTGCACTTATTGTTTTTAGCAGCCGTGGTCGTATTCGCCCATTACCCTGCCGTATTTTTATGGCTTTTCTTATTTTTCTTGGGCTTTACTAATGCTTACTCAAAATACCAAAATCCATTAATCCTACGTGAAGCCTTACTTGTTGCATTTTTCTTGGCCGGCTTAGTTGTTCTCGGTAGTTTACAAAAGTGGTGGTTACAACCAGTCCTAGAAAGTATGACGCCGACGGTTGCCTTTTATGGAACAGCAGCCCTTACAGCTCTAACAGATAACGCTGCATTAACTTATTTAGGATCGCTAGTAGAAGGTACATCTCAAGAATTTAGGGTGGCATTAGTGGCTGGAGCGGTAACTGGAGGAGGTCTAACTGTGATTGCAAACGCTCCGAATCCTGCCGGTATATCTATTTTACGCGAGTACTTTAATGGCAAAGTTGTCAATCCGACTTATTTATTTTTAGCAGCACTAGCCCCTACTCTAGTTGCTGTGATTGCCTTTAGGTTCATCTAACAGGATTTCGAAGCATTTGTTTAATTGAAGATAGACTGTTAGAATGTGCGTTTGCCCCCAGTTTTAACCACTGAGAACGGCCCTCGCTATGAAAAAAGTATTTATTAAAACCTTTGGTTGCCAAATGAACGAGTATGACTCGGAGAAAATGGCAGATGTATTACAGTCACAAAGTGGCTATACCTCCACTGACAATCTCGACGAAGCTGATATGGTGTTACTCAACACCTGTTCGATTCGAGAAAAAGCCCAAGATAAAGTTTTCTCCGACTTAGGTCGATTGAGAGATCTAAAAACACAAAAACCCAATTTAATCATTGGAGTCGGTGGCTGTGTAGCGAGTCAAGAGGGGAAACAAATTGTCAATCGAGCTCCCTACGTAGACTTAGTCTTTGGTCCTCAGACGCTACATCGCCTCCCCGCCTTAATTAATGAGCGTCAACGCTCTGGTCGTTCACAAGTTGATATTAGTTTTCCAGAAATTGAAAAATTTGATCACTTGCCTCCTGCCCGGAAAGATGGCGGAGCAGCATTTGTTTCAATTATGGAAGGTTGCTCTAAATACTGCACCTATTGCGTTGTCCCTTTTACAAGGGGTGAGGAAGTTTCTAGACCTTTTGAAGATGTCTTAGTAGAGGTTTCAGGTTTAGCAGCGCAAGGAGTCTGCGAGATTACCTTACTGGGTCAAAATGTGAATGCTTACTTAGGCAAGCTCAATGACCAAACGGATTTGGCTGACTTTGCGATGTTACTTGAATACATCTCAGATATTCCTGGTATTGAAAGAATTCGTTACACAACGAGTCACCCGAAAGAATTTTCAAATCGCTTGATACAGGCTCACGCCACCTTACCGAAGCTCGTCAATCATTTACATTTACCTGTGCAACATGGTTCAGATAAGATTTTGATGGCAATGAAGCGTGGTTACACAAGTCTAGAATATAAAAGCATTATCCGTAAAATTCGGCAAGTCAAACCGAATATTCCTGTTTCAAGTGACTTTATTGTTGGTTTCCCAGGGGAAACGGATGAAGACTTTTTACAACTAATGAAGTTGGTTGAAGATATTAAATTTGATAATAGTTATTGTTTTATTTTCAGTGCTAGACCCGGCACTCCTGCTGCAAACTTAAAAGATGATATTCCTCGTCAAGTAAAGGTGAAACGACTCCAAGAACTGACCTCCCTCATTGATGAGCATATTTTGACCATCAGTTTGTCAATGGTTGGTGCAACCGAGCGGGTCATGATTGAAGGGATGGCTCGTGATGGAAAAAAATTGCAGGGTCGTACAGAAAATAATCGTGTTGTGAATATTGATTTGCCAAGTGATACCAATGCGCAAAGACTCATTGGCAAAATGACTCCGGTTTTATTTACTGAAGCTCTAGCGCATTCGCTAAAGGGTGAGCTAGTTCTCAAACACTCTTAAAGTATCGTCATGCCCTCTAAAAAGTATCAAGTAAACACACAATTTGCTACCTCTGCTTTAGAAAATAAGTGGGGTGAATTACTAACGGATGCTCAATTAAAAAAATGGATCAAAGCGGCATGTCAATTGCCGTTTGAATTTACTCTACGTTTTGTCAATGCAAAAGAAGGTCTTTTACTAAACCAGATGTATCGTGGTGAAGACCATGCCACGAATATCTTAACTTTTTCACTCAACGATTTAAGTAGTGACCTGAGTGATCAAACTCTTATGGCAGATTTTGTATTTTGTGTGCCGGTTATAGAAAAAGAAGCAAAAGTACAAGGGAAGCAACTTCTTCATCACTTTATTCATTTATTGATTCATGGGGTATTGCATGCGCAAGGCTTTGATCATGAAGATCCAATCGAAGCGCATGCAATGGAAACGCTTGAAATTGCAATATTACACAGATTAAAATTAGAAAATCCCTATATCTGAACACTAATCAGGTAACCTATATAAATGACCGAACCAGACCCTAAAAGTTTTTTTAATCGCCTAACTAGCCTTTTATCTTCAAAACCTGAAACGCAGGCTGAAAAGCGCAAGGATTTAATTGAAACCCTGCGTCTAGCAAAATTAGAGGGATTAATCGACTCGGATGCTCTCTCAATGATTGAGGGCGTATTTCAGGTAAGCGAGTTGACAGTCAGAGATATCTTGCTTCCTAGAGCACAGATTGATTGGGTTGATATTCAAGACCCAATCGATAAGATTGTGCCCTCTGTCATCGAGGCTGCTCACTCACGTTTTCCTGTCTTTGAAGGTGCGCGAGATAATGTAATCGGGATTTTACTTGCTAAAGACTTACTGCGTCATGCCATTGATAAAGATTTTAATTTACGTGATTGGCTCAGACCTGCTGTCTTTATTCCTGACTCCAAACCACTAGGGGTTTTACTCAAGGACTTTAGAAGTAATCGTAATCATTTAGCGATTGTGGTGGATGAATATGGTGGTGTTGCTGGTATTGTGACCATTGAGGACGTCTTAGAACAAATTGTTGGTGATATTGAAGACGAACACGATATTGATGATGAGGCTGATAACATTGTCTCCACTTCAGATGGAAAGTTTCGAATTCGGGGAATGACAAGTCTTGAACAAATTAATGAAGTACTTGACACCGATTTCCATGACGAAGATATTGATACGATTGCTGGGCTTGTGATTCAACAAGTTGGGCGAGTTCCCAAGCGCGGTGATGTGATTGAAATCGGTAATTTGGTATGTGAAATTCAACGTGCCGATCCAAGACAAATTCATATCCTAGTCATCCAGAAAAAGACCACTCTAAATCCTTAAATGCTACTTTACCGGGCCTATCTTTATTCCTTTTTGATTGGAATTACTACTGCAGTAGTAGGTAATTTCAGCAATGGGGCCTGGTGGCAAATGCTTTTACTGGCGATTTTTTGGCGACAGATTCATCAACATCATTTTCACGGTCTCAAAACTCAAGTTACCTTAGGTTGGCTGTTTGGACTTGGCTATTTTTGCCAGGGTATTTGGTGGCTATATGTCAGCATGCACGATGTCGGTGGGATGCCAGCTCCCATGGCGGCAGGAGGTGTTGTCTTATTAGCGGGTTTTTTAGCGTTTTTTCCGACCCTAGCAGTAGCACTAGGTGCAAGGTTTTATAACCAGTCTAATAGTGCCATTGCTTGGGCAAGCGCCTGGACTATTGCCGAGTGGTTACGGGGGAACATTCTCACCGGATTTCCCTGGATTGGTTTTGGCGATGCGCAAATTAATGGGCCGTTTCAGGGGTTAATCCCTATTTTCGGGGTCCTAGGCGCCACTTTTGCAACCATTTGGGGTGCTTATAAAATTGGCAGTGCGCCGGGACGACTTTTCTTACCTTTATTTTCATTAGGCTTTGCCATTGCTATTTGCTCATTATTTGAAGGGGTTGAATTTACAAAGCCTGTTGGGAAAATGCTTGAGGTTCGGTTATTTCAAGGGAACTTTCCGCAAACGATGCAGTATGACCCTGTTGCGATAAATAAACAAAATAATTACTATTTCAATGGTTACCTGAGTAAAGCGGCTGATTTAACAGTTGGACCTGAGACAGCAATTACTTTGCCAGAGAATTTAATCCCAACAGACTGGGTAACAAATTTACAAACTCATTTAAACGAAACAAAAGGCTACGTTTTAACTGGCCTCATTGGGATGAATGGGGATCAATACTCTAATCGCGCGAAAGCATATGGTCCGAACGGAGAACTATATACCTATGACAAATCGCACCTAGTTCCTTTTGGAGAATATATCCCACCAGGTTTTGAATGGTTTATCCGCGCAATTAGGGCACCTCTTTCTCAATTTACTATGGGTACAAATGCTCAGCCTCATTTAAAAATAAAAAGAGGGGATGAGCCAGATATATCCGCCGCGATCATGATTTGTTATGAGGATGTTTTTGGGGCTGAAATTGCCCAAAGAATTCGTCAATTTCCCGCATCAGCCCCCAATATGCTCATCAATTTAACTAATTTAGCTTGGTTCGGCGATACCTCTGCTCCTTGGCAACATCTTCGATTGGCTCAATTACGCTCGCTGGAGACGGGTTTACCCACTATCCGCGCAACCAACACCGGAGTCACGGCAATTATTAATGACAAGGGTAAGGTCGTTTCTCAATTACCCGTATTTACGCAAGGGGTCTTGACAGGCTCGGTTCAGGCTAGAAGCGGTATTACCCCTTATGTACAGTTTGGAGATTTGCCAATTTTACTTTTATCCATCATCACCCTAGCGCTCAGTTGGCGTAAAAAGAAACAACTTACGCCTTCAAGCTCCCGAGCAACTGTACTCTAAGGTTAAAATAGTCGAATTATGCTGACATTTCAAGAAATTATCCTCACACTCCAACAGTATTGGAGCAACCAAGGTTGCACCTTATTACAGCCTGTCGATCTAGAAGTAGGTGCTGGTACTTCCCATACTGCTACATTCTTAAGAGCCATCGGCCCAGAGCCTTGGAAAGCCGCTTACGTTCAACCATCTAGAAGGCCTAAGGATGGCCGGTATGGTGAAAATCCAAATCGACTTCAACATTATTATCAGTTTCAAGTCGTATTGAAACCCTCTCCTGAAAATATCCTAGAGCTCTATTTGGGCTCACTTGAGGCATTAGGTCTTGATTTACAACAAAACGATATTCGTTTTGTTGAAGACGATTGGGAAAATCCAACACTTGGCGCTTGGGGTCTTGGTTGGGAAGTTTGGTTAAATGGTATGGAAATTACGCAGTTCACCTACTTTCAACAAGTTGGTGGCTTAGACTGCAAACCAGTACTTGGTGAGATTACTTATGGGATTGAGCGTTTAGCAATGTATTTACAATCCTGTGAAAACGTTTATCAACTGCAGTGGACTCCAGAAGTAAGTTATGGTGATGTATATCATCAAAATGAAGTTGAACAATCTACTTATAACTTTGAATACTCAAATACTAGTTGGCTATTTGAGCAATTCACTAACTATGAAGCTGAAGCGAAGAGATTGATGGCAATCCCATTAGCATTGCCAGCTTATGAAATGGTGTTAAAGGCTGCTCATACTTTTAATTTACTAGATGCCCGCGGAGCTATTTCTGTTACAGAAAGAGCTGCCTACATAGGAAGAATTCGGAACTTATCGAAACAAATTGCACAGGCTTATTTCGAGTCTCGTGAAAAGTTAGGTTTTCCAATGTTGAAAAATACTACTTTAAATACGGGAGTGAAATGATGCGTATCGCTCCTTTATTGATTGAATTATTAACCGAAGAATTACCTCCAAAATCTTTAAAAAAATTAGGGGAAAGTTTTTCTCAAAAAATCTTTGATCAACTAGCTCGCCTTGATTTATTGGCTCCTAACGCAAGTTTTCAATCTTTTGCAACACCAAGAAGACTCGCAATCTTAATTGATCAGGTCTATGAAAAGTCGAGCGATAAAGAAGTAAAAGAAAAGTTATTACCTGTTTCGATTGCTCTAGATGCAAACGGAAATCCTTCAGGACCGTTGCTAAAAAAATTAGCTTCCCTTGGAATCACTGAGCCGAAATTAAACGAATTTGAGCGGATTGGTGAAGGTAAAAACGAAGCATTTTATGTCAGCTTAACCAAGCCAGGTATTGCTCTCTTGGAGGGTGCGCAAGAAGCTTTAACCACTTCGATTGCTGCGTTGCCCATTGCTAAAACAATGCATTATCAGCTTCATCCTGGCACACCAGAAGAAGTTCCAGTGCAGTTTGTTAGACCCGTACATGGTCTCATCGCACTATTTGGTTCAGAAATCATTCCTTTAACAATCTTTGGTCTTCATGCTAGAAATACGACTTTAGGTCATCGGTTTTTATCGAAAGGGCCTATTGCAATTCATGATGCCAATGAATATGAAAATATTCTGATTCAGCAAGGTAAGGTATTACCTAGTTTTACTGGTCGTTTAGAAAAAATCAGACAAGATTTAATCTCAACAGCTGGTACTTTAAATGTTTTGATGCCACAAAGTTTATTGGAAGAGGTAAATTCCTTAGTGGAGTGGCCAGCGGTCTATGCCTGCGCATTCGAAAAGGAATTTTTAGAAGTTCCTCAAGAGTGTCTTATCTTAACAATGCAAACGAATCAAAAGTATTTTGCTTTGACAGATGCTCAAGGTAAATTAGTAAATCAATTCTTAATTGTCTCCAACATCACCACTACAACACCTGAAAAAATTATTTCCGGTAATGAAAGAGTCGTGCGTCCGAGACTCTCCGATGCTCGTTTTTTCTATACTCAAGATCGTAAACGAAAGTTATTCGACCGAGTGCCTGAATTAGCGAAAGTGGTTTATCACAATAAATTAGGTAATCAACTAGAGCGTATCCAACGTATTGAGGTGATTGCAAAAGAGATTGCTGGACAAATCGGGACAGCTGAAAATGATTTAGTCGCACGATCCAGTCGGGCAGCTTTAATTATTAAAACGGATTTGCTAACGGATATGGTGGGTGAATTTCCCGAGTTACAAGGCATCATGGGCACCTATTACGCAAATCATGATCAGGAACATCCTGACGTCGCCTCTGCTTGTTCTGAACACTATCTACCGCGCTTTGCAGGCGATGTTTTGCCAAGTACGACGGTCGGTACAGTATTGGCGCTAGCAGACAAACTAGAGACGATTATTGGCATCTGGGGAATTGGTTTGTCTCCTACTGGCGAAAAAGATCCCTTTGCCCTAAGACGTCATGCCCTCGGTGTTTGCCGGTTATTAGTAGAAAAAAATCTACCACTCAATCTCATCACTCTATTAACCCAAGTTAAAAAAGCCTTTAATTTTGAAGAAGTACAAAAAAATGCTGACTTAGGGATGATTACCAACTTTGTGATGGATCGACTCAGATCCTATTTAAAAGAGCAAAATGGTATTACTTACTCTTCCGAAGAGGTAGAAGCAGTTTTGGCGAATTGTGCTGGTGATTTAACTAAATTACCCGAAAAACTCAATGCCGTTAGATCTTTTTCGCAAATGGAAATGGCTAGTGATTTAGCAAATGCCAATAAGAGAATTAGTAACATCTTGAAGAAAAATGATTTGCCACTGCCAAGTCAAGTTGATGTCTCTTTACTTACAGCTAATGCAGAAAAAGAGTTATTTAAAGAGATGACTTTAGTGACACCACAAATTGATCAAGCAATGCAAGAATCTGACTTTACGAAGTCTTTACAGCTTTTAGCCCAATTAAGTTCTGCGGTTACTGGTTTTTTTGCAGATGTCATGGTGAATGATCCTGATGTGCAACTCCGAGGGAATCGACTGGCACTTTTAACTCAACTCCATCAGCAAATGAGTAGAATCGCTGACTTAAGTTTGCTAGCAAAATGAAGACCTTAAATAACAAATTGGTCATACTGGATCGTGATGGTGTCATTAATTATGACAGCGATGATTACATTAAATCGGTTGATGAGTGGGAAGCGATTCCAGGAAGCTTAGAGGCGATTGCCAAATTAAACCAAGCGGACTATAAGGTGGTCATTTGTACCAATCAATCTGGTATTAGTCGCAGGTTATATGATGTTGATACCCTCAATGCAATGCATGAAAAAATGTTTCGCCAATTAGCGCGCCATGGGGGAGAAATTTCCGCTATTTTCTTCTGTCCTCATGTAGACGAAAACAATTGTTCTTGTCGTAAACCAAAAACTGGTATGTTCAAGGATATTATTGAGCGCTTTAGTTTACAAAATGAACTAAATGGTATTCCAGTCGTTGGTGACTCCCTGCGAGACCTTATTGGTGCAGTTCAGTTGGGTGCAGAGCCGCATTTAGTTCTTACTGGAAAAGGTATACCGACTCGAGAAAAAGGTGGGCTGCCACCTTATACAGCAATACATGAAAATTTATCGGCCTTTGTTGAGCACTTTTTGCGAGTGAAACAATGTTAAGACTTCGCTCAGGAATTTTCTTTATTGCCCTCGTGATTTATACGATTCTTTATTCAAGTTCCTGTTTTGTTGTATTTCCTTTTCTTTCACTGACAAACCGTTACAACTATGTAAGAGGTTGGTCTGCTGGAATTTTATGGTTTCTAAAAGTAATTTGTAATATCACCTACGATATTCGTGGCATGCAAAATGTCATTATCAATCAAGACAAGCCCGTCATTCTTCTTTCCAAGCACCAATCGGCATGGGAAACGATAGCCTACATCTCATTATTTCCCAAGCAATTATGTTACGTGTTCAAAAAAGAGTTATTAAAAATACCTTTTTTTGGTTGGGCGATGGCGATGCTACGAATGATTCATATCGATCGAAGTCAACGCGATAAAGCAGCGATTGCAGTAGCAGAGCAAGGGAAAGTTCGTTTATCTGAAGGGTGTTGGATCATCATCTATCCAGAGGGAACCCGAGTTCCTGTCGGCAAGCAGATCGTGTACCAAAAAGGGGGTGCAAGGTTAGCCGTCAATACGCAAGCCAACGTGATTCCTATTGCTCACAACGCTGGGCATGTTTGGCCCAAGAATAGTTTTTTAAAATACCCTGGGGTGGTCACACTTTCGATCGGTCCTTTAATAACGACCGCGGACAAAAATCCTTCTCTTGTTTTGAAAGAGGTAGAAGCTTGGATTGAAGCAGAAATGCGTGTAATCGATCCTAGTTCCTACTAAATGATTCGATCTTCCTTTGGTATGTTCGCCAATTTAGTTGCCCACTCAAGATAAGTTTCTACGGGAATATTTTGCGCACGCGATTTTAGGGTGTCGGCATCTAACTCTAAGAGATGTTTTAAGTGACCTAGGTTATTAGCAAGCATTTTCCTACGTTGAGAAAAAGCTAGGGCTACTAGCTTTTCTAAAACATTGAAGGTTTCAGTTGGAATTTTCACATTCTTTTTTGGCCACATTGCCACAATTGCTGAATCAACTCTTGGCGGTGGCTCAAAAGACTCCGGGGGAACTTCAAAGCAATTTTCAAGATGATAGACAGTTTGTAACATGACAGAGAGTCGGCTATATTCTGATTCACCAGGTGCCGCGACCATTCTTTCAACGACCTCTTTCTGCAACATAAATACTTGTTCATCTACATATTCAATAGCGCTAATTAAATGAAAAAGTAATGGTGATGAAATATTGTAAGGAAGATTACCCACTACTTTCACCCCACCTTTATTCCCTTCATCTATAACGCTTGATTTAGCCGCTTGCGCCCATTCACGAAAATTAAATTGCAAAACATCCATCGCGTGGATTGTTAATTTATTAATCTTTTTTGCTTCCCAAAATGCAATCAAGTCTCGATCTATTTCAACTACTTCTAGTTGAGGTAGATGATCAAGTAGGGGATAAGTCATGGCACCAGTTCCCGGTCCAATTTCAATCACACGGTCCTGAGCTTTGGGGTCGATACGATTTACGATAGAACGAATAATGCCCTGATCGGTTAGGAAGTGTTGACCGAATCGTTTACGCGTTTGATGTGCCATGCTGTGCCAATTCAAAAGCTAATTCAATGGCAGAAACCATACTACTGATTTCTGCTTTTCTTTTACCAGCAAGGGTTAAGGCGGTACCGTGATCTACCGAAGTTCGAATGATAGGTAAGCCAAGTGTGACATTCACTCCCTGCCCAAAACAAGCCAATTTAAAGGGCGCCAATCCTTGGTCATGATACATGGCAATGAAAGCGTCTACTTCTGAGAGTCGCGAAAGATCAAAAAGTGTATCTGCAGGATAAGGGCCAGTAACATCGATAGCTAGGTCCTTGGCCTGGTTAATTGCTGGCTGAATTATTTCTATTTCTTCCATACCTAAATGACCTCCCTCACCTGCATGAGGATTTAAGCCCGTTACTTTTAACCGAGGATATTTAATGCCAAATTGATCTTTTAAAGCTTGATGGACTATTTGAATTGTTTCTAAAACTGCCTCATAAGTAATTGCATCTGGGACTTCACGCAATGGAAGATGTGTGGTCACGAGAGCGACTCGAAAATCTTCTTGAAGGTTAGTTGCTGTGCAGTCCTTACCACTTAACATCATTACTACACGCTTAACCTGCATTTTTTCCGCGAGATATTCAGTATGCCCCGTAAATTGAATGCCAAATTCATTTATGACACTTTTTTGCAGCGGAGCAGTAATCATTGCATCGTAAGTTCTACTTAGGCATCCATCGATGGCATGATCCAGTAAGCTCAACACATACGGGGCATTATGTAGATTTAGTTGTCCGAAAACATTAGAAGCCAATAACGGTATCTGTTTTATTTGCAAACGGCTAGCCATAGCAGGGTCGATATCTAGTTCTGTTTGATACTCTTCAAATAAAGACCGGTCACCTAAAATCGTAATATTTACATGAGGGACCCGTTTTAGGAATGCCAACGCACCCAAAAAACTCACTTCTGGTCCGATACCTGCTGGCTCACCTGATGTAATAACTAAATGAATATTTTTTGGGGTCAAAATGATTTTTCAGGCACAAATGGTGGACGATACTCAATCGTAGCATTGTCTTTTAATTCACGAACCCAATCTTGATAAGCTTGATCTAAACGCTCTTGTCGCAAGGCATTTTTCGCATATTCTTTTTGTTGGTTATAAGTAATTTCTTTAGTTTGTTTATTCACAACTTGTAATAAGTGCCAGCCATAACTTGTTTCAAAAGGTTCGGTTATAGAATTTGGCTTAGTATTCTTAATCGCATAGTCAAATTCAGGTAAAGTTTGACCGGCAGATATCCAACCAATATAGCCCATATTCGGCGCAGTATCTTTGTCATCAGAGAACTTCTTAGCTAAATCTCCAAAATTAGCATTTTTATTTTCAACTTGTAATTTATAAGCTTTTAATTTTCTCTCTAAATCTGCGTCGCTAACTCCCGCTTTTTTGGCAAGCATGAGATGTCGAAGCTCAGCTTGTTCAATTTGAACTGATTGACCTAAAGGAATTTCAACAGAGGTTGGTGGTGGATTGACCGTTTTTCCACCTTTTCGGTCTAGCAGTTTAACAATATGAAAACCTGCGGAAGTTCTTAAAATTGTTGGGGCTAACTCTCCGGCTTGTAACTTTGCCGTAGCATCAATAAAAATCTGAGGTAGTCGGTCCAAAGTCCTGTATCCGAGATCTTGAACCTTTACAGTCTTATCAACTTGAACCAGACGATTCACAAAACTAATAAATTCTTTTTCATTTTTTACTCTTTGAAAAATATCCTCCGCTTTTGCTTTGGCTGCATTTAGCTCTTGACGAGAATCCGTATCTTTAGTTGGTACTATTATTTGAGTGATATACAAAGTCTCCGGGAGATTTGAACTTGCAACCGGAACAGGGTTTGGATTGACGTTATTATTCAACCGAGAAGCAATGTAGTCGTTTACATCAGAATCAGAAACTTTTACTCTATTTTCAATCAGCCTCTCGCGATACCTTGTAATCAAGATATCTCTTCTTAAAGTCTCTTTAAATTTTTCAAGGGACTGGCCACTTTTTTCAAGGGATTGTGCAAGCTCAGCAACTGTCATTTTCCTTTGCGCTAGCACGTTATTAAAAATTGAATCAAATTCAATGTCACTAATCTTAAAATTTACATAGGAAGCTTCTTGGAAGATGACACTCTCTTCAACTAATTTATCTAAGACGGATCGAATGAGAACATCCTCGGAAGGTAAGGGGCGCTTGTTTTCACTTAATTGTTTTTTTACCAGTTCAATGCGATCTTTTAAGTCTTTTACGGTAATCACCTCTCGGTTGACTGTTGCAATGACTCGGTCCACTTCGTTCTTATCTAAGCTTAAGTTAATTGAACTGGCTTTTTCAACTGGAGCTTGAACAATCTGGGGCGCCGGTTCAGCTTTCACATTTTTATTAGTAGATTTTAAGGCTGGTTTGCCAGGCTCTGCAGCCAAGGTAGTTACTGAAAAAAAGGCACCAATTGTCAAAACGGATAATAGTCCATTTAACAACCATTGTTTAAGCATTCGAGTCATAACGTTCCAATAGATTTATTTTGTTTAGATTTTAAATGGAAATTAAGAAATTCCCTATTCATAAGATTCAAACCTTGATAATGGCAGGGGTTTTTGGTCAACCGGGATATAACCTGGGATATTTAATCTCATAATATCAATTGGATTGTTACCAAAACCACTCAACCCCTTGAACTCCAGTTGGAAAAAGATTTGGCTGGTTGAAACTTGAGAGGTATTCACAAATCGATTGATGGCTACCCGAAATGCCCAACAATCCTGATCATACTCAAAGCCGGCGAGTGTATTTAAGGTTTGTCCGGTGACTTGATCAAAATTCCAGCGACCAATTCCATATAAAGATTTAGTTAATGGCCATTGTCCTGATAGTTCGTATTGAAAAATGGTGGTAGTCATTAAAGAGGGGTCAAGGGTATAACGATAACTGGCGTTTAACATCTTTCTTGGGGCGGGCCGCCAACTTGCTGTAATCGAAGATTGCACTACTCGATTTAGGTTTTGGTTATATTCACTAGCGGCATCTAAATTGATATTTCCATCCAAACGCGTGGCAGCCCCAACTAATAAATTCGAATACGATGGCACGACAGTTTGGTCGCCATAAAGACCCACTCTCTGACCACTAATGTCAAAGCGCTGGGCGATTACGCCTCGAATTCGCTCCACGCCAGTTTCAGACTCTAATATTTTTGCTGTAAAGCCGGCAGTAACTTTATTATTATCAGCTACACGATCGTTACCCACAAAAGTATTTTCTGAAAAGATTTGGGCAATTCCAAAACCTGCCGAGGTAGTATCAAACAGAGGAATCTTGGTTTGATCCACATAAGGTGTGTAAACATATAAAATTCGTGGCTCAATACTCAACAAAATATTTTTACCAAAAATAGATTTGAGCTCTGGGGCATCTCTTTCAAAAAACATGCCAGAATCAAGACTCAGAGTTGGTACAGCAAAACTTTGAGTCATTCCTGGGTAGTTAGTATTACCTAACATACTGTAATTATTTGCTCGGAAACTGATTTTGGGCGTAATGAAATACCCTGGGTCAACAAATGGCATACTAACGCCGGTATTGACGAAAGCGCGATCTGAAGAAGAATAACCTCTGTTCGGTATGGCCAAGCCAGGCGCATCTAAAGGTCCGCTATAGGTAAAACGCGTTACATTACCGACAAAACTGACCGATGTACCAAAATAATCGAGATTTTTATAGGTGGCACTAATTTCTGGTTCGCGGTCATAAGGCGCCAATACCAAATTAAGAGGATCGGGTTGCAAGGTTTGGAATTTTTGCACCCTCGCTAAGATATTCCAACCATTTAGATAATAGTTCACCCCGGCCTCTTGAGTATATTGACGGGTAATAGCTTGTCCTTGGTTTCTAGCTAAATCATCGGCATAAAAGTCATCGGAAACTCTACTCACATTGGCATAGGCATTCAAGCCAGGGGATACTAACTGTTGATGACGCACCGTGTAGGCCCAACGATTTGATTGCAAAACAGCGTCATTGGGTAAATATTCAGCTTGTAGAATGCCAGAATAACTAGGCTCTAAATAGCGGTATTCGCCACCTAACTGCTCACCCCGTTTTGACATGTACCTTGGGTAAATTGTTAAATCACGGTTTGGTGCAATATTTAAATAATAAGGCGTAGTAACATCCAGTCCAGAATTGGAGCTGACACCAGCAGTTGGAACTAAAAATCCAGATCTGCGCTCGCTGCCCATCGGAAATGAATAGTAAGGAAAATACAAAATAGGTGTATCAAAAAAATGAAGGACGCCGTTGTCACCTGTTGCATCATCCTCAGATTGGTCAATTAACATTGAACTTGAGGAAAAATACCAATCTAAGTTTTCTGGGCTACAGGTTGTGTAAGTAGGCTTCGTTAACAGTGTTCTATTCCGATCTAAAAACTCAGCCCGTTGTGCTCGACCGAAGGATCGATTATCTCTAAATTCATAAACAGGTTGATCTATCCAACCTTCTTTGGCATCTAACTTAAACTCAGATTGAGGTCCTGTAAAACTCGAATTTTTCTTACGAAGCAGTGTATTGCCTTTAGCATTGACAGTATCCGTATCGATGTTGTAAGTAATTTCATCACCCTTGAGCACGATGCCATTTTTACGAATCTCCGCATTTTCTTTTAAGACAATATCCCGTTCAGTAACACCGTCGATGGTTTTACTCTTAGAAAAAGTAATTGCTTTATCATCGGTTTGATCGTCGTGCTCAACCAATTTATCATCTAATATTAGTGATAATGGCTTTGCGGTAACCTTCGTTTGTGCCTGGCTGACGTCTGACCACCCTAAAACCAACATAAGAAAAATCGCTACCCCCAAATAGGTGGTAGGACTTTGGTATTCTTCAGATAGGCTGGGGTATGATTTTGACATTAAACTCTCTAACACCCTTATTATACGAATCAATTATGCCGAATACACGACTTCAACAATTAAACCATTGGTTAGAATCATTACCGGAAGCTCTAAAGCTTAACTTATCTTCTCTTGAGCCGGCTTCGAGTGATGCGAGTTTTCGGCGATATTTTCGAATTTTAACCAATCGAGATGATTTTCCTAGTTTAATCATTATGGATGCACCCGTGGATAAGGAGGATGTAAGTCCATTTATCAACGTCGCACAACTCTTATCCGAGGCTGGTTTAAATGTGCCTCAAGTTATACATATCAATCAAAAAGAGGGCTTCTTACTCCTCAGCGATCTAGGCAATACCACTTATTTATCTGCCCTTAATCAAAGTACTGCGAATCACCTCTATCAAGAAGCAAATAAAGCGTTAGTTTGCATCCAAAGTAAGGCGAATGCGAGCAATCTTGCTCTTTATGATGAAGCACTTTTACAAAGAGAAATGGATTTATTTCCGCAGTGGTATTTAGGTAAGCATTTAAATTACACGCTAAGTCCAACAGAATCCCAAGCGCTGTCGAAGATCTTTCAGCAACTGAATCAGAATATCTTGGCTCAACCTCAGGTTTTTGTGCACCGCGACTTTCATAGTCGAAATTTAATGGTCACACCAGAAAATAACCCTGGGATTTTAGATTTTCAAGATGCGGTAAAGGGGCCTATTACTTACGATTTAGTCTCCCTGTATAGAGATGCATATATTGCTTGGGATGAAGAGCAACAAGTTGACTGGGTGATTCGTTACTGGGAACTGGCGCGAAAAGCAAGTTTACCGGTCCATGCTGACTTTGGTGACTTTTACCGCGATTTTGAATGGATGGGTCTGCAGCGCCACTTAAAAGTTTTGGGGATTTTTGCAAGGCTTTATCATCGAGATGGAAAAGATGGGTACCTAAAAGATTTACCGCTCGTTTTAGAATACACTGAAAAAGTAGCGCAAAGATATATTGCGTTTAAGCCTTTAATTAGAATACTTGATGCGTCTAAAAAATTTGTACGGCCCGATGGCTTTACCTTTTGAGAAAAAGCAATTAATTCATGCAACTATTTAATGCCAATATTCCTGTAATGATTCTTGCGGCGGGTCGCGGGGAAAGAATGCGTCCGCTCACGGATCACTTACCAAAACCTTTATTAGAGATTCATGGCAAAAGCTTACTTGCCTACCATCTCGAGGGATTGAGCAGTAACGGCTTTGACCGTGTCGTCATTAATCATGCCTGGCTTGGGCAAAAGATTGAAGATGCGCTACAGAATGGTCAACAGTTTCACTTAAATATCTCCTACTCTCCCGAAGAAGAAGCTTTGGAAACAGCCGGTGGTATTGCTAAAGCGCTGCCATTACTCAACCCTGAAGATTACTTTTTGGTGATCAATGGTGATGTTTTTACACCCGATTTTCCTTTTCAAAGGATCTTTGACTTAGTCGAGCAATTTAGGGCGGATATTGATCAAGATGCGCCAGCTTTGATGGCTCATTTGTTTTTAGCTGCTAACCCTATCCATCATCCAAAGGGCGATTTTTATCTCAATTCTCCCTATATTTTTTCTGATGAGCAGTTGGCAAATAATGCCCTTTCACAAAGTAAATATACATTTACAGGTATTGGTATTTATCATAAGGATCTATTTCAATCAATTACCCCTGGTGCCAAAGCTCCTTTAGCACCTCTATTAAAAAAAGCAATGGGCTCTATGTTGGTTGAAGGTGAACTTTTAAAAACCACTTGGCATGATGTTGGTACCCCTGAGCGACTTTTAGAACTGAATAAAGTACGATGAAAACTAAACTAATCCCTCCTCAAGAAATCTTTGTAGCTAGGCGTTTCGCGCTCGTAAAGCGAGTTCGAGCTATTTCAGAAAATAGTATTGTGATTCTTAATACTGCGCCAGAAGTCGCTCGTAACCGTGATAATGAATATGCTTACCGACACGATAGCGATTTTTACTATTTAACTGGTTTTACTGAACCAGAGGCTTTTTTAGTCATTCAAACGATTGGTGACAAAACCACCACTCATTTATTTTGCCGTCCGAAAGATTTAGAGCGTGAAATTTGGGATGGTATTCGCTTAGGTCCAGAAGCCGCCCCTGAAGAACTCGGGATAGATTATGCCTATTCCATTGCAGATTTAGATACCAAAATGCCCGAGCTGATGACTGGATTTGATCAAGTATTCACCAGAAACCATACCAATGAGTTAATGGACGAGTATTTAAGAAAATGGACTGGTGAATTAGCTAAAAAATCACGTTTAGGTATTTCTAAACCTAGTGTATTTCAGGATGTTGAATGCCTCATTCACGACATGCGGCTGTTTAAAGACGAGAGTGAAATTGCCACCATGCAACAAGCCGCTTGGATTAGCTCTCAAGCCCACCTTGCTGCGATGAAACGGTCGAAACCAGGTCTCAAAGAATACCATCTTGAAGCAGAAATTCTATACACTTTTAGAAATCATGGTTCAGAGTCGGTCGCCTATAACAGTATTGTGGCCACCGGTGAAAATGCCTGTGTCCTTCATTACAGAGCTGCGGATAGTATCTTAAAAGATGGCGATCTTTGTTTGATTGACGCTGGTTGTGAACTATTAGGCTATGCCTCAGACATCACTAGAACCTTTCCAGTCAATGGCAAATTTAGCCCAGCCCAAGCGCAAGCTTACAACCTCGTTTTAGCGGCGCAAGAGGCTGCGATTGCCAAATGTAAAGTAGGTGAAAGTTTTCAAGCGCCCCATGATGCAGCCCTTGAAGTTCTAACAAAAGGTTTATTCGAAATGGGTATTTTGAACCAACAACAGCATGGTTCCATTGAGAGTGCTATCGAAAATAAGGCCTATCAGCCCTACTACATGCATCGAACTAGTCATTGGCTAGGTATGGATGTCCACGACGTAGGTTCTTATCGTGAGCTCAACGACCCTAATAAGGCTTGGCGAACTTTACAGCCAAATATGATTTTGACGGTGGAGCCAGGTTTATATTTCAGACCAAGCAAAGAGATTCCAAAAGAATATTGGAACATCGGTATTCGGATTGAAGATGATGTCGTGATTACCACTGGCGAGCCATTAATTTTGTCGCGGGATGTCCCTGTTACCGTTTCGGAAATTGAAGCATGGATGGCACAGTCGTCATAAAGAAGATTCATGCAAAATAATTCAAATCAGCTCAAGCCACTCTCTTCACCCCAAGTTGCCATTCTAGGTGCAGGTCCAGTGGGACTTGCTTGTGCCATATTATTGTTAGAAAGAAATCCGGATTTAAATCTAGAGTTGTTTGATAAATTTCAGGAGTCTAATGAGCTCATTGCTCAAGGAGATGAACGTGGCATCGCCATTTCTGAGGGGTCAAAACAATTACTAGAATCCATCGGTGCCTGGAAGCTTGAGGCGCCCGCAATTCATGAGGTTCATATCTCCCAGCGTCACCATTTTGGACAAACTGTCATCCGAAGAGATGAACTCCAAAAGGATGCCTTAGGTTATATCGTTCGTTATAAAGACATTCATTTACAACTTCGACTTCGCTTACAAGACCTGCAGAAGGAATGTAAAAATTTTAATTGGCAATTTTCGTCCACTCGAAGTGATTTTGAAGGGATGCCTGCCTCAACCTGTTGTATCCATGCTGAAGGTGGATTGTTTCACGAACAAGCTGCTAAAGACGCTCGCACCGATTATGGGCAATCAGCCTTAATCGGGTGGGTTCAAACTAGAGGAGTTTCTGAGCATATTGCCTGGGAACGTTTTACCTCTGGAGGTCCCTTAGCACTACTTCCTCATCATCAGGGTAAAAATGCCCGTAATTTAGTATGGTGTGCATCGCCTGAACGAGTAGAAGAATTAAAAAACTTGGATTCGAAGCAATTCTTAATAGAACTGCAAGAAGCATTTGGCTTACCGGTTGGTGAGTTTTTAGAAATTCATGATCGCCGCAGTTACCCATTAGGTCTAAACATCAGAGAAAGTATTATTAAACAAAACCATGTATGGATAGGTAATGCAGCGCAAACACTTCATCCGGTGGCAGGACAGGGATTAAATTTGGGTTTAAGAGATGCAGCAACCCTTTCCCAATGCTTAGGGCCAGTCTATCTCAGTATGAACGATCCGCAGTTTGATGTTTTAAATCAAGCTTTAGTTGATTATGCTCGTTTAAGAGAAAAAGATCGTCGAGCCACGATTGGATTAACGGACCTCATGGCGAGAATATTCGCTACTGACTTAGCGCCGATTGTTATTGCCCGAGGTTTGGCATTGTCGATTTTGCAATGGATTCCGCCCTTAAAAAGTGCCATTGCAAGACAAATGATGTTTGGACAACGTTAAGGTTCAAAGTCTGCCCAATTTTTAGGCAATTTAGGTCTTTTATGATAAAGTCCAAGATTCTATATTTTTCTAAACAACGAACTTCTGCGATTGATACCATTTTGCAAATTGGTCCTCACAAACTTTCTAATCGATTATTTGTTGCCCCGATGGCAGGGGTAACGGATCGACCTTTCAGACAGCTTTGTAAGCGTCTAGGTGCTGGTTATGCAGTCTCAGAAATGATTGCTTCTAATGCAATGCTTTGGAACAGTGAAAAAACACTTAGACGAGCGAACCATGAAGGCGAGGTGAATCCTATTTCGGTACAAATTGCTGGTGCTGATCCAGAAATGATGGCACGTGCGGCAATCCTCAATGTTGAGCGAGGGGCCCAAATCATTGACATCAACATGGGATGTCCTGCTAAAAAGGTTTGTAATGTTGCATCAGGTTCAGCGCTTCTGCAAAACGAACCTCTGGTTGAAAAAATTCTGCTAGCAGTAGTCAATGCGGTTGGTTATCCTCATGGCGATATCCCGGTTACATTGAAAATTCGAACTGGTTGGGACCGTGAACATAAAAATGCCATTCGTATCGCAAAAATTGCTCAAGATTGTGGAATTACCATGTTAACGATTCACGGTAGGACAAAAGCTGATTTGTATCATGGCGAAGCAGAATACGAGACCATTGCTGCAGTGAAAGCAGAAATTAGTATTCCCGTAGTGGCTAATGGCGATATCAACTCCCCAGAAAAAGCGAAGTATGTTTTAGAGTACACGCGTGCAGATGCTGTAATGATTGGTCGTGCTGCTCAGGGCAGACCTTGGATTTTTCGAGAAATTGATCATTATTTATCTACTGGTCAGCATTTAATTGCACCAACGATTGCTGAAATCTCCCACATCATGGAAGAACATTTAATAGAGCACTATGAGTTTTACGGCGAGTACGTTGGATTAAGAACGGCGCGTAAACATATTGGTTGGTATTGCAAAGGATTGCGTAATTCCCATGATTTTAGACATCACATGAACACGATTGAATCCTGTACTGAACAATTAAGTGCTGTGAAGAATTACTTTTTAGAATTAGCCCAATACTCAACCCATATCGAGTATTTAGAGGCCGCTTAACAAATTATATTTTTATAATGACGAAATCAACCAAACACCCTGTTTCAGAAGTACTTGAAGTGCATATACAAAGATATCTCGATGATCTTGGTGAAATCCCTCCTAGTAATATTTATCCGATGGTACTTACTTTTATCGAAAAGCCCCTTTTAGAACTTGTGATGAAGCACGCCAACCAGAATCAATCTTTAGCAGCAAAGTACTTAGGTATGAATCGGAATACTTTGCATAAAAAACTCGTTGAGCATGGTCTCCTTTCAAATTAATTTTTTTACTTTACTTCCCTGGAATATTTATGATTCAAACCGCTCTCATTTCAGTATCTGACAAATCTGGTATTGTTCCCTTTGCTAAAGCACTTCATGAGAGGGGTGTACGACTTATTTCTACTGGTGGTACCGCTAAATTATTAGCTGAAAACCATTTACCTGTAGTTGAAGTTTCAGAGATTACACAATTTCCAGAAATGTTAGATGGTCGTGTTAAGACGCTTCATCCAATGGTGCATGGGGGCTTACTAGCGCGTCGTGATGATCCGAAACATTTAGCAGCGCTAGAAGCGCACGGGATTAAAACAATTGATATGTTAGTTATCAATTTATATCCTTTTGAAAAAACAATTTCTCAACAAGAGTGTAGCTTTGAAGACGCGATTGAAAATATTGATATTGGTGGTCCAGCAATGCTGCGCGCTGCCGCCAAAAATCATCAAGATGTGACTGTCCTCATTTCACCAGATGACTATGCTGATGTTTTAGCAGAAATGACCGCTAATCAAAATCAAATTTCATTTAATACAAATTTTCGTTTAGCAAAAAAAGTCTTTGCGCACACAGCCAGATATGACGGCGCCATTGCTAACTATTTATCTTCTTTACCTGAAAACCTAGAACACTCAGCACTTTCAAACTATCCACAAACACTACAAATGAGTTTTAACCGTGTGCAGGAATTACGCTATGGGGAAAATCCACATCAATCAGCTGCCTTTTATCAAGATGTGAATCCAGTACCTGGAGCACTTGCGAATTTTGTTCAGTTACAAGGTAAAGAGTTGTCTTACAACAATATTGCTGATGCGGACGCAGCTTGGGAATGTGTTAAAAGCTTTGGTCATTCGCTTGAGGACGGAGTGCCAGCTTGTGTGATTGTGAAGCATGCCAACCCATGTGGTGTTGCCATTGCAGCATCTGCGGTAGAAGCTTATCAAAAAGCGTTTAAAACGGATCCGACTTCGGCATTTGGCGGCATTATTGCCTTTAATCGTCCTTGTGATGAAACATGTGCCCAAGCAGTGACTAAACAATTTGTGGAAGTCTTAATTGCGCCTAGTTTCACGCAAGAAGCCTTGGCAATACTTTCAGCTAAACAAAATGTGCGTGTCTTGCAGATTGAATTAGCACAAACTGTCAATGCTTATGATTTAAAACGCGTTGGTGGCGGTCTTCTATTACAGACACCTGATGTCAAGAACGTTCAACCAAATGAGCTTACCGTTGTCTCAAAACGCATTCCCACACCAAAAGAGATGACCGAAATGCTATTCGCATGGCGCGTCGCTAAATTTGTTAAATCGAATGCGATTGTTTTTTGTGCGGATGGAATGACTTTAGGAGTTGGGGCTGGTCAAATGAGCCGCATTGACTCGGCAAAAATCGCTGGTATTAAAGCACAAAATGCTGGTCTTAGCCTCATTAATTCTGCCGTAGCTAGCGACGCCTTTTTCCCATTTAGAGACGGCCTAGATGTAGTCGTTGCAGCAGGTGCTACTTGCGTTATTCAACCGGGTGGAAGCATGCGCGACGATGAAGTTGTTAAAGCGGCAGATGAACACGGTATTGCGATGGTCTATACCGGCACCCGCCACTTTAGACATTAATTCGATGCGCATTGTTGGTATTGATCCGGGGCTTCGCATCACAGGTTTTGGGGTGATTGAGTTTCACCAACAACGCCTTCAATACATTGCCTCCGGGGTGATCAAGACCTCTAATCTGACTGAGTCGGATAGCGCCAGACTTGGAACTATATTTGAAAGTGTGACTGAAGTATTAGCCACTTATCAACCAGATATCGCTTCCGTTGAAAAAGTCTTTTTGAATGTTAATCCTAAATCTACCTTAGCCCTCGGCCAAGCTAGAGGTGCTGCAATTACCGCCCTAGTTTGTCAAAAATTACAGGTTTATGAATTTAGTGCCTTAGAAGTGAAAAAAAATGTGGTAGGTTCTGGGCGTGCCACCAAAGAGCAAGTGCAAGAAATGATTCGTCGCTTACTTAACCTTAAGTCAGCTCCTAGTAAAGATGCGTCCGATGCACTGGCTGTTGCGATCTGTGCAGCGCATCATCATCAGATGAACCTACAAATCCAAAAGTCATCTAAACTTAAATAATATTTAAATTAAAGGAAGATTGATGATCGGTCGCATACAAGGTCTTTTGCTGCAAAAAAACCCTCCCAGAATCCTCGTGGATTGTCATGGGGTGGGCTATGAGATAGACGTCCCGATGAGCACACTTTATCAATTACCTGACAACGGTCAGCAAGTTACCTTATTAACGCATTTTGTCGTCCGTGAAGATGCTCAACTCTTGTTTGGTTTCGCAACGGAGTCAGAGCGTGAAGCATTTAAAACCTTAATTAAAATTAGCGGGGTTGGCGCAAGAACTGCACTGGCTATCCTCTCAGGTATGAGTGTTTCTGAGATTGGTCAAGCCGTTGCCATGCAAGAAAGTGCGAGACTTACTACAGTTCCCGGTATTGGCAAAAAAACAGCTGAACGATTATTACTAGAATTAAAAGGGAAATTTGGGGTTGACACTATTTCATCTGCTCCAAATCAAATTGGTATTTCTAGCAATAGTTCAAGTGAGATCTTACAAGCGCTTCTAGCTCTGGGTTACTCGGATAAAGAAGCTGTTCTTGCCTTAAAAAATATTCCCACCGATGTTAGTGTTTCGGATGGTATTCGCATGGCCTTGAAAACCCTCTCAAAAGGTTAATTGGTATATTTTTCAAACTCATTTAAACTATCTTGATGAGTATTCACACTGACCAATTAGAAACAAATTCTGAACCACCTCGTGGGGCTAAGGACCGTATGATTCAACCCCTAGCCTCTTCTGAGGATAATGTTGTTGAAAGAGCATTACGCCCAAAGCAACTTGAAGAATACATTGGTCAACAAAAGGCCAGAGAACAATTAGAAATTTTTATCTCTGCTGCAAAAAGTCGCTCGGAAGCCTTAGATCACGTTTTATTATTTGGCCCCCCAGGTCTTGGTAAAACTACCCTAGCCCACATTATTGCCAAAGAACTTGGTGTCAATTTACGTCAAACGAGTGGTCCTGTTTTAGATCGCCCTGGGGATTTAGCCGCCTTACTAACCAATTTAGAAGAAAACGATGTACTCTTTATTGATGAGATCCATCGCTTATCACCGATTGTGGAAGAAATTCTATATCCTGCACTCGAGGACTATAGTATCGACATCATGATTGGTGAAGGTCCTGCTGCTAGAAGTGTCAAACTTGACCTCAAACCATTTACCCTAATTGGTGCGACGACTAGGGCTGGGATGTTAACCAATCCTTTACGAGATCGTTTCGGGATTGTTTCTAGGTTAGAGTTTTATACCCATGCAGAACTCAGCGAGATTGTAAAAAGATCTTCTAAATTACTCGGAGCGACCATTGCACCAGACGGCGCCAGTGAGATTGCTAAACGTGCGCGTGGAACGCCTAGAATTGCTAATCGGCTATTAAGACGAGTGCGTGATTATGCCCAAGTAAAGAGTGATGGTGTTATTACTGCGGCAATTGCTGACAAAGCACTATTAATGCTCGATGTTGACCCTGTAGGTTTTGACATCATGGACCGAAAACTTCTTGAAGCCATCTTATATAAGTTTTCGGGTGGGCCGGTTGGACTCGATAATTTAGCCTCAGTCATCGGCGAAGAAAAAGATACGATTGAAGACGTTATAGAACCGTATCTCATTCAGCAGGGCTATTTGCAAAGAACCCCTCGGGGCAGAATCGCTACCCGCTTGGCTTATGCCCATTTTGGATTGACAATGCCAAACAATGGAAGTGGCTCTTCTGGCTTGCTAGATTTAGATTAATTACGGCAAATCCCAAGAAACAGACTTAGGAGAGCTTTGACGGTCAATTTCATCCAAAGCGTCATTTTGTAAATGACTAATATCGCCCCAACTCAAAATTTGGAAATTTTCACCATCAAATACTAGGCGATTCAAACTAGTATTGAGTAATTCAATCTTTCTTTTTTCCGAGATATCAACTTTTGCCGCCTCACGGTAAATACAATCCAAGACACCACCGTGGGCTACGATTAAAATTGTTTGGCCAAGATGACGCTTGGCAATTTGTCTTACTCCCAAAACTACACGATCATAAAACTGCTGCAAGCTCTCACCGTCTTTAGGCTGAAAATTAGCATTACGCGTTACCCAAGCATGGTAATTTTCGGGATGGGTTTGTTCGATTTCTGCGTAAGTTTTACCTTGAATCTCTCCATAGCATCGCTCCCGCAATAAGGCGTCTTGCTTAACTTCTAATTGATGATGATTAGCAATTGTTTGTGCAGTGTCATATGCTCTTGATAAATCGCTCGCATAGGCAACATCAATACTTTCAGTTGCTAATACTTTTGCTAATAACTTCGCTTGCTCAACGCCAATTGAATTTAAACCAATATCTAAATAACCTTGTAAGCGTTTTTCACGGTTCCAATCTGTTTCACCGTGCCTTATCAATAAAATATTTGCCACAAAAAGTCCTTGTTAACTTAAATGAATTTTCACAAATTTACGCTTACCAACTTGTAAGATGAATGTCCCAGGATCTAATTTGAGTGTGCGATCACTCACCTGAATACCATCTATTTTTACGCCACCTTGATCAATATTTCGATAAGCTTCTGTCGTGGAGGGTGCTAAGTTTGCTTGCTTAATCAGCTGAGCTAAACCAATCGGTGCACCGGTTAATGTCAGCTCAGGGATGTCATCAGGGATGCCCCCCTTGGCGCGATGATTAAAATCTTCAAGCGCCTTATCTGCATCCGCACGACTATGGAACCTTGTAACAATTTCCTGCGCTAGGATGACTTTGGCGTCTTTTGGATTTCGGCCCCCAGCCACTTCATTTTTAAGGGCTTCGATTTCTTGCATTGATTTAAATGAGAGCAATGTAAAGTAACTCCACATTAACTCATCAGAGATACTGAGTAGCTTGCCAAACATATCGCCGGGATTTTCACTGATACCGATATAGTTACCCTTAGATTTACTCATCTTATCCACACCATCAAGACCAACAAGTAGTGGCATCGTCAAAATACATTGGGGTTCTTGACCATACTCTTTTTGTAATTCGCGACCAACCAGTAAGTTAAATTTTTGATCCGTGCCACCAAGTTCCAGGTCGCTTCTTAATGCAACTGAATCATAACCCTGCATGAGTGGGTATAAAAATTCGTGAACTGAGATTGAGACCCCAGACTTAAATCGTTTTGTAAAATCATCTCGCTCCAGCATCCTTGCCACTGTATATTTTGAGGCAAGTTGAATCATGCCAGAGGCGCCAAGTGGTTCCGACCATTCGGAGTTGTATCTGATTTCTGTTTTTTCAGGATCGAGAATTAAGCTTGCTTGACGATAATACGTTTGCGCATTCAGTGCTATTTCCTCTTTGGTTAAAGGGGGTCTAGTCAAATTCCTACCAGATGGATCACCAATTAAACTCGTAAAATCACCAATGAGGAAAATCACCGTGTGACCTAAATCTTGTAATTGGCGTAGTTTATTTAAGACAACTGTGTGACCTAAATGAATATCTGGCGCAGTTGGATCCAATCCAAGTTTAATTCGAAGAGGCGTCTTTGTTGCTGCACTTTTTGCCAGTTTAGCCAACCATTCAGACTCCACCAATAATTCCTCACAACCCCGTTTGGTTTGTTCAAACGCAGCTTGAACCTCTGGTGTTATCGGATATTTTTGAGATTGGGCAGAAACTTTCGCTTCCGGTATTTCAGATGTATTTATACTAGTCATACTTACTTTTTCTTTAAAAAGATTTTCACAATAACTACTATTTTCGCATTATTAGACAAACCATCCCTATTTAACTGTTAATGCTCTCCGCAATTCTTCCCAACTTATCGAACTACTTCATTGGAATCATGTCAGGCACTAGTTTAGATGGTGTAGATTGCGTTTTATCCACCATTGATTCCAAAGGTCAGTGTCAATATATTTCGCATGTGAGTAGACCTTATAGCGCGCAAATGCGAGAGCAGTTTTTAACACTTCAAAGTCCAAGTACTAATGAACTTCACTTGGAAGCGCTGAGCGCCAATGACTTAGCAATTGAATATGCCCACGCGATTCAGGCTCTACTGGAGCTTACAGGAATTAGAGCAGATCAAATAGCCGCAATTGGTGCACATGGGCAGACCATTCGACATCAACCCTCAAAAACTCTACAGTTAGCTTACACATGGCAAAGTTTAAATTCTTCTTTGCTCGCTGAGTTAACTAGCATCAATGTCATCAGTGATTTTCGTACGAGAGATATTGCTGCGGGCGGTCAAGGTGCTCCTTTAGTCCCAGCGTTTCATGCGGCGCAGTTTCGTAGCGATTTACCCATTGCCATTCTTAATTTGGGTGGTATTGCTAACTTGACACTGTTGGAACCGAATAAACCTGTTTTAGGTTTTGATACAGGTCCTGCAAATGTGCTCTTAAATGACTGGATCTATAAAAACTTACAGTTGCCCTATGATGAAAATGGCGACTGGTCTAAGTTAGGCCAAATCCTGCCCAATATTCTTGAGTCGATGCTTTCCGAACCGTATTTTACCGCGCCAATTCCCAAGAGCACGGGACGTGATTTATTTCATCTAGATTGGTTAATGAACCATCTGCCGCATGACAATATGCCTTTAGCACCGGATATTCAGGCAAGTTTAGTAGAACTAACAGCTATTTCAGTTGCCAGGCAATTGCACCATTACCTACCAAGTTGTTCTGAGGTGATAGCGTGTGGCGGTGGTGTACAAAACCGTTATCTGATGGACAGAATTGAGATACATTGCCAAGATCTAATTCCCAACATAGAACTCAGCACTACACAGAAGTACGGTATTGACCCGCAAACAGTTGAGTCGCTCGCCTTTGCATGGTTAGCATGGTGTTTTGTAAAAGGCTTGCCGGGGAATTTAACTAGTGTTACTGGAGCAAAGAGCCCTAAAATTCTAGGTGCCTTTTACCCCAAGTAATACTATTAGATAAGCTACTTTTTAAGCGGAGAAAGAAGAACCACAGCCGCAAGTAGTGGTTGCGTTAGGATTCTTAATAACAAACTGTGATCCGTTAATGTCTTCTTTGTAGTCGATCTCAGCCCCAACTAGATACTGAAAACTCATTGAATCAACTAATAATGTAACGCCTTTTTTAGAGAACTCAGTGTCGTCTTCATTCACGTCTTCATCAAATGTAAAGCCGTATTGAAAGCCAGAACATCCACCACCTTGAACGAAAACACGAAGTTTAAGTGCTGGATTACCTTCTTCAGCAATTAAATCGGCAACTTTATCAGCAGCACTTTCCGTAAAATTAATTGGAACTGGTGGCTCTTCCATTACTTCTACAACATTTTGAACTGTACTCATTTGTGACTCCTCAATCAATATTTCTCTATTCTAGGCTTATATTGCCCTATTTACAGTAAGGTTATTTAACTATATTTTAAGGCATTAATGCAATTTGTTGTAAACCCATGTCCTCAGGAAATCCAAACATCAAATTAAGGCATTGGATCCCTTGACCGGAGGCTCCTTTTACTAAGTTATCTTCAACCACCAAAATGACTAAAGTATCTGCCCCGCCAGGACGATGAACCGCGATGCGAAGTTGATTACTGCCTCTTACAGAACGTGTTTCAGGCAAACTGCCAGCTGGCATAACATCAACAAATGGCTCATTCGCATAAAAATCTTCAAACAATTTTTGAAAATCAACATCTAATCCATCTGGAAGGATTCGAGCATACAGAGTTGAATGAATACCCCGAATCATTGGGACTAAGTGAGGGACGAAGGTCAGCTTAATCTCATCATGGCCGGCGATTGCTTTTAAACCTTGCTCGATCTCTGGTAAATGGCGATGACCCTTCACTCCATATGCTTTGAAGTTATCACTTGCTTCCGCTAGGAGCGTTCCAACTTCAGCTTTTCTTCCTGCACCTGATACTCCTGATTTTGAATCAGAGATGAGGTAGTTAGTATCAATTAACTTTTTACCACCTGTGAGTTTTGGACTAATTAAAGGCGCAAAACCCAGTTGTACTGAAGTTGGGTAACAACCAGCAAGGCCAATTACACGAGCAGTTTTAATTTTTTCCCGATTGATTTCAGCAAGTCCATATACAGCTTCTGCAAGAATATCTGGGCACTGATGCGGCATCCCGTACCATTTTTCGAACTCGGCTGTATCTTTTAATCTAAAGTCAGCGGCTAAATCAATGATTCGGACCCCTGCGGCTAACAATTCTTTTGCCTGTGCCATGGCAACTCCATGAGGTGTTGCAAAAAATACGGCGTCGCATTGATCAAGTTTGGCATCCTCAGGTGTGCTAAAAGCAATATTGACTCGACCTCTTAATGATGAATACATTTCAGAAACTGGCATTCCAGCTTCTTTTCTAGACGTAATTGCGGATAACTCTACTTCAGGATGCTGCGCCAACATCCGAAGTAACTCAACTCCCGTATAACCTGTGCCACCTACGATACCGACCTTGATCATGATATTCCTTGGATAGATGTTATTTTTTTCTTATTCTAACAAGCAATAGTGACCGATTGTTCACATTACCATCAAGAAAAAGAAGAGAGTAAAAAAACCGCATAAGCTATGTAACTTATACGGTTTTTTGACTTACTCAATACGCATTGTTTTAATACTCTAATTTTTAGCCTTGCCTTTGCAAGACATATCTTCGTATAAAAATTAACGCTTACTGAACTGTTTACGACGGCGAGCACCGCGTAAACCAACTTTTTTACGTTCAACTTCACGTGCATCACGTGTCACAAATCCAGCCTTCGATAAACTTGGCTTGAGTGTGTTGTCATAGTCAATTAAAGCACGTGTAACACCGTGACGAACTGCACCAGCTTGGCCAGTTTCACCACCACCAGAAACGTTAACTTTAATATCAAAAGTTTCAGCGTGATTCGTTAAAATCAAAGGTTGACGAGCAATCATTCGTGAAGTTTCACGAGAAAAATATTCATCAATTGGCTTACCGTTTACAACGATTTCGCCTTTACCAGATTTAATAAAAACACGGGCAACTGAACTTTTGCGGCGGCCGGTTCCATAATTCCAATTTCCAATCATGACCGCTCCTTAAATTTCAAGCACGCTTGGCTGTTGAGCCGCGTGTGGATGGTTATCATCGCCATAGACTTTTAATTTCTTAATCATAGCGTAGCCGAGAGGGCCCTTTGGCAACATGCCTTTGACAGCTTTTTCCAAAACACGTCCTGGAAATTTAGCTTGCATCTTGTCAAAATTCGTTTCGTAAATACCGCCTGGGTATCCACTGTGGCGGTAATAGGTTTTTTGCAAACCTTTGTTACCTGTAACGCGCAATTTGGCAGCATTGATTACGACGATGTAATCGCCTGTGTCAACGTGAGGAGTGAATTCGGGTTTATGCTTGCCGCGCAGACGGTGTGCCACTTCACTGGCGACACGACCGAGAACTTTGTCTGTTGCGTCAATCACGAACCATTCATGCTTCACCTCGTGGGATTTAGCTGAAAAAGTTTTCATGATTACTTTCTTTAAATTGTAAGTCCAATAATGCCTAAATTATTCTTCGAATCGGCCTTGCTTATATTTGCACGCTCTCATCTTAAAACTCATTAGGTAACGCATTTTCTCTAGGACTGAAGTAGAGAATCAATGATTATAGCAAAAAAAAGCCCAGAGGTAAACTCTGGGCTATGAATTCCACCTTTGTTTGGGTGGAGGAGACATCTGTAGCAGTAAAATTGAATTAATTTAAACATATTTAAATTAATTCGTGCAATAGGGTAATTATATATTAGGGTATTTACTAGGTAAAGCCTTTTATTCATTTTTTTTGAAAGTGCGCTATGGAGTGTAAGGTAAATTGGCTCGGCATTGATGGTATGAGTTTTTCTGCTGAGGTTGGTAGTGGTCATTTAGTTAATATGGACGGCGCCCCAGAAGCGGGTGGCAGAAACTTAGCGCCAAGACCGATGGAACTTTTATTAGCAGGTGCAGGAGGTTGTACGGCTTTTGATGTAGTAATGATTTTAAAAAAAGCTCGGCAAGATATTCGTGGTTGTGAAGTTAAACTCAATGCAACTCGCGCCGAAGAAGATCCAAAAGTTTTTACAAATATTCACATGACCTTTGTGGTTACAGGTAAAAATCTAGATTTGAATCGCGTACAAAAGGCAGTAGATTTATCTCATGAAAAATATTGCTCAGCAACGATTATGCTGGGTAAGACTGCCTCGATCACCCATAGTATTGAAGTAAAAGAAGCTTAAAGTCCAATAGATATAAGGGCTGATTGAAAGTGGCAGAGTTGGTCGATAAGCCGGATTCTGTCGACCGAACTTTCGTCCGGGGGCAATCATTCCTCTAGACCCATTGTTACCAATGGGTTCAAGCTCTCTACCCGCAGGCTCAGCGGGACGCCTCAATGCCTGCCTATTTGAGATTGCTCCGAGTGGAGGTTACCGCGTTTCACCGTAACTAAATACGCTCGTCTCTGTGGCCCTATTCCTCATGTCACCATGGATGGCCGTTAGCCATCACCCTTCCCTATGGAGTCCGGACTTTCCTCCCCTCTTTCAAGCGGCGGTTGCCTAACCAACTCTGCACCGCTAGTCTAACCTAGAAATGTCCAATCGAGTGACTTTCCTGCATTGAGCGGCACTATTTCTTCCTCACCAAATTGGTAAGTTGAGGGGATTGTTTGTGAAGTTTTTTCAAGCGTAATTTGCTTCGTGTTTCTAGGAAGTCCGTAAAAATCTGGTCCCCTAAAGGATGCAAAAGCTTCAAGTTGTTGTAATTTACCAACAGAATCAAAAGCTTGAGCATAAAACTCCATCGCTTGAGGTGCTGTAAAACATCCCGCACAGCCACATTCATTTTCTTTTAAATGCTTAGAATGCGGTGCGCTGTCGGTGCCTAAGAAAAAGCGCTTCGAATCACTTGTCGCCGCGTTGAGTAAAGCCAGGCGATGTTGTTCCCTTTTTAATACTGGCAAGCAATAAAAATGAGGGCGAATCCCACCAAGGAAAATAGCATTTCGGTTATAAAGCAAATGATGGGCTGTGATGGTCGCAGCAATTTCACCTAAATTAGCAGTATCCGTTGTATTGACGTAGTCAACAGCTTGCGAAGTCGTAATGTGCTCAAATACCACTCTTAATTGGGGATGGCGCATTCTTAATGGATGCAGAACCTCTTCAATAAAAATTGCCTCCCGATCAAATAAATCGATCTCTGCACTCGTGACCTCACCATGAACCAACAATGGAAGGTTATGCTGCGCCATTGCATCTAAAACCTCATCACATTTTGCTAAATTTGTTACACCAGCATCACTATTGGTAGTCGCGCCCGCTGGATACAGTTTCAGTGCCACAATCCCAGCCTCTTTCGCTTTAGCAATTTCAGAGGCCTTCGTGTTATCTGTTAAATAGAGCGTCATTAGCGGCACAAAGGATTGACTATTCTCAGGCAACTCCTTTATTGCTTGTAATATTCGCGCTTGATATTGCAGAGCTAATTCAACTGTCGTAATTGGCGGACGTAAATTGGGCATGACGATGGCACGACCAAATTGTCTACTTGTGTGGCCTAAAACATCTTTTAGTACAACGCCGTCACGCAGATGTAGGTGCCAATCATCGGGCTGGGTAATTGTTAATTTAGTAGTAGAAGTCATTTTTTTATTTGGGATTAATTAAAAGTATTCTAAAGTCATTTACGTTCGTAAGAGTCGGCCCTGTCATAACTAGGCCTTTTGCCTGCGCAAAGAACCCATAAGAGTCATGAGCTTTTAAATAATATTGGGTATCTAAGCCTAGTTCTTTAGCTTTTTTGATTACATCTTGATCAAAATAAGCGCCTGCATTATCTTCACTACCATCAATACCATCCGTATCTGCAGCCAAGGCAGATAAGTTTTCTATCCCTTGACTGGCGTCAAGAAGAGCAAGTAAAAACTCTGCGCAGCGACCACCGCGCCCATTTACATTGGGAGGAATTGTTACGGTTGTCTCGCCACCCGAAATGAGTGCAATAGTTTGATTCGGGTTGCTTTTTTGTAATTCTTTGATTTGCTTTAACTGAATGAATGCTTGCTCTTTGGACTCGCCACTAATCCGGTCGCCCAACACAATTGTTTGAATACCAAAACTATCACAATATTTTGCAGCGTTAGCAAGACTTTGCATCGCTGTTGCATACACATTATTCTCAATCTGGGTCACTTCTAGATCGGTTTCTTTTAGTGTTTCAGGTACATTACCCAATGCACCCGCTCTTAAATGCTTGAGTATTTTTGGACTAATTTTGGATTCATCCAATTGATATGTCTGCAAAATATGAATCGCATCTTGATACGTTGAAGGATCAACTGCACAGGGGCCGCTAGCAATATCAGCAGGTTCATCCCCAATCACATCTGAAATAATAAAGGCATGGACTTTAACCCCCTTAGAGACGGCTAAACGCGCCAAATTGCCACCTTGTATTTGAGACAAGTGTTTTCTGACTACGTTCATTTGCTCAATTGGCGCTCCACTTTTGAGCAATACCTGTGTCAGATTTTGCATTTCTTGCAGTTCGATTCCATCGACCGGTAATGTCAGAAGACTAGACCCTCCCCCTGAAATTAATACAATCAGATGATCACTCGCCTTTAGCTTTTCAATACGTTTTAAGATTTCTTTAGATGCATCTACACAAGCTTGATCCGGGACGGGGTGTGCTGCTTGAAGAACAGAAATCTTTCTATTCGGCAATGGGTCGGAAAGATCATGTTGATATCTAGTCACTACCACCCCACTAACTTCCAGTTGTGGCCAATAAGATAAGGCGTGTTTTTCAAAAGCATCCGCCATTGAAGCACTTGCCTTCCCGGCGCCAATCACCAAACATTTACCCTGGAGTCCATCTGGAAATGCTTTTTCTAAGGCTTTAGGAAGGGCAATTTGAGGATCTGCCACATTCAAGGCAGCTTGATAAGCTCCAAAAAGTATTTGTTTTACGCTAACTTGGCTCATTGATTTAACTGACTTCCTCATCCCTTGCTTCTTTTTGTTGGAGTTGCCAAATTTCAGCATACTTTCCTTGCAACCCGATTAATTCTTCGTGAGTGCCTCTTTCAACAATTTTGCCATCATCCATCACTAAAATTTGCTCTGCATTAATCACTGTTGATAGTCGATGGGCAATCACTAGGGAGGTTCGATTTACTGTTAATCGATCAATTTCTAACTGAATTGCATTTTCAGTTTTTGAATCTAAGGCAGAGGTAGCCTCATCAAAAATAACGAGGGCGGGATTTTTTAATAAAGTCCGAGCAATCGCAACACGTTGCTTTTCACCACCAGAAAGTTTTAATCCGCGTTCACCAACTGCTGTCTTATAACCGTCAGGCAGGCTCATAATAAAATCGTGAATATGCGCTGTACGAGCTGCAGTCTCAATCTCCTCCTGACTTGCACCTGGTTTGCCATAAGAAATGTTATAGCCAATCGTGTCGTTAAATAGTACGGTGTCTTGAGGTACTATTCCTATCAACATTCTTAAACTACTTTGCTGATATTTACTAATGTCTTGGCCATCTATAGTAATAACACCAGATTGAATGTCGTAAAACCTAAAGAGTAATCGGGATAAAGTACTTTTCCCAGCACCGCTATGGCCCACAACTGCGGTTGTGCTGCCAGCCTTAATTTCAAATGAGACGCCTTTTAAGATGGCGCGATTTGACTCGTATGCAAAATAAACATTATCAAAAACAATGGTCGGACCAATTTTAGGGTTCAATAATTTTAAAGTTCCTGCATTAGGAATATCTTGTACTTCCTTATTTTTTGATAAGATTCCGAACATGTTGCCCATGTCGATTAACGCCTGCTTAATCTCCCTGTAAATCACACCTAAAAAGTTTAAGGGAATATATAACTGAATCATTAAGGCATTGATCAAAACCAGATCACCTAAGGTAAGTTTACCAGCCTCTACACCCGCAACCGCCCGCCATAAAATGGCAATTAAACCCACCACAATAATACATTGTTGACCAACATTTAAAACAGCTAAAGACTTTTGCGATTTGATTGCAGCAGCCTGATAACTAACTAAGAATGTATCGTAACGTTTCGTTTCAAAGGATTCATTACCAAAATATTTAACTGTCTCAAAGTTTAATAATGAATCAATCGCTTTTTGATTGGCGCTGGTATCCATCTCATTCATTTTGCGACGATATTTGCTTCTCCATTCGGTAACTTTTACCGTAAAAAGGATATAAAAAGCAATGGCAATAAAAGTAATCCCAGCAAATACCCAATCATAATTCCAGCCCAGGTAGACTAAAACGATTAAAAATTCTATGCAAGTAGGAACGATGCTGTAGAGCGAGTAAGAAATCAGCGACTGAATCCCTCGCGAACCACGATCAATATCCCGACTTACTCCACCGGTTTGTCTACCTAGATGGAACCTCAAGGACATAGCATGTAAATGTTGGAACACTTCAATCGCTATCTGACGGATAGCGTTTTGTGTGACCTTGGCGAATAAAAATTCTCGAAGTTCTGTAAAGACTGAGCTTGAAAGTCTCAATAGTCCATATGCCAGAATTAAACTCAATGGAAAAATCAAATAGCGTTTCGGATCGTTTGGAGCAAAAGATAAATTATCGATCAGATGCTTGAGAACTACAGGAATACCAATATTAGATACTTTTGCGAGTATCAAACAACTCATTGCTAAAGTGACTCTTAAGGGATACTTTAAGACGTAGGGAAGTAGCGTTTTAATTGTCTTGCCATCATCTAATGGTTGTGATGGTGGGACAGGTGATCCTCTATCTGCGGAAGGACGCATAGATATATTTCCAAAAAAATCCCACTACTAGAGTGGGATATTGATTTATAAAGTGGTTTGAGTTGTATTTCGTAAACGAATATGTAATTCTCTGAGTTGCTTCTCATCCACAAAACTCGGTGCTTGCGTCAACAGGCATTGCGCTCTTTGTGTTTTAGGGAATGCAATCACGTCACGAATGGAGTCGGCACCCGTCATCATCGTCACAATACGATCAAGACCAAATGCTATACCACCATGAGGAGGAGCTCCATATTTCAATGCATCCAATAGGAAACCAAATTTTGCTTGGGCTTCCTTAGGGCCAATTTTTAAGGCACGGAATACTTCACTTTGTACAGATTCTTTATGAATACGGACTGACCCGCCACCGATTTCCCAACCATTGAGAACCATATCGTAAGCCTTAGCTAAACAACTGCCTGGATCAGAATCCAAAATACTTAAATGCTCGTCTTTTGGACTAGTAAATGGATGGTGACATGCAACCCAACGAGCGTTCTCATCGTCGTATTCAAACATTGGGAAATCAACTACCCATAATGGTTGCCAGGCTTTTGTGAAAAGGCCTTTTTGACTACTCCAATCGGAGTGACCAATCTTCACGCGGAGTGCACCCATCGAATCATTAACTACTTTGATGGTATCTGCACCAAAGAAAATGATATCGCCATCCTGTGCGCCAGTTCTTTCTAAAATCGCTTTTAAAGCTTCATCGTGCAGATTTTTGACAATCGGTGATTGTAAGCCGTTGCGACCTTCTGCAATTTGATTCACTTTAATCCAAGCTAATCCCTTGGCACCGTAAATACTGACAAATTTTGTATATTCATCAATTTCACTTCTAGAAATTTCAGCACCTGAAGGAATGCGTAAACCAACCACTCGACCGTTATCAGAATTAGCTGGGCCAGAGAAAACCTTGAAGTCTACATCTTTCATGACGTCGGTTAACTCTGTGAATTTCAAATTCACTCGTAAGTCAGGTTTATCTGAACCGTAGACTGCCATCGCCTCAGAATAAGGCATGACTGGAAATGGATTGGCGAGTTCAACATCCATGACTGTCTTAAAAATATGACGGATCATATTTTCAAACAAATCACGAATTTCTAACTCATCCATAAAGGAAGTTTCACAGTCGATTTGCGTAAATTCAGGCTGGCGATCTGCTCTTAAATCTTCATCGCGGAAACATTTAACAATTTGGTAATAACGCTCGAAACCAGCCACCATTAATAATTGTTTAAACAACTGCGGAGATTGGGGTAAGGCAAAAAATTGACCATCATGTACGCGAGATGGCACTAAATAATCACGGGCACCTTCTGGGGTACTTTTGGTTAACATCGGTGTTTCGATATCGATAAAACCAGAGTTATCTAAATATTTTCTACATTCCATCGCTACGTTATAGCGTAGGCGCAAATTCTTTTGCATCTGTGGGCGGCGTAAATCTAAAACGCGATGGGTCAGGCGGGTTGTTTCGGATAAATTATCGTCATCTAATAAAAATGGAGGGGTTACTGAAGCATTTAAAACATTTAACTCTTTGCAAAGAATTTCAATCTTTCCGGTAGTTAATTCTGCATTTTGTGTTCCTTCAGGACGTGCTCTCACTAGACCTTTTACTTGGATACAAAATTCATTTCTAACGCCTTCGGCATTTTTAAAAACTTCTTCTTTGTCAGGGTCACATACCACTTGTACAAAACCATGGCTATCTCTAAGATCGATGAAAATGACTCCACCATGATCTCTTCTTCTATTTACCCAACCTGCAACACTGACCTCTTCGCCAATTTCTTTTTCTGTAACTAATCCTGCTGAGTGACTACGAATTGACATACACAAACCTTTTGATAAAAATTGAATAATTAAAGTTCTTGACCCGCTGGAGGCACGGTGCCCATTGAGACAATATGCTTCAAGGCATCTTCGACCGAGATTGAAAGCTCGATAACACTATCCTTTGGCACAATCATAAAAAACCCAGAAGTAGGGTTAGGTGTTGTCGGAAGAAAAACATGAATATGGGGAGTTCCCAACTTTTCAGCTACTTCTCGCATAGGAGTACCGGTCTGAAATGCTAAGGCCCAAGAATCTTGATGGGGATAACGAATCAGCACTGCTTTCTTAAAAGCTTCCCCACTACTAGAAAGTAATGTGTCTGAAACCTGTTTCACACTGGAGTAAATCGATCGAACAATTGGAATTTTGTTAAGAATACGTTCCCAAATTTTTAACCACCAACGACCAGCGAAGGTAATTGCAATCATCCCAGTCAGCATCATACTAAAAATGACAATCAGAATTCCAACCCCAGGAATATTCCTAAAATTGACCAATGGTACGGTCGAACTTGTTGGCATGACTGTAATGATTGCCTGCATTACGGAGCCAAAAACGCCGTCCAAAATACCAAGTGCCCAGGTTATTACCCAAATAGTAATAGCCAGCGGAGCCCAAACGAGTATTCCAGCGATGAAGTATTTTTTCATGTTTTTTACCTTAATCCTCTATTATCCATCTTTTGAGTTCATGATGGAAGATTAGGAAAATCTAAGAGAGTGGTTCTGTCTTACGAATTAAATCAGAAGAGATCAAAAGGCTACCAGCGACCATGCCAAACAAACTAAAGAGTAAACCAACCAATTGTGGGGGTACCATCGCCTCCGAGAAGGCAATTTCTGACAATATCCAAGTGCTAAAACCTAGTAAAACAGACAAAAGTCCACCGATTGAATTGGCTTTTTTCCAATAAATTCCAAAAACTAAAGGAATAAAAGCGCTGACGAGAGTAACTTTGTAGGCACTTTCTACCATTTTAAAAATAGATAAATCAGAGTGCATTGCCAAAATGGTGACCAATACAGTAAAAACTAACACGGTTATTCTCATTACTAACAGCATTTGACGAGGATTTAAATGTTTAAAGCTTCCTTTAATAATATTCTCTGAAATCGAAACAGAAGGAGCCAGTAGCGTCGCACTGGCACAACTCTTTAATGCCGAGAGTAAAGCACCAAAAAACATTACTTGAGCAAATAGTGGCGTATGTTTCAAAATTAATTGCGGCAAAACCAATTGTGAATCTGTTTCCATATTGGTTTTAACTAATTCAGGATCAATCATGGTGGCTGAGTAGGCCAAGAACATGGGAAGAAATGCAAAACAGAAATATAAAATACCACCAAGGATTGCTGCATTTTGAGCAATCTGTGAAGTTTTGGACGACGTCACCCTCTGAAAAACGTCCTGCTGTGGAATTGAACCCAACATCATTGTGCACAGTGCAGAAACAAATCCAATAATCGCTGTTGCATTTGCCTCGGGGAAAAAGTTAAAAAGACCAGCCTGATTTGCATGTTCGATGACAGGCATTACGCCACCAGTTTGAAGGGTAATTTCATGACCAATAAAAAACAGTCCGATAACAACAATAATCATTTGTAAAAAATCAGTAATTGCAACAGCCCACATCCCGCCAAAAAGCGTATAAATTAAAACACTTCCTGAACCTATTAACATCCCAGTATTTTGGCTAATTGCCCCTTCAGAAGCCACATGAAATACAAGGCCTAAGGCCATAATTTGAGCAGAGACCCAACCTAAATAGGAGGCTGCAATACACAAAGTAATTAATATTTCGACTGTTCTGCCATACTTTTCTCGATAAAAATCACCGATGGTCAGAAACTTTTTTTGATAAAGTGGTTTGGCAAAGAAGAGGCCAACTAAGATTAGGCAAAGAGATGAACCAAAGGGATCAGCAACTACTGCAGCCAATCCACCGTTAAGAAAAGTGGCTGGGGCACCAAGTACTGCTTCAGCACCAAACCATGTCGCAAAAACTGTGGCGGTGACTACATACATCGGCAAACTATGACCTGCAGCAGCAAAGTCAGTCGCATTCTTGACTTTTAAAGAAGCAATTAACCCAATGGCAACTGAGACTACCCAATATGCAATTACATACCAAAAAAGCATGAGAAAAAGTAAGTTAGTTAATCAATAAAAGAAGTGTGAATCCGCCAGTACAAAATCCTATCAAAAAGATACTAATCAATTTCCATGACAAATTTGTGTTTTTTGACATTTTTAACTGATGAATCAAGTCATCCAATTGCTGCTCTTGTTTACTGTTGATATTCTTTTCTAACAGTGTAGTGATGAGTCTAGGAATAGTAGGAATGGATTGAGCCCAATGTGGTGCCTCTTTTTGAATTTTATGGAAAAACCCCTTGAAGCCGACTTGTTCATTCATCCAATTTTGCATAATTGGCTTCACTGTCTTCCACAAATCTAAGTCAGGATCAAGCTGACGCCCTAACCCCTCTACATTGAGTAGCGTTTTTTGTAACAAGGTTAATTGGGGTTGGATTTCTACTTTAAATCTTCTAGAGGTTTGGAAAAGTCGTAGTAAGACTAGTCCTAAGGAGATATCTTTAAGGGGGCGATCGAAATAAGGCTCACAAACTGCACGAACAGCTCCTTCTAGTTCTTCTACTTTCGTTTCTTCTGGAACCCATCCAGATTCAATATGAAGAGCTGCAACCCGATGATAGTCACGATTAAAAAAGGCTAAAAAGTTTTGGACTAAATAGTTTTTATCTACCTCAGATAAAGTTCCAACAATACCGAAGTCAAGTGAAATGAGTCGACCAAAGGTTTCAGGTGCTGTGCTCACCATAATATTACCCGGATGCATATCTGCATGAAAAAAGCCATGGGCAAAAGCTTGTGTAAAAAAGACTTCAACCCCGTCAACTGCAAGTAGCCTTAAGTCCACACCCGCCGCTTTAAGCTCGTCTAGTTTCGCAATAGAAATACCGTACATTCTTTCCATTACCATCACATTCGGATGGCAATAATCCCAGTGTACTTCTGGGATCATAATTTTTGTGGAGCCTTCAAAATTTCTACGTAATTGACTGCAGTTAGCGGCTTCACGCAACAGATCTAACTCATCATGAATCGTCATATCGAAACCTTCTACTACCTCACGCGGTTTCAATCGTTTACCATCATAGGAGAATTTTTCTATCAAGCGCGCAATGCTATGCATAAGCGCTAAGTCGCTCTCGATCACCTTTAATATATTAGGTCTAAGGACTTTGACAGCAACTGCTTTGCCAGCAAGCTCTGGATTCTTTGCATCGCCTTTTAATATGCCAAAATGAACTTGTGCAATCGAAGCACTAGCAATGGGATCTTTATCAAAAGATATAAAAACTTCTGAGAGGGCTTTACCCAGTGCTTTTTCAACAATTTTGGCTGATTCTTCACTAGAGAATGGAATTACTTGATCTTGCAACTTAGCGAGTTCATCAGCAATATCTTCAGGTAATAAGTCTCTTCTCGTCGATAAAACCTGTCCAAACTTAATAAATACTGGCCCAAGTGCTTGCAAAGCCAAACGCAATCTTTCCGCTCTTGGTCGATTGCGGGATGGGTTGAAAATAGTAAGAGGGTAAATGCAGATGGATAAGACACTCGGTTTAAGCGCTTTTTTTAATAAGTCAAATAGTCCATAAAACCATAAAATATGGAATATTTTTATAATTCGACTCATTTTTTTCATGATTTATTCTTATTCTGCAGGTGTTGCATTAGTCGTTCTATGCGTTTTTCTGATCGCTCAACATCATCTCTTAAAATCCTTAAGGCAGATTTCAAATCAATCAAAGTTGCCTGATCGACCAAGACTTTTTTTTCATTTACCAAATATCCTTTGATACCAGTTTGCAGATCGGCAATGGCTGCTTGACCTTGCGCAAGCATCGTCTTTGATCGTGCAGTAATTTTGGTAGCGACTGCATCACCAAATAACTTCGAAAGATCCTCTTCAACTTCCCAATGTAAATCAGTAGCTAAACGATTCAGGTCGGAAGCAAAGTCAACGTCTCCAGCAATTTTGACATGTTTGAGTGCGGCTGTTTTACCACCAGATAAATATCCCCAAACCGCGTCTTGACTCACTGTAAAAGTAACGGAGAGCTGTATCAGTGTCTGATGATCTTGTAGCCTAGTTGCTGACGCGTCATTGCTTGACTGGTAGGCAGAAAAATACCCATCCTTGATTTGCAACATCACTTCACCGGCTGGCAACTGCAGTAACAGAACTTTGCCTTCATGTAGACTAAGTAATCGATGCGCCCAAGCTTCCTGCAGGATTAGATGATTTAATGCTTTGCAGGCGATCTCTACGATTGGTAACATATTGTTTAAAACTTATAGCCGATATGAAGAGCGACGATCCCACCTGTTAGACGATGAACATCTACGCGATCAAATCCACTTTCCAACATCATTTTCTGAAGTGACTCAGCATCAGGATGCATCCGAATCGATTCGGCAAGATACTGATAGCTCTCAGAATCATTGGCAATTTTTTTACCTAACCACGGTAGAACTTTGAATGAATAAATATCATAAATTGGCTTGAGTTGATCAATCGGTTTAGAGAACTCTAACACCATAGTTTTGCCGCCTGGTTTAATGACTCGGCACATTTCTTTGAGTGCAATTTCTTTGTGCGTCATGTTGCGCAAGCCAAAAGAGACCGTCACGAGATCAAAGTAATTTTTTGGAAAAGGGATTTTTTCAGCATCTAACTGAACGCATGGCAAGATCGCGCCTTGATCAATCAATCGGTCACGCCCAACTTCTAACATGGATGAATTAATATCACTTAACCAAACTTCACCTGAAGGGCCAACTTTTTTTGAAAAAGCGAGAGCCAAATCTCCGGTTCCACCCGCAATATCCAAAATCTTCTGGCCTGTTTGAATATTAGCCACGCCAGTGGTAAAGAGTTTCCAAACACGATGCATCCCGAGTGACATTAAGTCATTCATAATGTCGTACTTATTTGCTACAGAGTGAAAAACACCAGCAACCTTATCCGCTTTTTCTGACTCATCTACTTTTTGATACCCAAAGTGGGTTTGTGTCATCTTACAAACTCCAGTAAAAATTATTTCATAGGGGTGTCACGAGTGACACCTGCAGCCTCTAACCTGGCTAAATATGCTTGCCACATTGCATCTTGATTTTGGCAAAGCTCATGTAAGTATTCCCAAGTGAACAAGCCTGAATCATGACCATCTGTAAAGGTAGGTTTTAGCGCATAATTGCCGACTGGCTCAAGACTCAAAATACTAACCTGACGTTTCCCAGTTTGCAAAATTTCCTGGCCTGCTCCGTGTCCACGAACTTCCGCAGATGGCGAGTGAACTCTTAAAAATTCGAAGGGGAGTAAATACTTCACTTCATCTGCGTACGTCAACTCGAGTACCTTGGACTTTTGATGAACCACCAGATTTTCTGGAACGGGAGTTTTGATCATACGAGTACTCTTTCAATTCCGCCTGAATTAGCATTTTTAACAAAATCTGCCATCCAATTTTTTCCTAACAGATGATTCGCCATTTCCACCACGATGTAGTCTGCAGTTGTTCCTGAATCTTCATCAAAACGAGATAGGCCTTGCAAACAAGATGGGCAACTTGTCAGAATTTTTACGTTACCGTCAAAGTTCTCTTGCAAATCAGAGGCACCCTTTTTCATCTCAATTTCTTTTCTAAAGCGTATCTGCGTGGAAATATCAGGGCGAGTAAGCGCTAATGTACCAGACTCACCACAGCAACGATCGTTTTTAGTAATTTGAGTATCATCCGCTAATTGGATCAGTTGATTTACAGTTTTCAAAGGTTCTTGCAATTTCATTGGCGTATGGCAAGGATCGTGGTACATGTATCTCGTGCCTTGCACACCCTCTAGTCGAATCCCTTTTTCTAATAAGAACTCGTGAATATCAATAATCCTGGAACCTGGGAAGATTTTCGGAAACTCATAACCGGCAAGCTGGTCATAGCAAGTGCCGCACGATACCACGATTGTTTTGATATCAAGATAATTGAGTGTATTGGCGACACGATGGAAAAGCACGCGATTATCGGTGATGATCTTATCGGCTTTATCAAAGTCTCCAGAACCTTTTTGTGGATATCCGCAACATAAATAACCCGGTGGTAATACGGTTTGTACACCGGCTTCCCAGAGCATTGCTTGCGTGGCAAGACCGACCTGAGAAAAAAGTCGCTCAGATCCACAACCAGGGAAATAAAACACCGCTTCCGAATCCACCGAGGTAGTCTTCGGGTTACGAATAATCGGCACAATGGATGAGTCTTCGATATCTAACAATGCTCTAGCAGTTTTTTTAGGTAAATTACCAGGCATTTTCTTATTAATGAAGTGAATGACCTGCTCCTGAATTGGAGGTTTACCCAGACTTTTCGGCGGTAAGGCAGTCTGCTTTTTAGCTAACTTTTTAAATAAATCGTTAGCGATACGCTGCACTTTATAACCCGTTTCAATCATTAGCGTTCTCGCTAATTTAATCGTTTCAGGATTAGTCGCATTTAAAAAGAACATTGCTGCTTGTGCGCCTGGATTAAACTTTTTCTGCCCCATTTTGCGCAGTAAATTACGCATGTTCATCGTCACATCACCAAAGTCAATCTTCACTGGACAAGGGGATAAACATTTATGGCAAACAGTGCAATGCGCAGCTACATCATCAAACTCTTCCCAGTGTTTCACTGAAATTCCACGGCGAGTTTGTTCCTCATACAAAAATGCTTCAATGAGCAAGGACGTTGCCAAAATTTTATTACGCGGGCTATATTGAAGATTCGCGCGAGGCACATGGGTTGCGCAGACCGGCTTACATTTGCCGCAACGCAAACAATCCTTAATGCTGGCAGAAATGGCCCCAATTTCGCTTTGCTGCATGATTAATGACTCATGTCCCATGAGGCCAAAGCTCGGGGTATAGGCATTATTTAAGCCAGCACCAGGCATCAACTTACCTTTATTAAAGTGGTTATTTGGATCCACTTTTAATTTATAGGCTCTGAAGTCCTTTAGTTCATCATCCGTCAAATACTCCAACTTCGTAATACCAATCCCGTGTTCGCCTGATATCACACCATCGAGTGATCTAGACAAAGTCATAATCCGACCCACGAGATGATGCGCTTCTTGCATCATTTCATAATCGTCAGAGTTCACTGGAATATTCGTATGCACATTACCGTCACCGGCATGCATATGCAAAGCAACAAAAACACGTTTACGCAGAATTTTTTTATGGATTGCATTACATTCATCCAAAATCGGCGTAAAAGGTGCGCCCATAAAAATTTGACGTAACTTTGCTCTAACGTCTAACTTCCATGAGACGAGAATCGTGCGATCTTGTAACTTAGCAAAGTATTGCAATTGATTTTTTGCGAGATCTAACCAATGCGAACGAACTTCACGAATTAACTCCAAAGCTTTGATGACTCGATCTTCTAACAAATCTTCGGACGGAATTTCAGCAGCATCATCAGATTTACCGAGTGGCATCGTGCCATTCGCAAAAAAATCTTCTAGCGCATCTAACAGAGCAATCTTGTTTTTTAAGGACATCTCAATATTGAGATATTCAATACCATCGGTATATTCACCCATTCTTGGTAATGGGATCACCACGTCTTCATTGATCTTAAAGGCATTGGTATGCTTTGAAATTGCGGCTGTTCTCGCTCTATCGAGCCAAAACTTCTTCCGCGACTCAGGAGAGATAGCAACAAAGCCCTCGCCAACTCTTTGGTTGGCAATCCGAATTACTTCACTAGCAGCACTTGCAACCAAATTCGCATCATCACCAACGATATCACCAATTAAAACCATCTTAGGCAACACGTTACGTCTTGATTTGGTGGAGTATCCTACCGCTTTTAAATACTTCTCATCCAAGTGCTCAAGGCCAGCAAGAATCGCTCCACCTTGCTTGGTTTGTTGGTCTAAATAGTCTTTAATTTCAACAATACTTGGAATCGCATCTCTAGCTTGGCCAAAAAACTCTAAGCAAACGGTGCGAATTTCTTTTGGCATTCTGTGCAGAACCCACTTGGCACTCGTGATTAATCCGTCGCAACCTTCTTTTTGCACACCAGGTAAGCCAGATAAAAACTTATCTGTCACGTCTTTACCTAAACCAGTTTTTCTAAATTTACGGCCTTCAATCACCAAGGTTTCTTGACTTAAAACTACTTCCCCGGGGGCTTTATTACCGTCTGAGAGGGTGCATTGAAAGGTCGCAACCGGTGCATCATGAATCTTAGAAAGGTTATGATCCATCCGCTGAATTTCTAACCAATTGCCATTGGGATCGACCATTCTCCACCACAAGAGGTTATCTAAGGCAGTCCCCCATAAGACCGCTTTTTTACCACCAGCGTTCATGGCAATGTTGCCACCAATACAACTTGCCTCTGCAGAGGTTGGATCTACAGCAAAAACTAAACCCGCCTTATCCGCAGCGTCCGCTACCGTCTTGGTAATCACACCAACTTCAGTAAATACAGTCGCTACATCTTGCTCATTACCTGGGATTTTCTCAAAACGAACTGGCGCAATAGTTAATAGCTTCTCAGTATTAATCACCGCTGACATCGGCGTCATGGGTATCGCACCACCTGTATAACCCGTTCCACCACCTCTTGGAATAATGGTTAGACCTAGTTCAATACAACCCTTCACTAAATTCGGTATTTCTAGTTCGTCATCTGGAGTTATCACTACAAAAGGATATTCCACCCGCCAATCGGTCGCATCCGTGACATGCGCAACTCGAACAAAGCCGTCAAAACCAATGTTATCTTGAGCTGTAAATTTACCAAGAACCTTTTTGGTTTTGATACGTAATTCGCGAGCTAAAAAGAGTTCTTCAGAAAATTTCTTTACAGCTACTCTAGCCGACTCAATCAATTGTCGAACAGGTACTTCTAAATCTTTCGTGACACGTTTTTCAATCTCTTTTAAGCGATGAGACAGAGCATCGATTAACGCATTTAATCTCTTTGGGTTATCTAATAGGTCATCTTGTAAATATGGATTTCTTCTAACTACCCAAATATCACCCAATACCTCATAGAGCATCCGAGCCGACCGACCTGTTTTTCTTTCACCTCTCAGTGCATTGAGGAGATCCCATGCAGACTCGCCTAATAGACGAATGACAATCTCTTTATCAGAAAAAGAAGTGTAGTTATAGGGAATCTCTCGCAACCTAGACGGCGGATTGGCTGTTTCCCGAAGGGGTTCTAAATTCAGGGGTGCGTTCATAATAATTGATGCTCAGTAAATAATCATTCTAACGGAGGGGGCAATTCTTTGCTAAAACTACTTTTAATTGGTATTTTGTAATCCACATTTAGCTTTTCACTACTATTTAGCGAATTTGTAAAAAAGTAACGACAACTATTACATAACGCAGGGACTTACCGACCAACATATAAAAAAAACAAGGTCCTAGAGGTAGTTTCATCCATCCTGCGAGTCCGCTGATGACATCCCCTACCAAGGGTAACCAACTAAAAATCAACATTCTAGAACCATATTTTTTCATATATTTCAATAATTTATGGTGCTTTTCAAATTTTGATTCACTACTTACAAGGCGATTACTGAGACTTCCTAAATACCAAGTACTCAGGCCACCAAGCGTATTGGCTATGGAAGCAATCACAACTGCTTCTAGATATTGCTGAGGATGAAGCTCTAAAAAAGCTAGCAAATACGGCTCAGAGCCTAAAGGCATCACCGTAGATGCAAGAAAGGACGTAATGCCGATAGCAATCAAGCCCACTTCTGTTATTGATAAAAATTGCCAAATTGGCTCAAAATAAGAAATCATGTGGCATTTTAGCAAATCAAATTTCCGCCAGCTTTCGTAGAACCTTATTTGTTGCTACTAAAATAGACGAATCTTGTCCATTTATTGAGAATTGCACTCATAATATATCCATGCCACAATCCTACTTAAGAAGAATCCTCAACGCCAAGGTCTATGACGTTGCTAGAGAAACAGAGTTGCAACCTGCTAGACATCTTTCAACTCGTTTAAAAAATAAAGTTTTTCTAAAGAGGGAAGACAATCAACCTGTTTTTTCCTTCAAACTGCGCGGTGCCTACAACAAAATGGCACACCTCAGTGCCGAAGAATTAAATAAGGGCGTGATTGCAGCATCTGCTGGGAATCACGCGCAAGGTGTAGCTTTAGGTGCAGCAAAGTTGCAATGCCAAGCCACAATCGTAATGCCGACCACCACTCCGAAGTTAAAAATTGATGCCGTCAAGGAGCGCGGTGGCAAGTGGGTAAAAATTGTTTTGCATGGCGATTCTTACAATGATGCTTTTGACCACTCGATGGTTCTAAAAGAAGAGCAAGGCTTGAACTTCATTCACCCCTTTGATGATCCTGATGTGATTGCTGGACAAGGTACGATCGCGATGGAGATTCTACGTCAACATCAAGGACCCATTGATGCCATTTTTGTCGCTATCGGTGGTGGTGGTCTGATCTCTGGGGTAGGTGCTTACATTAAATCTGTTCGCCCTGAAATTAAAGTAATTGGCGTACAAACTGTCGACTCTGACGCGATGCGCCAATCACTTGCCGCGGGAAAACGCATTGAGCTCAAAGATGTTGGACTCTTCTCCGATGGCACGGCCGTTAAATTAGTTGGTAAAGAGACCTTTAGGCTTTGTAAAGAAGTGGTGGATGACATTATCTTGGTTGATACGGATGCCATTTGTGCGGCAATCAATGATGTTTTTGCTGATACGCGTAGTATCCTAGAGCCAGCCGGAGCACTTGCTATTGCAGGTCTAAAAGCCTATGTTGCAAAACATCAAATCGAAAATCAAACACTCGTTGGCATTGCTTGTGGCGCCAATATGAACTTTAATCGTCTGCGCTTTGTTGCCGAGCGTGCTGAAGTCGGGGAAGCGAAAGAATCTGTCTTTGCGGTCACGATTCCTGAAGAACGCGGCAGTTTTAAGCGTTTTTGTGAAATTATCGGTAAACACAATGTGACGGAATTTAATTATCGGATTGCTGATTCAGCGAAAGCACATATATTCATCGGAATCGCCACCAACAATTTGAATGATGGCGTTCAAATTGCGAAGACCTTTACTAAAGCTGGATTTGATACGCTCGACCTAACCACAGATGAGATTGCTAAGTCGCACCTTCGTCATATGGTGGGTGGTCATTCTGACCTAGCTCAGAATGAGCTGCTGTATCGTTTTGAATTCCCAGAACGCCCAGGTGCATTAATGAAGTTTTTAAACTCAATGTCCCCGAATTGGAATATTAGTCTGTTTCATTATCGGAATCATGGGGCTGATTATGGAAAAATCTTAATTGGGATGCAAGTTCCCCCAAGAGAGAAAAAAGTATTTAAAGAATTTTTAAAACAAACTGGGTATCGTTACTGGGACGAGAGTAACCATCCTGCTTATCAATTATTCCTCAAGTAAATATGAGCTTTTCTCTTTCTGGAAAACTGGTCGTTGCTATCTCTTCTAGGGCATTATTTGACTTTGAAGAAGAGAATCGTATTTTTGAGGCGACTAATGATAGTGCTTATATGCGTTTGCAAAATGACCGCCTCGAAATTCCAGCCAAAGCAGGAGTCGCGTTTCCTCTCGTCGAAAAGTTACTACGATTTAACTCAGCAGAAATATCTCGAGTAGAAGTCGTGATCTTGTCTAGAAACGATCCAGTGAGTGGCCTTAGGGTTTTTAGATCTGCCAAGCATGCTGGACTCAAGTTAGAGCGTGGGGTATTTACCAGAGGACGCCCGCCCTATCACTATCTTCGCTCTTTACATGCCAATTTATTTTTATCTGCGAATGAAAGTGATGTACGCGAAACCTTAAATGCTGGCTTTCCAGCTGCTTTAGTTTATCCCCAATCCTCCAAATTAGCAGAATCCAATCCGAATGAAATTCGGATTGCCTTTGACGGTGATGCCGTGTTATTTTCTGATGAATCCGAACGGATTTATCAAGAAAAAGGCTTAGATGCTTTTGTTGCCCATGAAATCACTAGAGCACAAATCCCGTTGCCGCCAGGACCTTTCAAGCCCCTCTTAGAAGCACTTCATCAACTCCAAAACTCTGCAGGCAGTACGCCGATGCGCATCCGAACTGCACTGGTAACTGCAAGATCTGCCCCTGCTCACGAACGGGCAATTAGAACATTAATGAGTTGGGGAATTGATATTGATGAAGCGATGTTTTTGGGTGGCCTAGACAAGTCTGATTTTTTAAAAGAATTTGAACCGGATTTCTTTTTTGATGATCAAACAGGCCACTGCGAAAAAGCAGCCGAAGTTGCGCCAACGGGACAAGTTATTTCCGGTATTTCTAACGATAAAAAATCAACTTCCTCATGACAGACCACCACACTGAATCAACCGTTATTAATGCTCCATTAGGTAAAGAAGTTACTTATCCTACGACCTATAACCCTGAACTCTTGTATCCGATTTCACGTTCAGTCAACCGTAAATTATTAAATTTTTCAGGCACCATTCCCTTTATGGGAGCAGATATTTGGAATGCCTATGAATTAAGTTGGCTAGGTCCAAGGGGTAAGCCAGAGGTCGCGATTGCCCAGTTTCAAATCCCCGCAAATTCGACCTATATTATTGAATCAAAGTCTTTCAAACTCTATTTAAACAGTCTGAACTACGCTAAATTTAGCGATATTTTTGAAGTAAAAGCAGCATTAGAGAAAGATTTATCAAAGGTAATTGGCACCCAAATAAAAGTCAGTTTATTAACCCCGACTGATTGGGATAAGCGTGAACAGCCACCTCTACTAGGTAAGTGTATGGATCGATTAGATATTGAAATCGATCCTTCAAAGTCTCCCGATGCAAGTATTCTCAAGGCTGATTTTTCTGCTGGTCAAGTCGAAGAAACTCTTTATACCAATTTACTCAGATCAAATTGCCCAGTCACAGGACAACCAGATTGGGGTACTTTGATGATTCAATATAAAGGGCCGCAAATTGATGAGGCGAGCCTTCTTAGCTACATCATTGCTTTTCGAAATCATCAAGAATTTCATGAGCATTGTGTAGAAAAAATATTTTGTGATGTAAAAACCTACTGTCAATCGACTGAGCTCAGTGTTTATGCAAGATACACTCGGCGAGGTGGTCTAGATATCAATCCATTTAGAACGAATTTCAATGCACCTTGGCCGTTTAATATTAAATTAGCGCGTCAATAAAATTCAGTACAAAAAAATACCTCCGAACCAAAATTCAGAGGTATTAGATAATTATTTTAATTACTTATTTATTGTTGTAGCGCCTACTTTACAGACTACCTCGTCTTGAGAGCCAGTACCACCGGAACAGCCAATAGCGCCGATGATTTTGCCATTCTCAACGAGTGGAATACCGCCCCTTGAAGCAATTACACCATCTAAAGTGATGATGTTGTTATTTTTGCCAATATTAATTCCCTTTTCAAACAGCTTTGTTTCACGACGAAAACGTGCAGCTGCTCTGGCTTTGTGCTCAGCAATTGCAACTGAGGCTATTTGAGCGTTGTCCATTCTCTTGAATGAAATCAAATCCCCATTAACGTCTACAACAGCTACGTTCATTTTCCAATTACGTTTTTTAGACTCAGCGATAGCGGCATTGATTGCGACTTCAGCCCGCTCCAAATTAATCGGCGTGCCAAGTGCCAAGTCAAATGGCATAACATCTGGAATATCATCTGCTGGATCTGGAGCTGGTTGAGCCATACCAAAAAATGCTTGAAAACCAACTAACAGCATTACCAATACTTTAAGCTTCATTTTATTCATCGTTTATCTCCTAATTTATTCAATTATTTTCAAAGGTCTCATTAGTTTGCTCTGATTTTCTTCTTTTGAAAATCAAAATGAACTAAGGATATTCCCTATGAGATGAAACTAACTCACTGAGTAAACCCTTTTTTCTTTAACCAATCATTAATTACTTGGGCAACTTGCATATTGTTTTTATCCATCATCATCATGTGAGAATTACCTTTAATACCAATCTCAGGTAAGTTAATCACATCCATTTTGGCACCTGCCGCAATATATTTTTCATTGAGTGCTAACTGTCCCTTTCTCATAGTTGGCCAACGAGAATCTTGCTCAATGTAATCTCCATAGACAGTTAAGATTGGCATACCATTTAGGGCGGCTACTTTTTGGGGATCTGGATCACCTAGTCCTGCTGGTTCAACGAGTACTAGTGCCTTCACTTTATCAGGTCTAGCTTGTGCCACTTTTTGACCAAACTGACCACCTTGACTATGTACTAAGACAACGCAGGGGCATACTTTGTCAACCAGGTCTGTATATGCTTTGATAATTGCTTCATCAGTTGTAGTCCAACGTGGTACTACTTGTTTCATGAAATTCAAATAGCCTTCAGCTGGAAACTGACTGCCGGGATATTGGCTTCTTTGTGCTGGATCATCATTCCAAGTACCTGTCCCGATTCGAAATCTACTCCATGGGTTATCAATTGTCAGGTATTGAGGTGACGCTGGCCAAATATCAGGGGATGCAAAGCCTGAACGACCACGCTCGACCGCATCAGAGACATAGGTTTTCCAACCATTACGAATAAAGTACTGCTGCCACCCCTCTCGTCCATCTGGAGTTGATTCATAGGTAACGCCGGTTAAGCCACCGCCGTGCCATAACAAAATGGGTAATTTTGCCTTTAAAGGTTTGGGTGTGAAATATTGCACGTACATCGATTCCACCAAATACTTACCATTGGGATCAATCCTGGCGGGTGCACCGCCCGGTGTAAAGACCACATCCTTCACTTCTTTGCCACTCACTTCAGCAAAACGACCACCAACGTGAAAAGATCCAATATCTACGATATTCATTGGCGGTAATTTTGGAGTGACTACAGACTGAGCATGTCCGATGACTGAGCCAAATACTATTGAAAAAGAAGCAATCGCTAATTTATTTTTAAAAATACGCATGGTGTCTCCATTATTTTTGATAATTTTTATTCAATTTAGCATAAAACCTACTCAATAGAGTTACCTCCATAAGCAAAAAAATAAAGTTTTGGATTTTAATACCAACTTATTGGACTAAATTATCAATAAATTTAAAGTTTCCAAATAATATGTTGTACTTCACAAAATCAAAAATAGGTGGTGATCATCGTCATCAAACGAAATAAAGCCATATTTTATGTAGAAATTTCTAGCTTTTTCATTCTTTGCCTCTACTATCAATGCAAAAGCTGCTACGAATTCTTTGGCTTTTAAACATCGGATAACAGCTTTACCAATCAACAGTTCGCCAATATCCTGGCCTTTGTGTTTCTGACTTCTTGCTAACCTTCCTAATCGAAAACAAGGTATCGGATATTTGGGTAATTTTTTTTGTAAGCCCTGATTAAATTGTGAGTGGTCAACCTGAGCGGCACTCAAAGAATAAAACCCCACAATTTCTGTTGGATTGTTTGGTTCGACTAATACGTAGGTATTAGTTATATTTTTTTTTGCTAATTGGCCTGCTAGATTATTAAGAAAATGATCTAGTTGAGGTTCACCACATCGAAATGCTTTTCGGTCATGGAGTTTGGTATCTAAAATTTGTTCTTCAAGCAATCTCTAAATTCCCAGCCTTTGCGATTGCATTTTTTAATGCTTCGTTCGGGGTAAACCCATGATTTAAAGCCTTTGAAAACTTTTCAAAGTCTTGCTGGCTAAGGGATAGGCGCGACTCTTTATCGATAATTTGCTGTGCCTTTTCTTTTGCGGCTGAACGCACGAAATTCGCCATTGAAGTACCGGTTAGTTTAGAAGCGTACAGGATTGCAGCTTTCTCATTGGCTTCAATGAGTAAATCAAATCGTTTATTCTCATTCATGACTAATTCCCTAGTAGTTTTTTACCGTATTTTTACCGTAATTATACCGTAATTTTTCAGAAAAGAGGCCTTAAAACTCAGAACGGAATATCGTCGTCCATTCCACCGCCAAGAGATGCACTAGGTGCACTCGACGGGAGATTCATTGGCGCATCATTTCTCTCTTTATAACCACCAGAGGATGAGCCACTCATTTCTGACTTGCCACCTAGCATCTGCATGGAGTCAGCAATAATGTCAGTTGAGTACTTTTCTACGCCGGCATTATCGGTCCATTTACGAGTACGCAGTTTTCCTTCAACATAAATAGCTGAACCTTTTTTTTGATACTGAGCAACAATCTCAGCTAGTTTTCCAAAAAAAGTAATCCGGTGCCACTCGGTTTGTTCTTTCATCTCATTGGTGGTTTTATCTTTGTATTTATCAGTTGTCGCTACCGTAATGTTGGTAACGGCATCACCACTAGGTAAATAACGTGTTTCGGGGTCTTTTCCTAGATTTCCAACAATAATTACTTTATTCACTGATGCCATGACAACCTCCAAAATTTATTTAGTACTTCTTAACGTTCGCTATTGCTTTAAAAGTGCATGCGATTAGATTCATTTTAGCAAGTAGTCTAAACCAAGCAAGCACAAATTACCCACTTAGTTAAGTGGTTTTTGCTTTTCTAACTAAGCCCGACATCTTCAAAATTAATAACCACCAAGCCAACATTAATCCCAGACTAATTGCAAATACCGCTTGGGTGCCAAGATTGCCAAATATCCAACTCCCCATGATTCCGCCTAAAAACAAGCCAATAGACATGGAAGTATTGTAAACACCAAGCCCAGCGCCCCGATTATCCCCAGCAATTACCGAAATAAGTGAGGGTATTAAGGATTCCAAAATATTAAAGCCCGTGAAAAAGATCGTTAGGCCAAAACCTAAAACATATAAATTGAGGTTATTAACTTCGACGATTCCGGCAAAGATGAGTTGGGCAATCACAATAAAAAATGCTCCAGCCTTCAGTAACCACGATAACTGATGTTTTTTCTCAGCCCTCATCAACATCGGCGCCATTACCACTAATGAAAGGATTAAAACGATGATATACATTTTCCAATGAGCATGAAGCTCAAGGCCGTCCGCTAGCATTAACCTTGGAATTGCAATAAACATTGCCACCTGAGAGGCATGAATTAATAACACCCCAATATTTAGCTTTAGTAATTGAGGGTTTTTTAATACTTTGATAAAACGATCCCAATTAGTTTTAGTCCCTTCCGGTTGTGGCGCTCTAAAAATTGGTGAGGAAGGCACAAATCGAACCGTAACAAGGAGGGCAAGCAAACCAAGGACAGCCATCATCAAAAATATGCCTGACATCCCGAGAAAAGCATATAAAGGAGTTGCAATAATGACCGACACAGCAAAACTTAAGGCAATACTAGCCCCAACAATCGCCATTGCACGAGTTCGAACCTCTTCTCTGGTCGCGTCTGCAACCCACGCGGAAATTGCGGCAGAGATGGCTCCTGCCCCTTGAATAGCTCTTCCTGCCAAAATCCAATACAGATCATCATGGCTCGCTGCAACTAAAGCCCCGATGATAAATAAACTGAGTCCAAACGCAACAATTGCTTTACGTCCATAACGGTCGGACAAAATACCTAAAGGGATATGGAAAAAAGCCTGAACCATGGCATAAATACCAATCGTGAGTCCGACTAAGGTGGCATTATCGCCCTGTGGCAAGTTTTTAGCGTGCAGGCTAAAAATAGGGATGATTAAAAATAACCCCAACATTCTGAGGGCAAAGACGCAAGCAAGGGTAATAGATGATCGAAGTTCTGACGAATTCATAAATTAAGACTATATTATTAGGTTAAGCTGAGTAAAAGTACATCATATTATGAACGAAGAAATTAAAATCCGTGGCGCCAGAACCCACAACCTTAAAAATATTAATCTTGATATCCCAAGGGATAAACTTGTCGTACTTACGGGTCTTTCAGGATCTGGTAAAAGTTCACTAGCATTTGACACCCTCTATGCGGAAGGTCAACGTCGCTATGTAGAGTCATTGTCCGCCTATGCTAGACAGTTCTTGCAATTAATGGATAAACCGGATGTAGATTCAATTGAGGGTCTCTCACCTGCCATTTCTATTGAACAAAAGGCCACCAGTCACAATCCAAGGTCTACGGTTGGAACTGTTACTGAAATTCATGATTATTTACGTTTATTATTTGCGCGGGCAGGTACGCCCCATTGTCCGGAGCATGAATTACCTCTTGAAGCACAAAGTGTTTCTCAGATGGTTGACCATATTTTAGCCATGCCTGAAGATACTAAGCTCATGATTATGGCGCCGATGGTCTCCAATCGTAAGGGCGAATTTGAAGATTTATTTGAGGACTTACAAGCCCAAGGCTTTGTTCGTTTTCGGATTCGTTCTGGTGGCGGTACCACGAATACGGCAAAAGCTAAAGTCTATGAGGTTGATAACCTGCCAGAATTAAAGAAAACCGATAAGCACTCTATTGAAGTTGTCATTGACCGGATTAAAGTAAAAGAAGATATTAAGCAGCGTCTTGCCGAGTCCCTAGAAACAGCACTTCGTCTAGCAGATGGTAGAGCTCTCGTAGTAGATATGGAGAATGGTGGCGAAATTTTATTTTCTAATAAATTTGCCTGCCCTATTTGCTCCTTTGCCCTCCAAGAATTAGAGCCAAGATTATTTTCCTTTAATAATCCGATGGGTGCGTGCCCTAGTTGTGATGGTTTAGGTCATAAGTCGTTTTTCGACCCAAAACGAATTGTGATGCATCCAGAGTTATCTCTCGCCTCTGGCGCCATTAAGGGTTGGGATCGTCGAAACCAATTTTATTTTCGATTACTTCAAAATTTAGCTGATTTTGCTAAGTTTGATTTAGATGTCCCATTTGAGTTACTCAATGAAAAAGTTCAAAACCTCATCCTGTTTGGCTCTGGAGCACATAAAGTTGCCTTTGAATATCTCAATGAAAAAGGCGTGCCAGTTATCAAACCACATACCTTCGAAGGTATTATTGCTAACTTCGAACGACGCTATCGTGAAACTGATTCCTCTGCAGTAAGAGAGGAGTTAGCTAAATACCAAAATGTGAAGGTCTGTCCAGATTGTGCGGGAAGTCGACTGCGCAAAGAAGCGCGTTTTGTAAAAGTAGGAGAAGGTCAAAGTAGTCGGGCTATTTTTGAAGTTAGTAACCTCCCCCTCAAAGCGGCGTATCAATATTTTTCTGACCTGAACCTAAAGGGCGCAAAAAGAGAAATTGCTGACCGTATCGTAAAAGAAATTTCTTCTAGGTTGAAATTTTTAAACGATGTAGGGCTAGATTATTTATCTTTGGACCGAAGTGCCGATACTTTATCCGGTGGCGAGGCGCAACGTATACGACTTGCTTCACAAATTGGCTCAGGCTTAACTGGTGTCATGTATGTTTTAGATGAACCTTCTATTGGTCTGCATCAACGTGATAATGACCGATTGATTCAGACCTTAGTCTATTTGCGTGATTTGGGTAACTCCGTATTGGTGGTAGAGCATGACGAAGATATGATTCGTGCCTCTGACCATGTGATTGATATCGGCCTCGGAGCTGGCGTGCACGGTGGCCGAGTAATTGCGCAGGGTACCCCCGCTGACATTGAAGCAAATCCAGAATCATTAACCGGTCAGTATTTATCCGGTAAAAAAAGAATTGAAGTACCCAAAGTGCGCCTCAAGCCTGATGATCGTTGGATTACGATTGAAGGAGCAACTGGAAATAATTTGCAAAATGTAACAGCCAAAATTCCGGTTGGCTTATTAACCTGCATCACTGGCGTTTCAGGTTCAGGCAAGTCTACTTTAATTAACGACACCTTACATCATGTTGTTGCCCATCATTTATATGGTTCACATGCAGAGCCTGAACCCTACAAATCAATTGATGGTTTAGAGCATTTTGACAAAATTATTAGTGTTGATCAATCTCCAATTGGTCGTACGCCTCGTTCTAATCCAGCTACTTACACTGGTTTATTTACACCTATCAGGGAATTATTTGCCGGTGTTCCTGCTGCAAGAGAACGTGGTTATGAAACCGGTAGATTCTCATTTAACGTCAAGGGCGGTAGATGTGAAACTTGCGAAGGTGATGGCGTTATAAAAGTAGAAATGCATTTTTTACCAGATGTTTATGTCCCCTGTGATGTCTGTCATGGCAAAAGATACAACCGTGAAACCCTAGATATTCGTTATAAAGGTAAAAATATTCACGAAGTTTTAAATATGACTATCGAACAGGCTCATGAGTTTTTTGAAGCTGTACCGATTGTTCGTAGAAAATTAAAAACTTTACTGGATGTTGGTTTGGGCTATGTCAGGCTTGGGCAAAGTGCAACGACACTCTCAGGTGGTGAAGCCCAACGTGTCAAACTCTCTCTAGAGCTCTCCAAAAGAGATACTGGAAGGACCCTTTATATTTTGGATGAACCCACGACTGGACTACATTTTCAAGATATCCAACTTTTACTTGAAGTCATTCAATCTTTACGCAAACAGGGTAATACGATCTTAATTATTGAACATAATTTGGATGTTATTAAGACAGCTGATTGGATTATTGATATGGGTCCTGAAGGGGGAGCGGGAGGTGGCCTCATTATTGCTGAAGGTAGTCCTGAGAAAATTGTGAAGTCAACAAAAAGTTTTACGGGAAAATATTTAAAGCCCCTCCTTAAAGGAGACTAGGGGAATGTTGTCAAACCTTGATTTTGTTTAATCGGTTTTCAGCTTTATCTAAACAATCAGGCTCACCCAGCAAAGTCAGAATATCCTCTGCTTGAAAAATAATTTTTTCATCCAGGGTGATATTTTTATAATTCGAGTGTGAGCCTGTGATTTTCCTTCGAATTGAGTGCAGATTAGCTCCTGATTCATGATGTAGCCACTCAACATCTTTCCCAATGGCTTGGGTATTCTCTTTTAATTTAACGGAATGCAAGCGAGGGGCACTGCTAGTTTCACCATCATCATTTTCAAAACTTGGGAAAAACCCTTTTAAATCTCCATACCTGTTTTCTCTCGCCTGAGTAACACGTCTAAGGACTCGCTTAATCGGTACGCCGACCACTGTTAAAACTTGTGCTGAGAGCATCAAACCGCCTTCGGTTTTTTCAGGGATCACTTGTGTGGCGCCCACTAACTCCAGTTTTTCTACATCCCTCTCATCAGTTGCACGCACAATAATTGGAATACCTGGGTGAAGTAACTCCACCTGCTGAATCACCTTCATCGATTCATTAATGTTTTGAAAAGTAATCACGACTGCTTTTGCTCGCACAATACCTGCAGCAATTAGGTGATTTTTACTTTGTGAAGTCCCGTACACTACCGATTTACCTGCTTGGCTCGCATCACTCACACGGTCAGGGTCTTCGTCAAGAGCAATGTATTTAATTTGCTCCTGTTCAAGAATCGTGGCAAGTTGCTGACCTGAAATACCAAAACCACAAATAATCACATGATCAGAATTTTTTAAGCTTTGTGTAGCAATTTTTGTTAGGTTGAGGGACTGGTTAAACCATTCATTTTTAACAAATCTTAGGGTGATTTTGTCGCTATATTGAATTAAGATGGGTGCTAACATCATCGATAACAACATTGCGGCAATCACTGCCTGAGAAACTCTCTGATCAATCCAGTCTAATTGATCAATTTGCTGAATTAAAACAAAACCAAACTCTCCGGCTTGAGTCAGACAAATTCCCGTTCTTATAGCTTCACCAGCACTAGCGCCAAAACGTTTTGCCAAGCCTGCAATAATGATGAATTTCAACACTAAAGCACCCAAGAACAAGAAAACGACTAAGTAGAAGTTATTGAAAACAACATGGAAGTCAACTAACATCCCAATCGAAATAAAGAATAAGCCTAATAAAATATCTCTAAAGGACTCGATACCCTCTTCAACCTGAAATCGGTAAGGTGTTTCAGCAATTAATATTCCAGCCATAAAGGCGCCAAGAGCCATCGATAACCCAAAATACTCAGTCAAGGCAGAAAATCCCATGACGACTAACAATACATTGAGCATGAAGAGTTCTCTGGACCGCATATTAGCCACGAGCTTGAACCAAGAACTGAATACTGTTTTACCAACCACCAAAATCAAGATTAAAGCAATCCCAATTTTTACAGCCGCAATCGATAGGGCAAGGGCCATATCACCAGAATTCTTATTTAATGATGGAATTAAGATCAATAAGAAAATAACCACTAAATCTTGAAAAATTAAGACCCCAATCACGTTTTTGCCATGGGGGGTGTCTAGTTCAAACTTTTCTGCCAACCCTTTCACAACAATCGCTGTTGACGACATAGCAAGAGCACCGCCTAAAGCCAACAACACATGCCATGGAAGGCTGATAGGAAGTACAAATCTTAAAAAATAGCCAGCAGGTATCGTCAACAGCATCGTGAGAAATACTTGACTTGCACCAAAGCCAAATACAATGTTTTTCATCGACTTCAGTTTGCTTAAATTAAACTCTAAACCAATCGAAAACATTAAAAAAACAACGCCAAACTCAGCAAAGTTCTTTAACATGTTGCTATCAGCTGCTAGAGCAGTTGCATTTGGACCAATCACGAGCCCGGCTAATAAATAACCTAAAATAGGAGGTAATTTACTGGCGCGTATGATTAACACCCCCGCAAGGGCGGATGCTAATAATATGAGGGTGGTTTGCAAAATAGAAGGCATATACTAATTACTATGATATTAGAACGAAGTGAACATTTCACTGCTTTGGCTAAGAATACCCTTGAAATTGAATCTCAGGGTATTCAACTACTCAAAGAACGATTTGAAGACCCAGAGTACTGCCAAGCTTTCTTAGCTGCCGTAGATCTATTGCTTCACTGTAAGGGTAGGATTGTTGTTTCAGGGATTGGTAAATCAGGGCACATAGCCCGTAAAATTGCGGCCACTTTTGCTTCAACTGGCTCACCCGCTTTCTTTGTTCACCCCGCTGAAGCAAGTCATGGCGACCTAGGAATGGTACAGTCTGAAGATGTTTTTCTGGCTTTATCCTATTCTGGCGAGGCCTCAGAACTCATGACTATCGTGCCTTTAATTAAAAGAATGGGCGCTAAACTCATTGCAATGACCGGAAAGCCTGAGTCTTCCTTAGCCAAGTTTGCAGACGTTCATCTGAATGTTGCTATACAAAAAGAAGCCTGTCCGCTTAATCTCGCACCAACTACAAGTACCACTGCAACTTTAGCAATGGGTGATGCTCTAGCGGTTGTTTTATTAGATGCAAGAAATTTTCAAGCCAGTGATTTTGCAATGTCTCATCCTGGTGGAAGTTTAGGTAGAAGACTACTTACCTTAGTACGAGATATTATGCATTCCGGTGAAGAAGTCCCCATGAATACAATGCATGACTCTTTTAAAGATCTTTTATTAGAAATGTCTAAAAAGAGATTAGGGATGACCGTGATTACGGATGGTAATCAAGAAGTATTAGGTGTCTTTACTGACGGTGACTTACGCAGGTTATTAGAAAAAACTTTGCAACTTGAAGCCATTACAGTTTCTGACGTTATTACTTTAAATCCGAAAACTGTCTCTCAAGATATGTTAGCTGCAGAGGCTTTAGAAATCATGGAACGTCATAGGATTAACCAGTTAATTGTCGTAGACCAACAAAATAAATTAGTTGGGGCACTAAACATGCACGACTTGCTTTCCAACAAAATTCTTTAGGTGACTCCACTTTGAGCAAAATGTATCTTACTAACCAAATCGCAAATTATCCTCAGGCACTAGAAAGAGCCCAAACCATCCGACTTTTAGTATTGGATGTAGATGGTGTATTAACCGATGGCTCACTTTTTATTAGTCCGGATGGCTTTGAACATATTAAAGTATTTAATAGTCTCGACGGTCATGGTATTAAGTTATTGATTGAGAACGGTATTCAGTGTGCGATTATTTCTGGAAGAGATTCTGAAATGGTAAAAGCTAGGGCAAGTGCTCTAGGAATTGAACATGTCTTTTTAGGCGTAAAAGATAAATTAGTGGTCTTTGAATCACTCCGGAATACATTAGATTTAACTTATAGTGCTTGCGCAGCAATGGGCGATGACTGGCCAGATTTATCTGTTTTAAGCAGGGTCGGTCTTCCCGTCGCACCAGCTCAGGCTCATTATGAGGTACTTAAAATTGCCAGGTATGTAACAAGTGAATCCGGTGGTAACGGTGCAGTTCGAGAAGTATGTGATTTGATTTTAAAAGCACAAGATAAATACGATCTTTTACTTAAACAAGCTCTTTAATAAATCAAGTGAACTATTTAACTACCATTAAAGAAACTATTACCGGATTTATTTTTCGGTTAATTCCCCTTTTAATCTTGGGGAGTATTACCTTGCTATCTTTTTGGTACCTAAAGAAAAATATTCAACCAGAGTTACCAACTGTGGCTAGAAGTAAAGCACATAAACCTGACTATGTTTTTACCGATGCTAAATTAACCGTATTAAATCTGGATGGCTCAACCAAATATCGATTACTTGGCCGCGAATTTAGGCACTTTGAAGATGATGCTTCGATTGATGTGACAAAGCCGCAATTAAGGCTTTTTGCAAAAAATACTCCACCTACCACGGTACGCTCTGAAACTGCGCATGTCAGTGGTAACTTAGATATTGTTGAACTTTTTAAAAATGTTCTCGTCAGTCGACCGAGTCAAATCAATGCCACAGGATTACTCATTAATCCTTTTTTTAAATTAAATACTGATTACTTAGAAGTGTTTGTTAATGATGATCGCTTAACCAGCCGCTTACCAGTAAAAATTCAACGGGGAGATTCGATTGTTACAGCAAATAAGGGGGCTGATTATGATAACGTCAGCCAATCGATTCAAATGTACGGTGATGTGCAAGGGGTAATTGAACCCAGCAATACTTTAAAGAGGTGATGCAGTGAAATTAACTCACCCTGTTTTTTATCACTGGATAACTTGGTTATTTTTAGGATTTACTACCCTACAAAATTCCTTCGCCTTACAGTCGGATCAGAGTAAACCTACTAATTTTAAGGCGGATAAGGTGGATTTTAATGACGTCAATCAAGAGTATTTTTTAACTGGTCATATTGTAGTTTCGCGTGGGAGTATTTTAGTTAAAGGTGCGAAAGCCATTGTGGTGGTTGATCCTGATGGATTTCAAAAAATATCTGTGATTGGTGATGCGATGCAATTGGCAGAATTTACTCAACAACTTGATGGTACGACGATCGAATTCATCCATGGTGAAGGAGAGTTGATCCTATATGAGGAAAAAAATGATAGTTTGTTAATTACTGGCCAAGCCTTTACGGCCAGAAGTTCTGGTGAACAATGGCGTGATAAGCTTTATGCGGATCAAATACAATACAATTTATTTACTGAAAAATACCAAGCCATTAGCAAAGGTGATAAAAACTTTGCTAAATCGTTTCTTTCCCCGAAGTACAAAGAATCCCCTAAACTTTTTGATGTAAAGCCAAACTATGTCAGCCAATAGCTCTTCTCAGCCAGCCCTTATTGCTAAAGGGTTACAAAAAAAGTACGGTAAACGAACTGTTGTGCGAGATGTAAGTATTGAAGTCAAAACAGGTGAAATTGTTGGACTTCTAGGGCCTAATGGAGCGGGTAAAACCACTTCTTTTTATATGATAGTTGGATTAGTTCCTGCCGACCAGGGCACCATTACCCTCGATGGCAAATTAATTAGTAAGTTACCGATTCATGAAAGATCCTTTATGGGTCTATCTTACCTACCACAAGAAGCCTCGATTTTTCGGAAGTTATCAGTACGTGAAAACATTCAGGCGGTATTGGAACTCCAGGAAGATGCTAATGGCAGGAAGATGACTCGAAGTGCCATGAATGCTAGGCTGAATGAATTGTTAGATGAATTACAAATTAGTCATTTACGGGAAAATCCCGCTCTATCTTTATCCGGTGGTGAAAGAAGGCGTGTAGAAATTGCCAGAGCCCTTGCAACTAATCCTAAATTCATCCTCTTAGATGAGCCTTTTGCTGGCGTTGACCCTATTGCGGTTGGAGAAATCCAACGCATCATCAAGTTTTTAAAAGAGCGCAATATTGGGGTTTTAATCACTGACCATAATGTACGCGAAACCTTAGGTATTTGTGACCATGCCTATATCATTAGTGATGGTGTCGTCCTTGCCCAAGGCTTACCGAGTGAAATTATTGAAAACGAAAGTGTACGCCGGGTCTACCTGGGCGAAAACTTTAAAATGTAAAACATATGTTCTGCTCTGAACACTTGGCAAGCCAATAAATCACTGTTAATCTGAATGCGTAGTAAACTAAATTGACGGTAAATCTGAATTAGTTTTTTTCAACAGCAACGTTTTGGAGAGTCTATGAAAGTTCTTATTAACAGTAATCATCTTGAAGTTACTCCAGCAATAAATGAGCATTTAGCAGAAAAGTTATCCGTCATTAAAAAGCATTTTGATCAAATTCTACAAGTAAGCGTGACTTTTTTTGTCGAAAAAGCCCATGAAAAAGAACTTCGCCAAACCTGTGAAATAAGTTTTCATGCTTTAGGTAAAGATCTATTCGCACAATCACATCATGCAGATTTATACAAAGCAATTGATTTGACGATTGATAAATTAGATAAACAAATTTTAAAATCAAAAGAAATTGTAAAAAATCATCATCACCCTCTATGCGCCAAACATATTTCGGCGGGTATGGACTGATTAAACTTATAATAGAAATATGAGTGAACTCGCTAAAATTTTATTTGAAAAACATATCTATCTGGATGTCGAAGTACCTGACATTAATACCTTGTTTCGTTTGGCGAGTTCCAATTTTTCGGCTCAATCGCATTTAGATGAAAGTCTGATTTATAACTGTTTACAAGATCGGGAAAAACTAGGCTCTACTGCACTAGGTTTAGGTGTCGCGATACCCCACGGTCGTGTGAAAGGCCTGAAAGATCCCCTAGTTAGTTTTTATCGACTTCAAACTGGGATTGATTATGGCAGTTCAGATAGTGAACCCGTTGATATTTCTATTTTTTTATTAGTCCCTGAAGTAGCCACCCAACTTCACCTTGAATTACTGTCAGAAATTGCACAAACTCTTGCTGATAAAAATAAACGCGAAACCCTGCGACAGGGTCAATTACCTAATGAAATTCTGCATTCTTTGACCGTCTAGAAAGATTCATCATGATTCAGCAACTGTCGCTCATCGGGATCAGTGCTCAACACATTTTTGATGAGAATATTGATGATTTAAAACTCCACTGGATAACAGGTCAAGAAGGTGCAGATCGCTGTTTCGATGAACAAGTTGTTGCACAAGCCTCATCAGCGTCGGATTTAGTTGGTCACTTAAATCTCATTCATCCACGGCGACTTCAAGTTTGTGGCGAGCCGGAGATTACCTACCTTGATCGATTACAAAAAGCTCAATTACGGCATCAATTGGTTGACCTCATTGCGATGCATCCACCATGTATTATTATTGCTGATAATCAAATTGCCTCAGATTACTTGAAGCTTCACTGCCAAAGATCTTCTACACCGCTTTTTGAGACTCCTCTACCTGCTGCCGAGGTGATTGATCACCTACGTTTATATCTTACAAAAATTGGTGCGCCAAGTATCACCATGCACGGTGTCTTTATGGATATTTTGGGGCTAGGTGTTCTCATTACTGGGGAGTCTGGTCTTGGTAAAAGTGAACTCGGACTTGAGCTCATTTCAAGGGGACATGGTCTTGTAGCAGATGATGCTGTGGATTTTTCTAGGCTAGGTCCCGACTATATTGAAGGGCGTTGTCCAATCATTCTTCGAGATTTATTAGAAGTTCGTGGGCTAGGCTTACTCGATATCAAAACTATTTTTGGAGAGACTGCAGTAAGACGCAAACTGAAGTTAAGATTAATTGTGCAGCTCGTCAAAAGAACCGACCAGACTTTTGAAAGACTTCCTTTGGAAAGTCAATATACTGAAATTTTAGGTTTAGGCATCCGAACCGTAAAAATTCAAGTTGCCGAAGGTCGTAACTTAGCTGTTTTAGTTGAGGCGGCGGTTCGTAATACGATTCTCCAACTTCGCGGTATTAACACTCTTGAGGATTTTATAAATCGTCAGCAAAAATTAATTCAATCCGATAACAATAATTAATATGAGCATCTTTATCATCACAGGAATCTCTGGATCAGGTAAATCTGTGGCACTACACGCCTTAGAGGACGCTGGATTTGAGTGTGTAGATAATTTACCGATTAATTTATTGACGACCTTGATTGATCAATTAGCTCCAGATAAAGACTATAAAATTGCAATTGCCATTGACGCTCGGCGTGGAGTAAGTGTTCAAAATTTGCCGGCTATTATTGATCGCGCAAAAGGACTTCATGAGATTCATACGATTTTTCTGAATGCGTCTACCGAAGCTTTGGTAAAACGCTTTTCTGAAACCAGAAGACGACACCCCCTCAGTTTAAATAAATTGAATCACTCTGTTCAATCATTGGAAGATGCAATAGATCAAGAGCGCTCTTTAATGGCCGGTGTAAGTGAAAATGCCCACCAAATTGACACCAGTAATATCTCTTCCAACACTTTGCGCAGTTGGCTCTTAGAGCTAGTTCATGAAAAAAAATCTGATATTACGGTTTTATTTGAATCTTTTGGCTTTAAAAATGGCGTTCCTCACGATGCAGATATCGTATTTGATGCCAGGTGTATTCCCAATCCCTATTATGAAAATGCTTTGAAACATTTAACTGGCAATGACCAAGCGGTGATTGATTTTCTGTTACTTTCAGAAGACTTTAATAAGATGTTTGAAGATATCCATGCTTTTGTAAAATCTTGGTTGCCCAAATACCAAAAGGATGGAAGAAGTTACCTCACGGTTGCCGTCGGTTGTACTGGCGGGCAACATCGCTCTGTAGCATTAGTCAATAAGTTGTATGAAGCATTTAAAAATAACCCTGAATTTGCAGATCTCGCATCTCTAAAACGTCATCGCGACATTGTTGCTATTGCCCTAAACTCGGTCTAATAGTTGAAAGTCTTCCAATAATTTTTTTACTGGTGTGGGTAAACCGATACTAGCTAACTCAGAGAGTTTGATCCAATGACACGCATCGTTCCATTCGACCTCAGTTTTGGAAACTTTCACAATCCGTGTGGAAAAGTATAAAGTTCTATGTGTAAAAACGTGCTTATGAGGAGCCAAAACTCTCCCCTGTTGGTATGCTGCTGGGTTGGCCAAACTGATCAAATGACGGAACTGATCAATCTTAAACTCAACTTGAGACACCTCTTTCTCACTTTTTATTTCTACCCAAGGGGTTTCCGGTAAAGTCCATAATCCTCCCCAAATACCAGAATGCGGTCTTTTTTCTAGGAGAATATTTTCCTCATCCATCATCAAAAGCATTTCACTCACAACAATTTTAGAGGGAACCTTTTTGATTTTTAAAGGGATTTGAAGCACAGTTTGGTCTTTAAAGGCCAAACAATCTGCTAAATAAATACAGCTCGAAGAGAACTTGTTTTGACATGCGGGAGAAGTAGGTTTACAAACTGTGGCTCCAAAATCCATCAAAGCTTGGGTATAGGTGGGCATTAATTGAGCATCTTTAGGTAATAAGTTATCTGCTAAGATCCATAACTTTTGATTCTCAGCACGGGTCTTTAAAGATCCCTGGATACCATGCGTTCTGGCTATTAAGCGTTGAACATTGGCATCTAATATACTTGCCGGATGATTAAAGCAAAAAGCGGCTATAGCTCTGGCTGTTGACTGACCGATGCCAGGTAGTTGATTTAACTGTTCGGGTAACTGAGGAAATTGACCAGCATATTGAGCCAAAATCATCTTGGCACAGGCATGTAAATTTCTAGCTCTGGTGTAGTAACCGAGGCCAGCCCACAAAGCCATTACTTCATCTAAAGGGGCCTGCGCCAAGGTTTGTACATTCGGGAACTTTACTAAAAAAGTTTGATAGCGATCGATGACTGTGGCAACCTGTGTTTGTTGCAACATAATTTCAGATAACCAAACTTTATAGGGGTCTTTGAGGCCTTGCCAAGGCAATCCTTTACGCCCATGTTGTTGATGCCAATCAATGAGTTTTTTTGCAAAGTCCTTCATTTCTGACAGTTTGAACAATAAAAAGTGGATCTCTGACCTTGTTTAATTTGTTTAATTAAGCTTTGGCATTGATGGCAAGGCTCCCCAGTGCGGTCATAAACCTTTGTTTGGACCATGAAGTGACCGGGTTCTCCCTGGCTGTTCACGAAATCTTTTAAGCTGCTTCCGCCTGCTTCAATCGCTTTTTCTAAGGTCACCCGAATCGACTCAGCCAATAATTCATAGCGCTTGAAGCTAACTTTACCAGCTGGGGTTTTTGGATTGATGCCGGCAGTAAATAAGCTTTCTGAGCAATAAATATTTCCCACTCCAACCACACATTGTCCTGCTAATAAAAACTCTTTAACTGAGACTGTTCTTGACCTTGATTTTTTAAAAAGTAACTCAGCCCCTAAAGCGCCTTCAAAAGCGGGTCCAAAGGGTTCTACCCCTAAACGTTTTAACATTGGGATTTCGTCAACAGGTGTTTCTGAAAGTGGATGCCAATGAATTGATCCAAACTTACGTGGATCGTGCAATCTTAAAACTTTTTTACCGAAATGAAACTCAACTCGATCATGTTTTCGAGCAGGTTCCGTCTTTTCTTGAATCCTTAAAACACCCGTCATCCCCAAATGAATAATCATGGTGCCATGGTCAAATTCAAATAAAATGTACTTTCCTCTACGCCTTAGTAAACGCACTTTTTGATCGCACAAAATATTTTTTAAATTTATGGGTACTGGCCATCGTAATCTACCGTCGTATATCACGACATCTGAAATACTTTTTCCCTCAATAATGGGCGCAATACCCTGTTTGGTGACTTCAACCTCTGGTAATTCTGGCATTTTTAGAAATAATATTGAATGTTATATAGAATAAGCAAATGGAAAAACACAATTTATCTTCTTTTCGTCAAATAGCGTTTAATTCGCTGTTTGTAATTTTTACCACTCTGCTCAGTGCTAATATTTTTGCACAATCTGCCCAATCAGATCAGGATACTGAGAAATATGTTGAAAATATTTATTTATTTTTAACTTCAGAGATTGCTTTGCAACGCGGAGAAGTCGCTGCAGCCTACCAAACTTTGTTTACTTTGGCGAAATCTACCAAAGATCCAAGAATTGCTCAAAGGGCAATGGAGATTGCCTTAATGGCTAAATCCCCCAAATCCTCGCTAGAGGCTGCAAAACTTTGGGATGAACTAACTCCACCGACTGACAATACATCTAGAGAGGTCTACCTTACTTTATTGATGATTAATCAATATTGGAGCGATGCCGTCGAACCTACAATTAAATTTCTAAAGTATGAATCTGTCAAGAAGCGAGATGCATTTTTAAAACAAGTCTTACCCCTTTTTAATAAAGCGGACAATCAAGATGAGGCAATGCTAGCGTTTGCAAAAATTGTCGGTGATTTAAAGCCTTTAACTAAAGACAATGAAATCTTGTTTTTGTATGCATTAGGTCTAGAAAAAGCAGGCAATCTTGAAAAGATGGAAGACGTCTTACAGTCCATGTTAAAGAGCAATCCTGACGATGCAAACGCCCTCAATGCATTAGGATATGCGTTTGCGGACCGCAATATAAGATTAACTGAAGCTCTTTATCTAATTAATAAGGCCAATCAATTAAATCCTAATAACCCCTTTATTTTGGATAGCTTAGGTTGGGTTAATTACCGCTTAGGCAATAACGACTTAGCGCTTAAGTATCTTCAGGATTCTTTTAACCAACTTGCCGAAGCAGAGGTTGGTGCTCACCTTGGGGAAGTCTTGTTTAAGGCCGGGAAAGAGGCAGATGCAGATACCGTTTGGCGTAAAGCAGAATCTATTAATGCCAATAATCCAACTCTTAAAGAAACGTTACGCAGACTTCGTCCAACTTGGTCAAGTCCCGAAGTTTTTGATCAAACCAAGAGTAGAAAATGGGATGGTCGGTTTTCTGTAAAAATCAATGATGCCAAATCACAAGATGGTGGTAGTGGGGCATTTACACTGGTTCATGCTGACTTTATTGATGATTTAGAGATTAGATCACCCATCGGGACTTCTATTGCCAAACTTCAAATCAAACCAGGTAGTGCCTCTTTAGAACAAAATGGAAAGATCATTAATGCTATCGATGCTGATCAATTAATGGCTCAAACTTTAGGTTTACCCATTCCAGCAAGAGGTTTAACTGAATGGCTATCAGGTTTTCCAAGAGCGGGCAGCCAAAGCACTTTAAAGAGAAATACAACGGGGCAAGTTGAGGAAATTATTCAAGACAATTGGACTTTAAAATATACTTGGACGAATGACAATAAATTACAAAAATTACAGATGAATCGATCAGATAGAGGCACAGAGATTGATATTCGTTTAATTTTTAACCTTATCAATGAGTAATCAGTTAAGTATTCTTGCGCCCGCAAAAATCAACCTATTTTTACACGTCGTTGGACAACGTCCTGATGGCTACCATCTCTTACAGAGTGTTTTCCAACTGATTAATTTATCGGACCAAGTCATATTAAATAGTCGTCAAGATTCTGAAATTCATCGAATTAACCCCTTAGCAAATGTTGCAGCCAAAGATGACTTGGTAGTTAAAGCCGCGGTTTTATTACAAAAAACCTGCGGGGTTTCTCAAGGTGTAGATATCGATTTAGAAAAAAATATCCCAATGGGTGCAGGTTTAGGCGGGGGCTCCTCCGATGCAGCAAGTACTCTGCTTGGTCTTAATCAACTCTGGAATTTAAACCTCTCAAAGAGGGATTTAATGGATATTGGTATACAGTTAGGTGCTGATGTGCCATTTTTCATTCAAGGGCATAACGCATTTGTAGAGGGTATTGGCGAGATCATCACCCCTATCGATTTGCCAATTCATGAATACGCCGTCGTTTATCCCGGTGTTTCCATACCAACTAAGGAAATTTTTTCATCTCCTGAATTGACTAGAAATCACAGTCAGATTACAATAACTGACTTCGCAGAGCAAAAATCCAATTTAACTATGTTTCAAAATGATTTACAGGAAATTGCCGAGCAAAAATATGTAGCAGTTAAGAACGCAATTGAGTGGCTGAAATGTACATTTCCAAATACTCAACCGATAATGAGCGGTTCTGGGAGTTCAGTTTTTTGTAAAATTCCCGACAGTTTTGATACGGATTCTTGTATTTCTGAACTACCGCACGAATGGAAATTTTTTAAAGTTAAGAGTTTAATGCGTCACTCGGCTTATAATTTAATTCCAAATAGCAACTTAAGTAATAAATTGTTGTTTAGTAAACCGCAACAGGGGAGTCGCCAAGTTGGTTAAGGCACTGGATTTTGATTCCAGCATGCGAAGGTTCGAATCCTTCCTCCTCTGCCACATTGCGTGTTTTCATAAAAATTTCACATTCTTCTCCTCTCTCTCTTTCTTGAAAAATCCTCTGTTTTCAACTATTTCACATCCTTTTTCCTATTGGAGCCAATATGAGCAATGAATCCATGGTTATTTTTACTGGAAATGCCAATCCAGATTTAGCAAAAGCTGTTTCTGATTATTTGGGATTAGAGCTTGGCAAAGCGATGGTAGGTAAATTCTCAGATGGTGAAATTCAAGTTGAGATTCAAGAAAACGTTCGTAGTAAGCATGTGGTTGTCTTGCAATCCACTTGTGCGCCGACCAATGATCATTTGATGGAGCTGATGATTATGGTGGACGCGCTCAAAAGAGCCTCCGCGGGAACCATCACAGCAGTAATCCCCTATTTTGGCTATGCCAGACAAGACCGTCGCCCCCGATCGGCAAGGGTTGCCATTTCAGCTAGGCTCGTGGCAAATATGTTGCAATCTGTTGCTGGCGTAGAACGTGTTCTGACAATGGATCTTCATGCTGACCAAATTCAAGGCTTTTTTGATATTCCAGTGGATAACATTTACGCCTCACCAGTCTTATTAGACGACTTACATAGCAAAAAAGGCGGAGATTTATTAGTAGTTTCTCCTGATATTGGTGGTGTAGTGCGAGCAAGAGCACTTGCAAAACAGTTAGGTTGTGATTTAGCAATTATTGATAAACGCCGCCCTAAAGCGAATGTTTCAGAAGTAATGCATGTCATTGGTGAAGTAGAAGGTCGTCGTTGCATCATTATGGATGACATGATTGATACTGGTGGCACTTTATGTAAAGCTGCTGAAGTATTAAAACAAAGAGGTGCTAAAAGTGTCATGGCCTATTGTACGCACCCTGTGTTTTCAGGGTCTGCTGTAAGTAGGATCTTAGAGTCTCACTTAGATGAGGTGGTAGTTACTGACACAATTCCCCTCAGTGATGAGGCAAAGGCAAGTTCTAAAATACGTGTTTTATCGATTGCACCATTACTTGGAGAAACTCTGCAAAGAATTAGCCGTGGTGATTCAGTTATGTCGATGTTTACCGATACAGACTAGCCTTCTAGAACAAATTCAAGTTATAATAGCAATCTTTTCTGTTTGGTCGCGAACAGGAATAAGTGCCTTATCTTTGATAAGGCAAATTATTATCGAAATTTATTAGAGGATTACTCATGAAAGTTACAGCCTACGAACGTAGCGTACAGGGCACTGGTGCGAGCCGCCGCCTGCGCAATTCTGGAAAAACACCAGGTATTATTTATGGTGGAACAGATTTACCGCAAGCAGTGGAATTAGATCACAATGCACTCTTCCACGCTTTAAAAAAAGAAGCCTTCCATTCTTCAATTTTAGACATTGAAATTTCTGGTAAGGTTACACAAGCTCTTTTACGTGATTTCCAAATGCATCCGTTTAAGCCGCTCGTATTACACATTGATTTTCAACGCATTGATGCAACCCATAAAGTTCACATGAAAGTTCCACTTCACTTTAAAGGTGAAGATACATGTCCAGCAGTGAAAACTGGTGGTGGTGTAATTAACCATATTGCAAATGAAGTTGAAATCGAGTGCTTACCTGCAAACTTGCCTGAATTTATTGAAGTTGATTTAAGTGCAATGGTAGTTGGTCAAACTCTCCATGCTAAAGATTTAACTTTATCAGCGGGTGTTACATTAAGTTTGCATGTTGAACATGAAAACCCAGCTATTGTTGTGGCACGTATGCCTTTAGTGTCTTCTGGAGTATTACCAACTGGTGCGCCAGAAGCTCCAGCAGCGCCGGTTGCTACTAAATTAAAAGATAAAGAAGGTAAAGAATAATTTTTAATTGTTCTTTTGCGAGAAAACCCGCTGTTGCGGGTTTTTTTCTAAGTTGTAGCTTCTACTCTCATCAATTTATTTGAAATATATTTAACATCAATGTACTTAATAATTGGCTTAGGTAACCCCACTGATCAACATCTGAATGATCGGCATAATGCCGGTTTTTGGTTATGTGATCTAATTGCCAGTCATTTGAATACGTCGTTCAAAACAGAGAGTAAATTTAAAGGTGAGCTTGCTAAAGGAAAATTTCAGGGTCAGGACGTTTACTTATTAAAGCCCATGACTTATATGAATTTAAGCGGTGAGTCTGTAGGGCAACTAATGCGATTTTTACAAATTAAGCCGTCTCAACTGTTGGTGATTCATGATGAGTTGGATCTTGCACCGGGTGTAATTCGTCTCAAAATGGGGGGTGGCACGGGCGGACATAACGGCTTAAAAAGCATCCAATCCCATATCGGCACCTCTGATTATTTAAGACTTCGAGTTGGTATAGGACATCCGAGAGATTTTGTAGAAAAAGGTAGTCCTCATCAAGAGGTCGCAAGTTATGTTTTGAAACGTCCGCCCAAAGCAGAAATGGCTTTAATTGAAGATTGCTTTGATCAATTTATGAGAGTTTTCCCATTGGTCATAAATGGTGATTTGTCGCAAGCAATGAAAGACTTACACACTCTTTGATGTCAACTTATAGTACTTTTGCATAAGCTGATCGTTATTTTCAATAAAGCCAGGATTTTTAGGGATACAGGCTATCGGGCAAACGATTTGACATTGTGGTTTATCGTAGTGTCCGACGCATTCTGTGCATTTATCAGGGTTAATTTCGTAAATCTCTGACCCCATACTAATGGCATCATTTGGGCATTCCGGCTCACACACGTCACAGTTAATACAATCATCAGTAATCATTAATGCCATATTAACCTTGGGCTGCTTTCACCTTTTTATCTAACCATTGTTCAACCGATGGGAAAACAAATTTACTTACATCACCGCCGAGTAATGCCACTTCGCGGACAAAGGTACCAGAAATAAACTGATACTGATCAGATGGTGTCAGAAATAGTGTTTCTACATCTGGTACCAAATAGCGATTCATACCTGCCATCTGAAACTCGTATTCAAAGTCGGATACAGCCCTTAAGCCTCGAACAATTACCCTCGCATTGTTTTTTCTTACAAAGTCCTTCAGGAGTCCAGTAAAGCCCTCTACGCGTACATTTGAGTAATGACTCAAAACTTCTCTAGCGATTTGTATACGTTCATCTAGAGTAAATATTGGCTTCTTATTTTTACTATCCGCAATGCCTACAATCACCTCGCCAAATATAGAAGCGGCTCGACGAACTAAATCTTCATGTCCACGTGTTAATGGATCAAAAGTTCCTGGATAAACTGCAATTGTCATAATTAATCCTAAAATGGCTCTATATTTTTACTTTTAGAAGGCTTGCCTTTACAGCACCAGCAACTAATTGGCGTTCAATCTGCCAATTATTCAAATTTTCTAAAATTACTTCATTTTCAATCTTAGTTGTGGATTCTACATAAATTATTGGAGTTTTAGTTTGAAACTGATAGTTTCCAATAGTTTTTAGAGAATTTTGTAACAAATTTACGTCATCAAACGGCGGGTCTAAGAAAATAATGTCAAAGTCCAAAATTTGATGACTCGCTAACCAATAAAGTGCTTCTGCACGAGTTATCTCAATTTGACAGTTAACTGGACCCGGCTGCAGTGTTTGCAAATTATTTTGTAAGTTTACATAAACTTTTTGGTTGTGCTCCACTAATTGAACAAATTTGGCTCCTCGCGATGCAGCCTCAAACCCTAATACACCGGAACCAGCAAATAAATCTAAACACCTAGAACCATTTAAATAAGGATTAATCCAATTGAAGAGGGTTTCTCTCACACGATCCGTCGTTGGTCGCAGTCCTTGTTGGTCAACAACTTGAACTTGTCTACTGCGCCAATGACCACCAATGATCCTGACTTTGTTGGAAAGTGGTAAATTTTTCTTCAATTGCCGCCAACCACCACGGTAATCATTCTTTCAGGATCTAAGTATTTTTTAAATACTCTTTGAATATCCTCTTTACTTACTTTATCTACTTGAGTTGTCCAAGTATCTAAAGTATCCAATGGTAAGTCGTTCCATGCTATTCCAGCAACATTTGCAAGTAATTTACTATTGCTATCAATGCGTAGTGCAAAACCATTCATCAGATTATTTTTAGCAGCCGTGATTTCATCATCGCTAGGACCATTCACAACGAACTGTTGAATTGTTTGATTTAAAAGTTCAACTGACTTCTCTGACTGATCTTTTTTTGTTTGCATACTCGCAGAAAAGAATCCCATGTATTTAGAAGGCATAAAGTAACTAGATACGCTGTAGGCTAAACCTCGTTTTTCACGTATTTCATTCATGAGGCGTGATACAAATCCGCCACCGCCGAGGATGTAATTGCCAACTAATAAAGGGAAATAATCGGGATGGTTTCGCGGAACAGAATCGATGCCCATTTGAATATGTGCTTGCGTAGAAGGATGAGAAATATGAACTTCCCTTTGATTAGCTGGCTTAATGGGTAATGGTTTAAATGCTGGAATTGTTAAATCAACGTTGGTGCCTTTTGGCAATTTTTGAGTTAAACGATTAGCAATTTGGACGGCATCTTGCGTACTTACATCCCCTACTATCACTACATTCGTATTTTTTGCTCTGTAATAAGTTTGATGGAATTTTTTTAAATCATCTACTTCGATTTTTTTCAATTCTGCAACTGATGCAATTGAACCAAGTGGATTACCTTGGTACAACATTTTAGTAAATTGCTCACTCATTATGTACTCTGGTCTTGTCTGACTTTCCAACAAGCCACTAATTTCTAAAGATTTTTCTCTAGATAATACTTTTTGGTCAAAACTAGGATTAGCTATCATCTGCGCTGTTAAATTAATAACATCATCCAAGATTACTTTCTTACTTAATGATTTAATACGAATTGAGGTTAACTCATTGCTAGCACTGGCGTTAAAAACTGCACCTAGATCAGAGATTTTGTCAGATAAAAATGCTTCATCTTTTTTGCCACCGTCTACCATTGCTCCCTTGTTCAAAAGATTGGCCGTCATTTCTGCTATGCCTTTTTTTCCTTTTTGATCAAAGACAGAACCTGCATTAATATCCATCCCGATATTGATCATTGGAATAGTTCTTGCTTCTACGAAGAATAATGTTGCCCCTGAATCAAGTAGGATTTTTTGAATAGGTAAAGCGGCATAAGTGAAACTAGTAACCATTAATGAAATCAGGGTTAATATAGTTATGCACGATCTTTTTAGAATTGTTTTCATATTAAATCTTCTCTAGTAATCAGTTTGAAGACGCTTTTTTAAGCGTAATTGGTTTCAATACACCAACGGTTAACTGGCTATCGTTAATAAATTTCTTTACTACTTCTTGAACTTGCTCGGAAGTGATTGATTGCAGTTTTTCATCAATTGTATCTATTTGCCGCCATGAAATATCATGCATCTCTAATTCACCAATCTCCATTGCTTGACCAAATACTGAATCTTTTTTGTAAACCTGGGCGGCATTTACAGCAATTTTTACTCGTTTCAATTCCTCTGGCTTCACCCCATTTTGAGCAATTTCTTTTAGAATTCTTTTCACTTCTGACTCAAACATTTCTGGGGTTTTACCAGGTAGAAGGACTCCAGAAATATTCAACATACTCTGACCTCTTGAAAATCCGTCATAGCTTGTCCCAATAGAACTCACAATTTTTTTATCTATCACGAGTTGACGATTTAATCTGGAATTTTGGTTTCCGTCTAATATTCCCGTTAGAACATCAATTGCAAATGGATCATTATTATTAAATTGACCATTTTCAATCTTTGGGACTTTCCAGCCCAGCATAACAACAGAGTTTTCTGCTGGTGCGCTTAATTCAAAATATTTTCGACCCTGTTGTACAGGCTCTAACTTTAATTTTCTTTCTTTAATTTCTTTAGCTGGAATTTTTCCATAAATACTTTCAGCCATTGCGAACACTTCATTAGGATTCACATCACCAACCACCAGTAGTACCGCATTTTTTGGGGTATACCAACTGTCGTACCAATCTCTGGCATCTTTGTAGGACATATTTTTTAAATCATTCATCCATCCAATCACTGGGTGTCTATTCGGTGCAGAGTTTAGTGCTGTTGCCATAAACTGCTCATATAACAAACTGGGTGCCTTATCATCAGTGCGAAGTCTTCTTTCTTCCATAATGACTTGAATTTCTTTTTTAAATTCCTCTTCAGAAAGTTCTAGATTATGCATACGATCTGCTTCGAGTTGCATGACTTTGGCTAGATGGGATTTTTCGATTTGTTGAAAATAGGCTGTGTAATCATTTGAAGTAAAAGCATTTTCACGACCACCTAGAGCAGCCACTCTTTTTGAAAACTCACCAGGACCAATCGTTTTTGTACCCTTGAACATCATATGTTCTAAAACATGGGCTACGCCTGTAACGCCTATATCTTCGTCGACCGAACCAGTTTTATACCAAACCATATGCGCTACAGTTGGGGACCGGTGATCTTCCTTCACGATAACGCGCAAACCATTACTTAATTGCTTTTCATGGATATACTTTCCCTGATTTTGCTCAGCAAACGCAAAGCTCTGATAAATTAGAGTTATGCTCAATAAGATACATTTGAAAATTTGTCGATTATTCATGCTCATAGTCATTCTTTGTATTCCCCTATATCTTCGCTTAAAATATTAATCTATGTTCGGACTGCGCAAATCTCTTTCTTCTATTTTCAAACGTACTCGTGTTGATGAGGAACTCTTTGAATCCTTAGAAGAATCATTACTAATGGCCGATGTTGGTATTCATGCTAGTAACGAACTAATTTCTCAACTCCGAGTTGTTGCAAAAAAAGAAAAAATTGATAATGGTGAAGTTTTAAAATCAGCTCTTGAAAAGTTAATTATTAAACTTCTCCAACCCTTAGAGTTTACTAATAATCCACTAATTTCACATACCCCTATAAATCATCCTGAAATTTGGCTCATAGTTGGTGTTAATGGTGCTGGAAAAACTACTTCAATCGGTAAGATTTGTTATGCCTTACAACGCCAGAACAAGAAAGTATTGCTTGCAGCTGGGGATACATTTAGAGCGGCTGCCCGCGAACAACTTTCAGAATGGGGTAAACGTAACCAGGTTGAAGTGATCAATCAGACAACTGGTGATGCTGCCACAGTAGCACATGATGCAATTGGTGCTGCAATTGCTAGGAATGTGGATGTTCTCGTGATCGATACAGCTGGAAGACTCGCTACTCAGAACCACTTGATGGAAGAGCTTAAAAAAGTTAAACGAATTATTCAGAAACTCATTCCTTCTGCGCCTCATCATACTGTTTTGGTATTAGATGGAAATACAGGTCAAAATGGTGTTTCACAAGTGAAAGCCTTTCATGAGGCTCTTGATCTCTCAAGTCTCATCATTACCAAAATGGATGGAACGGCCAAGGGTGGAGTTTTATGCGCTATCTCCCACGTTTTATCTTCAAGTCACATTCTGCCTCAAATTATGGCAATCGGTATTGGTGAAGGCGTAGATCAGTTAATTCCTTTTGATGCTGGTGCTTTTGCAAAAGAATTAGTTGGTGATTAAGTAGTTTAATTCCTGATATTTTTCCAATCTCTCAGAAAATAATCGTTAATTTTTCTGAATTGCCTTTAAGTACTCCATAGTTAAATTGATTCCGAGGCCAGGTCCCTCAGGTACTTGTATCGTCCCATCTTTTACAGTCTTCCAATTACTTGGGGCGGTATCCCAAAACCATTGATGAAACATGTGATATTCAACTGAGTGGCAATTTGGTATGCTAGCAGCAATATGCAAATCTGCGGCGAATAGAACTGCACTTGAAGAGCTGTGTAATGTGCAGGGTCTTCCTGAAATATAGGCTAACTTAGCAATACTTAAACTTTCATTGATTCCTCCGCATGCCGAGGGGTCAATTTCAATGAAATGAATACCATCACTTGCTATGTAACGTTGAAAGGTTTCAGCCCATGCGACCGTTTCATTCCCTGCAATAGCAATTGGTGACTGAGAAGATAAGCGACGATATCCATCAAAATCATAGGGTGGAAGTGGACTTTCAATCCACAAAATATCGTATTTTTCAATTGCTCTTGCAAACCGTAACGTTGTAGCAACATCCCACTCATAATGAAAATCAACCATTAATTGTGGACCGTTACCAAGCGCTTCACGGGCTGCGGCTACACGCTTAATATCGTCATAATAATTCGAGCCAACTTTCATTTTTACTGAATTAAAGCCAGACTTAATATAACCTTGTAATTCTCTACCTAAGTCTTGTGGTGATTTATTGTTCGCATAAAGTCCACCGCTTGCATAAACAGGTATCCGCGGATTAACTGTTCCGAGTAATTTATAAAGAGGTAAATTCAGTTTTTTTCCGATGAGATCCCACATAGCCATCTCACAGGCACTCACAGCTATTGCCGAAGTACCAAGACGATTACTTAGATCTGCTGCTCGCCTTACTTGCTCAACTACTCTAGTGTGCTCAAAAACACTTTTTCCAATCATTAAAGGGGCTATCTCTAGGTCAACAGTGTTTTTAAGGGCTGCGGCATTTCCATAAGAACACCACCCTTCTCCAACGCCCTGTAATCCATCTGATGTTTCAACAAATACAAAGAAAAAAGTTTTGCTTGACCATTTTTTTCTACTATTACTTGATTCGGAATCAATTTTTATCTGATAGGGAAAAGCTGTTACCGACTTTATAGTAATATCGTTGCTTGCTTCAAGCACTGCTCCCTTGTAGGTATTATTTTGGATTGCTTTTGAGTCAGATTGTGCCAAGGCGGTTTTCATGATGCTTGGTAATGTAGCCGCTCCCAGAGTTACTCCACCAATATTTTTTAATAGTGATCTTTTTGAGGCCTGCATAAATTTTTTGTCCTTTTTTAATATTCTAAGTTAAAGCGAATTTTTACTATAGGGGCTTTTAAAAAGCGTTTATGCTTCTTTCTATTCATGTTTAAAATAAAAGATTACTTAATAGCAAAAAGATAATTATCAATGCGGACCCTAATAGAGCTTGATTAAAGAATCTTCCAAGTTAGCAAAAAGTTGTTAGCTCTTGGGTTTTACTTGCAGGTGACAATAGTCCTCCAGTTCAAATTAATGCAGAGGTTAATAATGAGTAAAGTTATAAATGATATTCGTGATTCTTCTGATCCAGATATTCGTGGTTCATATGACGCAATGATTCGTGCCGGCAAATCTGCCATTGATTTAGCTATCAGTACTAATACAGGTATTGTGATCTGTGTCGAAGGAACGATTGTTCATATATCTGCGGAAGAGTTAATAAAAAAATATAGAGCGTCATCGGCTATTTAATCGAATGTTTTAAGATGTTTTAAAAAAATCATTGGTTTTTATTACGCAAACTAAAGATATATGGCAACTTCACTTTCTAATGGTTAATATTCCCACAAGAAAAAATTGCTTACTAGGTAAATTTTTTTTGAGAGTTTATGATTTGTTCTTTAGCTTTCAAAGAACAATTCCTTCTGCTTGAATGTTTTTCAGCAACTCAGGATTAGAGTATTTTTCAGGATGGTCCCATTCTGTTTGCCAAATGGGTAATGGCTGAATCCGAATACCAGTTTCTAAAAGTACATCGTAGGCTAAGTCATCCATGGCAAACTTAGTTGTAATAAAACGTCCAGCAGTTCCATTTAAGAGTACGGCAATATCCGCATCACTATCACTTTCGTGCGTATTACGGGCGCGACTACCAAACAAAATTATCCTTCTTACATCATAATGAAGAGCTATTTTTTTCCAAAAAGCATGGGCTGCCTTTTGAGTATTGAGTTCAATTGTGGAAGTCGATTTCATATTGTTTAATTATGATGAGAAAAAACTTTTTGGGCAACAAGTATGATATTAACCTCTATTTTATAAGTCCTTACTATTCCTATGGAATTCAATGACGTTAATTTTTTAAGGCTTTTTTAAGTTTTTTGTCTCCAATCAAACTCGATTTTTTATATCCATATTGGTCAATTTACCCTTTAATAAATCATTCAAAAAGATTGGCACTCTTTAAAGAGGAGTGCTAAAATGAACATATGATGAGTACAAATTTAGTTCATTTAACTTCTGACGTTATTCCTTCAAAGAAGAAGGGGGCTTCACTCATACCTCAAATGCCAGTGTTACCCTCAGGTGGAGTTGGCTCCTTAGAGTCTTACATTTCAGCAGTAAATCAAATGCCGATGTTGACTGCTTCGGAAGAAATTGAGTACGCAAAAAAACTACAAGAGGAAAATGATTTGGAATCAGCAAGAAAGCTTATTCTTAGTCATTTACGCTTAGTTGTTTCTGTTTCTCGGCAATACCTTGGATATGGTTTGCCACACGCTGATTTGATTCAAGAGGGAAATATTGGCTTAATGAAAGCTGTTAAGCGTTTTGATGTGAATCAAGGTGTTCGTTTAGTCTCCTATGCCATATTTTGGATAAAAGCTGAAATTCATGAGTTTATTTTAAAAAATTGGCGTCTTGTCAGGGTTGCTACTACTAAACCGCAAAGAAAATTATTTTTTAATTTAAGAAGTAATAAGCCTACTTTAAATGCTCTTAGCTCAGATGAAATCACAAATCTAGCCAAAGCTTTAGACGTTAATCAACACGATGTGCGAGAAATGGAAATCCGTCTCTCTGGTGCTGACATTACCTTAGAACCAGAAAATGAAGATGGTGAAGTTCGTGAGCAAGGTAGTTGGATGTCAGATTCTAGTCTTGAACCGACTCATGTTCTCATGAAGCAAGAGGATATGAATCAAGAAGTAGATGGTCTGCAGATAGCTCTTGCCTCTTTGGATGAACGCTCACGCAGAATTATTGAATCTCGTTGGTTACCCAACCTTGTTGGTGGTACTGCATTAACATTGCATGATTTAGCGGATGAGTTGCAAATTTCTGCTGAAAGAGTCCGTCAAATCGAGGCAACTGCTCTTAAGAAAATGAAGTCAGCTCTAAGCGCCTAATTCATTAATTGCTTTAAATCATTCACTAGTCCTATGGCACCTTGATTGTGCTTAATAAACAAACGTAATTTACCCTCTTTATCCACTACATAGCTGCCGGCGGTATGGTTGATTGTGTAGTTTTTACCGTCCTTTGAATAATCTTTTTGGACAAATATCTTATAACCTTTCACAACTTGTTCCAATGCTTCAGGAGTTGCTGGTCTTAAACCTAAGAAACTAGGGTCGAAACTCGGTACATATTGCGCTAAGATTTCTTGAGTATCTCTATCAGGATCGACTGTAATAAAAATGACCTGAAGTTTATCTTTATCTTTACCCAATAACTCTTTTACTTCTTTAATTTCATTTAATGTCGTCGGGCAGACATCCGGGCACTGGGTAAATCCAAAGAAAATAATGGCAACTTTTCCTTTGAAGTCAGCTAAGTGCCTGACGTTGCCTAGATGGTCGACTAGTTCAAAGTTAGGGTTAAATGCCGTTGAGCCAGTGATATCCGTATTTAAGAATTTTGGGGGAACATTATCACAGGCAAATAAAGCAGAGAGTAGGCATAAGGCGATAGAAAATTTTATAGCCTTGGTAGAGAGGAGTTTTTTAAACATAATGGTCTGCTAGTAAAGCTAAAAATAAGACAGACAAGTAGATAATTGAATACTTAAATGTCTTTTTAGCCAATTGATCGGAGTAGTTGTAATATAGTTTGATGGAATACCACAAGAATACTCCACCTAAAATAAGCGCACTCGCCAAATATAAATAACCGCTCATTTGATAAACGTAGGGCAATATTGAGGCTGCCAAAAGAATCAATGTATAGAGAATGATATGCAATAGTGTGAATTTTTCACCATGGGTGTTGGGTAACATCGGCAGGCCAGACTTTTCGTAATCTTCTCGTCGATAAAGGGCTAAAGCCCAAAAATGCGGTGGCGTCCAAGCAAAAATAATCAATACTAGAAGCCAAGCCTCAGGCGATAAATCATTAGCAACAGCCGCCCATCCCAAAGCAGGTGGCATTGCACCAGACAGGCCACCAATGACAATGTTTTGAGGAGTAGCGGGCTTCAAAATCCAAGTGTAAATAACCGCGTAACCAACGAAAGTTACAAAAGTTAACCACATGGTTAAGGGATTGGCAAAATACCATAAGATCACCATTCCTAGACAACCTAGAATCGCTGAAAAGATTAATATTTGATTAACCGTTACATCGCCAGTGGCAGATGGACGCCAAGAAGTTCTCTTCATTTTGGCATCTACCTTTTGTTCAATTAAACAATTCACACTGAACGCCGCACTTGCCAATAACCAAATTCCAATTGAACCGCCAATTAATGGTTTTAAGGGCACCATGCCAGGAACAGCTAAAAACATCCCAATGATGGCGCAAAAGACCGCTAACTGAGTGACTCTAGGTTTCGTCAATAAATAATATTGACGCCATTTAGGGATAGGTAAAGAAGTTGAATTGCTCATTAATTAATAATTAGGTTTTGGTGAAGCCAACAATAGTAACTTTGTTGCAGTGATGATTAAAAGTGCAGCACCGCCAGTATGAATTAAAGCTGCGATTAATGGCCAATTTAGCACTACGTTAGAAATTCCAGTTACAAATTGTAATACGACCAATCCCACTAAAATTTTTAACCACTTTCTAAGGATCAAATGCCAATTCGAAGATCCCGATAAACTGAGCTTTCGGTAGTTAAAGTAAAAAGTAATGACCGACAGAAAAACAATTGCTGCAAAAACACGATGAAGCCAATGAATCGCTATTAAAGCCTGTATTGGTAAGTAATCACCTGTTACAGTCTTACCCAGTTCACGCCAGAATGTAAAGCCATTTTGAAAATCCATAGGTGGCATGAAACTCCCATTACAGCTCGGAAAATCTTGGCAAGCTAAAACGGCGTAGTTGGTACTTACCCACGCTCCTAAAAATATTTGTATGCTACACACCATTAAAAGTCCAATTGTATGGACCCTCAAATATTTAGGATCTTTCTTTAATTCACGGTAATTTAAGTGAGTCGCATGATTAAAAACAACTAATCCCATTAACAGCAAAAGTGCCAATAGCAAATGTATTGTCACGATGATGGGTTGTAATTTGAGTGTTACAGTAAATGCACCGAACGCACCTTGTAGGCAAACCAAAAAAAATAATCCTATGGCTAAGTTTGTAATCCATTTTTCTATTTTTTTTCGATTAGTCCATGAAAGTATGGCAATACTTAAAATCAAAAAACCGACCCCGCTAGCGAAGTAACGATGTAACATTTCTATCCAAGCTTTACTTTCTGTTACGGGGCCAAAAGGCATTTGAGATTGTGCGAGCGATATTTGCTCTGAAGCCAATAAAGGGTTCGAGTGTCCATAACATCCTGGCCAGTCTGGGCAACCTAAGCCCGAATCAGTTAAGCGAGTAAAGGCCCCAAATAAGACTAAATCAAAGGTAATAAACAATGTAATGGAGCTCAAGTGGTGAAGCCCCAACTTATTACCCCTATAAGCGTTGATGATAAGTGGAATCGCCCCCATAAATAAGGCGATAGCTGCTAGCTGAATGATCAACTTCAAGGACATCATTACGAACCTGTCTTACCCGTTGGATTCCACTTCAATAGCTTTTCGATATCTTTACGCATCTTATTGAATACTGGTCCATCTTTACTGACTGGATATTGCATCATTCTTGCACCGCTTGGATCCAATAGTTGTAATGCATTAGGATTGTGCTGCAAATTTAACCAAGTATCGAGTTGCTCACGATCAATCCCGGCTTGTGGCATCTGAATAATATTGACCCCAGCAATTTCTGGATCATAAGCTTTTAGAATTTTGTCACTAACAGTTCCCTGATCACTAACTAGCCAAACAATTTGCAATCTTGATTTTTCCTTACCCATTGCAGCACGAACTTGCCTCATTAAATATAATTGTTTTATACAATTCTCTTCATCAGTTTCACAGTTTTGTGCAGGTCTTGCCATCAATAGCGTCCATTTACCTTGAACTTTTGGTAAAAGAAATTCGGCAGGAACTGGTTCAACTGGAAATACCAATTCGCCATAGTTAGTTTGTCCACCTCTTGGCTTTATTAAATAAAAGGTGACATATGAAGCAATGACAGGGGCCGCACAGACCATTAACAGTAAAAACATCTGCCAACGACCTTTTCTTACATTCGACATTGGCATTGAGTTTATTTTGGACGCTGGTATGAGTGGAGTATCTTCGTTCATAAATTCATAATTTTTGGCAATCTTCTATTATCCCAATCTTTTCGATTGTTTGCGGATTCCGGTAAATAACCAAAATAAAAAGGTCATTAGTGATAATGCATACCATTGCAATGCATAGGCATTGTGTTTAGATGCTCCTGAGTCCATTCTTGGCCAATTGCGATCCAATCCATCTGAATCCTTAGAGCTCTCTTGTCGCAGAACAAATGGTTGAAATGGTAAGTTCAATTTATTTGATAAATTTTCTATATTGAGATTTTGAACTAATTTTTTTCCATCACTTGCAGTGGAATTGTTTTCTTCCCCAATGTTGTAAGTTTTACCTGCATCAGCTAATACAACGCCCTTAATCCGAACAGTGGTGTTCACCTCTAAAATCTGAGGTACTAAATCTCTTTGCGTAAAACTTCTCGGCGCCCAACCTCGATTCACCCAAATAATGAAATCCTGTTGCTGAACTTTTATTTTTAATGGCATCAATAAATTAAATCCAGTGGCAATACCTGTCTTTGGGTCACGGCCATTAGGGTGTGGTCGGTTATCTAACCAAACACCATCAGAGGTCAACCACTCACCATCTGCAACCATCTGGTGATAAATTGCTTCATTTAACGACCACCTTTTTTCTGATGCTGACAATGGGGACAAACTCTCCTTGGCAGTAATCGTATTCGCTAAATTTTCTTTATATTCAGCTCTTCGTAGTTGCCAATTACCTAACTGTATACCTAAGATAACTAAAAACAACATCGATACAAATGCAGTTTTTCTCTGGAGAACGTCTTTTCGAAAGGAGTATTGGATCATAAATTTATTTCAAGCGATAATTGTTATATGAAAATACTAATTCCAATAATTTTTGTTTGCATTTTATTAAGTCTTGGGTCCGCATTATTTTTTATGATGCGTGATAAGGGTTCAAGTTCAAATATGGTCAGGTCCTTATTTCTAAGGATTGGTTTATCCATTTTTTTGTTTGCGGCTGTTTGGTTTTCCCATTACATGGGCTGGATTCAAAGTACAGGAATACGAGTCGGTAGTTGATTGATTATTTAGGTGTTAAAAAAACCGCTGACTATGCAGCGGTTTTTAACGATACTTTTTACATCCAATAAACTAGCAAATATAAGCCGAGCCAAACAACGTCGACAAAGTGCCAATACCAAGCAGCTCCTTCAAATCCGAAATGATTATCTGCAGTAAAGTGTCCTTTAATCATACGACGAAGAACGACTGATAACATTATTGCACCTAAAGTTACATGGAAACCATGAAACCCTGTGAGCATAAAGAATGTTGAGCCATAAATGCCTGATGATAACTTTAAGTTCAGTTCAGAATAAGCATGAACATATTCAAAAACTTGTAAACATACAAAGAGAAAACCAAGGCCAACTGTTAAAGCTAAACCTTGAATAGCTTGTTTACGGTGATTTTCTCTAAGGGCGTGATGAGCCCAAGTAACTGTTAAGCCTGAGGTCAACAAAATTGCGGTATTAATTGTAGGAATAGGCCATGGACCCATAGTTTCGAATTTATCGACTAATCCACCAGGACCAGCATTTGGCCAAACAGCAGAAAAATTAGGCCAAATTAAGCGGCTATCAATGTCACCCAACCAAGGCATTGCGATATTTCTAGCATAGAACAATGCTGAGAAAAACGCAGCGAAGAACATAATCTCAGAAAAAATAAACCAACTCATTGACCAGCGATATGAAATATCAACGTTTACACTGTTTAGACCGCCTTCAGATTCAGCAATTGCATCGCCAAACCACTGGTATAAAACAAACAATAGCCAAAGAATTCCAAAGCCTGTAAGGTAGGCACCCCATTGGTGACCATTGACCCATTGGGACATTCCGAATCCAAAGGATAGTAAGCCAAGGCAAGCCATGACTGGATGGCGTGATGGCTCAGGCACAAAGTAATATGGGGCTTGAGTAGGTATTGACGACATAAAGTGCTCCTAAAAACAAATATTGATAAGCTATTTTAATAAAACTAATTTAACAATTAACAGTAGGAGTCCCATAAAAATGATTACCCCAACAACTGCTGCAATTATTACATGAACAAACGACAAAGAGGCCATATCTTGCTCTTGGCCCTTACCTTTTCTAACGCCTAAAAACGCCCACAATATTGCCACCATTGACTGTAAAAATGTTGAGCGTGTTTTATTTTCAGACATTATTTAATACTTTAAATTTTCGAAGGTTTAACTTCATTACGAATCACAGGAGCTGCCCCTAGAATTTCAAAAAACGTATAAGACAAAGTAATCGTTTTGACGTCTTTCGGAAGATCCTTGTCAATAACAAAAACTACCGGCATTTGCTTAGATTCTTTCGGCTGCAATGTTTGTTGCTCAAAACAAAAACACTCCAACTTCGTAAAGTGTTGGGTAGCAACTTTAGGTGCAAAGCTCGGTATAGCCTGGGCAACGATTGCTCTATTTTGTTCATTTACAACTTCGTACACAATCTGAGTTATCTCTCCTGGGTGAACTTCTAAATAGCTTTTCACCGGCTTAAATCTTAAAAGTCCTTTAACATTCGAGTCAAACTCTACCGTTACTATTCTGTCACTTTGAACTTGAGTATTCTCTTTGACTGCTTTAGAACCAAAAGCCCTGATACCATACTCATTTTTATTTGTTACTACATTGATACCCGTTAATTCACAAATAGCACGGTAAGCTGGAACCAAAGCGAAACCAAAACCAAACATCATTACTGTTACAACCACCAACTTCAATGACATTTTTCGATTTAGATTTGCTAAAGTTAACACCTCTTAAGCCTATCCTATGAAGAGTTTTTTTACTATTACCGAAGCAAAAAATACTACTGCAATACTAAGTAAGGTCAAACCCATCCGCTTATTAGCGGATGAGATTTTTTGATCTTTTACATTTTTACTAACATCCGAATTCATAGTATCGATTCTTATTTAGTCAAAACTGGTGGAGTTTCAAAAGTGTGGAATGGTGCAGGTGATGGAACAGTCCATTCTAAGCCCTCAGCGCCTTCCCAAGATTGTGCTTCTGCTTTCTTACCACCGCGGTAAGTTGGTAACGCAACAAACAACAGGAAATAGAGCTGTGAAAGACCAAACCCAAGTGCGCCGATAGATGCGATCACATTAAAATCAGCAAATTGAACTGGATAATCAGCATAACGTCTTGGCATACCCGCAAGTCCTAAAAAGTGCATTGGGAAGAATGTCACATTAAAGAAAATCATTGAGCACCAAAAATGGATCTTGCCACGTGTTTCGTTCACCATAAAGCCGGTCCATTTTGGAGCCCAGTAATAGAAACCAGAGAACATGGCAAATAGTGAGCCTGCTACTAATACGTAATGGAAGTGCGCTACAACATAATAAGTATCTTGGAGACCAATATCAATCGGAGCCATTGCAAGAATCAGACCAGTAAAGCCACCAACCGTGAAGACGAAAATAAATCCAACAGCCCAAAGCATTGGTGTCTCAAAAGTCATTGAACCTTGCCACATCGTTGCGATCCAGTTGAAAATTTTCACACCCGTTGGAACAGCAATTAACATCGTTGCATACATGAAGAACAACTGGCCCGTAACTGGCATTCCAGTTGCAAACATATGGTGAGCCCAAACAATGAATGACAAGATCGCAATAGAGGAAGTCGCATATACCATTGAGCTGTAGCCAAACAATTTCTTACGAGCAAAGGTTGGAATAACTTCACTGACAATACCAAATGCAGGCAAAATCATAATATAAACTTCAGGATGACCGAAGAACCAAAAAATATGCTGGTACATTACCGGGTCACCACCGCCTGCTGCAGCAAAGAAACTAGTGCCAAAATGACGATCAGTTAAAACCATCGTAATCGCACCAGCCAAAACTGGCATCACGGCAATCAATAAATAAGCAGTAATTAACCAAGTCCAGCAAAACATTGGCATCTTCATTAAAGACATACCAGGAGCACGCATATTTAGAATCGTAACGACAATGTTAATTGATCCCATAATTGATGATGCACCCATCAAATGGATAGCAAAAATTGCCATATCCATTCCTGGGCCCATTTGCACCGATAATGGCGCATAAAGCGTCCATCCAGCTGCTGCTGCACCACCTGGTGCCAAGAATGAGCCAAGTAATAAACTTGCAGCAACTGGCATAATCCAGAAACTAAAGTTATTCATACGAGCAAACGCCATATCTGATGCACCAATTTGTAATGGAATCATCAAATTTGCAAATCCTACGAAAGCTGGCATGATGGCACCAAAAACCATCACCAATCCATGCAATGTAGTGAGCTGATTAAAAAACTCTGGGCGAAGAAACTGTAGTCCCGGTTGGAATAATTCCAAACGAATTAATAATGCCATTGTTCCGCCAGCAAACAAATTCATCATGGCAAAAATAAGATACATAGTTCCAATATCTTTATGATTCGTTGCGAATAACCATCTTCTCCATCCTGTTGGCATCGCATGTGCATGATCGTGGTCGTGACTGTGATCATGCATCGTATCGTGGGTAGTTACATTGCTCATGAATTCTCCAAACTTAGTATTTATATTAGTTATCAATAAATTGAATTATTTAGCAGCTCGGGCTGTTACAAAATCACTTGGCTGAATTACTTCACCAGTATGATTACCCCAAGAATTTCTTGTGTAAGTCATCACTGCAGCTAGCTCTGTATCAGACAATGCACTCCATTTAGGCATTGCATTTTTGCCATTTAACAAAATTTTGTACTGACCTTCTTTTGATCCATTGACAACCATTGAACCATCCAAGGCTGGGAATGCTCCACCACCCTTACCATTAGGTTGGTGACAAACTTGGCAATTCGCTGCATAAACTTTCGCACCTCGAGCTTTTGCTTCTTCAAGGGTATAAGTCTTACTTGGATCATCTGCCATGGATGCCATCTCTTTTTTCTTGCTTGAAACCCATGCTGAATAGTCTTCATCAGAGACAACTCTTACAACAATCGGCATGAAGGCATGTTCTTTTCCACAAAGCTCTGAGCATTGACCGCGATATGTACCGATTTTTTCTGCCTTAAACCAAGTATCCCGAACAAAACCAGGTATTGCATCTTGCTTGACCCCGAAACCTTGTACTGTCCATGAATGAATCACATCATTAGCTGTAGTAATGACGCGAATCTTTTTGTTTACAGGTACAACAACTTCGTTGTCCACTTCCATCAAGTAAGTGTCAGATTTCTCAGCTAAGTTATTAATTTGTTCACGTGGTGTTGACAAAGTCGAAAGGAAAGCAATACCTTCTCCCTCACCCTTAATATAGTCATAGCCCCATTTCCATTGATATCCAGTTGCTTTTATCGTGATATCAGCGTTGGTCGTATCTTTCATTGCCACAACTGTCTTGGTTGCAGGAAGAGCCATACCAATAACGATGATTAAAGGAATGATTGTCCAGATAATTTCTACCGTAGTACTTTCATGGAAATCAGCAGGCTTGTTACCTTTTGATTTTCTATGTTTAAAAATTGAGTAGAACATTGCTCCGAAGACTGCAATGAAAATTAAAGTACAAATGATCATCATGAACCAATGCAACCAATGGATGTCTTCCATTATTTTGGTCACAGGTGCAGCAAAATTTAACTGTCTTACGGCAGGGCCACCAGGCATGTCGTTATAAGCAAGTGAACTAAATGATGCTGATAAACCGACCATAGTTACACTTGCCGCAGTGAAGAGGCGTTTTGTTGTAGTGTTCATTTTCTTCCTAAAAATTGAAGATTTTTATAATTTAGATTCATATTATATTATTTATTTTTGATATCTCGCTGACAATGCTGTTTTTATTATTTATATGTCCAATTTAGGGAAATAATCTAATTTTTTACATGAATCGTAAGTAAAAAATTATTTTTTCTTTACCAAAATAGAATTTGCATCAACTGTGGCGATGTATTTGCTTCTTTTTGCCACTTTCCAAGCATGTCCATAGACGATTTCTAGGGTTAAATACCATTGGCCGTTATCACTTTTTAAATTGTTTAATCTCTCAAGAAATTCAGTATTAGATTCGAGCTCTGTTAATTCTTGAAAAAGATTTAAGGCTTTTAGTTCTTTTAACAAAACATCAATATCTTCATATTCTAATTTGAGGTACTCCATTGTCATCACAGGGTCAGAATACCCACAGTGCACCAATAAATCCCCAAAATCATGCATATCAACGATATCAGGTTTAGTTGAAAAAAGTGCTTGATACTCCTTCGCTGTGTCCGGACCTAAATAAGTCAGCATTAGTAACCCGTCAGTTGCATTCAACTCATTCCAGGTTTTTATTTGCGATTCCGTTTTTTCTCCCTTCGGAATAGCTAAATTACAGGTCCAAATTAAATCAAAGTTCTTTACTAAATTTAAGGTGTCTGTATTTTTAGTGAATGCTTTTTTGATTTGAAGAAATGCCTCAAGGGGAGATTTCGGTAGTGAAAAACTAGCTACAAAGTTTGCCTTAGGGTAGATACTCTTTAATTCCTTGACTGCTTTTAGTTCTATTTTATTTTCAAGAAATATTCTTTTAGGATCGATCTTAATAAATGTTAAGTTTTGAGCCATGCGCTCGGATAGTTCAGTCTTTATCCATAATAAGAATGGGTTTTCTATTATTTTGGTTTTTGGTTTGCCCATATCATCAAAGTTTTACTTAACAAATGTTGAATTATCCTCTGATTTTCGAGTTTTTAAAAATCTTTGCGCCTTGTGCTTGTCTTATCTGCAATCAAAGGCAAAAAAGTGTTATTTGTAGATTTTGTTTGAGCCGTCTTTATTCGGAGGTTCCTTCAAAAAATTGCGTCATTTGCGCAAATCCAAACAGGACATGGGTCTGTAAACGTTGTATGGTGGCAAAGTGGGCGTTTGATACAACCCACTCTCTCAGTTCCGAAAACTCTCGACTAGTGCCCTTAGTTAAGAAATTTCATTTACATGGCAACCTAAAACAATCCCGTGGTATTTTTTTAATTTGGGATCAATTAAAGTCTAAAGAATTCTTGCCAGTAGACCTGCTTATTCCCCTTCCGGAACCACTTGCGATAACGCAATCACGTGGATATCAAAGTAATTTAGAAATTGCTAAATTACTTTCTAAACAAAGAAAATTACCGTTACTTCTATCCTTATTAGATTCTTATCCTGATGAAAACACCCTCACACCTACTAATAGTCCATTTCAAATTAATTCAAGGGAAGAAATCATCCGATCTATTACTAATTTAAGGGTTGGCGTGGTCGGTAACCTTATGCAATCCGAATATATTTATCATCATTTTGCCAAGGAGTTAAAGTCACTAGGAGCACTTTGGGTTAGTAATTGGATTATGATACGAGTGCCTAACAAAAAAACACAAACATGTTCAATATTGTCCTAGTTCATCCTGAAATTCCAGCCAATACTGGCAATATCATTCGCCTTAGTGCGAATACGGGGTGCACGCTTCATCTAATTGAACCACTCGGCTTCGAATTAGAAAGTTCAAAATTAAAGCGCGCTGGTCTTGATTATCATGAATTTGCAAATCTCAAAGTTCATAAAAGCTGGCTGGATTTCATGAGTAGTGCGCTCCCACAGCCTGAACAAATGCATGCTTTAACCACCAAATCCAGCCACTCTATTTCTAATGCCACTTTTAAGATAGGTGATTTTTTAATTTTTGGTAATGAAACTAGTGGCTTGCCTGAAGAGGTACGGAGCCAGATTTCTCTTACTAATCGTTGGCGTTTACCAATGATGCCGGACAGCCGGAGCCTGAATCTTTCTAACTCTGTAGCGGTTGTCACTTATGAAGCTTGGCGTCAAAATGGATTTCAAAATGGGGTTTAAAACGTTCGATTTTTAAAATCTATTTAGGCTTTGGCTCTCTCGACATCATTTTATGTACGGCATCTAAAGGCTTTACATCTCTAAATAAAATATCGCATACTGCACTAATAATAGGGGTTTCGACATGAAATCTTTGGGCAAGTCGCTCGATTGCTTGTGCACATCGAACTCCTTCAGCAACGTGACCAAGCTGATTGAGAATTTCCTCTAAGGAATGATTTTTTGCTAATTCAATCCCGACCTTTCGGTTTCTAGATAGTTCGCCAGTAGCAGTTAAGATCAAGTCACCAAGCCCGGCTAGGCCTAAAAAGGTTTCCAGTTTCGCGCCCATAGCAATTCCTATGCGACTCATCTCATTCATTCCACGAGTAATCAAAGCGGCTCTAGCATTTAACCCCAGCTCTAATCCATCTGCTATGCCAGTTGCGATTGCTAAAACATTTTTAATGGCACCACCCAACTCAACTCCTGTAATGTCATCAGTAACATAAATTCGCATTGATTTTTGATGAAAGAGTGTTTGGGTCATTTCATTAAGGTCATTAAATTGACTTGCCACTGTTAATGCGCATGGCAAACCTTGAGCCACCTCTTTGGCGAAGCTTGGCCCTGATAAAACACCATAATGGATAGCACTTGTCATCCCTTGAGTCTGTAGTGCTTTCTCCACGATTTCATGGGGCAGCATGCCAGAATTCGCTTCAATTCCCTTACACAACCATAGCCAATGTTGGATAACTTGATTATTTTCTAAATTTCGCCTGCATAACTGCTCAGCAATTTCTCCCAAAGCTGCCAAAGGGGTCGCAATGACGACTAAATCTTCACTTGTCATTACTTGACCTAAAGCAAAATCCCAATTGCTAGTAATGTTTAAATTGGGAGGTAATTCAATGCTTGGTAGATATTGTGCGTTAATACGCGTATCAAACATCTCTTGAGCTTTGATAGCATCACGAACCCAAAGAGTAATCTTCGAGTTCGGGATTTGGCTTTGGTATTTTGCTAAATGGATTGCAATAGCAGTTCCCCAGGCACCGCCACCAAGAATAGTTACGTTCATCTGCCTGGGTTATTCTTTTTATATTCCGTTTAGGAATTAATTAGGTAGTGCGTTTCCAGTTGCCGTAGCAGCTTTTTCGGCTTCTGCAATTCTTTGCATACGCTGTTCGTATAACTGATGGAAGTTAATTTCAGTCAAATGAATCGGCTGGAATCCCCCACGACCAATTAAATCAGCGATGTTCGATCTTAAATAAGGATACAAAATTGTTGGGCATGCAATACCAAGCATTGGGTCTAGTTGCTCAGCTGGAATATTTCTGAGTTCAAAAATACCTGCCTGTTGTGCTTCAATTAAGAAAAGTACTTTTTCATCAACAGTTGTTGTAACGTTGCCGATTACAACGACTTGAAATACACCTTCATTTAACGCCGTAGTTTGGATATCGATCTGAATCTGAACTTGAGGTTCACCCTGAGCCAAGAAAATTTGTGGGGCGTTAGGCTGCTCTAAAGAGATGTCTTTTAAATAAACGCGTTGAATTTGAAAAACTGGACTATTTGCTTCTGCTGCATTTTGTGTACTATTTGCTTGATTTTCTGCCATTTTAATTTCCAATTAGGGTTGTTATTGTTGAAGTAACTTATCAAGACCGCCAAGTTTATCCAAAGCTGACAAATCGTCAAAACCGCCTACATGCACGTCGCCAATATATATCTGTGGAACTGTACGACGGCCAGTTCTTTGCATCATCTCTTCCCGTTTTGTGGGGTCAAGATCAATCATGACTTTTTCAATTTCAGTTATACCTTTAGTTGCAAGTAACTTTTCAGCCATTCTGCAATAAGGGCAAACTTGCGAACTATACATTAAAACATTAGCCATTTTCTACTCCAATTGTGAAATTATTTAACAAGAGGCAAACCAGCTAGATTCCAAGCTTTAATACCACCCTCTAAATTAAATACCTCGGCATATCCTGCACCCTTGATTTTTTGTATCATGTTGGATGAACGAGTACCAGAGTCACAGACTAAGATTATAGGTAAGTTTTTTGCAAGTTTCAAGGCTTCTAAACCACTAGGTAGCTGATTTATAACAATATTTTTTGATCTTGCCAAATGTCCTTTAGCAAATTCTTCAGCTGTTCTAACATCAATCACTATTGCTTTACTACGATTAATGAGAAGAGTAGCTGCGGTTGGGTTGACAGAATTACCACCATGAATAAGTCCTGGTAGGAGAGGCGCAAGAAGCATGCCTCCACTAACGAGCATCATGGATAGTAAAATGAGGTTGTTTGTATTTAAAATGAATTCCATTCGTCAATTATATATAAAGAGTGTGTATATGAAACAGTTAGTACTTATTCGTCATGGTGAATCTGCCTGGAATCTTGAAAATCGTTTTACTGGTTGGGTAGATGTCGATTTAACTCCAACTGGAGTTACTCAAGCATTAGAATCTGGTAAGAAACTACTGGATGCTGGGTTTACTTTTGATCTAGCCTATACCTCTGTGCTTAGAAGAGCGATTGAAACGTTATGGTTAGTTCAAAAAGAAATGGATTTGATGTGGATACCTACAGTTCACAGTTGGCGTTTGAATGAGCGTCACTACGGAGCTTTAGCTGGCCTTAACAAAGCTGAAACAGCTGAGCAGTACGGCGCTGAACAAGTTCATATTTGGCGTAGATCCTATGATGTCCGACCACCTGAGTTAGCACTCGATGATGAGAGGAACTCATTTAATGATCCAAGATACGCGAAACTGAATAAAGAAGATATTCCAAGAGGTGAGTGTTTAAAGGATACGGTACATCGTGTGCTTCCTTTATGGAATGAGTCAATTGCACCTGCATTGTTGGCTGGGAAGAGACCAATCATTGCCGCCCATGGCAATAGTATTCGTGCTTTGATGAAATATTTGAGTGAAATCTCAGATGAGGATATTATGGAAATTAATATTCCTAATGGCAAACCGCTTATTTATGAATTAGACGATAATTTAAAACCTATTCGTCATTACTTCTTGGACTAAACCATATGCAACAAACTTTTAAAAATTGTCTTCTGATTGTTAGCGGTGTTTTAACAGGGGTAGTCATAACTTGGCAATTAACTGCAACGGCTCAGCAAAGTGCATCACTCCCGCTTGAAGAGCTACGATTACTTTCAACAGTGTTTGGTAGCATCAAGAGAGAATACGTTGAACCGATTGATGATAAAAAGTTACTTACCGATGCAGTAAAAGGTATGGTCGGTAGTTTGGATCCTCACTCAGCATTTTTAGACACCAAAGACTTCTCAGATATGCAAGAGCAAACTCAAGGTCGATTTGCGGGCTTAGGGATAGAGATCTCTTCAGAAGATGGTTTAGTTAAAGTGATGAATCCGATTGAAGATACTCCTGCTGCGAAAGCAGGCTTACAAGCCGGTGACTTGATTACTCGCCTAGATGACAAGCCCGTGCGTGGCATGACACTAGACCAAGCAGTGCGCAAAATGCGTGGTGAACCTGGTACAAAAATCACATTAATGATTTTAAGAAAATCGGAAGATAGATCATTTCCTGTAACCCTGACCCGTGCAGAAATCAAAGTTCAGTCTGTCAAAGCTAAGATTTTTGATGACAATATTTTATGGATCAGAATAACTAGTTTTCAAGAAAGAACTGTTCCTGATTTAGCAAGAAGACTAACAGAATCCTATCAGAAAAACCCTAATATTAAAGGTGTAGTTCTAGACCTAAGAAACAATGGCGGCGGTATTTTACAAGGTGCTGTGGGTGTGTCAGCCGCCTTTTTACCAACCGGTGTAGAAATTGTATCTACCAAAGGTCAATCTCAATCAAGTAAATTAGTTTACAAAGCAGAACCTGATAATTATCGTCTCTCAGAGCCAAATGATGCGTTAGCAAACGTACCAGCTATTTACAAGAAAATTCCTTTAGTGGTTTTAACGAATGCCTACTCTGCTTCTGCCTCCGAAATCGTTTCTGGTGCTTTACAGGATTACAAACGGGCTACGATTATGGGTAAAACCACCTTTGGTAAAGGGTCCGTACAAACCGTTCGTCAGATCACAGCAGATACCGCTTTAAAAATTACTACGGCCTACTACTACACGCCAAATGGTAAATCTATTCAAGCATATGGTATTAAACCTGACATAGCAGTTGATCAAAACCCAGAGGGTGATCCATTTGATGTTTTAGTAACGCGTGAAATTGATAGTGAAAATCATCTTAAGAACAAACAAAAAGCTGAAGATCAATTAATGAGTGAACGTGAAAAGCGTCGGATGGCTGAGTTGCAGGCATTAGAAGAAAAAAATGCCAATATGACTCCTGAAGATCGTGCTCGTGAAAAGGCTAAAAAGCTTCCAGAATTTGGTTCAGAGGAAGATTTCATGCTTTCCCAAGCTAGAGCATTCCTCACCGGTCGTGAAGTAATTAAATCTAAATCAAAGCTAGAATAATCTTTGTAAAGCTTGATGATGGATGACCAAGAGTTACTGAGGTATTCAAGGCATATTCTGCTAGAGGATATAGGTATAGAGGGAGTTGAAGCACTTAAGAACTCCCATGTACTGATAATTGGTGCCGGTGGCCTTGGCGCAGCCTGTGTCCCATATTTGGCGGCATCAGGAGTTGGTACCCTCTCCATTGTAGATGACGATACTGTTGACTTGACAAACTTACAACGACAAGTTATTTACTCCTCTCAAAACATCGGAAGTCCTAAAGTCGATGCTACAAAATCTTTTTTAAGTCAATTAAACCCATCCACTCAAGTCTATACTTACGCTTTTCGGGCTGATGAAACATTTCTTAGTCAGATGATTGATCAGGTAGATGTAGTGATAGACTGCTCTGATAATTTCCAAACTAGGCAGTTAGTCAATCAAGTTTGCGTTGCTGCAAAAAAACCCCTCGTGTTCGGCGCTGCTCTCCAATTTGATGGTCAATTTAGTGTGTTTGATAGCCGTTTAGAGCATTCGCCATGTTACGCTTGCCTTTTTTCTCCTGATGAGGTTTTTGAAGAAGTACGTTGTTCCCAAATGGGCGTTTTTTCTCCTTTAGTAGGGATCATCGGATCAATTCAGGCTGCTAATGCTTTGCAATTATTAATCGGTTTTGGCAATACTATGGTTGGTAAATTAGGCCTGTGGGATGCGAAGCGGTCTGAGTTTTCTCAAATCAAAATTCCACGTAATGCTTCTTGTAAAGTTTGTAATGCCAAAAAGAGTTAAAGCTTTTCTATCAGTTCTTTGATTGTTTCTGGATGATAAGTTTGCAAAATTTTCGGTAACAACTTTTTTAATTTCAGCGTATTCGACTTTAAGATTTCTCTTTTTACAATTAATATTTGATTAGCATGCATCGAAAAATCTTTGAGGCCCATTGCTAACAGTAATTTCGTCAATTTTGCATCCCCTGCCATCTCGCCACAAACTGAGATAGAGATGTTGGATGCGTTTGCCTCACTAATAATTTTAGCGATTAATTGAATAATCGCAGGGTGTAGAGGGTCATACAAATTAGCCACCGCATTATCTGTTCGATCAATGCCCAAGGTGTATTGAATTAAATCATTAGTCCCAATCGATAAAAAATCAAAACGGCTTAAAAAGATTGGCATGGTTAAAGCAGCGGCTGGTAATTCAATCATTGCCCCGATCTTAATATCAGGATCAAAGGCAATTCCACGTTCCTCTAATTGCTTTTTTGCTTGCGCAACCAAATTAAGAGTCAAATCGATTTCGTGCGTTTGGGCTAGCATTGGAATCATTATTTGCGTTTTGCCATGAGCAGAAGCTCTAAGAATAGCTCTTAACTGTGTGAGAAAAATCTCTGGCTCTGATAATGACCAACGAATACCCCTTAGGCCTAATGGAGAAATATCACTAGTTACATTATTTTCATCATTCCCTAGATTTTTATCAGCGCCAATATCAATTGTCCTAATATTGACTGGCAGACCCTGCATCGCTTCAATAGTTTGGGAGTAAGCGATATATTGTTCTTCTTCATTTGGCAATTTGCCACCACGATTCATAAACAAAAACTCTGATCGGAATAAACCAATCCCGAGAGCTCCCCTCTCCAATGCCTCTGGTGCATCTTCAGGCATCTCGATATTTGCCATCAAATTGATTTGTACGCCATCTAAAGTTTTTGTTTGTGTGTACTTTAATTGCTCGAGCTTATCCTTGGCGAGTTTTAATTCAGCCTGACGGTGACGGTATTCATCTAATATAATCTCGGACGGATTCACGATAACGATGCCACGGTCTCCGTCGACAATAATCCATTCATCCTCTTTGATTATTTGACTTGCTAATTTAACTCCTACTGCAGCTGGAATGTCCAAACTTCTAGCAACAATAGCGGTATGTGAATTACGTCCGCCGAAATCAGTAACGAAACCACAAAAATTAAATTCCTTAAAATGCATCATGTCATGTGGCGCAATATCCTGCGCAACAATAATGACCTCCGAATTAGATCTATCTAGGTCTACATGATCCGTGTTTGTGGGTCTTGTATCTTCTTGTAATGCAACCAATACGCGTTCAATTACTTGTCGAAAATCTGCCCCTCGTTCTTTTAAGTAGGGATCATCAATTTCATCAAATTCTGCCAATAGTTCATCTAGAGCAGTAGTTAATGCCCAAGCTGCGTTATATTTTCTTTTTAATATAAGTTCAGTTGGTTTTTTCTGTAAATCTTTATCTTCAAGAATAAATCGATGCACATCCAAAAATGCCGCCATCTCTTCTGGGGAATTCTCGGGTAAGCTATCTTTTAGTTTTTTTAACTCTTCTAGTGCTTTAGAAAATGCCTTTTTCAGTCGATCAACTTCTAGCTCACATTGGTCTTCTTGAATAAATTGGTGATTTACTTCTAAAGAAGCTGCAGAAATCGTTAAAGCACGGCCAATTGCTACTCCCTGGGAGACGGATAAACCATGCAATGTAAAACTCATTATTGGCCCTCGCCAAACTTATCGTTAATCAGTGCCACAAGCGCATCCATTGCTTCTTGTTCTTGATCTCCAACTGTTTCTAGTTGAACCTCGCTGCCAATTCCCGCCGCTAACATCATCACACCCATAATACTTTTGGCGTTAACTTTTCGTCCTTTTCTTTCAATAAAAATATCGCAGGGGAATTCACTAGCTAATTTAGTCAATTTAGCTGATGCTCTTGCGTGAAGGCCTAATTGATTAATGATTTTTATCGTTTGTGATTGCATATTTTTAAATATAAATTTAAATAGTCATCTTCGATGTGGTTCGAATCTTCACAACTCCTTGATTGCCGCCTTGAATTGCTTTTTCCACAATTTGTTCAAGGGGCTCATGGCGATGACTAACGGCTCTCAGTAACATCGAAAGATTTAGTCCTGTAATTACCATCACTTGATTGTCAGTATCGTTTAGCGCAAATTTACCAGCCACATTGGCAGGGGTTGCGCCTAATATATCAGTAATGATTAAGACTTGCTTATTATCAGATACCGTCTCTACAGCGACTTTTAATCTTTGCGTAGAAATTTTAGTATCTTCGTGCGCAGGAATATCCAGCGCTTGGATTTTATCTGGGATGGAGCCATAAATATGGTCCAAAAAATCTAACATTGCCGAAGCAATTGGTGTGTGAGCGACGATTAAAATACCAGCCATATTAGCTTTCCAAAATTCGCTTTTCTAAAGCTCCAATAAAAGTTGAAGCGACATCATAACCAGTTTGGTCAAAGATTTCGACAAAACAGGTAGGACTTGTTACATTGATTTCAGTTAAGTAAGACCCAATCATGTCTATACCTATTAAAAATAATCCTCGACTGGCTAATTTGCCACCGATTTTTTTTGCAATTGATATTTCATTATCATTCAATGGTCTAGCTACTCCTTTACCACCAGCAGCTAAATTTCCCCGAATATCACCATCTTGAGGAATTCTTGCCAGTAAATACGGAATTGGCTCCCCATCAATAATTAATATTCGGTTATCACCATCCTTAATTTCGGGAATATACTTTTGTACCATGAGTGCGCGGGTACCGTTGTTCCCTAAAGTTTCGACAATACTACCCAGATTTACCCCATCCATACCGACCCTAAAAACGCCCATGCCACCCATGCCGTCGAGTGGCTTAATAATGATGTCTTGATGAAGTTGATGAAACTCCCGAATCAAAGCAAGATCCCTAGTAATGGTCGTTGGTGCGATTAATTCAGGAAATTCCAGTATTGCAATTTTTTCAGAGTGGTCTCTTAAAGCATTTGGCGCATTAAACACCTTAGCACCTAATCGAGCTGCTTGAGAGAGTAGTAAAGTATTGGCTAGATACTCTGAAGAAAAGGGGGGATCTTGACGCATTAGTACAGCGTCAAAATCACAAAGACTTTCTCGACTCTCATGATGCTTTGTAAACCAAGTTGTGGCTGATTTATCAACGCTGATTTTTACAACTTGAGCAGTAACTATTGCATCATTCGAGACAAGAGACTCCGACCACGCATAATAAATTTCATGACCAGCTTTTTGTGCTGCAACCATCATTGCTAAAGTAGAGTCCTTCTTCGGCTTAAAAGACTCTAATGGGTCAGCAATGAATAAAAATCTCATTTTTATTCTCTATCTGGATCAGTTCGTTCTAATTCAAGCGAGGCAGCGAGTAAGGCTAGTCTTGCCACAACTCCATATAAATAAAATCGATTGGGGACTGCGCATCCAGGTTTTGCTGTAATGTCAGGAATCGCATTTTGTTCAAAGGCTAAAGGTACAAAATGCATACCAGGCGCGTTTAAACTTTCATTGGGGCCTCTACCAGTATGTACTCGGTAAAAACCACCAATCACATATCGATCAATCATGTACACCACAGGTTCAGCCACTGCTTCATTGACTTTCTCAAAGGTGTGGACACCTTCTTGAATAATCACGTCAGAGACTTCAAGACCTTCTTTAATGACACTCATTTTATTGCGTTCACGACGATTGAGGTCTTTTAACTCACTCGCATCATGAATCGTCATAATCCCCATTCCGTAGGTTCCGGCATCTGGCTTGACAACTAAATAGGGCTTTTCTTTAATCCCCATTTGTTTATATTTTTTTGCGACTTTCTTAAGAAGTGCCGCGGCAGTTTCTTGCAACTCTTCTTCGCCGACCCTAGCATTAAAGTCGACATTTTTTACTGATGCAAAATAAGGATTTAATACCCATGGATCAATATCGATCGCTTTTGCAAATTTCTTCACTACATCATCATAACAAGCAAAATGTTGAGATTTTCTACGGGTACCCCAACCTGCATGAAGTGGTGGCAACACATACTGTTCGTGAATATTTTTTAAGATGTCTGGTACACCAGCTGATAAATCGTTATTCAATAGGATGGAACAAGGATCAAAATCTTTGAGCCCCAACCTTCTTCCTTTGAGACCAATACGCGCTAAAGGCTCTAGGGTTAAACGCTGTCCATCAGGTAAATCGACAACCGTTGTTTTTTTTATTTCATCAGATAGTGTTCCAAGTCTGACATTCAGGCCTGTTTGGCGCAAAATCGAGACAAGTCTTGCCACATTTTGCAAATAAAAGACGTTTCTTGTATGACGCTCAGGAATTAAGAGTAAGTTTCTAGCCTCAGGGCAAATTTTCTCGATTGCAGCCATCGCCGCTTGAACTGCAAGAGGAAGCATTTCAGGAGAAAGATTATTAAACCCACCCGGAAATAAATTCGTATCAACAGGGGCTAATTTAAAACCCGAATTTCTTAAGTCGACGGAGCAATAAAAGGGTGGAGTGTGCTCCTGCCATTCAAGGCGGAACCAACGCTCAATCGTGGGAGTAGCCTCTAAAACTTTTCTTTCCAGTTCAAGTAGAGGACCGTTTAATGCAGTAATTAAATGTGGAACCATAATCCTATTGTAAGTAATTTTTGATATTTAATTGTCCATTTTAAGTAATTTTTATATTTAAAATGAAAATAGGGTACTAACTTTCGTTAGTACCCTATCAAATTACTTACTAAAACTTCTAAAAAATTACATTTCGTAAGCAGTTTCGCCGTGTGAACTAATATCTAAACCTTCACGTTCTTCTTCTTCAGTTACGCGAAGACCAACGAGCATATCAACAATCTTGTAGCTAAGGAATGCAACAACCCCTGATACAACAATCGTGGTACCTACCGCAGTAGCCTGAATAATTACTTGATCAATAATCGAATAATCAGGAGCAACTGCATTAGCGACGTAGTCATAAATACCAGTACCGCCGAGTGAAGGTGAACAAAATACGCCAGTTAACAATGCACCTGTAACACCACCAACACCGTGCACACCAAATACATCTAAACTATCGTCAGCACCAATCAACTTCTTGAGACCAGTTACACCCCACAAGCAGATTACACCAGCAATTAATCCAATGATGAGAGCACCCATAACACCAACATAACCAGCAGCTGGAGTAATCGCAACTAGACCTGCAACCGCACCGGAAGCACCACCTAACATAGATGGCTTACCCTTTAATGCCCACTCAGCAAGAATCCAAGACATTACTGCTGCAGCTGTTGCCATCAAAGTGTTTGCAAAAGCTAAGGCTGCACTACCGTTTGCCTCTAATGCTGATCCAGCATTAAATCCAAACCAACCTACCCACAATAATGAAGCACCAACCATGGTCAAAGTAAGGCTGTGCGGCTTAAATGCTTCTTTGCCGTAACCAATTCTCTTACCAACTACAAAGGCTCCTACCAATCCAGCAACCGCTGCGTTGATGTGAACCACAGTACCACCAGCAAAGTCTAAAGCGCCTTTTTGGAACAACCAACCAGCCACAGCAGTTGCTTTTTCAGCAGCAGCAGCGTCAGTATAGGCATCAGGACCAGACCAGAACCATACCATGTGAGCGATAGGTAAATAGCTGAATGTAAACCAGAGAACTGCAAAGAGTAACACTGCAGAAAACTTAATACGCTCTACAAACGCACCGATGATCAAACATACTGTAATGGCAGCAAACGCAGCTTGGAACACCATATATGCTAATTCTGGAACAACTACACCTTTGGAGAAAGTCGCTGCAACTGAGTCAGGAGTCATACCTGATAAGAAGAGACGATCAAATCCACCAAAAAATGCATTTCCTTCTGTAAATGCTAAGCTGTATCCATATATAGCCCAAAGAACCATGATTAATGAAAATACAACTAAACACTGCATTAATACAGATAGCATATTTTTCTTACGTACTAAACCACCGTAAAAAAGTCCAAGTGCAGGAACGGTCATCATAATTACTAGTGCAGTACATACTAATAACCATGCAGTATCACCTTTATTAGGAACAGGTGCAGGAGCAGCTGGCTCAGCCGCTGCAGGTGCAGCAGCTGCTGCAGCGGCAGGGGCTGCGGCAACAGCAGCTTTTTCTTCTGCAAACACGTTAGTAGTAGGAAATAATGAAGCAGCTCCCAAACTTACTAATACCGCGCTTACAGCTACTATTTTTTTAATCCAATTTGTCATAATAAACTCCTGTTATAGTGCTGCCGCACCGGTTTCACCGGTACGAATACGCACAACTTGCTCAATAGGTGTAACGAAAATCTTACCGTCGCCAATTTTTCCTGTACGAGCAGCAGTTTCAATTACTTCGATCGCACGATCAACTAAATCATCGCTAACTACTGCATCAACTCTTACCTTAGGCAAGAAATCAACTACGTATTCAGCACCACGATATAGTTCTGTGTGACCCTTTTGACGTCCAAAGCCCTTTACTTCAGTAACGGTAATTCCAGAAACACCAACACCTGCTAGTGCTTCACGGACTTCGTCCAGTTTGAAGGGTTTAATAATTGCTATGATTAGTTTCATATAGCTCTCCTCATCCGTGGATGATTAAATTAAAATGCTTTTGTGAAAGAAATGAAGCCAGTACCACGACCAAGGTTTTGACCAGTTGGTGACTGATAAAAAGCTACAGATCCATTTGCATTGGTTCCAATATAGGCTACTGCAACGTTCATACCATTACCTAAGTCTTTTGTTAAGCCCAATTTCCAATCTGTGTAAGAAGAGTTTGCGTTTGCAGTACCTGTTACATTTTGGTAACCAACGTGACCATTTAAAATGATACCTTCAACACCTGTATCGTAATTCAAAGCTAAATCCACATAGCTAGAGCCTTTACTACCTATTTGTCCGAATAAATCTGTAAGAGAGTAAGAGTACTTTAATGTTGCAAAGCTATAAGTAGCAGCTACATACAATTCTGTTGTATTAGGATTAGAAGCAGTAGTAGGTATTTTTAAGTTAGATGTTGGATAGTAGTATTGAAGTACACCACCGTCTAAAGTTAAACCCTCAGAAACTTCTTTTTTAAATCCAGCATAAAGATCCATCTCGATAGGTGCTGATGCGCCCGCATATGTATCACCAATCCAGCTAATAGTTGAATTCCAGTTACCAACATAAAAACCACTTTCGTGAGCATAATCAAAACCACCTTGAACTGCTGGCAATGAATTTGTTTGAGCAATACCGCGGTAACGATACTCGCTTGCTAAGGTTACGTTTGCTGTTATAGGACCTGGCTCAGCTGCGGCAGCAGCAGGAGCATCTTCAGCCATTGCTGTAGACATTGTCATTAAACATGCTGCCGAGATTGCGCTTAAAGCTAAAAGTTTGTTTTTCATAAAATAATTCCAGTTCAGTTAAGTTAAAAAAATTACAAATAAAGAGTTACTACTTTTCTTGACTCTATTCTTACAAAACTATGACTCCTGCCACTAACCCTATTCACCAATATATTGCAAGACAATAAATTAAGCACCAAAATGGTGAATTTATGCTTCACACAAAAGTCGCGTAATCAGTTTATGATTAGAAATTCTCAATTCCTTGGAAAGTTCTTATGAGCAATACAGATTTCTTTAAAAAATTCCAATCAATGGCTGAAGATGTCCAAAAAAAGGTTTCAGACGCCGTTGCTCAGTCACCTGCAAAAGATATTGAAAAAAATGTTAAAGGCTTAATGCAGCAGGGTTTTCAGAAGATGGATTTGGTGACTCGTGAAGAATTTGATATCCAAGTTCAAGTGCTAGCAAAGACACGTGCAAAACTGGAAGAGTTAGAAGCGAAGATTGCTGCTTTAGAAGCCAAGTTACTCTCTAACTAAAACTTTTTTTGCCTCTTTTTAATACTCTTTGTTCGATCGATGAGTAGGATTTCAATAAGGCCTAAAGCCACCGAGGAATGTTGAAAATTGCTCGGTGACTTCATTTGATTCTTTATCCGTCGGTTTTTGTTTAAAAGATTTAATGGCAGTTAACTGATATAAACGCGTCATTTGATTACTATCAGACCGCTTCACCCAATACACCCAGTAAATGCGATGTAATCCATCGGGACTCACTCCATTCAACTGATATCCTTCACCGCCAACTTTGGAATTACCCTCGCCAGCTAATGTAAAGTTTGTTTTCAAAAGCTCTGGCGAAGTCGGATTGGCAATACTCTTTTGGGCGTTGTTCTGCATCGCAGCCAGTAACTCATCACTAGAAATATTTTTTCATCTAATTTAAGGGTGCTAATAGCAAATACTGCATCACCCGCATTGGATGCTTCCAACGAAATATCGATGGGACGATCTTTAAAAGGGAACTGCTTTTGTTCAAAGGTTGTTTTGGCTGGAAATAATGCCGAAAAACCCTGCTCATCAGATCGTATTTCTCGCCAGTTAAAAGTAGCTGTGCAAGCAAATAAAAAGCTAATGATTAATAAAGCGGACAGTTTTTTCATAGAACTTGGTATTAGATAATGCCAGCCTCATGAGCTTGTTGATCAGCGTGATAACTTGATCTGACCATCGCCCCAACTGCAGCATGACTAAAGCCCATTTTGATCGCCTCTTGCTCAAACATCTTGAAAGTATCAGGATGTACATATCTTCTAACAGGCAAGTGATGACTTGATGGAGAGAGATATTGTCCAATAGTTAACATATCAATTTGATGCTCTCTCATATCCCGCATCACTTCTAAAATTTCCTCATCAGTCTCACCAAGTCCAACCATCAATCCACTCTTGGTTGGGATGTTGGGATACAACTCTTTAAAGTCTTTTAATAACTTTAGGGAATGTAAATAATCTGCCCCAGGTCTAGCCTCTTTATAAAGACGTGGAACAGTCTCTAAATTATGGTTCATTACATCAGGTAAACCTAAACCATCATTTGTACCAAAAATTTCTAAAGCCTTTTCTAAACGCCCCCTGAAGTCAGGGACTAAAACTTCTACTTTGGTACTTGGGGATAGTTCTTTTGTATTTTGTATGCATGATACAAAGTGCATTGCACCAC